>LNFM01002671.1_pt1 | contig 37423 bp, 29 predicted proteins | sample 596031 | NCBI WGS metagenome assembly LNFM01 (sample SAMN04254537, study PRJNA301005) | activated carbon metagenome | isolation source: dual media filters at the Ann Arbor, Michigan drinking water treatment plant | place: USA: Ann Arbor | reverse complement strand
CAGTCCTTTCGCCAGCCCATCACCGAGCACCAGATCGTCTTTGGCCGCTGCAAGGTCGGCGGGCCCATCGTGTTCATCCACTCCGCCCCCGACGACGAGGGCCGCGCCGATGGCTGGTTCTTTTCCGTGGTGGTGCTGGCCGCGCATCGCGTCCGCAGCATCGGCGATGTCTGGCTGGGCGACACGCTGGCGACCGACGCGAAGTTCGCCGGGCTGGTGCGGGTTGATCGGCACCTCGGGGATCCGGACCAGGCGGCCGACGCCAACCTCATCGCCGAGACCGGCGGCAAGTGGACATCCGAGCACCGCGGCCGCGGCCGGGCCTATGTCGCGCTGCGCCTCAAAATCACCGCCGAGGCCTTTCCTGCCGGCCCGCCCAACATCGCCGCCCTTGTCGAGGGCGCCGACACCATCCTCGACCCGCGCACCGGCGCCGTGGGCTGGTCCGACAATCCCGCGCTGTGCCTGGCCTGGTACCTCACCGCGCCCTTTGGCTGGAAAGCCTCATGGGACGACATCGACATCCCGGCGCTGATGGCCGCCGCCAACATCTGCGACGAGCTGGTCGGCACGCGCGCCGGCCTGCATGAGCGCCGCTACACCGTGAACGGCCGCGTCTCGCTGGGCGAGGGCAAGATCGCCATCACCCGCAAGCTGGTCGCAGCCATGGCCGGGGCGATGGTCGTCTCGGGCGGACGGTTCTTCATCCATGCGGGTGGGCCCGCGCTGCCCTCGGCCACGCTCACCTCGGACGACCTGCGTGGCGACGTCACCATCCAGGGCAGCCGGCCGCGGCGCGATCTCTTCAACGGGGTGCGGGCGGTCTACGTCGACCCCGCGAAAAACTGGCAGCCCACCGACGCCCCGCCGCTGCTCGCCGCCAACTACGTCACCGAGGATGGCGGCGAGCAGATTTTTCGCGATCTGGAGTTCCCGCTCACCACCTCGGTGGCCACCGTCCAGCGGCTGATGAAAGCCGAGCTGGAGCGGGTGCGGCGCCAGCGCGAGGTGGCCTTCCCGGCGAATCTCTCGGCGCTGCGGCTGCGGCCCTGGGATGGGGTCACCGTCGCGCTCGACCGGGTCGGGGCCTTTCCGGCGCGGGTGACCGGCTGGCGGCTGTCGCCGGATGGCGGGGTGGATCTGGCGCTATCCGAGGAGGACCCCGCCGTGTGGAACTGGAACCCGGCGGTGGACGAGCGCGCCGCGGGCGACAGCCCCTCGGTGGTGCTGCCCAACCCCGGCATCATCGCCGCGCCGGCCGCCATGGCCGTGGCGACGCCGGTCACCGCCGCATTCGGGGCGCTGGGGGTGTCCTGGTCCGCCGTGGGCTCGGCCTTTCTCGCCGGCTACGAGTTGGAGTTCATGCCGGCTTCCGTTGCCGTCTGGCAGGGCTATGGCGGGGCGCTGGGCGCCACCGCGGCCTCTGTCCCCACCACGGAGCCCACTGCCTTTCGGGCGCGCGCCGTGGCGCGCAGTGGCGCCGTGTCGGGCTGGCGGGAGGCGGCGGTGCCGGGTGCGGTGACCGAGCCAGCCGCACTCGGCATCACGGGTGGCGTGCGCCTCTCGGGCGGGATCCCCCTCGGCGCCGTGCGGCTGCAGCTGTTCGAGGCGGACAGCGCCAGCCTGGCCGCGGCCACCAAGCTGGCCACGGAGCCGACGGCACTGCCCTGGGACCGCACCGGCCTCACCGCTGGACAGACCCGCTGGTACTGGCTGCGCAGCGTCTCGGCCGAGGGCAACGTCTCCGCCTTCGCCGGCCCGGTCACCGCCACCGCACTATAGGAGACTCGGGAAAAATGCCGGCACGCATCGACGACCTGCTGGTCCTCAACGCCAATCTCAACAAGAGCGACTTCGCCAAGTACCTCCGTGACCGCGAGGCCGTGCTGCCGAACGACTTCGGCGGGCTGGGCGATGGCGTGGCGGATGACCGCATTGCCATCCAGGCGGCCTTCGATCGCGCCGCCGCGGACCAGAAATTCGCGATGATCCCGCCCGGCACCTGGAACGTCTCCGGAACCGTGACCCTGCCGGGCGGGGCGCGCGGACTGATCATGCAGGGCACCATCCGCTACACGGGCACCGCGCCCACCTCCGTGCTGGTGCTCGGCGATGGCGGCACCATCCGTAACGCGGAGAAGCTCTACACTGGGCTGAACGTCATCCGGCAGACGCAGTCGGACTGGGCCTCCGAGGCCGATATCGGCATCACCGTGCGCAACGTCGATGCGAGCCAGATCGAGCTGCGTCGCGTCGAGGGGTTCACCATCGGCATGCGCACGCTGGGCGATGGCCGCGGCGTGGAGGACAGCACCTTCACGCTGGGGCGCATCGTCAACAACCGCATCGGTCTCGACATCTGGTGCGCGACGGCCACGGCCTGGAACACCTCCATCCGCTACTACGGCGGCCACTTCGCACAGGCGACGGGGGTGAACGCGAGCCAGGACCGCTTTGGGATCCGGCTCGGCAATGAGCCCGGCGCCTACACCAACCACAACCGCCACGTCTTTGATGCGCCGAACTTCGAGCTCCGCCAGGCCGGCAGCAACATCGCCATTCCCTTCCTGAACCAGACCTCGGGCAGTGCCATCATCGCACGCAACATGCGGATGGAGGCGTGCTCGCCGCTGGCGGCGCGGCATACCGCCGGGGCGCAGGATTGCGAGTACGACATCGCCTGGACCAACACCTACCTGGTCGGCATCGACTACACGGCGACGGCAAACCGCTGCGGCAATGCGGTGATCAACCGGCACCGCGCGCCGGCGTCGCGGTTCCAGCGCTTCCTCGCCGGTGTGCCGAACACGCGCGCGGCGGCGTTCCGGCAGTCGGCGACGGAGGTGGGCGTGGAGGGTCTGATCACCATCGCGACCTCCACCACGACCGCGACCTTCATGGCGGATTTCTGCTTCAACGGCCTGGCGGACGTCACGCCGACGGATCGGGCGGTGACGCTGGCGGCAAATCGCGGGCTGGGGTGGATGCTGGACACCTCCCAGGCGAAGGAATTCGCGCTGGCGCATTGGCTGACGAGCGGGGCCTCGGGCGGGCGGCTGTTCGTGCGCGTGTTCGATGGTGCGGGGAATGTCCGCGAGGACATCGCGGGGGACGTGCTGGCCTCCATCACCACGATGCAGTGGAACGGGCCGGCCAAGGGCTGGAACGCCGGCGCGCCGATGGATGATGCGAACTTCAATCGGCGGCAGACCATCCGCGTCGGCGCTGCCGTGGCTTATGCGCAGGTGGGCGTCATCGGCTTCGATGGGCCGATCGATCTGCAGTCGCTCCGGCTCTACGGGCTGCCGGAGGCGGCGCCCGCGGTGCTCAACGGCACGCCGTTGCTGACGGGGGCGCTGTTTGGCTCAGGGCGGCGGGAGTTCGCGGCGGAGGTGTCGTGGGATCTGCCCAGCCTGGCGCCGGGGGCGACGGCGCTGCTCGACGTCACGGTGAACGGGGCGCGGGCGGGCGACCTGGCGCAGGCGTCGCTGGTGTCGTCGACGCGGTTCATCGAGCTCGATGCGGCAGTGTGGTCGAACAACACCGTGCGCGTGATGGCGCGGAACATCTCCGCGGCGACGTTCGACCTGGCGGCGGTGACGCTGTCGGTCGGGGTGGTGAAGCGAAGGGTGCCTTGAACTCCTTCGCCATCCTCACCCAGCTATCGTGATGATATGGAGCATGTCTGCCTGAGATTAGCGGGGCTGGCGCTGATGAAGCCCATCAGTCACTAAGGCATGAAGCCGGCAGCGCGCGCCGGTCGTATCCGGCCCCGAATCACGTACACGAGCCGCTCGTGCGGCCGTAGGTGAACGCATGGTGTCAAAGCAGCCGGCGCAGACGGCGATCGATGGACACACGGATGTCAGAGGTTGACCAAGACCCAACGCGAACTGACTTCGGCCACCGGGTGGTGCTGGTGCTGTGTCGGCTTACCGGCGACGGAGTTCTTGCGGCCAGGTACTGGCGATATAGGCAATGACCGCCGCGATCTCCGCGTCGGTGAGCACGCCCTCGAAGGCAGGCATGTCACTTTCGTAGCCGGGCACAAGGCCGGCAACCCCTTTGCGGGTCAGTTCAATCAGCTGTTCCGTTGAATGGTGCCAAGTGTGGCCAGTCGCGTCATGCGGCGGCGCGGGCAGTCGGCCGTCCGGCCGGCGCGTTTGCCAGTCTGGCTGGCCTTCGAGGTTCGCACCGTGGCAGGAGGCGCAATACTCCACATAGACACGCTGCCCGAGCAGAAGATCCGCAGCGTCTACCTCCGCGCCTTGATTGCTTGACCCCCAAAGACGCCATCCACCCGCGACCGCCGCGGCCATTGCAAAGGCTGCTGCCGCGCCGAGCAGATATGCGGGGAAACGAATGAGCCGCGTCATCCGACTACGCACGCGGCAAGCGCCGGGACCGCCAGGGCAGGGAACAGCCGCCCGACTGAACCCATTCCCCAAAACAGCTCGCCCCTCATCATTGCTTCGTCCATCATGCCTGATGGTCCTCCTCCGCAGCGCGTGGGCTCGTTAGTCGAGACGCGTCGCCCGGAGCCTCAGTGCGTTGCCCACAACGCTCACCGAGGAAAGGGCCATCGCCGCTGCAGCGATGATGGGCGAAAGCAGAATTCCGAACGTCGGATATAGCACCCCCGCGGCGATCGGCACGCCGGCCGCGTTGTACGCAAAAGCGAAGAACAGGTTCTGCCGGATGTTGCCCATCACGGCTTCCGACAGCCGCCGCGCCCGGACGATCCCCATCAGGTCTCCGCCAAGCAGCGTCACACCGGCGCTTTCGATCGCCACCGCCGTACCAGTGCCCATGGCGATCCCGACTTCGGCCGCCGCCAGTGCCGGCGCGTCATTCACGCCGTCACCCGCCATGGCCACGCGGCGCCCTTCGGCCTTCAGCTTTTCGATGATGCGCTGCTTGTCCTCGGGCAGGACCTCCGCTTCGACCTCGGTGATGCCAAGGCGCCGCGCCACGGCCTCGGCCGTCGTGCGGTTATCGCCAGTCAGCATCACCACCCGGACGCCCTCCTTCGCGAGCCCTGCGAGCGCCGCCGGTGTCGTCGCCTTGACCGGATCTGCCACGGCGACAATTCCAAAGGCGCGGCCATCCACCGCGACGAAGAAGACGGTGGCACCGTCCCCACGCAGGCGCTCGGCTTCCGCCGACAGCGCGCCGACATCCACCTTGGCCTCCTCCATGAGGCGAGCGTTGCCGACCGCGACCTGGCGTCCCTCAACCACGCCCGTCACGCCACGGCCAATCGGTGCATCGAAACCCTCGACCGGCGGCACGACCAGACCCCGCTTCTCCGCCGCTCGCACGACGGCTTCGGCGAGGGGATGCTGGCTTGGACGTTCCAACCCCGCAGCCAGACGCAACACCTCATCCTCGGCCATTCCCGCTGCAGGGATCACCGCCACCACATCCGGCCGCCCTTGGGTAAGGGTGCCGGTCTTGTCCACGACCAGCGTATCGATCCGCTCCATGCGCTCCAGCGCCTCGGCGTTCTTGATGAGCACGCCCGCCTGCGCGCCGCGGCCCACGCCCACCATGATCGACATCGGTGTCGCCAGCCCCAGCGCACACGGGCAGGCGATAATCAGCACCGTCACCGCGGCGACCAGGGCAAAGGCGAGGCGCGGCTCCGGTCCCCAGATGCTCCAGACGGCGAAGGCAACTATGGCTATTGCCACCACCACCGGCACGAACCAGCCGGAGACTTGATCGGCCAAGCGCTGGATCGGTGCGCGGGAACGCTGCGCCCCCGCGACCATGCGGACGATTTGTGCCAGCACCGTATCCTGGCCGATACGGTCGGCGCGCATGATGAAGCTGCCCTGGCCGTTCAGCGTACCGCCGACGACCTGATCGCCTACCGTCTTGGTGACCGGCACCGCCTCACCCGTCACCAGGCTCTCATCGACGTTGGAGGCGCCCTCCAGCACCGCGCCGTCGAGCGGCACCTTATCGCCTGGGCGGACGCGGAGCCGATCGCCGACCACGATCGCAGCCAGTGGGACTTCCTCATCCGACCCATCGTCGCGCAACCGACGGGCTTGGGCCGGCGCCAGATCGAGCAGGGCTCGGATGGCACCGCCTGTCTGCTCGCGCGCCCGCAGTTCGAGGACCTGGCCGAGCAGCACCAACACGACGATCACCGCAGCGGCCTCGAAATACACCGCCACCGAGCCATCGGCCGCGCGGAAGGCCGCCGGGAAAATGCTCGGGGCGAGGGTGGCCACGACGCTGAACACCCAGGCGACGCCCGTGCCGAGTGCGATCAAGGTGAACATGTTGAGGCTGCGGTTCACCAGGCTCTGCCAGCCACGAACGAAGAACGGCCAGCCCGCCCAGAGCACCACGGGCGTCGCCAGCACCAACTGAATCCAGTTGCCGACGCGTGGCCCTCCGACGAGGTGCATCATCCCCGTCAGGTGACCGCCCATTTCCAACAAAAAGACCGGGATGGTCAGCACAAGCCCGATCCAGAAGCGCCGGGTGAAATCCACAAGCTCCGGGTTGGGTCCTGTCTCGGCCGAGGGGGTTTCAGGTTCGAGTGCCATGCCACAGATCGGGCAACTGCCGGGGCCCGGCTGTCGGATCTGCGGATGCATTGGACAGGTGTAGATGGTGCCCGGCGCCACAGCCTCGGCGCGCAGCGGGGCACGTGGCTGCAGATACTTACCAGGCTCGGCGATGAACTTGGTGCGGCAACCTGCTGAGCAGAAATGGTAGGCATGCCCTGCATGATCGGCGTGGTGAGCCGTCTTTGCCGGGTCCACCGTCATGCCACAGACCGGATCCTTCACGGTTCCCGATGCTGCGGCAGTCCCTTCAGGCTGGGGATCGTGCTTGCCGTGGGCGGTGTGGGGGCCGTGATGTTCCATGTCCGTTCAATCCCTCAGTGCGCGAAAGGTCGCGCGAGCGGTCGCACAGCCAGCATCGCCAATGGCGGCAACAGCAGCCATTGGAGAAAAGGGGCGAGCCCGGTGCCCCACGGCGGAAGGCGCGGCATGGCGGCCGTGTAGGTCCAGGATTGGCGCAGCTCGACATTCAGCCACTCGCTGAACACCGTGTAGCCAAGGCCGATCAGGGTCGCGACTATCGTGACGCGCCCCCATCCTTGGCTCGGCCAGTGCCAGGATTGTGTCAGCAGGATCGCCACCGCCAGCGCGGCAGCAGCGATCATCGCGTCCCCGCCGGTGCAATGAACGACGGCGAATGCGATCTCGCCTGGCGTTCCCTCCGCCCACAACGTGTAGAGGGGGAACTGCGCGACTTCCCAGGCCAGGTTCAAGGCCAGCATGGTCGCGATGTAGCGTGCCGCGGGAGCAGTCAAGCCAGCCCACTCTCGCGGCACATGGTAGATCATTTGGCGCCAGTGCCACGATCTAAAACAGCGTTCTGTCCGCCGCCGCCGTGGCTATGCCCGTGGTGCATGAACAGGTGCAACAGCGGGCAGGCGAGGAGGATGAGATACGGTAGCGCGCCGAATGCGTGGCCCCAATGCTCTCGCAGGACGTAGAAGGCCGCGACCAGCGCGAAGCCGATCACGGCGATTCCGGTGCGGGTGCGCCACCAGGATGGCGCGCCCTGCGCGTGGACGCCAACCATGCGGTCCATGTCACCGCATCCCCATCCGCATGCCGCGCAGGTGTTCGGCCATTAGCTCGTCGGCGGTGCGGCGCTGCTCCTCGGACAGCGCCGTATAGAACGGTGTCGCCGCCGCGCTGACCGCGCGCATCGCTTCCAGATGGGCGGAGACCAGGGCGATACGGCGCTCCATCTGTTCTGGCGCGGTGCCGGGGCCGGTGCTGCTGCCCATCGCCTGCTGCATTGCCTGCCGAAGCCTGTCGCTCTGGGCGCGAACCGCATCCGCAAATGCGTTCCATTGCGGGATCTGGCCGTCCGTGATCCGCAGCTCGGCGCGGAAAAATGCCAGATGTCCCTCAATCCGGCGGAAGGGCTGCATCGATGCAGCTGCCATCCGGTTCTGCATCATCTGCTGCATCATGCGGCCCATGTCGCCACCCATCATCCCGGCACCCGGGCCTGCCATGCCAGGACCTGGCGCGCCGTGCTGGGCTGGCGGCGTCGCTGCCTGCGGGGCGCCAGCGGGCGCTCCGGGATGGTGGGGATCGGTTGCTGCGCCAGCAGGAGCTGGCGCTTGCGCGAGCGCCGTTCCGGCCACTCCGAACGCCAGAATGGCAGCCGTCGTGAAAATGCTGAGCTTCCTCATGGTCTTGTCCTCTTCGGTTATTGGGCAGCCGTGTCGTCAGACGCACGGGAGCCGGTTGAGTGCGCGCAGGGTGCCGCCTGACGTCGGCTCAGCGCGTCATCGCGAAGGCGTATGCGCCAAAAAGGCACGCAGTTCGGTGATCTCCCGCTCCTGCTCGCGGATCACGGCTTCGGCCAACCGGCGCATCTCCGCATTCCTTCCGTGCGCCAACTGAATGCGAGCCATCGCAATCGCGCCTTCATGATGAGGGATCATGGAAGCAGCGAAATCGCGGTCCGCATCGCCGGTGAAGGTGATGGACATGTCGCGGTGCATCTTCTCGTTCGCAGCCAAAAAGGCGACTGTCGAGGGGGGCTGAGCGCTGGATGCGCCCGGCTGCTGCGAGGTCGGCAAGTGCTGCATTGCGGTCGTGTGGCCCGGCGACATTGGCATTTGGCCCTGCATCATCGTGCCGTCCGGCATTCGATGCCCCGGAGAAATGCCCTGCGACAGTGCATAGCCGAAGCCAACGCCAACAATCAGACCGGCCACAAGAGACAGCACGAGAGGTGTGCGAGGCATCAGTCGATTTCCCTTCTTGGAATGACCTTGATCATGAAGTTCGCTCCGGTGGCGAGCGTCACGCCTCATGACAAAGCATGGCTGCTCGGAATCAGGTAGGGATGCGTTCGGTCTTCCAGCCTCCGTCGCGCAGCGCCTGCTCGAGACTCGCTGTATCCATGGCCGACGTCACCGAGGCTTCTCGCATGTCCAACTTGATCTCGATCTCCGCCTGCGGGTCGGCCAGCCGGAGCGAGGCCGTAACGCCCTTCGCGCAGCCGCCACAATTCATGTTCGCGATCCGAAAGCGATGCATCACATCCTCCTGATAGGTTCTGGTCCGACTGGGCACGTGGTGATTGCCACCATGGAAGGGTCAAGCGGCCTCCGCAGCCCAGTTTCAGCTACGGGGCTGTCTCACACCGGTGTGCCGCCGCGGAAGCGCATGAACACCGAGTGACCGCCATGCGCATCGAAGGCCAGAACGTCATAGCTGTCCGGCGCCTGGCCCGGGATTTCCATGCCCGGGGAGCCTACCGGCATACCAGGCACAGCGAGCCCCCGGATTTCGGCAGGGCGGTCCGCCAACAGCCGGGTTACGGCTGCCGCCGGCACATGACCCTCCAGGGCATAACCACCAACCCGTCCCGCATGGCAGGACAGCAGGTTGGCCGGCGTGCCCAGCATTCTGCGGAATGGTGCGACTGAGGTGACGACACGATCTTCGACGACGAAGCCCGCGGTCCGGAGATGTGCAACCCAATCCGAACAGCAGCCGCAGTTCGGGTCGCGCCAGACCTCAACCCGCTCGCCACCCCGCGCCAGGGCAGGCCCCGCCGCGGCCGCAAGACCGCCAGCGAGAAGGCTGCGGCGCATCATCGCGCCGGAATCCGGGCGAGGATGGCGCGCATCTGCGCGATTTCACGCTCCTGTTCACGGATGACAGCCTCCGCAAGGGCCCGGACCTCCGGATCGGTGCCGTGTTCCAGCGCAACCCGCGCCATGTCGATGGCGCCCTGGTGGTGCGGGATCATGCCTGCGACGAAGTCGCGGTCAGCGTTGCCGGAGAAGGTGATCGCCATGTCGCGGTGCATCTTCTCGTTCGCCGCCATGAAGGCGCGAGTCGCCGGGCTTGCATCTGCCGGCGCCTGCGTCGCGGCGTGGCCGGCATGCCCACGGCCCTGCATCATGGGCGTCCCTTGGGGCATGCCCTGACCCTGCATCATCGGCATTCCATGCCCGGGCCCGTGATGCGGCTGGGCCTGAACCAGAACAAAAGCCCCGGTGCCGAGCAGCGCGACGGCGGCGGTTGCAGTCAAGAGAATGCGGCGCATTGAGTGATCTCCGTGGTTGGACTCCATGAACATGGAGGCGGGGGCGCTGCGGAGCCTCTCTGCGGCATGACAAAGTATGTCACCGGGGTGCGGCGTTCAGCCGACCTTCCGCGGCAGCAGAAGCCGAGCCAGCAGGCCGCCCCCGGGGGACTCGCGCAGTTCCAGGCTGCCATTGCTGGCCTGCGCGAAGCGCTGCGCGATGGCCAGTCCCAGGCCAACCCCCGAGCCACTGCGCGCCGGGTCGAGCTGGACGAAAGGCGCCACGGCCCGGGTCCGGTCGGCCTCGGCAATCCCTACGCCGGCATCCGAGACCTCGATAGCGACCATTGGTCCCTCGTCCTGGATGCGCAGGCGCACCGGGGGGCGGCCATGGCGCACCGCGTTGTCGACCAGATTTGAGAGCGCGCGCTTCGCCGCGATGCGACGGAGCGGCAGCACCGCTCGTCCTGGCCCTTCATAGGCCACGTCATGCCCCTGATCGGCAGCGTCCGATGCCAGGGTCTGCAGGATCGCCGCCAGGTCGGCGTGCCGCACCGGCTCGGCGTCGCGGCCCTCGCGGATGTAGTCGAGGGTGCGCGCGATCATCGACTCCATCTCGGCGATGTCGGCCTCGAGCCGCGCGCGGTCCTCACCCTCCGGCAGGAAACCCACGCGCAATTGCAGCCGTGAGAGGGGCGTGCGCAGGTCGTGACTCATCGCCGCCAGCGCTTCCGTCCGATCTTCCAGCAATCGCGCGATGCGGTCCTGCATGGCGTTGAAGGCCGCGGCTGCGTGGCGCACCTCCTCCGGCCCCTCCATCGGTACCGGCCGGGGGCTCGGGTCGCGGCCGATGAGGTCCGCCGCGGTGGCGAGGCGCCGCAGCGGCCCGGTGATCCAGCGCACCACCAGGATCGAGACCAGCGCGATGCCGAGCGCCATCGCCACCATCGAGGAGACCGCGCCGTGGTCTAGCGCCCCTCCGCCCGCCGCGAGCCAGGGCGCTGAGAAGACGATCCAGCCGCCGCCCTCCGCCGGCACGGCGCCCAGCACGCGATGCCCGGTTTCGGCCTTCGGATCCCAGCCAAGTCGTGCACCGGGGCCCAGCCGCGCCGCCGCATCGGCCAGCGCCTCGGGCGGTGCGGCATCCGGCAGGGGTGCCACGCGATCCCAATGGAGCTCGATGCCGGGGCGGGAGATGGCATGCACCGCCGCATCGCGTGTTGCCTCGGGCAGCGGTGCGACCGCCGCGCGCGCCGCCGCAAGCTGGTCGGCCATGCGCTCCAGGCGCGCGCCCTGTTCGGTTCCGCGGAGCGCACGCTCGTGAACCCACATGCTGCCGATATGCAGCAGCATCAGCCCGCCCAGCAGCAGCAGCGTGACCCGTCCGGCCAGGCTCGCGGGCCAAGGCCACCTCATGCGCGCGTCACGTCCGCCACGAGCACATAGCCGGCGCCGCGTATCGTCTTGATGAGGGAAGGGCTGGCCTCGTCCGGCTCGATCTTCCGGCGCAGGCGGCTGACCTGCACATCCACCGTCCGGTCGAAGGGATCCGCGCCTGCGCGCCGCTTGGCGACTTCGAGAAGCTGCTCCCGCGAGAGCACCCGTTGCGGATGTTCCAGGAACGCCATCAGCAGGTCGTATTCCGCGCCGGAGAGATCGACCGCGACGCCCTCGGGCGAGGTGAGTTCCCGCCGCGCTGTGTCCAGCACCCAGCCGGCGAAGGCCAGCCGCCGCGACCGCGGGTCGGGCTGCGCGCCGGCCGGCGTGGCGCGGCGCAGCAGTGCGCGGACGCGTGCGACCAGCTCGCGCGGAGCGAAGGGTTTGGCCACATAGTCGTCGGCGCCGAGTTCGAGACCCAGCACGCGGTCCATCTCCTCCCCCCGCGCCGTCAGCATCAGGACCGGCACGCGCGACCGTTCCCGCAGGCGGCGCAGCAGGTCGAGGCCCGAGGCGCCGGGCAGCATCACGTCAAGGAGGATGAGGTCCGGCTGGCCGGCCGGGCTGTCCAGCAGCTCCCACATCTCGCGCCCGTCGCGCGCCGCGGAGACGCGGAAGGCCGCCTCCCGCAGCAGGCGTGCGACGAGGTTCCGCATCTCGCCATCATCCTCAACGATGAGGATATGCGCCTCGGGGTCGAGCAGACGGCGCTCCGCCGTGTCGTTCATCTGGGCGCTTCGATGGGGGTATAGCGCGCCTGCACACGCGGCTGGCCGGCGGCAGGCACCAGCTGGACCACGACGCGCAGGCTGGGCTCGGCGCGGAAGTCGCCACTCGCGACCAGCGCCGCACCATCTGGCCGCGGCGCAAAGGTTACGGTCTGCTGCCGGCCGCCGCCGAGCACGATGGCCGTCGCGGTGGCGGCGCTCGCGGAGAGCGGGCGGTCATTCGTGTCGAACAGGAAGAAGGTCAGCCGCCCGTCCTGCGCCACCAGTTCGCCGTGGTAGCTTCCGATGTCCTGCATCTGGCCACCGTTGGGGCCACGCGAGGGCGCATGCGCCAGTGCCAGGGAGGGGAGGCCCAGCAGGAGTGCCGTGGTCATCAGGGTGCGCTTGGTCGGCATTACAATTTCCTTGGTTCAGAATGTCTCAGGCGCGAGCGCACCGCCAGCGCGGCGTTCCAAGGCCTCGGCGCGCAGACGCTCCAGCGCGGGGCGCCCGAAGCGGTGGAACAGGATGGGCGTCACCAAAGTGTCGAGCAGCGTGGCGCTGACCAGGCCACCCAGAATGGTGATGGCGACCGGGTGCAGGATCTCCTTGCCGGGCGCGTCGGCGCCGATGGCCAGCGGGATCAAGGCGAGGCCAGCCGAGAGCGCCGTCATCAGCACCGGCGTCAGGCGTTCCGCCGAACCGCGCAGCACCAAGGCGAGGCCCCATCGCTCGCCCTCATGCAGCGCGAGGTTCAGGTAGTGGCTCACCTTCAGGATGCCGTTGCGCGTCGTGATGCCCGTGAGTGTCACGAAGCCTACCATGGTCGCGACCGAGAGCGGCTGCCCCGCAAGCCAGATCGCCGCCACCGCGCCGATCAGCGCGAGCGGCACGTTGCCCATGATGATCGCCGCCAGCATGGCCGAGCGGTAGCGCGAATAGAGCACGACGAAGATCAGTGCGAGGGACAGCAGGGTGAGGACCGCGATGGTCTGCATCGCCTCCTCCTGCGCCTGGAAGGTGCCCTCCAGCGCCGTGGTGTAGCCCGTCGGCATGGGCGTGCGGGCGAGTTCGGCGCGGATGCCGGCGATGACCTGCGCCATGTCGGCCTCCGGCGTGGCGTTCGCCAGGACAACGATGCGCCGCCGCGCACCTTCCCGCAGGATCTGGTTGGGCCCGTCGCCTTCCTCCACGCGTGCCAGCAGGCCAAGGGGCACGCGGCCATGCGGCGTGGGCACCAGCGCCTCCGCGAGGCGTGCCGTGGTGCGGTCCTCATCGGCCAGGCGCAAGACCACGTCGAAGCGGCGCGCCCCGTCCAGGATCTGGCTGACCACCGTCCCGCCGGTCAAGGATTCCAGCGCCTCCGTCAGCGCCGCGGCCGAGACGCCGTAGAGGGCCGCGCGCTCATGGTCCACCGCAATCCGCAGCTGCGGGATGCGGACCTGGCGCTCGACCTGGAGGTCGGTCAGGCCTGGCACGCTCTCCCCGAGCCTGCCGCGCAGCGTCTCCGCCAGGGTGCGCAGCGTGTCGAGGTCGTCGCCGAAGATCTTGAGCGCGATCTGCGCCCGGACGCCGGACAGCATGTGGTCCAGCCGGTGGCTGATCGGCTGGCCGATGTTGACCGCGGCCGGCAGGGAGGCGAGGTGCGCGCGGATATCCGCCAGCACCGCGGCGCGCGGGCGCCCGCCTTCGCGCAGGTCGAGGTCGAGCTCGGAGGAGTGCACGCCCTCGGCATGTTCATCCAGCTCGGCGCGTCCGGTGCGGCGGCCGACGCCGCCTACCTCCGGGATCTGCATCAGCAGGCGCTCCGCCACCCGACCCAGCGCATCCGATTCCGCCAGCGATATCCCCGGCTGGTAGGTGATGTTGATGACCAGGGTGCCCTCGTTGAAGGGCGGCAGGAAGGCGCGCGGAAGGAAGGGCACGCTGGCCGCGGCGATGGCCACCCCGCCAACGGCGACGCCGAGCACCAGGGAACGGTGCCCGAAGGCCCAGCGCAGCAGCCGGTCCTGACCTGCCTTCAGCCACCGCACCAGCGCGCCGTCGCCCGCGTGCATCCGCCGCATCCCCGGCAGCAGCCAATAGGACAGCACCGGCGTGACGGTGACCGCGACCAGCAGCGAACAGAGGATCGAGACGATGTAGGCGATGCCCAGCGGCGCGAACAACCGCCCCTCGATCCCGGTCAGTGCGAACAGCGGCAGGAACACCAGCACGATGATGAGCGTGGCATAGACGATGCCCGAGCGGACCTCGGCGCTGGCCGAGATCACCACCTGCATCACGGGTGCCGGCACGGCGCGGGCGGTGTTCTCCTTCAGGCGGCGGAGGATGTTCTCCACATCCACCACCGCGTCATCCACCAGCTCGCCCACCGCGATGGCCAGCCCGCCCAGCGTCATGGTGTTGATGGACAGCCCGAAGGCCGCGAACACGATGGCCGTCAGCAGGATCGAAAGCGGGATCGCCGTCAGCGAGATGAAGGTGGTGCGCGTGTTCAGCAGGAAGGCGAACAGCACGATCGCGACGACGATGAAGGCCTCGGCCAGCACCGTCTGCAAATTGGAGATGGACTGTGCGATGAAGTCCGCCTGGCGGAACTTCACGCGGTCCGCCACCACGCCGCGCGGCATGCCGGCCTGGAGTTCCGCCAGCGCCGCCTCCACCGCGCGCGTCAGGCGGATGGTGTCGGCGCCCGGCTGCTTGGCGATGGCGAGGATGACGGCGGGCTGGCCATCCACCCCCGCCTCGCCACGCTTGAAGCGCGGGCCGAATTCGACGCGCGCCACCTGCCGCAGCGCGATCGGCTGGCCGTCCCGAAAGTCCACCGTGGCGTTGCGCAGATCCTCGAGCGAGGTCGTGCGGCCGATGTTGCGGATCAGGAACTCACGCCCCGCCTGATCCACATAGCCGCCACCGGCATTGCCGCCGAACTGGCGCAGCGCGGTGATGAGCTGGTCATTCGTCAGATCCAGCGCGTGCAGCCGGTCCAGTTCCGGCATCACGCGGAACTGCCGCACCTCGCCGCCGATGGGGATGACCTGGGAAATGCCCGGGATGGTCAGCAGGCGCGGGCGCATCACCCAGTCGGCCAGGTCGCGCAGCTCCATGGGACCGAGCGAGCCATCCGCCGGCGCGGTCATCGCCACCAGCATGATCTCGCCCATGATGGAGGAGACAGGTGCCATGGTGGGCAGCACGCGCGGGGGCAGCTGTGCGGCGATCTGGCTGAGGCGCTCGTTCACCTGCTGGCGTGCGCGCCAGATGTCTGCGCCCCAGTCGAATTCGACGAAGACGATGGATAGCCCGACGGAGGAGACGGACCGCACGCGCGTGACGCCGGGCAGCCCGTTCACCGCCGTCTCGATCGGGAAGGAAACAAGTTGCTCCACCTCCTCCGGCGCGAAGCCTTCCACCTCGGTCATCAGCGTGACGGTGGGCTTGTTGAGATCGGGGAAGACATCCACCGGCATGCGCGACAGCGTGTAGATGCCGTAGAGGCTGACCAGCAGCGCGGCCGCTAGCACGAACAGGCGGTTGCGCAGCGAGAAACCGACGATGGCGTTGAACAGCATTTTTCAGCGCGCCCCGATCAACGGACTTGGGCGATCAGCGCCGCACCCTGCACCACCACGCGCTGCCCCGCCTCCAGCCCCGCGGTCACCACCACACGCGTGCCGTCGAGCGGCTGCACGCGCACCTGGCGGGGAATGAAGCGCTCGGCTGTCGCGTGCTCGAAGACCACGGGCGGGCCTTCGGCGCTGCGCACTACCGCATCTGACGGCAACACGATGCCCTGCACGGCGCGGGCGGTCCGCAGGGTGACGAGGACCGAGATGCCGATGGGTGCCTCCGGCGGCGGCGTGTCTACGCGGAAATTCACCGGCACTGCCTGCTGCCGCACCGTGAGTCCGCGCCCCATGAAAACCAGCTCCAGCACCCGGCCGTCCGGCAGGGTGGCGTTGGCGCCGGTGATGCGCTCCAGTGCCGCGCGGTCGAAGGCCAGCGCCTCTACCCACAGCCGGTTCGGATCGACGATCTCGACGACGGTCGTCGCGCTGTCCACGAGTTGGCCGACGGCGCCGCGCACGGTCGAGACGATGCCCGAGACCGGCGCCACCAATGCCTCGCGCCCCGAGAGCGCGGGCTGGATTGCGGTGCGCCGCTGTCGCACGCCCGCAAGCTCGGCCTGGGCGTCCTGGATCTCTCGCTCCGCCACCGTGCCGCGCAGGGTAGTCAGGCGGCGGACCCGCGCCTCCAGGATCGTGATCTGCGCGTCGAGTTCCGCGGCATTCTGGATGAGGCCCCCACGCTCGGCCGCGCTGTAGGTGGGTGTGACGTAGGCCAGCACCTGGCCGCGCTCGACGCGCTGGCCGAGGGTGGGGAAGCCCGCATCGCCCGGCTCCAGCCGTCCGTTCTGGCTCGCCTGCACCCGGCCCGAGGCGTTGGGGTCCGGCACCAGGGTGCCGATCATGCGCAGCGCGGCCGAGGCCTCGCCATTCTCGGTGAGTTGCGTCCGCAGATTCAGCAGGCGCTGCGACGGCTTTGGCACGAAGATGGCGCCGTCCTGCAGGCGGCGCGGTGCCTCGCCGGTGACCAGCGCCTGCTGTGCGGCGGCAGGCCCGGCGGCAAAGAGCGTGACGAGCAGCAGCGCGGCGGCGCGCCGGGCGCTGGCCGGCAAGGCGTCCACGGGGCGGATGGAGGGTGCCTCCTCGACCATGGGCGGGAGGGGGCGGCGGACGGAGGCCCGCCCTAGCAGAAGCCCAAGCACGAGCAACCCGAGCCCGATGCCAACCTGGACGGTGCTGTCTCGCAGGAGTGCCAGCGCTTCGACCATCGTGCCTGAGATCGCCGGAGGCGCGGGCACGTCCAGCGTCGCGGTCAGCAGGTCCATCTCCTCGCCGGCCATGACGGTGAACACCAGGTCGAGCCGGCCTGGCCGGTCCAGCAGCGGGTGCCGCGCCACGAATAGGCCGATGCCTTGGCGCTCCGCAGCCACCTCCTGGCCATCGATGGTCAGCGTGACCGAGCCGTCGAGGGGATTGTTGTCGGCGTACCGGTCGAGGGTGACGGTCAGCGCACCGCCCGGCTGCAGGATGGCGACGACCTCGAACAGATCGCTGTGGGCCTCCGCCCTAGGCAGGGCGGTGGCTATGGCCTCTGGCACGGCGCCGTGGTCATGCCCCTCATGGGCGGTGGCGGGTCGGCCAAGCACAAGCGCCGACAGCAGAACGAAAACGGCAAGCTGAAGCAAAGCCGACAGGTGGCTCAAGGCGGGACGACGGTGCATGGAAGGCTCCTGGGAGCATCCTTGATGGAGCCATATGTGCGACGGCGCCGCACAGAATTATGACAAAGTATGTCCGCAGTGCCGGCTCAGCGCAGGAACGATCGCCGGTGGGCACTGCGTGATACGCGAGATAGCCGCGCACCTGCGGCGCCCCCAGGAGAGAGCCCACCGACGACCACTGGAGGCGCTGTCATCCGCCGCAGTCGCCTTCCGGGCGTAGCTGGCGGCATCTCCCTGGCCAGACAACGGGGTGAAGAGGGACCTGCCCGGGCTGGTGCGCCGCCGGGTTGCCGAGAAGGAGCTCTACCTGCGTCCGTGAAGTCTATGAGAAGAGGGAGCTGACCGGCGCGAAGACCTGGCCGTGCTCCGCGGCATGGCGGATCTTCGCCTCAAGGACGGCCTTCAGGGGGAGCTGGCGGCCCAGGGCGTCGTGGATGTCCCGGCCCTCGAGGCAGACGATGCGCTTGCCGAAGCCGAACGCCGTTAACCCTTCCGTCGTGAACCCGTTGTAGCTCACGAACAGGCCGCGCGCCCACGCCGCCTTCTGCTCCAGCTTCCCGTGGAAGACGTGCAGGTCAGCCGCGGGTGTCGCCGCAGCGTGCCATTTTGCCTCGACGAGGTAGACCGCGTCGCCGAGGACGAAGCTGCCGTCGATCTGCTCGCCGATGTTCCTGAACGGCTCCCGCGGGCGCAGGCCGGACGCCTCGAAGTAGCGCTTCAGGAACGCCTCGAATGCGTAGCCCCGCGTGTGCGGCTGGAGATCCCGGATTCCCAGCAGCTCGTCGCGCAAGGCGTTCAGGAGAGCCAAGTCCTGGGCCTGACGCGGTGGAACTCCCAGCGGGTCTCCAGGCTGCGCCCCGATGCGGGCGACCAGTGTCAGGAAGCGCCCCTCCGCGTTCAGCACAGGGTCGGTGCTGGCGGAGCGCGCGAGGTATTCCACGCGATGGTCCCACAAGGCGCGCAGGGTCTTCAGCGCCGTTTCGTCGTCGACCTTGGTCAGGAAGCGGCGAGCTGCCCGGCCCGAGAGCGCGGCGTCCTGATGTCGGAGTCCGAAGAGGCCTCGGAACTCGAAGAGGCCGTAGGTGCTGACGCCGTCGCCCTAGCGCCGAACGAGATCGCGGACCAACCGGGTATTGTCGAGGCGGTCATCCCCGAGGACATCCGGCGCCGCTACGAGATCTACAGCTACCGGAGCGCGGCCCTCATCCTGGCGCAGAGCCATCCCCAGGAGTGCGCCGACCTATTCGATGCCCTCCGGACGTTCGAGATCACCACGACGATGATCCGGACCGCCGGTGGCAACGAGAGCGAGATCCCGAAGCTGCTCTCCCGTCACCTGCGCCCGCTCGGATGGCACGAGACCATCGTCCAGGGCGACCTGCTGGTCCGGCTGCTGTGGCGTGAGCAGGTCCGCACTACCAAGGGCGGCAAGCCGGTGATGGAGCCGAAGCAGCGCGAGATCACGCGCGCCAAGTTCCTGGATGCCATCCTGCACCTGTCGCAACAGCGCATGGCGGCGGCGGAGCAGTTGCAGGCGCGCACAGAGGCTGAGGCGGATCCCGCGCGCAAGACGGAGCTGGAGCGCAGCCTGGCCACGCTGGTCCAGATGCTGGAGCAGATGGCGCCCGACCTGGACCGGGAGAAGCAGGATGCCGCGGATGCCAACGACTTCCTGCGGACCCTGGAGGAGGCCTATGCGCAGGCCGGCCAGAAGCTCAAATCAGCACGCGACGCGCTGAACCGGGCGCAGCGGGACATGGGTCGTGCGGCGCAGCAGCGTGACGTCGCGGAACGCAGGGCCGAGGCGGCGCGCGAGGCCGCCGGCCTGACGAACGCGACGAGTGGTCTCTCGGTGGCGCTGAAGGCGATGCAGGACAACGCCGCGCACAACTTGGCCGAGGCCGAGGCCGCAAATGCCAAGACGAAGCTGCTCCAGCCCTCCCGCCCCGAGCAGGAGGACCCGAACATCGCGGAAGCCATGCGCGCCGCCTCCGGCGCGGGGCCGGCACCGAGCACGCTTGGCGATCGGCTGGCCGCGCTCCGGCAACGGCAACTGGTGGCCCCGACACGGCAGCTTGGGGGGCCGCAGGGCGACTGACGACGGCGGACGCGGGGCTGCTACGTTCGGCGGCGCTGTTGGTGATGGTTGCCGCGTGGCGACACCCCGCCCGATCGCGCCGTCTCCATCAAGCCGCTGCCGTCCGAGCTGGGGCGGAACACGCCCACGACCGAGTTGCGGTAATCCTCGCCACATGGCTGTAGCAGGTGTTGAAATGCCTCGGCGCGCAGCAGCGCCACGGCGCTGGCCTACGCCTGCTCGGCCGTGCTGTTGACGACATAGCCGTACGTGGACATGGCCAGGCGGATATCGCGCCTCCGCCCACGCGGAGGCGCGGCGCAGGCGGGCCTCGAAGGTCGGCGGGTTCACCGGCACCCAGCCGCTGGCACTGGCGAGCCCCGCCTCAATGGCAGTGCGAGCGGTCGATTGCGGCCGGATCGCGTCGCCAACACCCGATTTGCGGCGCGTGCCGAACTCGCTCCCGAGTTCTTGGTAGGCTATATACTGATCAGTGGGACCAGAAGAAGTGCTGTAGCTCGGTCCAGATGCTGAGTGTGCGCCACGCCGCAGTCGCACAGGCTCCGCATGCCTCCGCAAAACGCGCAGATGAATATCCTCTGTTGCAGTGGGGCCAAGTTCGCGAAGATCCTCAGCGGCGGAACAGAGCAGGGATGCCACGCCAGAACAGCGCGAGGCCCAGGGCCCACATGGTGTAGATGCCCACGCTCCGTGCCATGGCGGTCGTGTTGCCGTTGGCGAAAAGCGGCAGGCCTTTGATGAGTGGCACAATCAGCCAGGCACCAAGCACCAGGGGCAGGGTCAGGCAGAAGAGAATGGCGAACAGCCAAAGCGGAATCGATGCCGGTCGGCGCGGTTCCAGGATGGCAAACAGAATTCCCCACATCCCGCCCCAAAAGCAGGAGTTCCAGAGCGCAGGAACACTCCAGGGCGCAATGGGGACCTGGCGGTAGCCAGGACCCGGAATCCAGCCCAGGCCGTGGTAGAAGCTGATCGTCGCCTGATGGAAAAACAGAACGCCCAGGAAGGCGGAGAGGAAGCCGAGGGCAATGCTAGTGGATTTCATTGGACTGTTTCCATCGTGGTATCCTTGGTATCGGGTTCCGATCGGGTCTTACCAGCAATATTGCGAGGCTCTGCCGAGCCTGGCGGCAGGGGCGACGGCGTTGCTCGAAGTTACGGTGAACGGGGCGCGTGCGGGCGATCTGGCAACGGCGTCGCTGGTGCCGTCAACACGGTTCGTCGAACTCGACGCCGCCGTGTGGTCGAACAACACGGTGCGGGTGATGGCGCGGAAAACCTCGGCGGTCACGTTCGATTTGGCGGCGGTGACGCTGTCGGTGGGGGTAGTGAAGCGGCGAGTGCCGTAACGTTCTTTCTCAATGGCCAACTCCACAGGGATGGGGCGCTACGGCTCAACCCGCCAAATCATTCGGCTCCTACACCTCCGGGCATGGTGCACTGCGGCAGCCAAAGGAACGGGCGCATGACAGCGCGACCGTTGCAATGGTAGAGTGATTACGTGCGTGTTAATGACTAAGACAATCATCCGATAGCGCTAAGCGCGGCTTGCTTTGGAGATGCGGGGTGGACCAACTCATCAACGAAAAGGGCGCTGTCACACGTCGGGAGACGCCAATGCCAGGCGCCAAGCGCAGTTGGCGCTTGGCCTTGCGCTATCTCTTTGTCGGCAGCCTTACGGTCCCGCTTTTGCTCGTCGATGCAAGCGATTAATGGGTCATGAGCCTAGACTAGTGGCTGCCGGAGGCGGCGCCCCCGGTCGTGAATGGTACGCCACAGTTGACAGGGCGCTGTTCGGCTCCGGGCGGCGCGAGTTCGCGGCGGAGGTGGCCTGGGACCTGCCGAGCCTGGCGCCGGGGGCGACGGCATTGGTCGACGTCACCGTGAACGGGGCACGGGCGGGCGACCTGGCGCAGGCGTCGCTGGTGTCGTCGACCCGGTTCATCGAGCTCGACGCAGCCGCGTGGTCCAACAACATGGTGCGCGTGATGGCTCGGAACATCTCCGCGACGACGTTCGACCTCGCGGCGACGACGCTGTCGGTGGGGGTGGTGAAGCGTCGGGTACCATGACGCAGCAGCTCGTGGCGCCGTCGTTGGACGGCCCATGATATGCCGCTGAAGAGATTACAGTCGTGAGGTGTTCGACGCTCATAATGCCGTCACTTCCCGAACACTCTCCTCATCGCGGCGTAGCGAGCAGGCGCTCCGCCTCGTCCACCTCACGCATGCACGCGGCCTCGTCCGCTCGACCTTCCGCAGTACGGGCGCGGTTCAGCGCGGCGCGCGCCTCCGACAGGCTGCCGCCACCACCGGCCTGCGCGGCACGGCGCGTCGCATCTTCCTCCCGCCCGGTATCCTGAAACGGAACGGTCGGGCCGGCGCCGTCCTGCGAGGCGCGTCCCTCCCGCGCTGCGGCGACGCCCTGGCCAGCCGAGGATGCGGCCACGCTGCTCCTGGTCGCCGCATCCAGCCTGGCATCCAGCGCGGCGATGCGCTCGCCGCAGGGAGAGGCCAGTGCCGGGCTTGCCAGCGCGAGGCATGCGCCGGCCATGATGATGCTCCGCATGCGATCCACCCTCACGAGGTCAACTGGTCACGGATCGGCAGGCGACGGATGCGCTTGCCGGTGGCAGCGAAGACGGCGTTGGCCAAGGCCGGCGCCACCGGCGGCACGCCAGGCTCGCCCACGCCACCCAGCGGCTGATCGTAGTCGCGGCTCGGCAGAAGATGGACGCGGATCTCGCGCGGCGAGCTGTCGATGCGCGTGAGCTCATAGCTGTCGAGGTTGGCCTGTTCGGCACGCCCATTGCGAAACGAGATCTCCGCCGAGGTGGCGAGGCCAGTGGCAAAGATGACCGCGCCTTCCATCTGCGACCTCACACGATCCACATTGACCAGCGGCCCGCAGTCGATCGCGATGTCGACACGCGGGATCCTCATGGTCCCCCGGTCGTCTACCTCGACCTCCGCTGCCACAGCGACGTAGCTGCAGAAGCTGTAGTGACCCGCGATGCCAAGCCCCCTGCCGCGCGGCATCTGCCGCCCCCAGCCGATCTCGGATGCCGCGCGCTCCACCACCCGGCGCAGCCGGCCGGTGTCGATCGGGTAGGTTCTCGGGTCTTCGCCGTGGTTCCAGGCGTCGCCGATCTCAACAGGGTCGATCATGCGCGCGGGGCCGATCACCTCCAGCAGGTAGTCCCTCGGGTCGCGTCCGGCGGCATGCGCCATCTCCGCAATGAAGGATTGCACGGCGAAGGCGTGCGGCACGTTGGAAACGGCGCGGAACCAGCCGATACGCACATGTGCCGGTGCCTCCGGATTCTCCATGCGCATGTTCGGGATGGCGAAGGGCGCATTGAGGAAGCCCATGCCGAGTTCGAAGGGCAGTTGCACCTTCGGGTCGGGCGCAAAGATCGAGCCGATGGTGGGGGCCGCGCTGCGGTGCAGCCAGGCGACGGGCCTGCCGCCGGCATCCAGCCCCGCCTCCAGCCGCTGCATCGAGACGGTGTGGTAGTAGCCATTGTGCAGGTCGTCCTCGCGCGTCCAGGTGAGCTTCACCGGCGCGCCATCCATCGCCTGGCTGCAAAGCCCCGCCTCCAGCACGAAATCGGGCTTCGATTTGCGGCCGAACCCGCCGCCGAGCAGCGTGACATGGACCGTCACATTCTCTGGCTGAAGCCCGAGCTTCTGCGCCAGGCGCAAACGCGTCACCTGCGGCGCCTGGGTGCAGGCCCAGCACTCCGCCCGGCCGCCCTGGATGCGCACCAGCGCCACCGGCGGCTCCAGCGGAGACTGCGCGAGGTGCGGGATGTAGTACTCGGCCTCGACGCGTGTCGCTGCCGTGCGCAGCGCCGCATCGACGTCACCCTGCTCCCGTACAGCCTTCGCCGGGTTGCGAACGCCGCGCTGCAGCATCTCGCGATAGGTGTCCGAGGAATAGACGGCGTTGGGCCCGTCCTCCCAGGTGATGTTCAGCGCCTCGCGCCCCCGCATCGCCGCCCAGGTGCTGCGCGCGATCACCGCGACGCCGCCCACGGGCTGGAACTCGGACGGCATGTCGGGCGTGTCGATGCGCAGCGTCCGCAGCACGCCGGGCACCCTCAGTGCCTCGGTGTCATCGACCGAGACGACGCGGCCGCCATAGACCGGCGGGCGCGCGACGACGGCGTGCAGCATGCCGGGCAGCGTCGCGTCGATGCCATAGATGGCCTTGCCGGTGGTGATGTCGCGGTTGTCGATCAGCTCCACCATCCGGTCCTGGCCGATCAGCCGGAAGGTGGAGGGGTCCTTCAGCCGCAGCGCCTCGCGGTCCGGCACCGGCAGCGCGGCTGCGGCCTCGGCGAGCTCGCCATAGCCCGCGCTGCGGCCGCTGGCGGCATGCGTGACGACATGGTCCCGCGCCTGGCATTCGGCCGCCGGCACGCCCCAGCGCGCGGCCGCGGCCGCTTCCAGCATGGTGCGCGCGCCGGCCCCGGCCCGGCGCAAGGGCGCCAGGAAGTGGCGCAGGCTGCGGGAGCCGTCGGTGTCCTGGTTGCCGTAGCGCTCCTCGTCGCCGTCGGCCTGGGCGACGCGCACGCGGGACCAGTCGGCTTCAAGCTCCTCGGCCACGACCATGGCGATGGAGGTGCGCACGCCCTGGCCCATCTCGGCGCGGTGGCAGGTCACCGTGACCGTGCCGTCCGGCGCGATGGCGACGAAGATTCGCGGATCGTCGCGCCAGCCATTCGGCATGCCATCGGCGCCGAATTGCGGCTCCGGGGTCTGCGCCTGCCCGGGCAGCCGCAGCGCCAGCACCAGCCCGCCCGCGGCAGCGCCGAGGAACAATCCGCGCCGGCTGACATTCTCAAGACCCGACCGTGAGGTGCTCATCGGCTGCCCCCCTGCGCCGCGGCCTGCTTGATGGCGGCGCGGATCCGCGTGTAGGTGCCGCATCGGCAGAGATTGCCCAGCATGGCCGCATCGATGTCCGCATCGGTGGGGTTTGGGACGCTGCCGAGCAGGTCTGCTGCCTGCATGATCTGCCCGGGCTGGCAGTAGCCACATTGGGAGACGTTTAGCGCGCGCCATGCGACCTGCAGCGGGTGGTCGCCATCCGCGGAAAGCCCCTCGATCGTCGTCACGGCGCGTCCCTCAACCGCCGAGATGGGCGTTATGCAGGCGCGCGATGCGGTGCCATCCACATGCACCGTGCAGACACCGCACTGGGCAATGCCGCAGCCGTATTTCGTGCCGGTCAGACCAAGCTCGTCGCGCAGAACCCAAAGCAGAGGGGTTTCCGGGTCACCGTCGAAGCGATGCTCGGTCCCATTCACCGTGATGGTCACCATGGCCACACTCCTTCATTCAGAAAATTGACGCCGGGCAGCAAAGGATCGTCAACAGGATTCGAATACGATTGCGTGACTGCTCAATGCAAAACTCAGACGAGCACAACGTAATCTTGTTGAAGAGCGATTTCATTCCGCCCCTCTCGACTATGACTAGGCCGCGCGTCGCGGAGCCGGTGCGGGAAATACGAAGGAAGTACGCGGACAGCGCTCTCTGCATGCTTCACGCCACCTGTGGCAGTCGGTCGATCATCTTGTCGAGCGTCATCGGATAGTGCCGCAGCCGCAGGCCTCATGGCGCAACTGGTGCGGCGAGGTTGGCCGCGATCCGCGGGGACGGCACCCCGCGGGAAAACGGGTGGCGAGGCGCAATGGTTACTCGGCACGTTCACTCCCGCGTAACTGCCGCCACCCCTGTGCGCCTGGGTGAGCAGGTGGCGAAGGACATGGTCGCGGTGCGCATCGGGCCGGACATCCGCATGGCGGTCGTCGGCGCGCCGTCCTATTTCGCGCGGCATCCGCGCCCCAAGACACCGCAGGATCTGGCCGCGCACAGCTGCATCAACCTGCGCCTGCCCACCCTTGGCGGGCTCTACGCCTGGGAGCTGGAGAAGGATGGGCGCGAGGTGCGAGTGCGGGTCGACGGCCAGCTGGTGTTCAACATCTCTCCCCCGCTCATCAAGGCGGCACTGGCAGGGCACGGCCTGGTCTGCGTCTTCGAGGACCAGGCGCAGCAGCACCTCGAGGCCGGGAAGCTCGTCAGGGTGCTGGAGGACTGGTGCCCGCCCTTTCCGGGCTACCAACTGTACTACCCCAGCCGGCGCCAGCCGACGCCAGCATTCGCCTTGCTGGTCGAGGCGCTACGCTACAAGGGCCGATAGCAGGGCGGTGGTGCACACGAGCGGTTTGGAGCGAAAGGGAGTGTGCGATCGCCCTGTGCCAGCCTGCGAGACGCGTCTCACGAACACCAGAGCAGGTTAGATTCCGGTTCCCACCGCTGCTCCAGTCGGTTTCCCAACCTCACGTTTTCCATGCGTTGATGGCGCGCTGAACCGCAGGTTTACTGGGGTTTTGCCGCGACGGCTTGTGGGTTGGAGAATGCAACGAGCCCGGAAATATGTCTCTGGAGGCCCCAAATTCTCCGAAGCTTGGGGGTAGCGTGATTTTCCCCTCAAGCCTTATCGCGTTGATATTGCATAATTTGTGGTGCGCAAGACCTGGGGCGTTTCGGCAAGCCGATCGCCTGCCAAAAGGGACCTGAGAGCAGAGAATCTCCGCTGACCCCCGACCTGCATCCTGCCGAGGAATTCACGCCTAAGGATGATCGATTTTTTCGATGATAGGTTAAGTGATTGACTGGTTGGGGCCGACAAGTCGGATCGCCGACTGGCTCCAGTCGGATTTTCCACAAACCCTCCCGCCGTGCTCAGACCACGCAGAAGCGCCTGTGTGGCCACGCTTTTCGCACGAGGGTTGATCAAGCGAGGCCGGAACTAACGGCCCGAACGGCTCTCCGGATACCGGAGACTCGCCGGACCTTGAGGGTAGCGCGATTAAACCCACAAGCCTTAACGCGTTGAGTTTCCCGGCTTTGCTGCGCTGACCGACGCCGGGAGTTTGCGGTCTCCACCGCTACCCGATCGGGCGGCCGAACCCATCGAGCACGCCGGACGCCGGCGGCTCCGTCCTGAATAGACACCAGCAGCATGGCCAGGCTCCCTCCCCTCCCCGCCGCCGGCCGTGCTCCCCAGGGCGGCCACATCGTTTCAGCCGGCAAGGTTAATCCGAAGGACGCCCGCGCTGGGTCCAAGAACAGCGGCCACCTCAAGCAGGGCGGCGTGAACAAGGCGATGCAGGCAAGCCGGAAGCGTAGGGATTGATAGCCGGTTGAGCTGCTAACCCCGTCTCCGTAACGTCCCACTCCCGGTTGAACCGCCCGCGCCGCCTCGGACAGCGTTCTAGCGCCCCTTCATCTGGGGGTTGCAACGCCAAGCCCGGAACGATCATCATGCCTCTGATGGGGTATATTCTCCGGTAGACGTGTGGTCCTGGGGTTGATGTCCCAATGCTCGCGAACGCGTGGACGGAGGCACCTTGGGGCGGGTTCGACGCAATAACGCTACGACGACGGACGCTGTCCTGGCAGCAGTGCAGCAATCGCATGCTTCGCTCGTCCAGCTGAGCCACGGACTGACCAGTGCTCCCGGACAGTCGCAGAATGGCGAAAGCGAGCCGCCGGCGAAGACCTCAAGGCAGGGGCAAAAGAACCGCGGTCTAGCGTGTATCGCAAATCAAAGAGTCAGAGGCCGCCCATGGGCCCGACAGCATTCATGAAACGCGCGTTCACTCGCCCCGTGCCTCCATGCGGCCGGTCCACAGCGCTGCCCACCTGTCAAACGCATCGGGCACGCGATTGCACGCGGCCTACACGCTCAACGCATGGTATCGTATGGCTTTATCATGATTCGTGCCCGCCGGAGTTAAGATGATTTCAGCTCGACAGACCTTAATGAACGCAGCTCGCGGCCGGCAAAGTTACGTACGCGCCCACCTAAAGGTCGCAAGAGCTTTGCTCACAAATCCCGACAGGAGCGTGCCGCCCGACAATCGCTTTCTGCAGGATGAGCTGTTTAAGATCAACAATGAAGAATGGGCTGTACTGGCGTTCGACAAGCCCGACTGGAAGGTTCTCGATGAGATTAGAAGGAGACATGAAGAAGGTCTAGATTTATTTTACCTGCGACTTTCTGTCGAGTTTATCATTGCAAATGCGCGTCGCGTGTCGCTGATGTATGAAAAGCACCTCCAAGTATCGCAGGCCGTATTCGATGACGACGCAGATAGACTTCGAGAAATAATCGAAAGCTTCAGCGCGGCCGATAGTCAGTCTCTGTTTGCATTCCGGCTGGTCGGAGCCACAAACCGTATTTCTACGGACAGCCTTGTAGATTACTTCAGCAACGTTCTTCGGACTGATTGGCTGAAGAAGCGATTCATGTACCCATTCGTTTATTTTGCAGTTAACGTCCCATCCGACCAATACATCGAACGCTTTTTGTCGTACGTTATAACAGGCCAAGAAGAAACCTCCGAGCGCGCAGTCATACGCTTTTTATTGAAGGATGATCTTTCGCTTGATGAGTCACTAGCGTTTAAAGCGTACACCGCGCTCTTATGCCACCCCTTTGATGCTTGCGAAATTCTAACGAACCATTTTGAACTTACCTTTGCAGCCAATGGGAGCCTTCCTGAATGGCAACTATCTTTAGTTCAGCAGTTGAGCGAAAAAGTCCGAAGCGCTCGCCTACAATCGCTTGCAAATGTTTTAACGCGCACTGCTCTTCCATGGGTGTCTGGCCCCACAGGGACTAGCCTTGAACGGAACTACGGCTTACGGCGAGAGGTTGCCGATAGCTTTGCGGCATTGCTTACTCCGAAATCATATGAACCGCCTGCTAATCTTCCCAAAACCCGCCCTTTCGCGGAGCTTGCCCGACTCCGAATGTCAAAGTATCCCGATGTTGGAGATTGGAATTGGATTCGCGAAGTATCGCGCCAGTGGAATTTTATAGACGCAGGGCGCCTTATGGACGCGATCATGACTACGCTTTACATGTATCCGCGCCAATCTGAAAGCTACGAAACACGTCAGTCGCTACGCTTAGCTATGTATTTTGGCTGCATTTCTTCCGTTATTATCGCAGGCCCCTGCGGCGATAAGCTGGCTACAAGATCGCTCATCAACATTACTGAGACTAGCGATGTGCTTGCAGCTTGCGGCGAGCACATACGCCCAAGCGGTGAGTACGGCGATCGCCTTTGGATTACGTCCGCCCAATGGAGTCTCAGAGCCCCGCAGGAGGAAATGCGCCTAAGCGAATGGATGGGGCGGGTACGGGAGCAGATCCGGGTGGCGCCCTCATACCTCAGCGGGATCGATTGGGCTTGGGTCGATGGAGTAATTTCGCAGGTTCGACTTCGGCCATTTAGGGGAAATGCTGCCGGGGTTCACGCCCTGCTTCTCCGCCAGGTCGAGGAGCCAGATCGAGATCCAACTCCCCTGCGAACCGCCTTCGAGCCGCTTGTATCTGGCATGAGCCTTTCTCAGTGCGTAGACTGGCTAATCACCGAATTTGGAGAGGAGGCAACGGCGTTTGCCAGATACCTGTTGACGCCGGAGATTATTCTTCTACTAGGCTTGGCCGCAAACGAGACTGCAGCTCTAGCAGGTCGCGTCGCAGCTTTGGAGGCGTGCGTGCGCGCGAATGGCTTTGGCAGACTGCTTACTTTTGAGCTTTTTGAAAAAGAATCAGTCGCACTTACGTCTACGCTTCTACTAAAGAAAGTAAATGATGGCCAGTTCGAGATCCCGTGGGGCATGTTCCAAAGAGATGTACTAATGAAGGAGGAGGATCAGTTCGCGAGCTACAAGGCCCTCATGTTGCAGCCAGACGTCCAGACTTTGCTTACTACGGCTCGAATCTCAACGCCACACAAATTTCGGAACGGCCGAGTTGAGAATTACACTTTCCCCAATAATTTATGGCCCATTGCTTATTTAATATTAGCCATTATTGAGGATTTTCACCAACATCCATCTTTTGGTCTCGAGGTGTTGTTGTCGACAAGATTCAGACATGACACGCTGCGCCGCGAGTTAATGCAGGCAGTTTCCGAAGCCAAACGCGTTGGCATTGGAGGCGTCAATACTCAAACCCAAGCGGAGCTGATTGCACGACTATCGAGTACGCTAGCTACAGAGGTAGACGGATGGCTTGATCGTAGAATGCATTCGCGCCGACCAGCTAAGCCTGATGGTCTTTTTGATCTGACGCCCACACAGCGTGAGCTGGCCGAACTTGTTTCGTTGCTGAAGACAAAAATTGCATTTGATCCGATCATTGAGCATGTAATCGACTGGCTCAAGCGACACCTAGAAGAGCAGCTTCCGACGGCGCAAGCCACTTTCCGAGCAGAACTCGGGACCCTGATTCGGGCTGGCGTTGCAAAACATCGAAGTGCTTTAGTTGAGTTGAACGATTTCCGCGCCTCGGATATATCCCGCGTCGCATCGGCCCTTGAAGCCGGCTTGCTGAGACGCATTGAAGAGCTTTCGGAATGGTTTAGACCGGCTCCGGTAGAGGGCCGTGAGCCCTTAACTTTTGGTGAGGTCACGCTCGCTGCTGATTGTTTGTTTGAGGGAACAGCAAATCGACCATTGTTTGTGAGCAGGCTGGCGAGTAGTGCAATATCAGTTCGGTCGCTTGATGCCGATAAGGTGAGACTGTGTTTCGATCTGCTATCTGAGATATTTGGGAACGCTCAGAAGCATTCTTCCCATGCCCCGGCTCGCGTACGGATTGCGTCGATTAAAGGCAAAGGCTTTTCCGGTTGTATGTTTTCAAATCTCGCGCTTCCAATCGCGAACCCATACGCACGGTCGATCGCCGGTGAGCGGTACACCTCACCAACGGACGCCATCTTTCGCGAGGGTAATTCAGGGCTGTCTAAAATAGCAGCCTTAGCTGCCACGCTCATCGGCGCCAAATGCGAAGTGAGGGTTTACCGCAGGGCTTCTTCGTTCCATCTTTGTGTTCCTATCTGGGCTGATTCCTGATGAACAAGGGCAGGGAAGCGGGTATCCGACGTGTCCTCGTAGTTGAGGACAGCGAGGCTAAATGGGGTGCGGTCCAACGCGTACTAGCTCAGCTTTCGATCTCAGCGATGGAGGTCACTCGAGCAGCAACGCTAGTGGATGCCGAGGCGCAGATTACTCGCGAAGCTTGGGATTTAATAATACTCGACGTGTCTATGGATATTACAGCCAATCAAACAGGCACAAGACGCGGTGGGCACGACGCACTGGGCGGCCTAAGGGTTGCCAATAAGATGTTCCTTTTAGGATACGAGGCTCCAACCATTATCGTTACCGCCTTTGACGCTTTTCCATCAGGTGAGGTGCGGCGCGGGGAGGCAGAAATCTTAGGCCTAGAGGATGTCACCGAGCGTGCACGAGCCCTGCTGGGTGTGGCGTTTCTGGGCTGTGTACGTTACGGCGACGCCGGTTGGGACGACCAGTTGACGCTGATAACGAGAAAGGTGTTATGCGCATGAAGTGTCTTGTTGTGCATGATCGTGCGGAAGTAGCGACGCAAATTTGCACTCTCATAGAAGACTGGCTAGGAGGAATGGCAGAAGTACATGTTGCGTCTGATCTAATCGGTGCTCGCCGTTGCCTACAAGAACATGTTTTCGACCTTCTGATTGTAGATCTCACAATCCCGTTCATCTTGGGCAAATCGCAAGCAGATTTTCGAGTTGCTGATCAATTACTTACTGAGCTTTTTGCGACAACCGCACTCAATCCGCCAGGGGATGTGATCGGTCTTTCTCGTGACGTAGATGCGCTTCAGTCCCTCGACACTTCGATTAATTCGCATCTCATGGCTACCATCCGGGAAGACGCCGAGGGAAGTTGGAAGCAGCAGCTACGCGATAAAATCACATATGCGATGCGAGCTTCAGTGGCGAGATCGGTCATCGCCAATCAGCATTACCTTTACGATGCTCTGATCGTAACGGCAATGGATAAAGAAATGGAGCCTTACTTATCTTTGGTTGAAATGTCTCCCGCCCCACATTTTAACGGCGCTCAAGAATTTCTTTTTCGCGACAAGAGCAGCAAAATCCGAAAAGGCGTTGCGTTCTCCGTCGGACGCTCTGGTCAGCCATCGGCAGCATCGTTGACACAAGCATTAATCATGTCCTTCCGACCCCGGTTCGCAATGATGTCAGGCTATTGTGGCGGAGTTAAAGGTAAGGTAAAATTTGCTGATCTTGTGTTTTTTGAAGCTTCATATGCATGGGACTATGGGAAATGGAGTGAGGAATTGGATCCTGTGACCAACGAGAAGCGCTCTACATTCTACTCTCGACCAAATCCTATCGATATTACCGATCTTGATACTCATCGTATTGCGCGCGCAATAAAAATGTCAGACTTCTCAAAGCGCCCACATTTGCTCAGGCTGGCCGAAGAAAAATCGCGCGGAAAAATCGCCGGATTTGATATTCACGTTTGTCCTGCAGCCTCTGGATCTGCGGTGGTAGCAGACGATGACATTGTGCGGAAGATTAGAGGGCTCAACGAGTCCATATGGGCCGTAGACATGGAGTCTTATGGGTTTTATCACGCCGCAAAATATACACCTGTCGTACGGCCCGAATTCATTTGCGTGAAGTCCGTTTCGGATTTTTGCAACGGTGAGAAGGGCGACGATTTTCACGATGCCTGTAGCGCCATTTCCGCTAGGGCCGTCATCGAAATGCTTACACGCCACTGTGTATTCTGACACGCCTATGAAACTGCGTTAAGAAGGGGACTGGCTGGCATCACTCAGATCAACTTCGATGGCGGCTGGATAGCGAGAATGGCAATATTGCGCGAGTGTTATCGCTTCTCGTATCTGTGAATGGCTGGCGTTCATCCTTGACCGGCATCACGCTTGCTTCGCCATTTTCTGCGGCCGTGGAGATCAGGTTCTTTGGAACCAAATATAGCATAGACTCAATTCGCCCCGTTCGAGGCCTTGCGGCGACGTCCGAAAAGGTGCCTGGGGCTGACTGCCTCAGCCTCAGCGGCAAATTTACGCATCGACATGAGTATGTGTTTGTCGGCCAATTGGTGGTCCCTGCTCGGTCCAGACGACGGACGCGGCTCCAGCAGCCTCGGTAGGCTAAGGCCCTGCTCCCGGCCGTCGATCAGCGCTTCGACGATCTTCGGCGCGAGCAGCGTCAGGCGCAGCAGCGTGCCGAGGTAGCCGCGCTCGATCCTCTCGGCGGCTGCCATCTCGCTGATCGAGGCGTAGAGCCCCTCGTCCAGGAGGCGCTGATACCGGAATGCCCTTGCCAGCGCCTTCACCAGCGCCGAATCCGCGCGCGTCGTTACCGGCGCTACGCCATCCGCCATCGGCGTCCACGATGGTCTTCCTGCCGGGCCGGTGTCGGATGGCCAGCGGCACGCGGACCGTGATGCTGGTGGCAGAGCTTATGCGGCCCTCCGCCCGTTGGCCGCCATCGCGCCGAGATCCCGTATGCGCAGGTGGGGGTGATCGGCTTCGACGGGCCGATCGACCTGCAATCGCTCCGGCTCTACGGGCTGCCAGAGGCCGCGCCCGCAGTGCTGAACGGCACGCCGCTGCTGACGGGGGCGTTGTTCGGCTCTGGGCGGCGGGAGTTTGCCGCGGAGGTGTCCTGGGATCCGCCGAGCCTGGCGCCGGGGGCCACGTCGCTGCTCGACGTCACGGTAAATGGGGCGCGGGCGGGCGACCTGGCAACAGCATCGCTGGTGTCGTCGACGCGGTTCATCGAGCTCGATGCGGCCGTGTGGTCGAACAACACGGTGCGGGTGATGGCGCGGAACATCTCGGGAGCGACGTTCGATCTGGCGGCGGCCACGCTGTCGGTGGGGGTGGCGAAGCGGCAGGTACCATGAGAGCGGCCGGAACACGCAGTTGTCCCCGCCGACGATGGGCGCCTGCGGCAAAGCTCCTTTGGATCCTACTTGTCGAAAGCAGAACTCAACTTGCATTGATCCGGTACCCGCTAGGGTTGATTGACAGCACGAAATGAAGATCGGCATTATGCTGCCTGCCTGCGGCATTCGCGGTCCGCGTTCTTTGATTTGAGCTAAAGCGTGCGAGTCGACCGGGAGCGGAAGAATGCCGTATAATCAATGTTCTTGCGAGAACCAGCTGTTTGACACCGCTGGCCGTCGCCCCACAAAGGCCGTGAGAAGCCAGGGAGCGGCGTGGTGACTGCGGCCGGAAGTCTGGCGGCGCTTGGCCTGAGGGTCGGTGCCTCTGGTGACGAAATAGTCGAGATCGCGCGCGCTTCGCTCGGCAGGACGTGGGCGGTGGATGGCTGCGCGGCTTTCGTCTGGGGCGTGACTAACCTCGCTGGGCTGCCGTTCTTCGATACCCGCGACATGACAACGGGCGGCGATCCGCTCACGCCCCTCAACGACCCCTACATCGTCCCGCACTCGCGGGGTCTCTACAGCGGGACCGACAACGTTGCCGGTGATGGCTGGTTGGCCCTCTCGTCGCCGGCCGATGTGGCGAGCCTGCGGGCCGTGCTGCAGGCAGGGGATGTGGTGCGTGTCTACGCAGCGGGGAACACCGGCGAAGACACGGAAGTCGCCGGGCGATACGCCGCGCACTCATTCGTCGTCAGCGCAGTGACGGCCACCGATGTGATGGTAATCGACAACTGGTCGAATGGGCAGATCAGCGAGCATTCATGGCAGACAATCGTTGACGCCTTTGCGCCTGGTGGCTCATTCGGGAATGCATTCGTCTCGCGTGTCGACAGCGACTATGTGGCGGCGAACGTATCAAACACCCTTCAGGGCGCAGGCTGGGGCGACTGGATTAGCCTTGGTGATGGTAACGGCGAGGGCACAACGGGCGTCCTGTCCGACGCAGACGCGATTCGTGCGGGATCGTTCCTGTCGATGGTGGTATACGGTGGAACCGGTCTTCCGGAACCCTACCGGGGTACCGATGACGCGCGCCTCAACTACGATGACCGATACGGCGCTTATCTCGGCAGTCTGCCGTCGCCATGGACGGTCCTGACGGAAGCGGAGCTAAATGAGGAACGTTTTTTTAACGCTTCGGGAGAGCGCCTTGGCGGCATCACGGCAAGTGGGCTTTATCAGTCTTCTGGCGCTTTCTTGGCAGAAAAAAACTTTAACGAAGCAATCGCGGCGACTACCACGATCTCTGGGCAAAAAACCCTTGTCCTGGCCTTCCGCGGTACCGACGGTTTGGATGGAGCCTACCAAGAGCAAACGTTTTCTGGCCTAGGGCTCGTAACTTACTATACAGGATTGAGGCCATACATCGGCGCCATCCTGGATTATGTCGCTGATCCGGCAAATGCGATCGAAAATGTCATTGTCGCAGGGCACAGCCTGGGCGGGACTGTTGCAGATTTGTTCTTCCTGGTCGATGCGCCGAGTTTCGGGGACGCCAACCTGAAGGTTGTCTCGATTGCTTCGGCCGGGCTTCCTCCTGATCTCGAAGTGGATGGGGAACTCGTCCTTGGCTCCTCTCTGCTAACGAATGCAATCGCCCGGGCACCGAATGATTACATCGGAATAACTCATACGAATGACCGTGTGTCGCAATCATTCGAAATTACATCGCCGTTTGATTTATTTACTCAATTATCTCCGAATGAAGTACTCACCAACAATGAGCATTATTTTGGATTCGATATAGAAATCGAGCTGCCTCGTATTGAAAATTCCGATGTCACTTATCCGCGGTTGCCGGGATCAGTTTATCATTATGATCATGGATTCGGTGCAGAGCACAACGCTGAGCTCTACTGGACGAACATCAACGTTTTGGCGCTCGACCCTTTATTCACGCTGAGGGGGGCGCATGGCATCATCATAGGGCTGGCTGATTACTCGCGCGTGGCTGACTATGGCGGCACACCAAGAGCCATATTCCAGGATTGGCTCGGCGCCGGCACGGTGGGTGTTGATAACGACCGCGATTTAGGCGCGCTAGTAGGTACGAACGACAACGACTATCTGCTCGGTCTGACAGGCGACGACCAAATTTTTGCGGAAGACGGTGCTGATCTCGTATCGGGCGGCGAGGGTAACGACACTATCCACGGTGGCGAGGGCAACGACACTATCCATGGCGGCCCTGGAAATGACGAACTCCACGGTGGCGGGGACGACGACACTCTCATTGGCGGTGAAGGTTTTGACTCGCTGTACGGTGGCGACGGCAACGACTTCCTGGACGCTTCGCACCCGTCTGACCTAAGTCGCAACCTGCTTGATGGCGGCCCTGGCGACGATACGCTGGTCGGGGGTGTCAACCGGGACGAATACCGCGGCGGTCCAGGCGCTGATCGTTTCGTTATCCGTCAGGTCGCCGTCGCGGACGACTTCCTCGATTACAACCAGGGCAACACTGGCAAATACGATCCGGATGAAGGGGACATCATCGATATCTCCGCGCTTGTCGGCGCTTATTTCGCGCGCGGCCAGGCTGAGAGCGCGCTGTGGCAGGTCGAGAGGGACAGCGCTACCGACACACTCACACTGTTCGTCAATGCCGACGATACTGGCACCGTCCCTCGCTGGAAGGCTGTAGCCGACCTCCATGGTGTGCCAAACGGGGCGGCCAATTTGCGGGTCGTCGTCAGCACTGAAGGCGGTGCCGCTCCGGCGCCCCTACCTGTATTCAGTCCCCCCGGCAGCTACACAATCTCGCCCTCCTCGCGCACTGTCGATGAGAATGTTGGCTCCGTCGCCTTCACCATCCGGCGGCCCGACGCGCGGCTGAGCGAGACCGTCTATGTCAGCACGACCGTCGACCGCGGCTCGGCCAACAACAACGATTACGCCCCGTGGCTCAATGTCCGGCTCACGTTCGCCGAAGGCCAAGCCGAGCGAACCATCCAGATCCAGATTCAAGACGACGGTACGCCGGAGCTACCCGAAACCTTTGGGTTGATCATCCAGTCCTCGCCCGATCAGCCGGCGAGCAGGTATCTTGCCTCTTCCTCCTTCACCATCCTCGACGACGATGGATGGGGCGGCAATGGCGTGTTCACCGACGGTGATGACGCCGTCTGGATCGTCCCGACCGGCGGCTACGAGAGCTTCGACGGCCTGGCCGGGAACGATACGGCGGTGCTCGACCTTCGAAGCTGGTCAGCAGGTAGCTGGACTTCGCTTGGAGCCACCACGCGCACCTTCGTTAGCGGAAGCAACAGCCTTCAGTTCACTGGTGTCGAGAGCTTTTTCGTGATCGCTGGCGCCCTGTTCGGTGGCGATGGCGACGACACGCTGTCCGGCGGCGCTGGCCCTGACATCCTCGACGGCGGCAATGGCGACGATACCTTCCAGAACGTCGGGTTCGGCGACATCGTGGTGGGCGGTGCCGGGACCGACTGGGTCCACATGGACCTCCGCGAGCAGACGGCAGGTCTCACCATCAATCTGCTGACCGGCGAAGGCCCTGGCGCATCCTGGACCGGCGTGGAGCATCTCGCCGGTTGGCTCGGGGAGGGCGACGACAATGTCACCGCCATCATGCAGCTGGCTGACATTGATGGAATGGGCGGCACCGACACGCTGACCCTCGACTATTCTGGCACCCTGGCAGATGGGCGAAGCGCAACACGCCTTGCCTTCTACCTGGGCCCTGTCGGCAGCTATACTGAAACCGTCTCCTTCAGTGATGATACTGCCGTTTCTTTTCAGATCAGCAATTTTGAGCGCTTCAACATCATCGGCACGGCGGGCGCCGATTACATCCAGGGCGCCGAACTGGGCAGCACGCTGTTCGGTGGCGATGGCGACGACACGCTGTCCGGCGGCGCTGGCCCTGACATCCTCGACGGCGGCAATGGCGACGATACCTTCCAGAACGTCG
>LNFM01002616.1_pt1 | contig 37446 bp, 36 predicted proteins | sample 596031 | NCBI WGS metagenome assembly LNFM01 (sample SAMN04254537, study PRJNA301005) | activated carbon metagenome | isolation source: dual media filters at the Ann Arbor, Michigan drinking water treatment plant | place: USA: Ann Arbor | reverse complement strand
TACGTCGCGCCAGATCGGGGTTAGCGTTCCCCGTAAAGACCATCATCTTGGACACGCGCAGTACCTGCCGGCTGAGGGTATACCTGGATGAGTATAAAAATGGCAGGGGCGGCTGGATTCGAACCAACGCATGCCAGGATCAAAACCTGGTGCCTTACCGCTTGGCGACGCCCCTGTAACCGATGCTATGCATTCACTTCTTCGCCAGTGCCTGTAGCTTTCGGAGCAATGGTGAAACATTGCAACCTTGAGCAACGAAGCTCGGCAGAGTGGCTGGAAGTTGGCGGGCGACTTTATCAGCATCGTCCTGGTTTGGGAAGCGCCCAAACACACAAGCTCCAGTGCCGGTCAATCTGGTTGGAACAAAATTGTTCAACAAGATCAAAGCGTTATTAACAGCTGGATAACGCTTCTGGACCACCGGTTGGCAGTCATTTCGACCACCCCCCTCAAGAAGGCTGCGAACTTTAATGGGCGGCGTATCCCGTGTCAACTCAGGGTCGTTGAAAACTTCCGCTGTACTGACAAGGACTTGCGGAATAGCGACGAGAAACCAGGGTTCTTCGAGCGTGACGGGGGTCAGGCGCTCGCCCACGCCTTCGGCAAAAGCGGCGCGCCCGCGCACGAATACCGGTACGTCGGCGCCCAGGCCAAGGCCCAGGTCGGCCAGGCGATCTTCATCCCAGCCCAGTTGCCACAGCTGGTTGAGGCCGAGCAAGGTGGTGGCGGCATCCGAGCTGCCGCCGCCGATGCCGCCGCCCATGGGCAGGCGTTTGTCCAGCCAGATGTCTGCGCCCAGTGCGGTGCCGCTGCGTTGTTGCAGCTGGCGCGCGGCGCGCACGATCAGGTTGCTGTCGTGGGGTACGCCGGTGATGGCGGTGTGCAGGCGGATCTCACCGTCGGTGCGTAAGGCAAAACCCAGTTCATCGCCGTGGTCGAGAAACTGAAACAGCGTTTGCAGTTCGTGATAGCCATCGGTGCGGCGGCCGAGGATGTGCAGCATCAGGTTGAGCTTGGCTGGCGCCGGCAGGATCAGTTCGGCGTGAGTGGGGATGGCGTGGGTCGTCATGAGGTATTTGCAAAACTGCGTGTAGGGGTTGGTGAGGCCCGACTGTATTCGCGGCTGCATCGCGAATACAGTCGGGCCTACAGCGGGGCTGGCTTATTGACCGAGTTGGCGCGGTTGCCAGTCTTTGATCACCAGCGTCACCTGCAGGTCGTGGCCGGTGAGGCGCAGGCGCTCAGGCAGCCAATAGCCGTTCTGCTCGACGTAGCGCAGGTATTCGACATCCCAGCCATCCTGGTCGAGGCGGGCGAGGCGACTGTCGCTGTCCAGTGACAGGCGGCTGCGGCTGTCTGGCGCCGGCAGGCCGCGAATCCACCACAGCAGGTGAGAGACCGGCAGGTTGAGGCCCAGCTGCTGTTGCAGCAGTTCCTCGGGGGATTCGGCCTGGTAGCGGCCCTGGTTGGCGACTTCCAGGGTGATATCCCCGGGGCGGCCTGTGAGGCGCGCGGCGCCGCGCCCGAGTGGGCCTGACAAGCGTATGTCGGCGTAGTCCTGGCGTTGCAACCAGAACAGCGTGCCGCTGCCCGAGTCGCGGGGTGCGCGAATGCCGACTTTGCCGTTGATCTGCCAGCCGTCGAGCTGGCTGATCTGTGCCTTGTGGGCTTGCCATAGTGCAGGGCTGCCTTCGCCCTCCAGGGATTCACGCTCGCCAAAGCCGGCGCAACCTGCCAGCAGGGCGATGAGGCTAAGGGCGATTAACTGACGAATTTTCATGGGCGGTCACTGCCTGTCAGGCGCTGCACGGTGTCGCGCAGGATCGGGCTATCAGGCACCGCTTTTAGTGCGTCGCCCCAGACGGTGCGGGCTTCACCCTCGTTACCCTGTACCCAGAGCACTTCGCCTAGGTGGGCGGCGACTTCAGGGTCGGGAAAACGGGAGAGGGCATCACGCAGCAGGCGCTCGGCTTCGGCCAGGTTGCCCAGGCGGAAGTTGACCCAGCCCAGGCTGTCCAAGGTGGCGGGGTCGTCCGGGTTGAGCTGGTGGGCTTGCTCGATCAGGGTGCGCGCTTCTTCATAGCGGGTGGTGCGGTCGGCCAATGTGTAGCCGAGGGCATTGAGGGCCATGGCGTTTTCCGGCTCGCGCTCGAGGATAAAGCGCAGGTCGCGTTCCAGTTGCGCCAGATCATCGCGCTTCTCGGCGAGCATGGCGCGGGTGTAAAGCAGGTTGAGGTCATCAGGATACTGCTGCAGTGCCTTCTGAATGACCTGCCAGGCGGGCTCAACCTGCCCGGCGTTGGACAGTGCTTCGGACTCGATCAGGTAGAGCTGGATCCCATAGTCCGGCTCGGCATCGCGCGCGGCCGCAAGCAGGCGTGTCGCTTCGGCGCCACGTCCAGCCTGAAACAGCAGGGTAGTTTGTCGTGCCTGGGCGGGCAGGTATTCATTGCCAGGGCTGACCAAGGCGTACTCAATCAGGGCGGCGTCAGGCTGCTCAAGTGCCTCGTAGGCACGGGCCAAGTTGTAGTGAGCGGTGTCGACATGGCTGCCGCGCTCGACCAGCTCTTCGAGGTAAACGATGGCTTCACGCCAGGCTTCGGCCTCCAGGCACACGAGTGCCAGTGAAAGGCGCAGGTCATCGTCGTCCGGATTTTGCTGCAGCAGGGTGGTGAACTCGCCTTTGGCATCGTCCATCCGGCCTTGCTCGACCAGCATGCGGGCGTAGGTCAGGCGCAGGCGCTTGTCGTTGGGACTGCGCTTGAGTGCAGTCTCGAGCAGCGGCAGGGCTTCGTCACCGCGGCTGAGCGACTGCAGCAGGCGCGCTTGCAGCAGGGTGGCCGACACCGGGCGAGTTTTCGTTGGCTGGTCTTGCAGCAGATCGAGCGCTTCCTGAGGGCGGCCATCCTGTTGCAGCAGCAGCGCTTTGCCGAACAGCAGCTGGCTATTGTCCGGGTATTTGGCTTGCAGGCGCTCGAAGCTTTGCAGCAAACCGGCGCGGGTGTCCGGGTCTGTTTCGGCGGCCGAGAGTGCAAGGAAGTCGAAATGCGTGTTGCCGCGCTGTTGCAGGACGTTCTCCATGTACACCATGGACTCGTCGTAGCGACCCGTGCGCGCCAGCTGGATAGCGGCAGCGCGTTGGCTGTCGAGGTTCTGCGGATCGTTGCGTGCCCAGATCAGCGCCGTGTCCAAGGCCGCTTGCTCAGCACCCAAGTATTCGGCGATGCGGTAGCCACGCTCGGCCACGGCCGGGTCCTGAGTCGCTTCAGCCTGTTGCACATAATTGGCCAGGGCAATGTCGAAGCGGTTGCGCTGGCCGGCAAGCTCGGCGGTGAGCAGGGAGAACAAGGTCTCCTGACTGAACGAGGCATAGGTTTTGGGCGCAGGCGGCTGCGCGACTACCGAGGCGTCTTCCACCGGCGGTACACCGTCTGGCTCGGCGCTGTTGAAGGTCTGGCAACCGCTCAAAACAGCGGCGGCGGTCAGCAATGCGAGGGTTCTGGTCATAGGGGAGCGTGCGATAACCTGCGGTTTGGGCATCATGACACAAGCCGTGGGGCAAGCCCATGGCCGGGGTGGCTGCGGCGTCCATTGACGTTCAGGGTGCAGCCGTTGGGCTCACTGCAAAACGCCATGGGTTCGTGGGGTGCTGACTATAGGGACAATAGTTAGCAGTGGTTGTTCTCGCGGGGTTGAAGTAGGACAATTCGCGTCTTCCGTCCAGCTCAGCGATCCGCATGGCCTTTCTCGCTCTTGGCATCAACCACAAGACCGCCTCGGTGGACGTGCGCGAGCGCGTGGCCTTTACCCCCGAGCAACTGGTCGAGGCATTGCAGCAGTTGTGCGCCCGCACGCCCAGTCGGGAAGCGGCGATTCTGTCGACCTGCAACCGCAGCGAGCTGTATCTGGAGCAGGACAGCCTGACCGCCGAAGCCGTGCTGAGTTGGCTGGCGGACTACCACAAGCTCAACCTCGACGAGCTGCGCGCCTGCGCGTACATCTACGAAGATGACGCCGCCGTTCGGCACATGATGCGCGTGGCCTCCGGGCTGGACTCGATGGTGCTCGGCGAGCCGCAGATTCTCGGGCAGATGAAGTCGGCGTTTGCCGTGGCGCGCGAGGCCGGCACCCTAGGCCCGCTGCTGGGGCGGTTGTTCCAGGCCACGTTCAGCACCGCCAAGACGGTACGCACCGACACGGCCATCGGGGAAAACCCGGTGTCGGTGGCCTTTGCCGCGGTCAGCCTGGCCAAGCAGATTTTCAGCGACCTGCACCGTAGCCAGGCGCTGCTGATCGGCGCGGGCGAGACCATCAGCCTGGTCGCCCGGCACCTGCATGATCAGGGCATCAAGCGCATTGTCGTGGCCAACCGCACCCTGGAGCGCGCCAGCTCGCTGGCCGAGCAGTTTGGCGCCCACGCGGTCCTGCTCTCCGACATTCCTCAGGAACTGGTGCACAGCGATATCGTCATCAGCTCCACCGCCAGCCAATTGCCGATTCTGGGTAAGGGCGCGGTGGAAAGTGCGTTGAAACAGCGCAAGCACAAGCCGATCTTTATGGTCGATATCGCCGTGCCGCGCGACATAGAGCCGCAGGTCGGCGAGCTCGACGACGTTTACCTGTACACCGTCGATGACCTGCATGAGGTGATCGCGGAGAACCTCAAGAGCCGTCAGGGCGCTGCCCAGGCTGCCGAGGAACTGGTCAGCGCGGGTGCCGAGGACTTTATGCTGCGCCTGCGTGAGTTGGCGGCGGTGGACGTGCTCAAGGCTTACCGGCAACAGGCCGAGCGCCTGCGTGACGAAGAGTTGGCCAAAGCTTTGCGCCTGCTGAATAACGGCGCCGCGGCCGAAGACGTCATGGCGCAGCTGGCCCGTGGGCTGACCAACAAGTTGCTGCACGCGCCCAGCGTGCAACTGAAAAAACTCTCGGCTGACGGCCGCGTTGATGCACTCGGCGTGGCCCAGGAGCTGTTTGCCCTCGACGAGGGCGCGCCGTTTACTAAAGGTTCGCAATGAAAGCGTCACTGCTCAACAAACTCGATGGGCTGCAGGATCGGTTCGAAGAACTGACGGCCCTGCTCGGCGATGCCGAAGTGATCAGCAACCAGAGCCATTTCCGTGCCTATTCCAAGGAATACGCCGAGGTTGAGCCGGTTATCCAAGCGTATCGCGCGTTCCGAAAAGTGCAGGATGACCTTGAAGGCGCCCAGGCGCTGCTCAAGGACAGTGACCCGGACATGCGCGAAATGGCCGAGCAGGAAGCCGCCGAGGCCAAGGAAAAGCTGGTCGAGCTGGAAGACAACCTGCAGCGCATGCTGCTGCCGCGCGACCCCAATGACGGGCGCAACGTGTTTCTCGAGGTGCGCGCCGGCACCGGTGGCGACGAGGCGGCGATTTTCTCCGGCGATCTGTTTCGCATGTACTCGCGCTACGCCGAGCGGCGCGGCTGGCGTATCGAGATTCTTTCGGCCAGCGAGGGCGAGCACGGCGGTTACAAGGAGGTCATCGCCCGGGTCGAGGGTGACAACGTCTACGGCAAGCTGAAGTTCGAGTCGGGCGCGCACCGTGTGCAGCGTGTGCCGGAGACCGAATCCCAGGGCCGCATCCACACCTCGGCCTGCACCGTTGCCGTGTTGCCCGAGCCGGATGAGCAGATGGCCATCGACATCAACCCCGCCGACCTGCGTGTGGACACCTACCGCAGCTCTGGCGCGGGCGGTCAGCACGTTAACACCACCGATTCGGCGATTCGCATCACCCACATTCCCACCGGCACCGTGGTTGAGTGTCAGGAAGAGCGCTCGCAGCACAAGAACCGCGCCAAGGCCATGGCCTGGCTGGCGGCCAAGCTCAAGGATCAGCAAGAGGCGGCTGCGCACAAGGAAATCTCCGACACGCGCAAGCTGCTGGTCGGCTCCGGGGATCGCTCCGAGCGCATCCGCACCTACAACTTCCCCCAAGGCCGGGTCACCGATCACCGTATTAACCTGACCCTGTATTCGCTCAACGAAGTGATCGCCGGCAGCGTCGATGCGATCATTGAACCCTTGCTGGCCGAGTACCAGGCCGACCAGTTGGCCGCGCTCGGCGATTGAGTTTATCGGTGCGCACAGCGCACCCCACGCCGAGTAGGGTGGATGACGCTTTTTTCATCCACCACCCGCCCGCACGGTGGATCAAGAAAGGCCCCGGCGCCGTATACGAGAAAAACATGGCCAGCATTGAATCCCTGCTTAACGCCGCCGATCTGCCGGACTCGCCCAGCCCTCAACTGGATGCCGAGTTGCTGCTCGCCCACGCCTTGGGCAAGCCGCGCAGCTACCTGCGCACTTGGCCGGAGCGCGAGCTGGAGGCTGATCAACTGGCCGCGTTCCAGGCGAGTCTGGCGCGCCGTCGGCAGGGCGAACCCGTGGCTTATATCCTTGGCCATCAGGGCTTCTGGAGCCTGGACCTGGAAGTCGCCCCGCACACCCTGATCCCGCGCCCGGATACCGAACTGCTTGTAGAGACCGCGCTCGATCTATTGCCCGCCACGCCCGTGGCAGCGCTGGACCTGGGCACCGGCACCGGCGCCATCGCGCTGGCCCTGGCCAGTGAGCGCGGCGGTTGGCAGGTGACCGGTGTGGACCGCGTTGAAGAGGCCGTCGCCCTGGCCGAGCGCAATCGACAGCGCCTGAAGCTGGGTAACGTTACCTTTTTGCATAGCCACTGGTTTTCCGCCTTGGCCGGCCAGCACTACAACCTGATTCTGAGTAACCCGCCCTATATTCGCGCCGATGATCATCACCTTGATCAAGGTGATGTGCGCTTTGAGCCGAGCAGTGCGCTGGTCGCCGGTACTGATGGCCTCGACGATCTTCGCCTGATCATTGCCGAGGCGCCGCAGCACCTGCTGGCCGGCGGCTGGCTGTTACTGGAGCACGGTTTCGACCAGGCTGAAGCGGTGCGTGACTTGCTGGTGGCCCAGGGCTTTGCCGAGGTCCACAGCCGGCGCGACCTGGGTGGCCATGAACGTATCAGCCTTGGATGCCTGCCCCATGAGTGATGCCCTGCTCGACGACGATGCCCTGCTGCGCTACAGCCGGCAGATCCTACTTAAGCAAATCGACATCGAAGGCCAATTGCGCCTGAGCCAAAGCCGGGTGCTGATCGTTGGCCTCGGCGGGCTGGGCTCGCCGGTCGCACTCTACCTGGCTGCTGCTGGCGTGGGTGAGTTGCACCTGGCCGATTTCGATACAGTCGACCTGAGCAACCTGCAGCGGCAAGTGATGCACGACAGTGCCAGCATCGGTGTGAGCAAAGTCGACTCGGCGATTACCCGGCTCGCAGCGCTCAACCCCCAAGTTCAGCTGGTTGCCCATCGTCAGGCGCTGGACAACGACAGCCTGGCGGCAGCGGTTGCTGCGGTGGACCTTGTGCTGGATTGCTCGGATAACTTCAGCACCCGCGAGGCGGTGAATGCCGCCTGTGTGGCGGCGCGCACGCCGCTGGTCTCAGGTGCCGCGATTCGCCTGGAAGGACAGCTGTCGGTCTTCGACCCGCGTAACCCGCACAGCCCGTGTTACCACTGCCTGTATGGGCACGGCAGCGAGACCGAGCTGACCTGCAGCGAGGCCGGTGTGGTTGGGCCGTTGGTGGGGCTGGTCGGCAGCCTGCAAGCGCTGGAGGCCTTGAAACTGCTAGCGGGTTTCGGTGAGCCGCTGGTGGGGCGTTTGCTGCTGATCGATGCACTGGGCAGCCGGTTCAGAGAGTTGCGGGTCAAGCGTGACCCGGCGTGCGGTGTTTGCGGCCATGCCCAGTAATGCGCCCATTGGCGTGTTCGACTCCGGCGTCGGTGGCCTCTCGGTGCTGCGCGAAATCAGCCAGTTATTGCCCTGTGAGGCGCTGCTGTATGTGGCTGACAGCGGCCATGTGCCCTACGGCGAAAAAAGCCCTGAGTACATTCGCCAGCGCTGCGCGCTGATCGCTGAACACTTGTTGGACCAGGGCGCCAAAGCGCTGGTGCTGGCCTGCAACACTGCCACGGCCGCCGCTGCCGCCGAGTTGCGCGCACGTTACCCCGCGCTGCCGATCATTGGCATGGAGCCGGCGGTCAAGCCGGCAGCCGCCGCCACGCGCAGTGGCGTAGTGGGGGTGCTGGCGACTACAGGCACGCTCAAAAGCGCCAAGTTTGCCGCTTTGCTCGACCGTTTTGCCCTCGATGTGCGCGTGATTACCCAGCCCTGCCCAGGCCTGGTCGAGCAGATTGAAGCCGGCGATTTGGATGGTCCGGTCACGCGCGCCTTGCTGCACGGCTATGTTGCGCCACTGCTGGAGCAGGGCTGTGACACCCTGATTTTGGGCTGCACCCATTACCCCTTTATCGCGCCGTTGCTGCGTACATTGATTCCGGAGTCTGTGCGCCTGATCGATACCGGCCCTGCGGTTGCGCGGCATGTCCGTGACCGGCTGCACGAGGCGGATTTGCTGGCCACACGCAGCGAAGCGCCGCCTCTGCGGTTCTGGAGCAGCGGTGAGACTCAGCGCATGGAAAATGTGTTGAAACTTTTAGTGGGTCAGCAGTCAGTAGTAGAGTCACTTTGACAGTCTGCCTGGGTAATGCTGAGCTAAATCAGGTCGTCACCCACGCGTGCAGTGATCTACACATAAAAATCGATGCGGTTGTTTCGTCTAACAAGGACATTCCGATGAAGAAACTGATGACCCTGGCTGCCTGTGCGGCCGTTTCCATGGCGCAACTGAGCACAGCGCAGGCCGCTGACGTGACCTTTGCTGTCGGTCAGAGTGGTGACTCCACCATGGTGTATCGCCTGGGCTTGCGCTCGGATTTCGAGAAGAGCTGGTTTCAGTCGGATATCGGTCGCCTGACCGGTTACTGGGACGCGGGCTACACCTATTGGCAGGGCGACGACACGGCGAGCAACCACAGCCTGTCGCTGGCGCCGGTCTTTGTGTACGAGTTCGCCGGCGAAAACGTCCGCCCGTACCTGGAAGCCGGTATTGGTATTGCCGCTTTTGAGAACACCGAGCTGGAGAGCAATGACCTGGGGTCATCGTTCCAGTTTGAAGACCGTATCGGCGCAGGCCTGCGTTTCGCCGGTCAGGAAGTGGGTATCCGGGCGATTCACTACTCCAACGCCGGTCTGAAAAAGCCCAACGACGGCGTCGAAGCGTACACGCTGCACTACAGCATGAATTTCTGATTCAGGCGTTTGCCAGGCGTTGGCCTGGAATGAGAAACCGGGCGTTTGCCCGGTTTTTTTATGGCTATGTCACGACACACATCATTGGCGCGCTTTCTGCGCGAGCGAAGGGGCGGCGAGCCTTTATTCGCAATGATCCTTGACGCGCTGAAAGCATCGCGGCTAAAGCCCCTCCCACGCGGTGCACCCTGCCTTTAGCGGTAAATGGTCGCCATGCCGCGGCGCTCGTCCAGGCATTCGGGCGAAGCCGTCTCGAATTCGCGGCAAATCAGCGGGCGCACCGAGTAGATGGTGCAGCGCATGGTGTCGCGGTCCAGGGCTGCGCACCAGCCGTCATCCAGGCGTAACATCACTTCGCCGCCCCAGGCGTCGGTGTCGATAAAGCGCTGGGGGACGCCGGTGTCGGTGATCAACATGACTTCCAGCTGACAGCAGCACGCCGCGCAGTTGCTGCAACTGACGGCGGGCTCGTCGGGGAGCTGGGTGTGGGCGATGGTTTGCGTCATGCCGGGCAGTTTACGCGAGTGCGCGCGTGGCTGCGCTACAGCGTCTGTTTGCTGCGCAGGCGTTGCTCGTACTGGCTGCGGTAGAGCCGTGCAAAGCCATGCAGTACCGGCAGCACCACGGCCCAGATGGCGGCAAACAGGAGCAGGGTTTGCCAGGTGCCGTAGGGTAAGCCTACGCCGGCCACCTGCGCGCCACCGTAATAGGACAGCGGCGCACTGACAGCGCCCAGCAGGCTGGCGCGCCACCAGGGCTGGGCCGTCCAGGCCAGACAATGGTTGAGCGTGCTGGCCAGTAGCAGCCACAGCGAGGCCAACCACAGGGGGATCAGGGTGCGCGGTTCGCCGAAGTCGAACACGCCGAGGTTGAGCAGGAAACTGTCCAGCGCGCTGCCAACGAAAAACACCGTCAGCAGCAGCTTGCCTTCGGCCTGCCAACTGCTGACCCAGAACAGGTGCACGCCGAGGGCCACCGCCACCAGCAACAACCAGGGGCCGTCGCCGCCGAAGACGCAGGCGAACCAGCCGAGCTGGAAGAGCAGGGCGTTGGCGATCAGTTTAGGCATTGAAGTTTCCCAGTAGAGGTGCAGGTTTGGCCGCCGGTTTGGCCAGCAGCAATTGCGCGGTGCCGATGGTGCGCTCCAGAAAGCCGCCCTCGCAATAGCACAGGTAGAACTCCCACAACCGGTAGAAGTAGTCGTCGTAACCCAGCTGCTCAAGGGTGTGCCGGGCCTGGTGCAGGTTCTCGTGCCACAGGCGCAGGGTACGCGCGTAGTGCAGGCCGAAGTCCTCCATGTGGTGCAGGTTCATGTCGGTGCGGGTACTTATGATACCGAGCATGGCGCTCATTGATGGCAGGGCACCACCGGGGAAGATGTAACGTTGAATGAAGTCGACGCTGCGTTTGGCTTGCTCGTAACGCTGGTCGCGGATGGTGATGGCTTGCAGCAGCATCAGGCCGTCTGGCTTGAGCAGGCTGGCGCATTGCTGGAAGTAGGTCGGCAGGTAGCGGTGACCGACCGCTTCGATCATCTCGATGGACACCAGCTTGTCGTACTGGCCACGCAGGTCGCGGTAGTCCTCCAGCAGCAGGGTCACGCGGTCTTGCAGGCCCTCGGCGGCAATGCGCTGCTCGGTGTGGGCGTACTGCTCGCGCGACAGGGTGGTGGTGGTCACGCGGCAGCCATAGTGGCGCGCGGCGTAGAGCGCCATGCTGCCCCAGCCGGTGCCAATTTCCAGCAGGTGATCGCTGGGCTTGAGTTCGAGCTTCTGGCAGATGCGCTCAAGCTTGTTCAGCTGTGCCTGTTCCAGGCTGTCGTCAGGGCTGGCGAACATCGCCGCCGAATACATCATGGTCGGGTCAAGGAACTGCTCGAACAGGTCATTGCCCAGGTCGTAGTGCGCCTCGATGTTCTTGCGCGAACCTTGCCGCGTATTGCGGTTGAGCCAGTGCAGGCCCTTGATCAACGGGCGCCCGACGCGGGCCAGGCCGCCTTCCATGGCGTCCAGCAGCTCGAGGTTGCAGACGAAAATGCGGATCACCGCGGTGAGTTCCGGGGTGCTCCAGTAACCATGAATGTAGGCTTCGCCCGAGCCGATCGAGCCGTTACCGGCGACCAGGCCCCAGACGGCGGGGTCGTGCACCTGGATTTCCGCGCACAGGCTGGAATGCGGGTCGCCAAAGGACAGGCGCTCGTCGCCTTCGATGATAACCAGGTGGCCGTGGCGCAGCTGCTTGAGCTGCGCCATCACCGCGCGGCGCAGCAGGCTGGCGCCGACGCCGCTGCCGGCGCGTACGGCGTTCTTGGCAGACGCCAGGCTAGAGCTTTTCATGGTGCACATCCTTCGATTCGGGTCGGCCTGCGCGGAACTCACCGTCCGCAGCCTCATGGTTGAACACGGGTACACGCTTTAGCAGCAGGCGCAGGGCCTGCCAGTAGATGCCGATGACCGTTTTGCCGGTCATCCACGGGAAGCTGATCAGGTAGCGGTGCAGGCTGGTGCGGTTGAGCGCGGTGCGGGTCAGGCTGAGGCTGGCGTCGAACACTTTGCTGTCGCCGTCCCAGTCGGCCATGTGAATGCCCAGGCGCTCGCCGGGTTGGCTGAAGCCCATGCGGTACTCCAGCTCGCGCGGCAAAAACGGCGACACATGGAACGACTTGGCCACGCCCATGTGCTGGTGCCCTTCGCCGGTGGCGGGCAGAACGTAGTGATAACGTTCGCGCCACGGGGTATTACTCACCTCGCACAGAATCGCCTGCAGACGGTCTTGCTCATCGAAGCAGTAAAAGAAACTCGCTGGGTTGAACGCCAAGCCCCAGCTGCGCGGTTGGGTGAGCAGGCAGATACGCCCCTGGGGCGTCTGCCCCAAGGCTTCGCCGACGCGCTGGCGCACCGCGTCGATCAGGCGCATCCCCGCGCCGGTAAACGTCGGCAGGAAGTCCGTCTCGCGAAAGGCGAAGGGGGCAAAGCGCCCACGTCCGGCCAGGCGCGACAGGCCCAGCACGGCGTCCTGCTCGTCGAGGTCCAGGTACAGCAGACCCATGCGGTAACGGAACGCATGGGTCTTGGGGCTGAAGCGGCGGTGCTGCACCCAGCCGCTGTACAGGGCGCTGTGCATTACAGCGACTCACCGAAGGCTTGGGCCACACGCAGGGCGCTGACTACGCCATCTTCATGGAAGCCATTGGCCCAGTAGGCGCCGCAGAAATAGCTGTGGTGGGCGCCGAGTAGTTCTTCCCAGCGCGCCTGAGCGGCGACGCCGCGCAGGCCGTACTGCGGATGGGCGTAGCGGTATTTACCGAGAATACGCGTCGGGTCGATGGCAGCAGTTTGGTTGAGGCTGACGCAGAACACCGTCTCGCTTTGGATGCCCTGCAGAATGTTCATGTTGTAGGTCACCGCTGCCGGCTGTTCGCTCGGCCCGCCGAGGCGGTAGTTCCACGCCGCCCAGGCCAGCTTGCGCGTGGGCAGCAGGCGGGTGTCGGTGTGCAGCACCACCTCGTTCTCGGCGTAGGGCAGATCACCGAGGATCGCTTGTTCGGCCAGGGTCGGTTTGGCCAGCAGGGCCAGGGCCTGGTCGCTGTGGCAGGCGAACACCACCTTGTCGAAGGTTTCACTGCCGCCTGCGTGGTGCAGGGTCACGCCGTCTGCATCGCGTTCGACGCGTTGCACGGGGCAGTTGAGGCGAATGCGCTCCTTGAACGAGGCCGTCAGGGGCGCCACATAGCCGCGCGAACCGCCCTCGACCACGCACCACTGCGGCCGGTCGCTGACCGACAGCAGGCCGTGGTTCTTGAAGAAGCGCACAAAGAATTGCAGCGGAAAGCCGAGCATCTGCACCGGCGACATCGACCAGATCGCCGCGCCCATGGGCACGATGTAGTGATTGATAAAGCGCTCGCTGTAGCCCCCCATCTTCAGGTAGCTGCCCAGGGTGGTGGTGCTGGGAATACGGTTGCTGTGCAGGTCGTCCAGGGCCTCGCGGTTGAAGCGCAGAATGTCGCGCACCATGCCGATGAAGCGCGGTGAGAACAGGTTGCTGCGCTGGGCGAACAGAGTGTTGAGGTTGTGCCCGTTGTATTCCACACCGGTGACTGGGTCGCTGACCGCGAAGCTCATCTCGGTGGGTTTGAAGCCCACGCTGAGCTGCTCGAGCAGGCGGATGAAGTTGGGGTAGGTCCAGTTGTTGAAGACGATAAAACCGGTGTCGATGGCGTGTCGCTCGCCAGCGACGTCGACGTCGACGGTGTGGGTGTGGCCACCGATCCAGTCGCTGGCCTCGAAGACGCTGATGTCATGTTGACGGTTGAGCAGGTAGGCGCTGGTCAGGCCGGAAATACCGCTGCCGATGATGGCTATTTTCATGCGCTGTCCTTGGTCTCAGGAAGTTCGTGCCATGCGCTTACCCAGCGCCACCTGCAACCGCTTGGGCAGGTGGGCGAGCAGCAACAGGCTGGCAATAAAGGGGCCGGGGAAAGCGATTTCGTACGGGCGCTTTTCCAGCTTTTCGGCGATGTGGCGGGCGGCTTTTTCAACCGGCCAGCGCATCGGCATGGGGAAGTCGTTTTTCTGCGTCAGCGGCGTGTCGACAAAGCCCGGGCTCACCAGGGTGACGTCGATGCCCTCGGCAGCCAGGTCGATGCGCAGGGCTTCGAACAAGTAACGCATGCCGGCTTTGGACGCGCCATAGGCTTCGGCCCGAGGCAGCGGCAGGTAGGTCACCGAGCTGCCCACACCGACCAGGTGCGGCGTGCTGCTTTGGCGCAGTAACGGCAGGGCGGCTTCGATGCAGTAGCTGGCGGAGAACAGGTTGGCACGCACCACGCGCTCGATCATCGCCGCCTCGAACTGCGCAACATCAACGTACTCGCAGGTGCCGGCGTTGAGGATCACGGTGTCCAGACCGCCCCAGACCTGAGCGATGTGTTCGCCAATCGCATTGACCTGCGCGGCATCGCTGAGGTCACCGGGCACCACCAGTACCTGCTCCGGAAAGCGCTTGGCCAGGGCCTGCAACGGCTCAACCGTGCGCGCGCTAAGGGCCAGGCGATAGCCGCGTTGCAGCAGTTGTTCGGCCAGGGCAGCGCCAATGCCGCTGCTGGCGCCAGTCAACCAGATTCGTTTCATGCCAGTCTCCGTTTCAGCCAGCGAATCACCTGACCCATGATGGGCAGGTGTTCGTAGAGCAGGTTGCCCGCGTCAAAATAGTCGCGGTGGCGGTGCACTTTGTCGGTCCACAGCAGGTGTGAGCAGCCTTCCACGCGGATCAGCTGGCCGCCGGCCAGGCGCGGGTGGCGGTAGCTCATGGTCCAGCGCAGGTAGCCTTCGCCCTCACGCACCTGATCGAAGCCATAGAAGTCGAAGCGCAGCTCGCTGACATTGGCATACATCTCAGCAAAATAGTGTTGCAGGTTAGCCAGCCCCCGCACTTCATGCAGCGGGTCGCGAAACACGGCGTCGTCGCTGTACAGCGTGCCCAAGCGTGCCAGGTTGTCCTTGTTCAAGGTGGCGAAGTCCTGGGCAAACCGACGCAGAAAGTCACTCATGGCTGGGCTCCGGTGCACGTGACGGCAGGTTCTTGAACGCGGCCAGCGCACGCTCGCGGCTGCGCGCCAGGTCGACAATCGGGCGCGGGTAGTCGGCGAGGCCGAACAGGCCACCCATGGCGGCCGGGTTGTGCACGTCCTTCTTGTTCAGGTTGGCCAGCTCCGGTACCCATTTGCGAATAAAGCGGCCGTCGGGGTCGAATTTGCTCGACTGGCTCAGCGGGTTAAAGATGCGGAAGTAGGGCACCGAGTCGGTGCCGGTGGAGGCGCTCCACTGCCAGCCGCCGTTGTTCGCGGCCAGGTCACCGTCGATCAGGTGGCGCATGAAGAAACGCTCGCCCTCGCGCCAGTCGATCAGCAGGTTCTTGGTCAGGAACATCGCGACCACCATGCGCAAGCGGTTGTGCATCCAGCCGGTGGCCAGCAGTTGCCGCATGGCCGCGTCAATCAGCGGCAGGCCGGTCTGCCCGGTTTGCCAGGCCGCCAGGTCTTTGGGCGCTTGGCGCCAGGCCAGCGCCTCGGTTTCGCGGCGAAACGCCCGGCCCATGGACACGCGCGGGTAGCCGACCAGCGTGTGTTTATAGAACTCGCGCCACAACAGCTCGTTGATCCAGGTCACGACCCCTTCACTGCCGCTGTCGAACTCGCCTTGGTTGGCCTGCAAGGCTGCATGCAGGCACTGACGCGGCGACACCACACCGGCGGCCAGGTACGGCGACAGCTGGCTGGTGCCGGGCACGGCCGGCAGGTCGCGGTCACGCTTGTAGTCGTCCATGGCCTCATCACTGAACTGCGCCAAACGCTGCAGCGCGTGGGCTTCGCCCGCCGGCCACAGGGCTTGCAGGCTGGCTTCGGGCACAGCGAAACCGTCGACCTGTTGCGGCACCGGGTCGCGGGCAATCGTTAGCGGCGCCTGGGCGCGCGGTGCGGCGACCAGCCCTGGCAAGCTGCGGTGCAGGCGGGTGTAGCAGGCCTTGCGGAACTGGCTGTAGACCTGGAAGTAGCCGCCCGACTGGGTCAGTACGCTGCCCGGTGCGAAGAACACCTGGTCCAAGTGGCTGTGAAATGCGATGCCACGGCTACGCAGCGCGTCGGCCACGGCCTGGTCACGGCGGCTTTCGTGAACGCCGTACTCCTCGTTGACGTGCACCGCATCAATGTCATGCGCCTGGCACAGCGCATCGAGCACGGCCGGTGCTTCGACCCAGGTGGGTGCTTCGCGCATCAGCAGCGGCACGCCAAGGGCGGCAAGCTCTTCGGAGAGAATTGCCAGGTTGCGCAGCCAGAAGTCGACCTTGCTGGGCGCATCGTCGTGGGCCTGCCATTGCGCCGGGCTGATCAGAAACACGGCCACCGTCGGCCCTGCAGCCATGGCGGCGGCGAGCGCGGTGTTGTCCTGCAGGCGCAAGTCGGTGCGAAACCAGAACAGTTGCATCATCAATCCTTATTGAGCTTCGAGCAGGTTCAGCAGGGTCAGGACCTGCAGTGCGCCGATGGGGTCGTGCGCCAGGTGCAGATCGCTGTACTGCTCAGTCAATACCCGCAACTCCTGCTCGTGGATGTGTACCGCCGGTCCGCTGATCAGGCACGGGCAGCTGTAGCCGGTCGCCAAACGGGGCAAGTGCGCGGTGTTGAGGGTCTGGCTGGAGTACAGCAGCAGGGCGCGCGGTTGGATATGCTCGACCGCCAGGGCCAGCTCGGCGGGCGTCAGCGGCCAGTCGAACACCTCAACCGGGCAATTGGCGCTGCTGGCCAGCCAGGCGGTCAGCCACAGGCCGGGCTCCATCGGCATGTCCGACATATTGATCATCAACAGCACCGGCCCACTGTGCTGGCGGTTGTTGTGATACAAGCGCGCGCCAAGCTTGCTGCGCAGCCAGGAATAGAAGAACACCCGCTCGGCCTGGGCGCCAAACTGGTTGCGCCATCGCAGCTCAAGCTCTTCAAACAAGGGCAGGAGCAGTTGCTGGCACAAGGTTTTAGGCGGGTAGAGCGCCAGTTCGCTGTTAAAGCCTTCATCGAGACGACGCTCGTTGAGGTTGCAGATGGCTTCCTGCAGGCGCTGGCGCTTCTCTTCCCACTGTGAGGTGGCTTCGCTAAAGGCCGGCTGGTTGGAGCGCAGCAGCCCTTTGACCTGGCTGACCGACACACCGCGGTTGAGCCAGGTGAGAATGGTCTGGATACGCGCCACATGCTTTTCGGCGTACAGCCGGTGCCCCTTGGGCGTACGGTGCGGCACGATCAGGCCGTAGCGCCGCTCCCACGCACGCAGGGTGACCGCGTTGACGCCGGTGATACGGGCCACTTCACGGATTGGCAGGAAACCCTGGGCCAATGCCGCCTGGTAGTCGTCGGCAGATTCGTCCTGCTCGGGAACAGGCTCGCTGTGATCGCTCATAGGGTATTACGCAGGCTGAGATTTTCGGGATGCGGCTGCAAATAGACCTGTTGCTGTACATAACGGTCCGGGTGCAGGCGCAGGTGATGTTTGAGCAGGGTCAGTGGCACCACCAGCGGCACGACGCCGTGGCGGTACTGGGAAATCAGGTGGAGCATTTCGCGCTTGTCTTCGCCGTCGAGCGACTGCTTGAGATAGCCGCTCAGGTGCATCAACACATTGCTGTGGGTGCGTCGGGTCGCGCATTTTTTCAGGGCGACCATCAGCTCGCTGAAGTAGCGCGGCGCCAGTTCGCCCAGGTCGTGCTGGCCGAGGTTGCCGAGCATGCGCCCCAGGGTGCGGTACTGCACCGGGTGGGTGGCCATCAGCAGGTACTTGTAGCGCGAGTGGAAGTCGATCAGCGTCTTGCGCGTCAGCCCGGCGGAAACCGTGCGCTGCCAGTCGGCATAAGCGAACACGCGGGTAATGAAGTTCTCGCGCAGCACGGGGTCATTCAGGCGGCCGTCTTCTTCGACCGGCAAGTCGGGGTGGCGCGCACAGAACGCGGCGGCGAACAGCCCGCGCCCGCGGGGTTCGCTGGGGTGGCCGTTTTCCTGGTAGACCTTCACACGCTCCAGCCCGCAGGACGGCGACTGCTGCATGAAGATGTAGCCGCAAATACCGCCCAGCTCTTCGGCCATGCGCTCGCCATACGCGGTGAGGGCGTCGCTCACGTCCAGCTCGCGGCGCACGGTACCGACCGCGCGGGGCTGCTCGGGGTCACCGACCAGGCGAATGGGTTCGCGCGGGATACCCAGGCCGATGGCCACTTCAGGGCACACCGGCGTGAAGTCGAAATAATCGCTCAGGGTACGGCTGCACAAGCGTGATTCCTTGTGCCCACCGTTGTAACGGACTTCGGCACCGAGCAGGCATGCACTGATGCCGAGGCGGGGTTTGAGCGCTGACGATTCCATGGCGACCTCTGTTGACTACTTGTACAGGGCGATAACCCTGTACAACTCGTGCCCATCATAGGTGCGTCGTTGTACAAGTCAAATGGATTGTACAGCTTTTGTAATGGAATACCCCATGTGAGGGGCTGGCCAGGCGCTGAACAGGCGGGCCGCGCCTTCAGCACCAGCCCATGCGCCAGCGCTCAGCATCCTGCAAGACGCGCCAGTCCAGGCGCTCGCTGCGCTGGGTGAGCACCGCTTGCAGCTCAATGGCCAGGACTTCGCCCTCTTCATCGCGGTACAGCTCGGTGACCAGGAAATGTTTTTCCCGGTGTTGCGGCTGCCGTGCCGTCCATTTCGACAGCAGCAATTTGCGCGGGTTGATGCGGTGGCGGACGGGCAGCGCCGCGTGCTGGGCGCCGCTCATTGCAGGTGCGCCAGCAGTTTGCGGGCAGCCTCCTGGCCGCTCAACCAGGCACCTTCAACGCGCCCTGAGAGGCACCAGTCGCCGCAGGCGTAGATCCCCAGGTCGCTGTCGGCCAGGCAACCCCACTCATGGGCGGTTGCCGGGCGTGCGTACAGCCAGCGGTGGGCAATGGCGAGCGCTGGCGCTGGCACTGTGCAGCCGATCAATTCGGCAAAGGCGCCTTGCAGCTGTTCGATCACCGCGTCTTTGGAGAGGTCCAGGTGCTGACGTGTCCAGGCGCTGGTGGCGTGGATCACCCAGGTGTCGAGGTGAGTGTCGCGGCCCGGCTTAGTGCGGTTGCGCGCCAGCCAGTCGATTGGGCTGTCCTGCACAAAGCAGCCCTCGACGTCGGTGTGCAGGGCCTCGGTGAACGCCAGGCTAACGGCCCAGGTGGGGTCCATGGCGACGCTGGCTGCTGCCGTCGCCAGCTTAGGGGCGGCGCTCAGCAGGGTGCACGCCTGAGGCGCGGGTGCGGCGATGATGACGTGGCTATAGGGGCCGTGGCTGACGCCTGCGGCATCAAGTAGGTGCCAGTGCTGCTCACCGCGAAACACCTCAGTGATGCGGCAGTCAAACTGCACCGGTAAGTCACCGAGCATGGCCCGGGTGATGGCGCTCATGCGCGGGCTGCCCACCCAGCGCACTTGCTCGTCGGGTGAAGCCGCCAGCTGGCCATTGCGCACGTAATACAGCGCCGGCGCCCACTCGGCGGCCAGGCCCTGACGCTGCCATTGTTGAACCGCATCGACAAAGCGTCGGTCGCGCGCCGTGAAGTACTGCGCGCCCATGTCCAGGGCGCCAGCATCGCTGCGTTTACTGGACATGCGCCCGCCGCTGCCGCGGCTTTTGTCGAATAACTGCACAGGTTGCCCGGCGGCCTGCAGGGCCTGCGCGGCCGAGAGACCGGCCATACCGGTGCCGATAATGGCGATGGGGTGCGTCATGGTGTACCTCGTGGGAGCAGATGCAGGCGCGGCGGCGGCAAGCGGTGGTGTATTTGGCAGCCTCATTAGGCTACGCTTTAGACAAAAGCTATACAATAATCTTGTTATGTATAGGTTGATCGGATTAAATCCACGCACCTGGCAGCTGTGCCTGTCTTGTTTCAGATGCACCAACCCCTTCGGTGTTGCACCCATGTGAGGAAAACGCCATGCATATTCTGTTGACCGGCGGCACTGGCTTGATCGGCCGCGCGCTGTGCCGTCACTGGCTGCAACAGGGCCACCAATTGACCGTATGGAGCCGCACCCCCGAGCGCGTGGCGGCTTTGTGCGGGGCTGGCGTGCGGGGTATTGCGCAGCTTGAAGAGCTGGCCGAGACGCCGCTGGATGCCGTGGTCAACCTGGCTGGCGCGCCCATTGCCGACCGGCCCTGGACGCGTGCGCGGCGGCAGTTGCTGTGGGCCAGCCGTATCCAACTGACAGAAACCCTGGTCGCCTGGCTGGCCAGCCGCACGCAGAAACCCGCTGTGCTGCTTTCCGGCTCAGCCGTGGGCTGGTATGGCGATGGCGGCGAGCGCCCGCTGCACGAGGGTGACGCACCGGTGAGCGAGGATTTTGCCGCGCAGCTGTGTGCCGCCTGGGAAGAAACCGCGCAGGGTGCCGAAGCTGAGGGTATCCGCGTGGTGCTGCTTCGCACCGGGCTGGTGCTGTCTGCCGAGGGTGGTTTTCTCAAGCGTCTGCTGCTGCCGTTTCGGCTTGGCCTTGGCGGTCCGCTGGGCAATGGACGGCAATGGATGCCGTGGATTCACCTGGCCGACCAAATCGCCCTGATCGATTTTCTCTTGCAGCAGCCTGAGGCGCGCGGTCCTTATAATGCGTGCGCGCCGCAGCCGGTGCGCAACCGCGATTTTGCCAAGGCGCTGGGGCGTGCAGTGAAGCGTCCGGCGGTGCTGCCGGCGCCGGCATTCTTGCTACGCGCGGGCCTGGGTGAGTTGGCGGTGTTGCTACTCGGTGGCCAGCAGGCATTGCCAACGCGCTTGCAGGACGCTGGGTTTGCTTTTCGCTTCAGCGAGCTGGACGCGGCGTTGGCCGATTTGCTGCCCAGCCGCTGACGTTTAATTTTGATTGTTACCGGCCATCTGGCCGTCATTTATAGGAAGCGTTATGTCCGACCACGCCTTGTTACTGGTCAACCTGGGTTCCCCTGCTTCGACTGAGGTGGCTGATGTACGGAGCTACCTGAACCAGTTTCTGATGGACCCCTACGTGGTCGACCTGCCGTGGCCGCTGCGGCGCCTGCTGGTCTCGCTGATTCTGATCAAGCGCCCGGCTGCCTCCGCCCACGCTTACGCCTCGATCTGGTGGGATGAAGGCTCGCCCCTGGTGGTGCTCAGCCAGCGCCTGACCGAACAGATGAAAAGCACCTGGACCCAAGGTCCCGTGGAACTGGCCATGCGCTACGGCGAGCCGTCCATCGAGACCGCGCTGATGCGTCTGACCGAGCAGGGCATCAAGCAAATCACCCTGGCGCCGCTGTATCCACAGTTTGCCGACAGCACCACCACCACGGTGATCGAAGAAGCCCGGCGTGTGGTGCGCGAGCGCAAGCTGGACGTGCAGTTCTCGGTATTGCCGCCGTTCTATGACCAGCCGGAATACATCGACGCCCTGGTACAGAGCGCGCAGCCGTACCTGGAGCAGCCGTTCGATCACCTGCTGCTGAGTTTTCACGGCCTGCCAGAGCGCCACCTGCGCAAACTCGACCCCAGCAAACACTGCCTGCGCGGCCCCGATTGCTGCCGCACGGCCGCGCCGGAAGTGCTCGCCACCTGCTACCGCGCCCAGTGCATGCGCAGCGCCGAAGCCTTCGCCACGCGCATGGGCTTGCGCCCGGAGCAGTGGTCAGTGTCCTTCCAGTCGCGCCTGGGTCGGGACAAGTGGATCGAGCCCTACACCGAGTCGCGTCTCGACGAACTGGCTGCCCAGGGCGTCAAGAAGCTGCTGGTGATGTGCCCGGCCTTCGTCGCCGACTGCATCGAAACCCTTGAGGAAATCGGCGACCGTGGCCGCGAGCAGTTTGTCGAGGCCGGCGGCGAAAGCCTGCAGCTGGTGCCCTGCCTGAACACCCACCCGGCCTGGGTAGCGGCCCTCAAGACCCTGTGCGAACGCGCGCCGATGATGCTGTGATCGGCATTCGTCTGGACGGTTGTCGCGCATTCGCGTGATGGATAAGACTGCCCCGAGGTACTCGGGGCAGGGCGACTCGACCTAAGCTGGCGGCACTTTCAACCGTCGCGCACCGCGCAATCGGTGTCGAGGAGCCCGCCCGTGCATAACAACAATAACGGCTATCCCTCCAGTGCCCGCGCCTGGACCACTGTCTCTATTCTGATGGTGGCGTACGTCCTGTCCTTTATCGACCGGCAGATCCTCAACCTGCTGGTCGGCCCAATCCGTCGCGACCTGCTGATCAGCGACACGCAGATGAGCCTGCTGATGGGCCTGTCGTTCGCCCTGTTCTACACCGTCTGTGGGATTCCCCTGGGCCGCCTGGCCGACACCAAGAGCCGCCGTGGGCTGATCGCCATCGGCGTGCTGTTCTGGAGCGCTGCCACTGCCGCCTGCGGCCTGGCCAAGCTGTACTGGCACTTCCTTTTGTGCCGCATCGGCGTGGGCGTGGGCGAGGCGGCGTTATCGCCTGCGGCCTATTCACTGATCGCTGACAGCTTCCCGGCCGAGCGCCGCGCCACCGCCATCAGCGTGTATTCCATGGGCGTGTACTTGGGGTCTGGTCTGGCGTTCCTGCTCGGTGGCCTGGTCATTCAGTTCGCCTCGGCCCAGGGCGATGTGGTGCTGCCGGTGTTTGGCGAAGTCCGTCCCTGGCAGCTGATCTTCCTGATTCTCGGCGGCGCCGGGGTGCTCTTTACCCTGCTGATGCTGGCCGTGAAGGAGCCTGCGCGACGCGGTGTCGGGGCGGGTGTTGCCGTTCCCCTGGCTGACGTGGGCCGCTATATCCGCGCCAACCGTCGCACTGTGGTGTGCCACAACTTCGGTTTCGCCGGCCTGGCATTCGCCGGCTACGGCAGCGCGGCCTGGATCCCGACCTTCTTTATCCGCACCTACGGTTGGGATGCCGGCCAGGTGGGCATCATCTACGGCAGCATCGTGGCGGTGTTCGGCTGCCTGGGCATCGTCTTTGGCGGGCGCTTGGCAGACTGGATGGCCAAACGCGGCAGCCGCGATGCGAACATGCGCGTTGGCCTCTATGCAGCCTTGGGCGCGGTGCCGTGCGTGCTGACGTTCCCGCTGATGGACAGCGCCCTGTGGGCGGCAATTCTGATGGCGCCGACCGTGTTTTGCCTGAGCATGCCGTTCGGCGTGGCGCCCGCAGCCATTCAGGAAATCATGCCCAACTCGATGCGCGGCCAGGCCTCGGCGATCTACCTGTTCGTCATCACCCTGATCGGCTTGGGCATCGGCCCGACCGCTGTGGCGCTGGTCACCGACTACGTGTTTGCCGATGACATGGCGCTGCGCTACTCGCTGCTGATTGTCACCAGCATTGCTGTGTTCAGCTCTATCGTTCTGCTGAGCATGGGCCTCAAACCCTACCGCGACAGCTTGGCGCACTTGGAAAGCTGGTCGGCCAAGGCCAGTTAACACCGCCCGTAGGGTGCGCCATGCGCACCGGCGATTCGCCATAAGAGCCGGCGCGTATAGCGCACCCTGGATAGCAAAAGCCCCGCATCAGCGGGGCTTTTTAGTGGCGCGGGTTAGGCGTCGGTTTCGCCTGTGACGGGCTTGTTGCGCCAGCCCTGGCCGCCCGGCAATAGCGCGTTGAGCAGCAGCGCGGCGATCGCGCACAGGGAGATGCCGGACAGGGCGAACTCACTGCTGCCGATAACCATGCCACCGATACCGAACACCAGGGTCACCGAGACGATAATCAGGTTACGTGCTTCGGACAGGTCGACCTGATGGCGAATCAGGGTGTTCAAACCCACCACCGCGATGGAGCCGAACAGCAGGCAGAGAATGCCACCCATCACCGGCACCGGGATGCTCTGCAGCGCGGTACCAAACTTGCCGATAAAGGCCAGGGCGATGGCGAATACCGCCGCCCAGGTCATGATTTTCGGGTTGTAGTTCTTGGTCAGCATCACCGCGCCGGTCACTTCGGCGTAGGTGGTGTTGGGCGGGCCACCGAACAGGCCGGCAGCCGAAGTGGCCAGGCCGTCGCCGAGCAGGGTGCGGTGCAGGCCGGGCTTCTTGATAAAGTTGTTGCCGGTGACGCTGCCAATCGCCACCACGCCGCCGATGTGCTCGATGGCCGGTGCCAGTGCGACCGGAACGATGTAGAGGATCGCGCCCCAGTGCAGCTCTGGGGTGACGAACGCTGGGATCGCCAGCCACGGCGCGCTGGCCACGGCGCTGGTATCAATGACCCCGCAGAACGCGGCGACGAGGCAGCCGACGATGATCCCCGCGAGGATCGGCACCAGGCGCAGCAGGCCACGGCCGACGGCGGCGACCAGCACAGTGGTGACCAGCGCCGACATCGAGATCAGCATGGCGGTGGCATAAGGCACCAGCTGCACGGCACCGTCGCCGGTCTTGCCCATGGCCATGTTCACCGCGACCGGCGACAGCGCCAGGCCAATGGAAATGATCACCGGGGCGATCACCACCGGCGGCAGCAGGCGGTCGATAAAGCCAGTGCCTTTGACCCGCACCACGGCGCTGAGCAGGATGTACACCAGGCCCGAGGCGACGATACCGCCGAGCACCGCCGGCAAGCCGAACTCACCTTTGGCAGCGAGGATGGGGGCGATAAAGGCAAAGCTCGAGGCTAGGAATACCGGCACCTGACGGCCAGTAACCAGTTGAAACAGCAGGGTGCCGATACCGGCCGTGAACAGCGCCACGTTCGGGTCCATGCCGGTGATCAGTGGCATCAGTACCAGCGCGCCGAAGGCCACGAAAAGCATCTGCGAGCCGGACAGTACCTGGCGCCACAGCGGGTCGTTGTAGTGGGTGTGCATGTATCAGGCGTCCTTCTGCTTGGTGCCGAAAATCTTGTCGCCGGCATCGCCCAGGCCTGGAATGATGTAGCCGTGTTCGTTAAGGCGCTCATCAATGGAGGCGGTGTAGATCATCACATCCGGGTGCGCCTGGTTGACGGCGGCAATGCCTTCGGGCGCGGCGACCAGCACCATGGCGCGGATCTCCTTGCAGCCGGCCTTTTTCAGCAGGTCGATGGTCGCGACCATGGAGCTGCCGGTGGCCAGCATCGGGTCGATGATCATCGCCAGGCGCTCGTCGATCTCCGGCACCAGCTTCTCCAGGTAGGTGTGCGCCTGCAGGGTTTCTTCGTTACGTGCCACACCTACGGCGCTGACCTTGGCGCCTGGAATCAGGCTGAGCACGCCGTCGAGCATGCCGATACCCGCACGCAGGATCGGCACCACGGTGATCTTCTTGCCGGAGATCTTTTCCACTGACACAGGCCCGGCCCAGCCCTGGATTTCGTAGTTTTCCAGGGGCAAATCCTGGGTTGCTTCGTAGGTCAGCAGGGCGCCGACTTCCTGGGCCAGCTCACGAAAGTTCTTGGTGCTGATGTCTGCGCGGCGCATCAGGCCGAGCTTGTGGCGGATCAGCGGGTGGCGAATTTCGAGAATGGGCATGGCAAGAGTCTCCGGCGGGCTGGCAAAAAAATCGCGATAGATTAGCATTTAGCGGGCGCGCCGGCTGGCCTGACTGACGAGTCTTTTCGCCTCACCCACCAGCCTGTCGAAAAGCCGGCGCGACGGTCGTGCGGGGCTTGCTCCGGGGCGTCTGGGTGCGTACCTTTGCCGACTTTTATTTTGACGCATCGATCAGGTTATTCGCTGGCCCATGCGCCCACCGACCGAAGAGGAACTGCCCATGTCCGCTGATCTCGCGCACATCCGCCAGGTGATGGCCGAAGCCGACTGCCTGTACACCGAAGCCCAAGTAGAAGCTGCTATCGATCAAGTCGCCGCTGCCATCAGTCGCGACCTGGCCGAGGCCAACCCGGTGGTGTTCTGCGTCATGAACGGCGGGCTGATCTTTACCGGCAAGCTGCTGCCTAAACTCGACTTCCCGCTGGAAGCCTCCTACCTGCACGCCACCCGCTACCGCAATGAAACCAGCGGCGGTGAGCTGTTCTGGAAGGCCAAGCCGGAAATCTCCTTCATCGACCGCGAAGTGCTGATCATCGACGACATCCTCGATGAAGGTCATACCCTGGGTGCGATCATCGACTTCTGCCGCCACGCCGGCGCCAAGGCCGTGCACACCGCCGTGCTGATCGACAAAGACCACAACCGCAAAGCGCGCCCGGACCTCAAGGCCGATTACGTCGGCTTGTCGTGCATTGATCGCTACATCTTCGGCTATGGCATGGACTACAAGGGTTACTGGCGTAACGCGGCGGGTATCTACGCGGTTAAAGGGCTGTAATAACGGCCTTTGTAGGGTGGAAAGCCGCGCAGCGTTTTCCACCCTGTCGCGTAAATATGAATAGCCGAGTAGGGTGCGCCGTGCGCACCGGCGCAGTCTGCAGGCGCTCCTGATGCGCGCGGCGCACCCTACGGTCTACGCTAACCAGCGCAACGCCTTGGCCCGCGCCTGGGCCAGGTCGCGCACGTAGGCCAGGTGGCCTTCGGCGCGCTGGATGCCGGCGCGGCGCAGTTGCAGGCGCACATGGGCCGTGGTGCCGCTGAAAATCAGCGCGACATTCAATCGGCGGTAGTCGCGCAAGGTGGTTTCCAGTGCCGCCAGGGCGGTCATGTCCAGCAGTGGCACGGCGCTGATATCGACGATCACCACCCGCACATCCGGGCTCAGGCGGCGCAGCACGCTCAGGGCTTTCTCTGCGGCACCGAAGAATAGCGGGCCGCGAATCGCATAGGCCAACACGTGGGGCGGCAGGTCGCTGAGGTCGGCGTGCAGGTCGCGCGGCAGGTTGTGCGTGTCGGTCAGCTCGCTCATGCGTTTGATAAACAGGCCCGCTGCCAGCAGCAGGCCGACGCCCACCGCCAGCACCATGTCGAACAGCACCGTCAGCACCAGGCAGGTCAGCAGCACCAGCACATCGCTGCGTGGGGCGATGCGCAGGGTATGGCGCACGTGGCCGGCTTCGCTCATGTTCCAGGCGACCATCAGCAGCAGCGCCGCCAGGGCGGCCATCGGCAGGTAGCTGAACAGCGGCGCCAGGTAGAGGATGGCGATCAGCACCACACCCGCATGAATAATGGCCGCCAGCGGCGAGAAGGCCCCTGCGCGCACGTTTGCTGCGGTGCGGGCGAGGGCGGCGGTGGCGGTGATGCCGCCGAACAGCGGTGCGGCCAGGTTGCCCAGGCCCTGGCCGATCAGCTCGGCATTGGGGTCGTGTTTGCTGCCAGTCATGCCGTCGGCGACCACTGCGCAGAGCAGCGATTCGATAGCGCCGAGCATGGCGATGGCGAAGGCCGGCGCGAGCAGTTGGCGGATCAGCTCGAAGCTCAACTGCAAGGGTGCGCCATCCGCCCCAGGCAGGTTCCAGGGCCAGGCAAAGCTTGGCAGAAACGGCGGAATGCCGGGTTGCTCAACGCCATCGAGCACATAACTGAAGCGCTCGCCAAGGGTCGCCAGGGGCAGGCCCAAGTGCTCCAGCAGCAGGCCAAGCAACGCACCTATTACCAGCGCGACCAAGTGCCCGGGCACACGCGGTACCAGTCGTGGCCAGACAATCAGCACGCCGAGGCAGACCAGGCCGACCAGCAAGTCCCCAGGGCGTACGCTGGGCAGCGCCTGCCAGAGCAGGCTCAGGTGCTCGAGAAAATGTTGTGGCGTGGCGCCCAGTTCCAGACCGAGCAGATCCTTGAGTTGCATAGTGGCGATCACGATGCCGATGCCGGCGGTAAAACCCAGCGTGACCGGGTAAGGCACGAACTCGATCAGCCGGCCGGCGCGCAGCAGGCCGAGGGCAATCAGAATCAGCCCGGCCATCAGGGTGCACAGCAGGAGGCCGCCAAGGCCGAATTGCTGGGTGATCGGCAGCAGAATTACCACGAAGGCGGCGGTGGGGCCGGAGACGTTGAAGCGTGAGCCGCCGAATAGGGCGATCAGCGGGGCGGCCACCAGCACGGTGTAAAGGCCATGTTGCGGTGCTACGCCAACGGCAATCGCCAGCGCCATTGCCAGGGGGATGGCGACGATGCCCACCGTCAGCCCTGCCATCAGGTCGCCGCGCAGGCGGGCCAGGGTAAAACCGGCGGCGCGACTCTGGCGCCAGGCAGCGAACAGCGGCGGTAAGGACATAGGCACTCCCGAAGGCAGGTCGCCAGTATAGAGCGCGGTTAGGGTGTGCGGGCGAACGCTGTGCGTTGAGTGTGGGTCGGCGCCAGCGTTACACTGCGCGCCCCGCGCAGCGCTGCCCGTCCTGGCGGAATTGATCCCTAGCTGGAGTGAATGATGCGTAAAGACAAGCAACAGGTGATTGGCGAAGCGATTGGCGACGAGCCGATCAAGCTGTTCCTCAGCGTTGAGCCGGCTGATGCCACGCCGCCGTCGCTGCACAAACTGGTGAAGGCCTATCGCGGCCTGCGCATCGACGACTTCGAGCGCTTTGTCGGCTTCTTCGTCGAGGCAGGCTATGACCTCGACGCCAAGGATGCCCAAGGCCAGGACTTTATCGCCCTGATCCAGGATCAGCGCCAGGCTGAACCCTATATCGAAGTGATACGCGCGGCGCGCGGCTGATCAAGACTGGGGTTAAAGAAGGCGTTTCCATTGCGTGTTGCATGGGGACGAGTAGGGTGCGCCGCGCGCACCAAGTGTCTGCAACGGCCTCGGTGCGCACGGCGCACCCTACATTGCTCAGCGCTCAACCAACCTATCGCCTTACAGCACCCCAGCCTTTTTCCACGCGAGGTAGCGGTTGATCAGCGCCGGGCCGAGTTCGCTTGGGCGCGCGTCGAGCACCGGCACCTGGCGCGCGGCCAGGCGCTCGTGCAGGGCGTTGCGCGCGTTCAGGTAGTCCACCGCGCCGCAATAACTCAGGGCTGAATCCAGGTCCTCGACCGGCGCCTGGCGCACCTGGTCGAGCACCTCCTCGCGCAGGCTGGCGACCAGTACACGGTGCTGGCGGCCCAGGCGGTGTACAGCCAGTTGCAGCTCCTCGTCGTCTTCGTCGCGCAGGTTGCTGAGGATGATCACCAGCGCCCGGCGCTGTTGGCGGGCGAGCAACTGGCTGGCGGCGGCGGAAAAGTCTGCCGGCAGCTGGCTGGCTTCCAGGTCATAGACGCTATTGAGCAGGTGGTTGAGCTGCCCGTTGCCCTTGGCTGGCGGCAGGAAGCGTGGCTGCTGCTGGGCGAAGGTCAGCAGGCCGACCGCGTCGCCTTGGCGCAGGGCCACATAGCTGAGCAGCAGGGCAGCGTTGAGGGCGTGGTCGAAATGGCTCAGCTCGCCGTCACGGCTGCGCATGCGTCGGCCACCGTCGAGCAGGAAGACGATCTGCTGGTCGCGCTCGTCCTGGTATTCGCGGGTAATGGGCGTGCGCATGCGCGCGGTGGCCTTCCAGTCGATCTGCCGCAGGGTGTCGCCCTCGCGGTACTCGCGTAGCTGGTGGAAGGCCTGGCCCAGGCCGCGGCGCGGCTGCTGGCGCACGCCGAGCTGGCTGAGCCAGTCTTCCACGGCCATCAGCTCGGCGCCGTAGAGGCGGGCGAAATCCGGGTAAACGCGGGTTTCATCCTGTACGGCGAGCAGCCGCCGGGATTGCCACAGACCGAGGGGCGAGGGCAGCAGCAGTTCGCACTGGACGAAGCTGAAATGCCCGCGCTGGCTTGGCCACACCCGGTAGCTCAGGCTGGCCTGCTCGCCAGGGCGCAGGGTGATCTGCTGTGGCAGGTGTTCATGCTGCATGGTCGCCGGCAGGTGGTCGAACACGGCCAGACGCAGCGCCTGGGCATAGCTGTGGCGCAGGTGCAGGTGCACTTCGCTCCAGTGCCCCAGCGGCAGGTTGCCGGGCAGCGTACGGCGCACCTCGGGGCTGGGCAGGCGGCGCAGGCGCCAGGCATCCAGGCCCGCTGCCAGCGCCAGGCTCAGCAGCAAACCCCACCATAGGCTGTGCAGAGGCGCGAGTGCCTGGCCCAGGGCGTCCAGGGTGCCCAGCAGCAACGCCAGGCCGAACAGCGCGGCAAGCAGCGCCAGCAGGCGGCGCGAGGGTTTCATCGGCGAGCCTTGAGCGGTTGGGTCATAGACGCGGCGCCGGGACCTGGTCGAGCAACTGGCGCAGCACCTGGTCGACGGCCAAACCTTCGATGTCCAGTTCCGGGGCCAGGCGCACGCGGTGGCGCAGCACGGCCAGGGCGCAGCCCTTGACGTCATCCGGCACGACGAAATCGCCGCCGCGCAGCAACGCCCGTGCCCGCGCGCCACGCACCAGGGCGATGGAGGCACGCGGCCCGGCACCGATGGCCAGGCCCGGCCAGGTGCGGGTGGCGCGGGCCAGGCGCACGGCGTAATCGAGCACCTGTTCATCGATCGGCAGGTCGGCGGCGATCTTCTGCAGCGCGGCGACATCCTTGGCCTGCAGCAGGGTGCGCAACGGACTGACTTCGAGCATGTCGGCGCGCGGCGAACGGGTCACCTGGCGCACCATGTTCAGCTCTTCGTCCTGCTGTGGGTACTCCATGCGCAGCTTGAGCATAAAGCGGTCCAGCTCGGCTTCCGGCAGCGGGTAGGTGCCTTCCTGCTCGATGGGGTTCTGCGTGGCCAGCACCATAAACGGCAGCGGTACGGCCAGGGCGCGGCCTTCGAGAGTCACCTGGCGCTCCTGCATGACTTCAAGCAGCGCGGCCTGGGTCTTGGCCGGCGCACGGTTGATCTCGTCGGCCAGCAGCAGGTTGGTGAACACCGGGCCCTTGCGCAGCTTGAACTGCTCGCTCTGCAGGTCGTAGACGGCGTGGCCGGTGACATCGCTGGGCATCAGGTCCGGGGTGAACTGGATACGCGCGAATTCGCCGCCAAAGCAACGCGCCAGGGCCCGCACCAGCAGGGTTTTGCCCAGCCCTGGCACGCCTTCAATCAGCACGTGGCCGCCGGCCAGCAAAGCAGTGAGCACGTCATCGATCACCGCCTGCTGGCCGATCAACGCCTTGCCGAGTTCGACGCGCAGGGCCTGGGCCAATTGGCTGGCACGCTGGCGCTGCTGTGCCGCGTTGTTCACCGGTGGCGTGGCGACGCTCACCGCTTCGGCAGCGGTGGTCTCATCGCTGTGGGTGTCTGGGCTGATATCGCTCATAGGGCATTCCTGAGGGTTTGCAGGCGGGTGACCTGGCGGATGAAGTCGGCATGGGGCACGCGGGTGGCCGGGACTGGGCGCATGGCCTGGCCGATAGCGCTGGTGGGCAAGCGGCTCAGGCGGCTGAGCACCTGCCACTGCTCGGCCACGGCCAGGCGTTCAAAGCCGGGATGACGGCGCCGCGCGCGACGCAGAATGTCTTGTTGCAAGCCTTGCAGCAGGCTCGGCTGGCCGGCGCGGCGCAGCAGAAAATCGGCACTGCCGCGCAGGTGTTCGCGCAAGCTGCGGCGGGCCAGGCTGGGTGCGGGCAGGAGCGGGCCGCTGCGCTGGCCGACGTGCCACAGGCCGAGCGCGATCAGCAATGCCAGGGCGCACAGGGCCTGAGGGAAATGGCGCACCAGCAGCGTGGCGAGGCTGTCGCGCTCGGCGCGGTAGAGCAGGGTCACGTCGCTGTCCTGGCTGAGGTACCAGAGCAGCCAGGCGTTGTCGTATTCAGCGATCTGCTCGGTTTGCCAGATCCAGCTGTCGGTGAGCACGCTGATCAGGCCATCGCCGTGATAGAGCTGCAGTAGGTGCGTTGCCTCGGCGCTGTTGGCCCAGGCGTGGGCGCGGTTTTCGGCGTCGTAGAGGTGGAAGTCGGTGGCAAAGCCGATATAGGCCGGCGCTGTTTCGTTTTCCAGGTACAGCTGGGTCAGCTGTGGATAGGGATTGGCGTCTTCGCTCGCGGGCGGCGTTTCGGCTGCGGCTTGCTCTGCGCTGTCTGTCTCTGTATCGGCGTCCGGCTCTTCGTCGGCCGGCGGGCTGCTGTGTTGCTGAATGCCCAGGCGGTCGAGCAGCAGGTCGCCACTTTCACCGCGTTCTTCGTCCCACAGACGTTCGGCGACGAACAGCAGATGCCCGCCCTTGGCCGTCCACTCCAGCAGGCGCTCGGCCTGGCGCGGAGTCATGCGTTGGCGGTCGCCGAGCAGCAACAAGGTTTGCCCAACGCTGGGCAGCTCGCGCACGCTGGCCAGGCCCTCGGCACGCTGCACGTTAAGGCCACGCGCGCGCAAAAAGTGCTCGGCGGCCAGGTAGGGGTTGCTCTTGGCTTCGGGCGATGGCCCCAGTTCGACCACTTCGTCATAGGGCTGCAGGTGGCTCAGCAGGTAGGCGCCGAGCGCTGTCAGCAGCAGCGCGAGAATGAGCAGTGGCAGGTGGCGACGGTTCATCGCGTGGCCCCTGCGGGAAACAGCTGGCGCCAGCCTGCACAGAGTTCGCCACAGGCGTTCTGCGGCGGCAGGCGATTGCCGTAGGCTGCGGCCTGCCAGTGGTGGGTCAGCGTCTGGCTGAAGGCGTCGAGGTCGTCACGGTAGAGCTGAGCCACCTGTTCCAGCACTTCGCCTTCGGTGTGGGCGCTGGTCAGCGGCAGGTGGTGCTGGTGCAGCAAGCGGCTGAGCAGTGCGCGATACAGCAGGCCGAGGGCGGCGCGCGGTTGCGTCTGCCAGAGGCGCTCGGCTTCTGCGGCGATATCGTCAGGTAGGCGCTCGGGGGTGACATCCAGGCCGAACAGCTGGGTGGGCGCGTCACGGCGAACGCGCGCAGGGGGACGTAGACGGGTGGCGAACAGGTGCAGCCACTGCCGGTAACGCCACACCAGCAGGCCGATCAAGGCGAGCACGGCGGCCCACAGCAAGGCCTCGAATATCAATGCCAGGGTACCCAGGTGTTGCCAGCCATCGCGCAACTGCAGCAGGCGCTCAAGCCAGTTCTTCGCCGCCTCGGGGTCCGTCTCGTTGGCACTCTTTTCGTCGTCCCCCAGGCGCCAGCGGGTCAGGGTTTCGCGGTGCTGGAACGGCGGGGCGTCGAGCTGGGCTTCGATTGCCTCGCGCGACGCCTCGCTGGTTAGCGGTTGCTTGAGCAGACGCGGCGCCTCGGGTGCTATGACTTCGCTGCTGTCAGCCAGTGCAGGTGGAGCAGCGGGCAGCAGTATCAAGCTGAGGCCCAACCCCAGCAGCAAGGCGTACGCGCTGCCGGTCAGGCGCTGACGCAGGCGGCGGAACACCAGCTCGATGTCCCAGGCTTCCAGCGCGGTGCGCCGGTTGAGGTACAGGGTAAAACCACAGGCCACGTACACCGGCTCCCAAAGCATCAGCGGCAAGACGTAGACGAGGTTGGACAGGTGCTCCAGCCACAGCCAGTCACCTTCGGCCGCCTCGAGTAAGCGTTGCCAGTTCCAGTCGAGTTCCAGCTGCGCCGGCAGGAGCATGTAGAACAGGGTGCCAAGACCGAGCCACAGGGCCATTTCCACATGCACGCCGATCACCGTAAGCCAGGTGGCGAAGCGTGTTTCGCGCTGCCCCAGAACAACAAGCCGCTGGGCCCGCGCGTGCCCGGACAGGCCTTCGAGCTGCAGCACCGGCAGGTCGAAGCTGCGGGTCAGGCTCAGGCGGCGCCAGGTCAGGCTGGCCAGCAGTTGCGGGCGTAACACGCCGGGCAAGGCGCGCATGGCTTGGCCGAGGGTGGGCGGCTCGGCAAACAGGCTGCGCGAGAGGATATACAGCGGCAGGCGCTCGAAGGCCGGCTTGAGCCACCAGAAGGCGAACAGCGCCCAGCCGGGGTGGTCCCATAGCAGCAGGCAGAGCAGGGCGAACACGGGCAGGCTGAGCAGCGCCCAACTGGCGATCAGCACCCCGGCATGCCGACGGGCGAGCAGCACGCCGAGGTCGAGCGCTTCCCAGGCGGTGCGCGGGCGGATCGCCACGCTGGCGTCAGTCAGGCGCATGTTGATCGCGTCCAGACAGCAGCAGATAAGCCAGCACCAGCACCCACAGGCCGGCACCTACGGCGTATTTGACCGTCGGTGTGGCGAAGGTCATGGACGACCAATAGGCCTCGATAAAGGCTGCCAGCAGCAACAGCAGGGTCACCCCGCCAATCAGTCGTACGCTCACCGTCGCCGCCTGGCGCAGGGCGGCACCGCGGGGCAGGCGACCCGGCGCCAGCAGCGCCCAGCCGAGTTTGAACCCGGCGGCGCCGGCCAAGGCGATGGCGGTCAGCTCAAAGGCGCCATGGCCGATGACGAACGACCAGAACGGCTCGCCATAGCCGATCTGCGTCAAATGCCCGGCGACGGCGCCGATCATCAGGCCGTTGAACAGCAGGAAGAACAGGCTGCCCAGGCCCAGCAGCAGGCCGCTGGCGAAGGTCTGAAAGGCGATGCCGATGTTGTTCATGATGTAGTAGCCGAACATCATCCAGTCATCGCCCGAGTCGCGCTCACCAAAGCGCCCCAGGCGGCTGGCGTCGGGGTCGTACATCTGCTCCATGTTTGCCACCTGGTCGGGGCTGACCAGGCTGTACACCAGCTCCGGCACAGCATACACCAGCACGCCCATGCCCAGCAGGCTGCCGAAAAACAGCAGGCTGGCGGCCAGCACATGGCGCCACTCGGCGCGCACCAGACGCGGAAAGCCGACCAGTAAAAAGCCGATCAACTGCGCACCCAGTGGGCTGCGGTGGCGGTAGAACTGCTGATGACCACGCAGCGCCAGGTGTTCCAGCTCATCAATCAGGTGGTTGCTGTAGCCGCGCGCTTGGGCCAGCGCCAGGTGCTGACACAGCTGCCGGTAATCTGCTGCGAAGCTTTTGCAGGCTGCGGCGTCGACCTGGCCGCGCTCCAGTGCGTCCAATTGCGTGCTTAGAACCTGCCAGGTGGCGCGGTGGCGCTGTTCGAACAGCTGTTGCTTCATGGCGTCGGCCCCAACAGACCGCGGGCGATGCCGTTCAGGTGCTGTTCGGCCTGCTCTGCTGGCACGTCCAGCGGTTCGGCGAGCAGCCCGGCCAGCTCAGCCCGGCGAGCGGCTGACAGCCCGCTGGCGCGCTCTGCAAAGCTAAGCAGCGCGCGCTGCTCGGCCAGGGTCAGGGCGAAGGGCGCCTGCTGGGGGGATGCCTCGGGCAGGCTTGGGCGCGTCGGCGGCAGGTCGCGGTAAACCACCAGGGTGCCGGCGGCAATATCGCCCAGGCGCTTGAAATGGGGGTGATAGAGGCAGCTGAGCAGGCCGAAGGTGTAGGCGAACGGCAGCAGGTCGACGAAGCGCAGCAGGTTGCGGGTCAGCGACGCCGGCCAGCCGATTGGTGTGCCATCGTCATGCACCACGCGCAGGCCAAGCAGTTGTTTGCCGGGCGAACGGCCTTGGTTGAGCACCTCAAACAGCACCATGTACCACCAGGTCACCAGAAACAGCAGCACGGCGGCTAAGCCCATGCCGAACTGGCCCAGCAGGCTCAAGCCGAAGTAGACCAGCAGGAGGAACGCCCCGCGAATTGCCAGGTCGATACTGAAAGCCAGCGCCCGTGGCACCAGGCCGGCAGGGCGCAGGGTCAGGTCGATGCCCTCCGGCGTCTCGACCCGGTAGCGGGTGTCCAACAGCGCAGCGGCAACAGGCAGACGAGGAGGTGTGGGCGAGGGTGGCATCGGCGCACTGCGTCAGGGAAAGCCCGATGCTAGGGTCTGATGCCGTTACAGCGCAAGCCGCGTTGCCGCGAAAAATCTCGCCAGGCCAGGCGGAGGACGCCGGTAATGGTGTTCCCTTGCCAAGTCCTCCAACACCGCATGGCGAGATTTTGCGCACAACCCGCAGGGCCGGGCCCGTTTTAGCGCGATGCTGCGTTTCTCGATGGCTCATTTAGCCCACTAAACTTCGCATCTCGTGCCTTGCCTCGCGCTAAAACTGGCTCCGGCGCGGCCGTGCTGAAACGGCATCAGACCCTCAACTGATGCCGTTACAGCGCAAGCCGCGAATGGTTGCGCTGTGTCATGGCGCAAGTTGCGAGGGGGCCGGGCGTCTCTAAGTGCCGGTGTTAGACTGTCGCCCCGCTTTACCCCAGCGCTCAGGAGCCTCTGCGTGACTTCCAGCCTGTTCTGGTACGACTACGAAACCACCGGCATCGACCCGCGTCGTGACCGCCCTCTGCAAGTGGCCGGCATTCGCACCGACGAGGCGCTCAACGAGATCGAAGCGCCGCTCAACATCTACTGCCAACCCAGCGACGACATCCTGCCGCACCCGGCCGCCTGCCTGGTCACCGGCATCACGCCGCAGCGGCTGGCCGAGCAGGGGCTTGGCGAGGCTGAATTTATGGCCCGGGTGCATGCCGAGTTGGCGCGACCCGGTACGTGCGGCGTGGGTTACAACAGCCTGCGCTTTGATGACGAGGTCACCCGTTATAGCTTGTACCGCAACTTCTACGACCCTTACAGCCGTGAGTGGCAAGGCGGCAATAGCCGCTGGGACCTGATCGATATGGTACGTACGGCCTATGCCTTGCGCCCGGAAGGGATCGTCTGGCCCGAGGAGGACGGTCGCGTCAGCCTCAAGCTGGAGCGCCTGACCGCGGCCAACGGCATCGAGCACAGCCAGGCCCACGATGCGCTCAGCGATGTGCGCGCCACCATCGCCCTGGCGCGGCTGTTGCGCGAGCGTCAGCCGCGTTTGTACAACTACCTCTACCAATTGCGTAGCAAGGCACGGGTGCTTGAGCAGATTCGGCTGTTACAGCCCGTGGTGCATGTCTCGGGACGTTTTGCCGGTGCCCGGCATTACCTGGGGGTGGTCTTGCCGCTGGCCTGGCACCCGCGTAATCGCAATGCATTAATTGTCTGCGACTTGCAGGGCGATACTGAGGCGCTGCTTAACGACAGCCCTGAAGCATTACGTGCGCGCCTGTACACCCGCCACGAAGACTTGCCCGAAGGTCAGGCGCCGGTGCCGCTGAAGTTGTTGCATATCAATCGCTGCCCGGTGGTGGCGCCGCTTTCAGTGCTGCGCGCCGAGGACCGTGAACGCCTGCAGCTGGATATCGCCACCTGCGAAGCGCATGCCGAGCAATTGCGTGCAAGCCAGGCGCGCTGGCAGGACAAACTGGCCTTGGTATATGCCGACGAAAGTTTTGCCGAGGTTCAAGACCCCGAACAGCAACTTTATGGTGGCTTTATTGGCGACCGTGACAAGCGCCTGTGTGAGCAAGTGCGCCAAGCGGACCCTGTGCAGTTGGCTCAGGATGTGTGGCCATTTGATGATGGGCGTCTACCCGAGTTGTTGTTCCGTTACCGGGCGCGCAACTTTCCTGATTCGCTCAACACCGATGAGCAACAACGCTGGTTTGCATTTTGTCAGCAGCGCCTGTCTGTGAGCGAATATGGGGCACCCAATACCTTGGTGCAATTCGAGACAGCCGTACAACGCATGTGGGCACAGGCATCGGGTGAGCAGCGTCAGTTATTACAGGCGTGGCAGCAGCATGCCCAGTGCTTGCAGCAGCGTTATATGCTGCCGGCGCTCGGCTAAGTTAGTCACCTGAAGCCCGTGCCTTCGCAGAGAGATAAAACGCTGGGCCTGTGGGGATTTGTCGCGGGCGCAGATGATGCGTGCAGAGATGGTATTGGTTAATTTGCGGGGCGCTGGCGGCAAGGCCCTAAAGTCTTTGTGCTGCCTGCGGTTAAGCCGTTTGGCTTAGCGCTCTGCCGCGGGTGTTGTACGCAGGTGGTGGGGCGGGTGCAGATTACGGACCCTGAATTCATAGAATAAGTGCAACGTTTGAAACGATAGTCAGAGAGTCAGCCACCGGTAGAATCCAGGCTCTCACACCGAAGGATTCAAG
>LNFM01002614.1_pt1 | contig 37449 bp, 41 predicted proteins | sample 596031 | NCBI WGS metagenome assembly LNFM01 (sample SAMN04254537, study PRJNA301005) | activated carbon metagenome | isolation source: dual media filters at the Ann Arbor, Michigan drinking water treatment plant | place: USA: Ann Arbor | reverse complement strand
AGTTCAGCTGAGCCGTGAGCTGCCACGGTCGTCCTCGCATACGCGAGTGAACACTAAAACGAGTCGGCTGGTGACTGTCTCCAATGGCTGAACGACCCGGGTCGGGGAGTGCCGTACCATCGGCAGGGGAAAGTGGCTGTCAGCGATGAAAGGATCCCTTGCAGGATGTGACTCCAAGGGTAGACAGGCGACGGAGGTGTAGCGCTTGACCAAGCCTGGTGGAGGACGATAGCGAAAACGAAGATGATCAGGACACGGTTTTCGTGCTTCTGAAGTCATTCACACCGACTCAGCCCGTCACGTCGGTAGATGTTTGTTTCTTGAGGCTTCCCACTTCACTTCCCTCTATCAAGGTTCGCTTGTCCAAGTAGTAGCATATATGCTATGTTGCATCGTAGGGGTGTATGGCGAGCTCATGCAGCAGGTTGGTCTATGACGGTGCGGTCCTACGCATCGAGTTCTACGTGGCTCCGAATGGAGTGGCGCCTGCGGAAGCGTGGCTTGAACAGCTCTCCCGAGAGAGTCAGCAGAAGTTTGCAGCGCTCTTCGCGCGGATGGGGGATGCGGGGAAAATTTGGAACGAACGCAAGTTCAAACATTTGACTGAAACGGATCAGATCTTCGAGTTCAAAGTCGACGCCGACCGCATCCTCTGCTTCTTCTTCATCGGTCGGCGACTTATCTTGACGCATGGGTTTAAGAAGAGCGGTCACAAAACACCCACACGCGAAATCGAACGCGCTGAATCCTATAAACATGACTTTGAAGGGAGAGTGAAACATGAAACGTAGGGCTGCGAGAACGGGCAAGGGGTGGGTGGACAAGAAGCTTGCCGATCCCCACTTTCGTCAGGGATTTGAAGAGGAAGCGCAGAAGCTGGCTATCGGCGAGCAATTGTCTCGGTTACGGCAAGAAGCGGGATTGACCCAAGCCCAAGTGGCCGAACGCATCGGCAGCACCGCCTCCGCCATCAGCCGCTACGAAAATGCGGAGTACGATCGGTACGAGCTTCGGACCATTCAAAAGATCGTCCGCGCCTGCGGGGGCCATCTCGACATCACGATGGCACCCGGACCGAACACGCATCGAGCGGCGTAGACAAGACGACGGTAAAACGAGAACCTGGTCGCTTATGAGCCACATGCACGACCCATGCAGATCCATGGGTGCAGCACGCGGGATAGACAGGATGAGGCGAAGAGGCCCGAGGTGACGTGCCGAACGCACGACACCCGCTCGTCACAGGGCTGATGGTCGAAGGATCAGCTTCGGGGCGGACGTGAGGCGCGTGAGTCGTCGATCGCTAGGCGACTCAATGCAGGTGAGTCAGGTGCTGCATGCGGGAGGATGCCGAGTGTCCCGCGCGGGGCAGTTGAGTACACAAGGATCAGGATGAAGGTGGACCGTGCGATACCTGGCGTGCGGTCTCGTCAGATCTGGCTCGACCCTCCGTGAGGAGGGTCCGCTCCCATCCCAGCGCGCACTGCGTCTTGACACCGTTGCCGCATCTCGTTAGAACCATCGCTCACCGTGTACACGGAAAGGAGCCTTCAATGGGGAAACCTCTCACGAAGTCACAGATCGCCGAGCATCTCGCTGAGAAATCTGGGCTCACCAAACGAGCGATGGTGCAGTTTCTCGACGAGTTTGCCGCCTTGGCCTATCGCGAGGCGAAGAACGTCTTTACTCTTCCTGGTCTCGGAAAACTCAAGCTCGCCAACCGTAAGGCTCGCATCGGCCGCAATCCTCAAACAGGCAAAGCAATCAAGATTCCTGCGAAACGAGTGGTGAAATTCAGAGTCGTCAAGGCCGCGAAGGACGCCATCCTCGGAAAGAAGTAACACCCGTCATCGGATAGGCCCGTTGAGATCAGTGTGCCTCGTCCATCCAGCGGGCCGACCGAGCATCATGATACGCACAAGCGGCCCTCAAGTGCCGAGAAAAGACACGTGCATTTCCGACGGAGCAAATCGAGCAGTCAACGTGGTTATCACCAGACGCTTGAGGTGACTTATTTATTCAGATCAAGACCATCTGCTGCGAGCCGTGAAGATAGCCGTGACAGTATGAGACACGGCAAGAAATCATGCTGGAATGCGTCCTTGCACCACGCATCACCGATTTCACCTTAGTCTCAATAAACTCCGACCTGCCTTGTTATTCAGATGCGCTTCCGCGAAGGCGAAGAAATACGTTCATCTTGTCTATTTCATTTCTGCTGGTAACGTGATGGAGCAACGCAATATTGGCCTCATGTGAAGCGTCGATGAGATCACGCATCAGTTCCGCATTCTTCAGGCTGGTGCCGATCAACGATGCGCGCGCGGCAGAAACCTCGTCATGCGTGGTTCCTGCAAAGTAGCTGTACATTTTGCCGATTAGTCCGACCACGATGTCTGATACCTGTATGCCAGGCTCGGATCTGGAGTCGGCAAACCGGAAATTCTTTACTGGCTGTCCCTGTGAGATCAGCGTCATCGAATCCAAATCATCGCGAATGGAATCTTCCATATCAAGGATGTGGCTCGAATGTTTGAACAGCGCGATCCGATTCAGATAGAAGTAGGTGAAGCTCTGTATGAGAAGGTGAGGTGTGCACTCTTCAATGAAATCGAGGCTAGGCAGATCGCGTCCGGCCTGCAACATGCCCTTGAGCATCTTCGAATTAAATTTCGGCAGCACATCATGGGTCTGCTCAAGCATGGAGATGAGTTCATTCAGAAAGGGCTTGCGGTTTTCCGGAGCCAGGTTGGGATATTGATAGCGGTATAGCAGCCTGGTCGTTTCGGGTAGGTTGGCCCGAAGAAGTGCGGTCAGGTCCGCTTTTAGGTGAATATGAAGCCCGATCAGGCGGGGATCCCCGAGCCTGTAAAGTATTGAGTCCATAATATCGACAAGCGACCAGTAGAGCGGATCGAGCGCATGATAATGGACAAACAGGCCGTTATCGGAGATCCACTGTAGGAAGGTGGTCAATCTGTCTGACGTAAGAAGATCGAGAAAATCGCCCTTGGCCACATGCTTGAGCTTGAGTTCGTCTGCACTCCTTTGAATGCGCATCGCATTGCGCAAAGACTCTATGTCCAATCTACGGGGCGCACTATCGTGCACAATGCCGCCCAGCACAAAGACACCAAGCTCCGTAACATTGAACCCGTGCACACTAAGACGCAGCTTCTTAATGTTGTTCGTTTCGTCATGATAAAAAACATATTCTGCATCAGCCTTGGTAAGGTGATGTATAGATAAAAGCGCGTCCCGTATCTCATCTAGATCTATCAAAGTACAAACCTCCGGGTCGGTCATTCCACTCTATTGATTCATTGAGGTTGACGTAAGGCAAGTTTTAAATTCTTTCCCAATAGCTCCACAAACCAATGGGAATCACCTGGAGGATAGTTACACCGGCTCCTTCTGGCCGTCAGGCTGCAAGTCGTGCAGAAAGTCAGCAGCGCGCTGCGCATGGGCAGCGGCCCGGAAGATGGCGCGCTTGTCATTCTTCAGGATGGTGAACCAGTGCGCGATGTGGGAGGCGTGATCCTCGCAGGGCGTCAGCCCCTAGTAAGGGGCGCATTTGCTATATAGCAGGAGATTATCTAGTGCCCAGACTGAGTTTTAAGGGGTAGCAGTTTATTTATGCCCATCACTTGACGGTTCCGTTTCGCATTTGGAACAGCCAGCGGCGTTAGAAAGCAGGGCGCCTGGAATGAAATTCAAATAGCGAGCGAAGTAGCACTGAAGATCGGCGATGATGCTTTTATAATCCTTCTCAGACTTGAGTCTTACCTGTCACCTTTTCAGGTGGATCAATTTTACGTCCTGGTCGCAATGGCTACGGCGGTCATGTTTTCAATCTCGGTCTTGATCTTGGTATAAATATCCAGTTCTTGATTTTCGCTCGCTAGCGAAATGATCAAGGAATAGCGTGCTTTTTGATTGGTACGGTTAAGGTGTTTTCTAACTTTCCACCAGCCGCCTTCCGGCATGACAGCAATCTGAGCTTGGTCGGCAAGCTGGCCTGCCGTGCCTTCCCATACGTCTGATGAGACCGCGCCTTTATTGCGGGTGTTCACGCCAAGCGCCCAATTATTTGTCGTGTCGGCAGCCGTGAAGGTATGGCCAGGTGTTCTTTCCTTCTTGTTGATACGCTGTCTGAAAGTTTCTGGTGTCTCCAGAGGACGCTGGAGCTCGAATTTCAGCTGGTGCGAGGCGTAACTGTACTGTTGAACCGGAATCCGGCGCGATGGGTTTGGCTCAATAAAGTAGGACAAGGTCACGCGCAGCTTGATTTTCGTTGTGCCATACTCACGTAGGTATTCTTCTGGCCAAGGCAACTTGTGCAGATTCATTTCAAAATAGCCTGCCGATTGCTGGTCTTCCCCTCGGACGAAGGGCTGGATGGTATGCTGGGATATCAGACACGCTCTGTTCGATGCACTGAATTGAGCAACTTCCAGATCTGGAATTCCATAGCCGAAAGTACGCAGAAGCGTTTCTTTCTGCGTGACGTTCATGCGATGAAGCATCTGCCCCTGAAACATAGGGTTGCCCCAGCTTGCGCTGTGGACGATCAGCCCACGAATTGTTTCCGGCCAGAATTCAGGATATTCGCTATGGAGGATTGTCGCCATCCGTGCACCCGCCGCTGTCGCCGCGCTGGTATCCAAGAAATATTCGAAGGGAGTATTATGGCCGGTGGTCAAGAGGGACAAATCTGGATCGTTGGTGATCATCGTGCCGTCATGGGCATAGTTTCCGGCTTCAAAAACAACATCGGGTTTGATCGGCCAGTCCTTTTCTGTCCACATAACGGAGGTACGGCTCTTGGGCGATATCGTACCTGGCTCTGCCAAAAGTCGCCAACCATCCAGCGCCCTGTTTGCCGTGAATGCTTTATGCGTGACGCCGCCGACGGTTAGAGCGTTCCATGACTGTGCAGGGTTCTCTACCGGTTCAACAAGATTGCGACCAGGATATTCGGTGGGATCAATGGTATCTCTGATGTTGCCCGCTGACACGACAAAAAGCTGTTTTTTAGTGTCGTCTATATTGAGTTCATCATCCAAACCAACGCTGATTTTATCGAGGGCGGCAGACCAGGCTGTCGGGCGGCCATTGGTATTCTTGCCTTCTGATGTTACAGCGAGGCAGAAGACCCTTTTGCGCTGAGGAGCGTTGGTGGCGGCGCGGGCAACGGATTCCTGCGTTATCCAACCATAGTGGTCTTCTTGATTCCGCCCTGTCGGGGGCAAAATTTTTACAGATTCAAGGCGATGCTTGAGCTGGACAGGATTGGTATTCCCCAGATGCTGTGCAAGATCTCCGAAAAGAGAAACACCCGCAACTTGCGTTCCGTGTCCGAGATGGTCGTCTTTTCCCCATGTCGGATCATAGGTATCCTTGTCCGCGTCCAGCAGCGACGCCGCCAATAGAGGGTGTGTGTTATGGACACCGGTGTCGAGAATGCAAACGGCAGGTGCGTTGGGAGCTGCGGCTTGCAAACGCGCAAGCAAGTCTCTCGTCCAATCCGTTTGTTCAACGGGCGGCAGGTCGACAAAGAAGCCGGGCGCATCTTCTCTGAAGGAAAATCCTACCAACGGAGATAACCCGACTTGCACCATAGCCAGTGCATCTTGAGATGCAGTGATCAAGCATATTTCGCATTCCTGGAAAGTCAGCCTGTGCCTTGATACCCTTATATTGTACTTGTCCGCATTGGCCAGTAGCCGCGCATGCGAACTTTTTCTAACCCACACTTCCCATGTGTGAGGCTGGACGGTGTTGATAGGAAGGGGTGTCTCTTCCATCCAAAAAGAATGAAGGTCAGCCAACTTGATGGCTTCGATAGAGTCGATAGCGATGGTGGCACCCTTTGCCCCATCAGGGTCTTTATCAATGTTTCCGTACTTCTCGATCCTGCCTTTAAAAAAGTCGAAGCGTTTTTCAGGAACGAAGATGGTGGCGCTGGTCTGGCCATTTTCAACTCTAACGTTGAGAATTTCGATGGGGTTCTTGCCTTGTCGATTTTCTAAGGCTTCTACCTCTAAATCGAGATGATCCGCGCCCTTAATATCCAAGCTGACGCCAGGAACAACTTCCGCCGTTTCGTCTTGGACGCGAATGGTCTCAACCAGCTGGATATGCTGCTGGATCGCAGCTTCTACTTCGCCCTGAAGTTTATTGGCATGGAGAAAGCGTTGCTGGCGCGCAGTCAATGGTGGTCTGTCACCAGCGTCGGGGTCATACCTTGTTACGGGGGTAAACGCAACCCCTTCCATCGTGGATGGAAGCAGAAGATGCTTTAAGTTTTTGCGAGGCGGCATTGTTATAGCGCTTATTAAAGATTCGGAATCGCGCCATTGTACCTTCTTTCAGAAATTGCATCTAGCAGTAATTGCTTAGAGACATTTAGCTTATCCTGCAAAACAGACTGCTTTGCAGCCTCGACGCATGCGCGGGTGATTTCCGCATGGCTAAGCCCCTCGGATGCAGTCTCGATATCTTTCCAGTCAAATTTCTCAAGGGTGAAGTTATGAAGTTTATTTTGAATGATTTTATCAATCTGATCGCCACCTGGTAGGCAATATTCGATAACATCGTCAAAGCGGCGAAACAACGCATTGTCCAGCAATTTAACATGATTTGTGGCGGCGAGAATCAGGCTCTCCGAATGATCTTGCTCCATGAATTGCAGGAAGGAGTTCAGGATGCGGCGCATTTCGCCAACATCATTACCTAAAGCCCTATCGCCTCCAATAGCGTCAAATTCATCAAAGAAATAAACAGCACGAGTGGATTTGATCGCATCAAATACTAAGCGTAACTTGCTGGCTGTTTCGCCCATGTATTTCGTAATCAATCCATCCAAGCGAATGGTAAGCAGAGGTAAATTCAATTCGGCCGCAAGAGCCGCCGCTGTAATAGTCTTGCCTGTGCCGGGAGGACCATAGAAAAGAATTTTGCGCCGCGGCCTCAAGCCATATTCTGCAAGAGCATGGTTTTGGCGTTGCTCAAGGATAATGCGATCAATCCGTTCTTTGATTGCGGGGGAAAACGTCAACTCAGAAAATCTGACGGCAGGATAATCAACAGAAAGAAGGTTTGCTAACTCCCCCTTAGGGTGAGCTATGTTAACAACGGACGATGGAGGGGCGGTGAGAACGGTGCGTTTTTCCTTGGCCTTATCAATGAGGCTTTTCAGCTCTTGCGCCAGCTTCTCATGCCCCTGTTTCGCCTCATGCGCTGCGACCTGCATGGCAATAGCGTAAAAGCGCCGTTCATCCCCATTGATGTGGCTTTTTAGAAGTTCGATGATTTGCTCTGCATTTGCCATAATTTTTTTATTCTTACATTTCCAGCGTATTACAGGGGTACTAACAAAAGATTGACCGTGACGCCATAAAACAAGGAGGGACGCGAATTGCGCCCCCTGATTGTAGCAGACAAGATTCCCTGTGTGAATCCTCTAATTTCAAGCACACATTGTGAAATCAGTCAAACCCGCATTTGATATGGAATTCGACCATGTGTACTTGATTGGCCTCGTCGAAGATCAGTTGCCTAGTTGAACGGCTATTAAGAAGGGAGAAAGGCCCGGAGGCGGGCTGCAATTGCCGGAGAGTTATGCAGCCACCCGCTGCGCCGGCGGTTGCAGCTGGTGCAGGAAATCTGCGGCGCGTTGCGCGTGGGCGGCAGCGCGAAAGATGGCGCGCTTGTCATTCTTGAGGACAGTCAGCCAATGGGCGATATAAGAAGCGTGATCCTCGCGGGGCGTCAACCCCAGCTCCAGATCGGCGCATAGAAAGGCTGATCCCAGCTCGGCCACGAGCTCTTCTTCGGCATAGCCTTCATCGCCCCATGTCTTGCGCCCGAATTCACGGGCAAGGCGCGAAGGGTGCTTGGTCCAGTGCGTGGACTCGTGGGCCAGCGTGGCGTAATAGCTTTGAGCGTCGCAGAAGGCCTCGAACGGCGGCATGCGGATGTAATCGGATTCTTGCGCGTAATAGGCTTGCGTCCCGCCATGGCGGATGTCGGCCCGCAGATTGGCGAAGAAGCTTTCCGCGTGCTCGATCCGCTGCACGGGACTGAATTTAGGCTCAGGTTTGGCGTAGTAGTGGGCGGGCAGGCCTTCGATCTGTTCGACGTTGAACACGGTGTAGCCCTTCATGAAGTGGATTTCATGCTCGGTTTCATCGCCGGTCGCACCATCGGTTTCCTTCCGCGTGATGGAATTGGCGTAAACCACGAGTGAGCCTTTCTCGCCTTTGCGCACATGCGCCTTCAGCTCTAAAGCCTGCTTGAAGGTCATCCAGATCGGGGCTGCAAAGCCTTCGGCCATGGCCGCGCTCCAGAGCATCAGTATATTGATGCCGGAATAGGGCGTGCCGTTATGACGCAGCGGACGGGTAATTTTTCCGGCTGCATGTTCGGCGTTCCACGGCTTCATCCAGGTACGGACGCCTTTTCCCAGATCGGCTGCGATCCGGTCGGTGACGCGGGTATAAACGTCCTGCCGCGTGATCCCTTCATGTTGATTGTTGTCGTTCCTGGTGCAGGTTTTCATCTTGTCCTCCTTGTTCGAAGTTGATGTTTGCTCTCTCACGAATGCTGGAGAGCAAACTCAACCCGATAGGGAACAAGGAGGACGGAGCGGGGGGCCGGTGGGCGTGCCGGAGGGGCCGGATTGCACAGGAATAACCGTGACAGAGCCTCTTGGCTCTGGCGCGGCCTGTGCGGACCCGCAGGCTTAAAACGCCCGCCGGCGCCGCGCGGGAAAACCTGCCCCAAGCAATAGAACGGGAAACCAATGGGAAAGGAGGGAGTCTTAGCCTGAATAATTCATGACTCTGGGCGGAAAAAAGCCATCGAGGCTCCAATCTGTGCTATAGGAGCGGTGTTCGGACGTTTCTACGCACAGCACCCAGGAGACCCGATGGCCACAGCGTGTATAGCGCAACTGACCCTCAAATGCTCCCCCAAGACGAAGACGGTAGTGCGATTCGATCAGGCGCAGGCCAGCACCGATGGCGGCGTCGTGCTCCTCAAGACGCTGGATGATCACCTCCAGCTAACAGACCGCCTGGCGGCGTGCCTGCCCGATCGCCGGGATCCCGACAAGGTCCGGCACGCGGTCCGCGACCTGCTGCGCCAGCGCATCTACGGCCTGGCCTGTGGGTATGAGGACGCCAACGACGCGGCCCGGTTGGCCGACGATCCCCTGCATAAGCTGGCGGTGGGGCGCGATCCGGTGAGCGGGGATGCCTTGGCCTCGCAGCCCACACTTTCCCGGTTTGAGAATGCGGTGAGCCCACGGGCCTTGTATGGGATGGGGCGGATGTTGGCATCGACGGTCATTGCGCAGCACCGTCACCGACTCAACGGCCGCGCCCAGCGCATCACGATCGATCTCGATCCCACGGACGACCCCACGCATGGGCAGCAAGAGCTGGCGTTCTTCAATGGGCACTATGACACGTGGTGCTATCTGCCGCTGGTGGCGACGCTGACGTTCAACGACGAAGCGGACCAGTATCTGGCCGCGATCGTCCTGCGTCCGGGCAACAGTCCGGCCAAGCACGGCGCGTTCGGGCTCCTGCGAACCCTCCTCCGTCAGTTGCGGCGGGCGTTTCCCGGCACCCCGGTGCGGGTGCGGGTCGATGGTGGCTTCGCCGGCAACGACTGGCTGGACTTCCTGGAGGCGGAGCGGGTCGAGTACGTCGTGGGGCTGGCTACCAACCCGCGCCTGGAGCGGTGTGCCGGGCGCTTGCTGGGCGAGGCCTACGGCCTGTCGAAATACAGCGGCCGCACGGAACACGTCTACGGGGAGACCTTGTACGCCGCGAAGAGCTGGTCGCACCGTCGACGTGTCATCATCAAGGCGGAGGTCGTCCGCCGGCCCGGGCATGAGCCGAAATGCAATCCGCGCTTCGTGGTAACGAATCTCCGCGAAACGCCCGCGAGAACCTACCAGACCTACTGCCAGCGGGGCGACATGGAGAACCGGCTTAAGGAGTTGCATCATGGCCTGGCGCTGGATCGCACGAGTTGCTCGCGGTTCTGGGCCAATCAATTCCGCGTGCTGCTGACCACCGCGGCCTATGTGCTGCTGCAGGCGTTGCGGCACCAGGCCCACGGCACGGACTGCGCCACGGCCCAAGTCGCCACACTACGGGAGCGGCTGCTCAAGCTGGCGGTGTGGGTCGAGCGGTCGGTCCGCCGCATCGTGCTGCATCTGCCGCAGGGCGCCCCGTGGGGGGCCACATGGCGCCGCGTCGCGGTCGCCGTCGGGGCGACGCCCGGCTAAGCGCCGGGCGACGGCGCGGCAACCTCTGGCGTCGATGGCTCCTCACGGGAGACGTGTCTTCGAATCCGGCCCGAGTCGCACGGTTGGGAGGGCTGAGAGCAGGCTGGGAGCACGTGGTCCTCTCCGTCTATGCGTGGCATGCTCAACAGAGACCAACGATCGGTGTCGGCGGCCCTCAGCAGGCGGCAATCTGATCATGTAGCCATCGGTCATGAATAATGCGGGTTAGGGGGGTGAAACTTGACTGTCTGAAATCAATGTTATACGCTAATCCGCATAATCGCGTTGTAAGGAGGGCTATGAGCTTGAAAGAGACGACGACATTTGGGCATACCATCAGTCGAGCACGGAAGGACAAGGCGTGGGCTCTTAAAGATCTTGCTGCAAAGGTGTTGCGTGAGGATGGCGAGGCGATATCGCCACAATACTTGAACGATATCGAGCATGATCGTAGGAGTCCTTCCTCAGATCGTATGGTTCAGCAGTTCGCTGAGGCGCTTGAGATCGATCCTGACTGGTTGTATTACCTCGCAGGCCGATTCCCTGAAGATGTCCGCATGAAAAAGATGTCGGAAGATGAGGTCGCCCAAGCAATGGTGGCTTTTCGCAGTGGGCCAAAACCTAAGGGTCGCCGCTAGTGGTTAAATATGTTCCCGATAAAACGGGTCGTTTTTCACAGCGCCCCCATTACAAACCCGAGGACTTGGATCGGGAGTGCGAGATGATAATCAACAGCTTCCTCAAAGACAGTTACGGGGTGGCTCAATTTCCCGTTTCGACCAGTGATCTGACTCGTTTGGTTGAGCGCGATGCAGATGATCTCGATCTTTACGCGGATCTTTCCGGATATGGACCCGATGTAGAAGGTCTGACCGAATTCTTCCCCGGCCGGAAGCCCAAGGTAAAAATATCTTCCGAGTTATCTCAGGACGAGCGCCGTGAAAATCGGCTGCGCACTACACTCACTCATGAATATGGTCATGTCCACTTTCATGCGTATCTGTGGGAACTTGAGCCACCACGACATGGTTTATTCAAGGATAAGCCTAACGGCAACAGACAAATATGCAAGCGGGATAACATTCTCGATGCAGCCCAAAGTGATTGGATGGAGTGGCAGGCGGGCTATGTGTGTGGTGCCCTGCTAATGCCATCGACCCCGGTGCGCCGTCTTGTGGGAGCATATCAAGAATCACATGGCCTGTACGGGGTCATCGGTGTGAATGATTCGCATGGCCAGAACCTTATTGAAGCAGTGCAGTCAGGTTTTCAGGTATCCGCAGACGCAGCCCGTGTACGGCTGACCAAGCTTGGAATTCTTGGGGAAAGCGCCGCTGGCGCTTCTCTTTTCAGCCGCTGACATATAACCCGATATCTCCGGCAGAAGAACATAGTTGCAGATTGGATTCCGTTGTGATACGCTGTTTAGCAGATCGGCTTAAGAGCGTTTTTATGTCGATATAACCAAGATACGGAGGTGATGTGATGAGCAAGGGACGGAATCAACATGTTGTGCCGCACCAGGATGGGTGGGCCGTAAAACCGGCTGAAGGAGATCGGGCTTCCTCGGTTCATGATACACAGCGAGAAGCGATCGAGCGGGCGCGCGAGATCTCTGAAAATCAGAGTTCCGAGCTGTTTATCCACGGTCGTGATGGCCGCATACGAGAGCGTGACAGTCATGGACGGGATCCATACCCGCCCAAAGGCTAGCTGAAGCACCACAACAATAATATTGAAAGGAGAAAATGCAATGAGCGAAGAGAAGGCAAAAGAGGATAGCAAGAAAGAATCTTTCGAGATCATCGTTGATCAAAAACCGCATAAATGGCTTGAGCCATTTATTACCGGCTTGCAGATCAAGAAACTCGCAGGCGTTGACCCAGCAACTTATGATGCATGGCAGGATGTCCGAGGGCCGGAGGACGTTCTTCTGAATGACGATACAAAGGTGGATTTGCGCAAACCTGGTACGGAGCGTTTTTTCACGGGCAAGAAGACGACAACGGAAGGGTAGCCCATGAGTTTCTTGCCGGAAGCCGACCGCGAGTATCTAACCTCGAAGGGCATAACCTTCGAGGAAGTGGAGAATGACGGCAAAAAAGCAGTGATTCTTAGAGGGCGGCCTTTACCTTGTGAACGGTTCGACGCGAAAGTTGTTGATGTATTGATTGTGTTGCCTCCGGGCTATCCTGATGTAGCACCGGACATGTTCTATTTATGGCCATGGGTGAAAATGGTTCCTGCAAATACATTCCCGAAAGCCGCCGATCAGCCCTTGGATTTTGGTGGGCAGAGATGGCAACGGTGGTCCCGCCATAACACCGAATGGCGTCCGGGGATCGACGGCATTCGGACGATGATAAAGCGCGTAGAACATGCCCTGGAGAACGCTGCATGAAGATTTACAGCCTGACTATTCGCGAAGAACATCTTGCGCAGTTGAAGAACCATCTTCTGAGGGATGATGGGTGCGAACATGCAGCATATCTTCTTTGCAGCAAGGCATTGATCAGACACGATCCGTGGGATCGATGCGCTCACACCAAGTATTTGGTATCGAAGGTCATCCCGGTTCCCGACGATCAGATAGTCGACTCGAGGCCGGATATGGTCACCTGGAGGACAGCATCGTTCGTGCGTTTACTCAAGGAAGCTGCTGCAAACGATCAGGTTATGGCCATTGTTCACAATCACCCAGCAGGCATGCCGTGGTTTTCTTCGCAGGACGATGCGAACGAACCAGATCTTGTGCAATTAGCCGTGAACCGGAACGGTGCAGGAACTAACCTTATCAGTCTGATTTTGGCCGGTGATGAACAACTGGCAGGTCGCGTATGGTTGCATCCAAAGGCGCGCGCTTATGAGCCTCTGCGGATGATTAGGGTCATTGGGACGCGATACGACTTGCATTATCCAGAGCGTGGTGGCAGCGCTCTAATTCCTGCTTTGCAGCGACAGTCACTGGCTTTGGGGAATGCACTGAATAGCGACTTGCGGAAGTTACGGGTTGGGATAGTCGGTTGCGGCGGAACAGGCAGCGCCGTCGGGATGCTGCTTGCAAGGTTAGGTGTCGGACAGCTCGTTTTTATCGATAATGATATCGTCGATCAGACGAATTTGAACCGCCTACATGGCGCGCGTCAAGCAGATGCTGACGCGATGCGGCCGAAGGTCGAAGTTATGTCCCGCGAGATTTCAGAAATGGGCCTTGGTGTGCGGGTGGTTCCTATTGAGGCATGGGTTGGCGATCCAGGATGTCGGGATGCGCTACGGGCCTGTGATTTCATATTTGGCTGCACCGACGATCATGAAGGTCGCCTCTTTCTGAACCGCTTCTCTTATTACTACCTGATCCCGGTAATCGACGTAGGCCTGGCAATTGAGGTGGGCAAGGAGGATCCGCCGTCCGTCAAATCACTGGATGCGAGAGTGACGGTTCTCGGGCCTCATCATACGTGCCTGTCATGTCGAAATGTGATCGATCCTGAGATTGCTAGAGCCGAGGCGATGCGGCGGAACAATCCTGCAGAATATGAACTGCGCAAAGCTGAATCCTATGTGGTTGGCGAGGGGAATCCCAATCCTTCGGTGGTGACATTCACGACTGAACTTGCATGTATGGGTGTGAATGAATTGATCCACCGGCTGCAGGGCTTTCGTGGGACTGATGGTGCTGCCACCAATCGCGTCAGGAAATTTCACCTCAACGAGGACCGCCGACCAGGTCACAAACCGGGACCATCGTGTCCCGTTTGCAGTAGCGAGAGCATTTGGGGAAAGGGCGATACGGAGCCGTTTCTCGGAAGAGTCGGTTAAGGATGATCAACATTAAAGCATTGGTGAGAGCATTGCTGATCTGGTTGGGGATTATTCCTCGACCGGATATTCTCGTCCGTGTAATTTCTGAGCATCCATCCCTTGATTCCATCAAGCCAGGATGCATTTATGTTGTTGGTGGACAAGGATACAAAAAGTGGGCGTATTTTCGGTGTCCGGCGGATACGAAGGAGGTAATTCAGTTATCGCTGATGCAGAACCGCAGACCTAGATGGGATGTTAGTATCGATTCCTTGGATCGTCCCACCGTACATCCTTCTGTACGGCAACTGGAGGGATCCTATGCCCATTTTTGGATCAAGAAAGGTCGCGTAGAGTGGTGCGAAGATACCGGGAGAAAACCCCATCAATCAACAAGCGATCGTGTCTGAAATCTGCTGACTCAGAGGGCGGTCTTTATCGTCTTTTTTCCAGGCCTTCAAAAATAAACCTTTTCCTTTGCTCTTGCTTGCCCAGAGTGCCCCGATACTTATTTTCTCTTCTGTATCCGGTGTGCCACGAAGGAATTCGCCTTTGTATTCTACCACTAGAATCCGGTCATCGGTGAGCTTGGCAACAAAGTCGGGGTAGAAGTAATCGGTGGAGGTGGGCAGCCGGAAAGAATGTTGAGAGCGTTCGATGTTGCGAACCCAAAATTTTACCTTCGGGTGCATATCAAGAAGTTTGGCACACTCAAATTCCTCGCCGATATTCTTTGGCTCGCCTACCTGTGGATAGAAATGGTTTCTGAAAACATAAGGCCGTCCAGGGTAGAACGAGCGCGGCTCATATGTGGATGGGCCAAAGGCAAGCCCATATTCGAAGGACACTTCGACCGGGGCGTTTTGTGCAAAGAGTGAGGTTTGATAGCCCTGCCGGCGTGCTGCTTCCCGAAGGGATTTTATTTTGCCCTGTAGCACTTTTTCAAGAAGGAACCGGCCACGCATGAGCGCAGAAACGGGAATATGGCGTTCATCAAGAATGAAGGCTATTGTGCGGCGGATAAATTCGAGCAAGACGGGCTGGGAAACGTCCGGTTGGCATAGGCGCTTGTCGAGCCAACGTGAGAGCTGCAGATCAGTCCATCCGGTATCAACCAAATCGAGGTTCATCTGTTCGGAGGTTGAAACAAAACTCTCATGGATATGGCCGTCCTGAATGTCGATCTCAAACGTTTTGCCGTCTTCATTTAAAGAAAATTCGTTAGCAGTGAGGCTGGCCGGGCCGGTGAGTGTCCATTGGGCCGCATCGAGAAAAGTGTCGGTTTCAGGAAGAGTCAATTCTCCATGAAGGTAGAGGCAGAGCTGCGGAATGACGAACTTTTCCCCACGAGTAACAGGAGCTATAGCGCGCTGTATCGTCGCCTGATGGGTGTTCAATTGGACCGTGGCTGTTTCCTTGTTTTCTGGCGAAACGGCAGAAAGAATGGCTTCTTGGGCTTCTGGACTCAACAGACCGGTGACTTTAGCAATGAGAACGCCGTCTTTGTGTTCAAGAACGACTGCATGTTTATCTGCGTCTGCGAATGTAGCCGCCTGCTGCAAGGTCAGAACGAGGGAAGGCGGCTCTTGAATGATGTTGCCAGTTGGGGAGAACGGGAGAGTGGGCTGTCCCGTTTCGAGGGAGTTATCCGCTTCCTCCTTTTCAAATCCCATATGGACGAGGTTGTCATGGAGTTGCTTAATAGCGTTGGGCCAGCTGGTACTGGAAACGTGGGCATAGGCACGGTTTAATTCGTGATGACCGCGCCGTTTGGCATAAGGCATGCGAAGAACGCGGCCTAAAATCTGTTCAACGTCCTTGGCCGAGTTGATGTTGGCAACGGAACAGAAGACATAGGCAAAAGAACAGTCCCAGCCTTCTTTGAGAGCTTGAACGGTAATGATGTAATCAATGGGACAGTTCGGGTCGAAGAGGTTGATTCCGTCGAGTTCCCGTTGTTCGCCCGTCACAACGGCTATCTTGTTTTCAGGGATATTCTCGTTGGTGATGAGGTGTTCTTTCAAAATCTGCCATGTAATATCCTGCGCTTGATTTTCTGCCTGAAAGAGAATGATAGGACGAAGATAGTTCGCGTCGGTTCGGGCCAGCTGCGCGAGCCGTTCCCGCGTCAGGATACTGTCGCGGACGGCTTCTTCCCATGTTGCGTGCTCAGTGAGGACAATGGGGAGCTTGATCATTTCCTCTGCTTTCAGCTCTGTAGCTGAAACACGGTGGAGGATGTTGCTGTTATCGGCTGGTGTGGCTGTGAATTCAATGACGCATGAGGCGTTGATACGTTGGAAAACCTCGAAGCTAAGACCGGTGGAATTGTTATGGGCCTCGTCCACAATGACAAGAGGGCGGTGAAGGTGCATGAGATTGGCGAAGGAAAAGCGGATTTTCCCTTGGTGATCGCCGCTGTCAATCTTTTCGAGTCCGGGAGCGTTGGAAGGCACTTTCGAAAAATGGGGTTCAAGATTTTCGTTGTGCGCATACACTTTGCGGCCATCGGTATTGTTAACTTTGAGAGTTTGTTGTGTTCCGACAACCACGACGGCCTTGCTGGTCAGGTCATGCGGACGGATCAGAGCAAAATCCGTGATATCCAGCACCATGAAGTTGCCATCAAAAGCGGCGCGTAATGCTTCATAATTCGCGTTTCCGGGAGTTTTAAGAGTTTCAAGGGTCTGCTGGCGGATGGTGTTGCTAGGGACAAGCCAGAGAACAAGGGGAAAGTCGCGTTCAATGTATGTTTCGGAAGCGATGCGGACGGTATGGGCAGAGAGCAGCGTTTTCCCACCGCCCGTCGGCAAACGCAGGCAGACAAAGGGAACAGCCGCAAGACCATCAAGAGGCTTGTAGGGTTTGAGATTGACGACGCCTGGTTTTTCGGCAGTCTCATAGGCGGCTTGTGCGCCTTGAAAGCGGGCCGTGGTCAGATAGGCCTTCAGGGTATCGAGGGTTTTAAGCTGATAGGTTTTCAGTTGAACATTGGCCATGTCAGCGTGCCTTCACGTCGTAAGGTGTTTGCTTGAAAATGATGTTGAGGGATTTAAGTTTTTCAGGGGACAGGCGACAAGTTTCGCCGTAAATGACCTTCGGCCCGTCATGTTTGGGCAGGGATTTGAGCAGCGTCATGGTCAGGACGTTGCCGCCGTTCACGGTCTTGTTGCCTAGAACACCGTTGTAGAGAAGATAATAAGCAGTACCCGTTGCTTGGTGTATGCCGAGCAGCGACGATTTCTTGTTTTGGTGAAGAGCGGTTTTTGTCTCGCAAAACCAGATATGGGCGGCAAGGTGATTGAAGCGGATTTTCGGGTTGATATTGCCGTCCGGGTCAAAAACAGCCGGACCTAGTTCATAGAAACGAAAGCCGCCGCCACCTTTCCACGCCATAGCTTCGGATATACCGCCCTGTTCGCCTTCGACAACCTTTTTAAGGCGTGGCTGACAGTGGGTGACGGCATGTTCGCCCATTTCGATACCGATATAACGGCGGTTCATCTTATGGGCGACGGCCGTCGTTGTGCCGGAGCCGAGGAAGGAGTCCAGCACAAGGTCGTTTTTGTTAGTCGCGATTTCTAAAACGCGCCGGATAAGACGTTCGGGCTTTGGTGTATCAAATGCGTTATCACTGCCGAAAAGTTCATTAATTTCCTTCTTGGATTCCTGATTATGACCCACCTCCGAATTAGTCCACCATGTCCATGAACTTATACCGTCAGCTTCCGATAAATAATTCTTCACTCGCGGTTTAGCCTTACCATCTTTTCCAAACCACATGCGATGTTCGCCCAAAAGCCTTTTAAACTCAGACTCAATATTCCCCAGCATCTTCCCGGCGGAGGTTCATATTCAGCGCCGCCCGGCGTTATAATTTTATACATTTGATTGGGTCGCCAGCCCTGCGCGGTAAAGTCCGTAGAAGCCCATGGCCCCTTAGAATCATTATCAGGGTTCTTGAAAGTTTTTGATTGTTCCTCAGAAAGTTGAATTTTTTGAAACTGAACCTTGTGAGGGTCTTTTGCATACACGAGCATATGATCGTGGGCGGCACCGAGTTGAATACGCGCATCGGGAGAGGTTCTTTTCTGCCATAGGACATTCGCCACAAAGTTTTTCCTCCCGAAAATCTCGTCCATGATAACTTTAAGGTAGTGAGCTTCATTATCGTCAATCGTGACCCAGATACTGCCCTCTTCGGCAAGGAGTTCTTGCAGCAATTCAAGGCGCGGGTACATCAACGAAAGCCATTGGGAATGTTCCAGGTTGTCGTCGTAATGCTCGAAGGCGCTTTTGGTGTTATAGGGCGGGTCGATGAATATACACTTCACCTGTGCGGCATAATACGGTAACAGGGCCTTTAGGGCCTCAAGGTTGTCACCCTGTATCAGCATGTTGGGACTGTCCTTATCGCCAAAGGACAGCTCGGGCATTTCCTCTAAAAGGCGATACGGGACAGCGTCTGCTGTCTGTACGTCTTTGTCTCTGTCGAGCCAATCAAGAATGGGCATTTATTAGTGATCCAGTGGCGTCAGCACGTTCGGGAAGTAAACAGACAATTGCAATCGCAGTTTAAAGTTTTCTGATGACGGTAGGAAGGGAGAAAAACGTTTGCCTGGTGAGACCATGAACGTGAGTGGCAGGTCCTTGTAAGGGATTCTCATCGGTCTCCTCTCATGATATCTGTGTTCTTCTATTTTTGCTTTTGATAAAAGCCAAAATAGAAAACGAGTCGTCGAACTAGGATAAAGCCATCGGCAAGATGGCGCCGTTCACGCCCGAGCGATGCGGACTTATCCGCTCCCCGCCGAGAATGAAATCTGGGATCTTGCCCTGTTCAATATGGCGATCGATGGTCCTCGTCTTGATGGACTCCATCGCCGTCAGGGTGCCATTACCTTGGGGAGTTGCTCAGCCGTGGCGAGTTGGCGAAAGTCGCCGAGATTAAACGTGTAGATCCGCTCCGCCGCACATTTCGTCGCACAGGCCAGGAGCAGGGCATCATAAATCTTGGCCCCAGGAATCCCCGCATCCCGTACCACGATCAGTGCCTGGAGATACTCCTCGTGCGTGAGGGGCACCACCGTACAAGAGGGCACAATATTCTCCGTGATGATGCGGGCCGCTTCACTCGGATGAATCCGAGGCTGCACCGGGAGCCGGGTCAACGCCGCGTAGGTCTCCGCAATCGAATGGGCACTGACGAATCCAACATCGTGACCCGTGACCACCCGCCGCAGGGCGGGCAGTGCGCGCGCATGATGGGGATGACTCTGTTCCGACGCGGCGACCAAGACCGTCGTATCAAAAAACACCTGCATCGCGGCTCAGTCCGAGCCCACGGCCCGGAGTCGTTCGTCGCGCACGTCCTCAAGCACGCGCGCCCAGTCCGCATTGGCCTGAGCCGTTCCCTGGTGCACCCAGAGCCCATCCACGTTCACCATCGTGGGGTGTGGCATAGGCACCCGGAGCAACAGCCCGTCGGCTTGTTCCTGGACCTCCAGTTCCATATCAGGTTTCAACCCGAGCCGATCCCGTAAAGGCTTCGGCACGACGATCCGACCAGACTTATCAATTTTCACATCCATGCCATTCATCATGCCATATGCCATGAGAAACGGCAATAGATCAGTATTACAGCTTTTTAACTACCAGTAGCGAGCAATAGTTATGTATGATAAAGGACGTTATCATACTCATATTTCCAATAGGGGACGGACATGAGACAGCCCGTACAACTGGTGCTCGCTGGGACCGGGCGACTGCCCGCGCTTTTTACGCCGACGCCCAAAGCGGCCAAACGGTTTGTCGCCTTCTTCACCGCCAACATTCGAAACCCACACACCAGGAAGGCGTACACGTGGGCTGTCTCCGAATTTGCGGCCTGGTGCGAGCGGTATGGCCTCTTCTCCTTGCAAGCCATTGAGCCAGTGCATGTGGCGACCTATGTGGAAACCCTCCGGGGTCGCTTGTCGGCTCCCTCGATCAAGCAACATCTCGCTGCGATTCGCATGCTGTTCGATTGGCTCGTCGTTGGCCAGGTCCTCCCCTCCAATCCGGCAAGCTCCGTGCGAGGGCCAAAGTATTCGACGAAGAAAGGGAAGACGCCGGTGCTCATGGCCGACGAAGCCCGTCTGCTGATCGAGGCCATCAATGTGCGCACGATCGTCGGGTTACGCGACCGCGCCTTGATCGGATTGATGGTGTATACGTTTGCGCGCATTGGCGCGGCGCTCTCGATGCAGGTAGAAGATGTCTATATCCAAGGCCGTCGGACCTGGGTGAGACTGCATGAGAAAGGCGGCAAGCTTCATGCGATGCCCTGCCATCACAATCTTGACGAGTACCTCCACGCCTATCTCAAGACCGCACAGTTGACCGAGGGTAAAAGCCCGCTCTTTCGGACGATACACGGCCGGACTGGGCAGCTCTCAGGGAAGCCGATGACGCAGCCGGACGCCTACCGCATGATTCGCCGCCGCGCGACCGACGTCGGCATTCGGACCAAGATCGGCAACCATTCCTTTCGTGCGACCGGGATTACGGAATACCTTCGGAATGGGGGGAAGCTCGAAATCGCGCAGCAGATGGCCAATCATGAAAGCGCCCGCACGACGGGCCTGTACGATCGACGCACCGATCAGGTCTCGTTGGATGAGGTTGAGCGGATTGTGATTTGAAGCGCGTAAATGGAAGTTCCTGTGTTCGGGCTTCGCGAGGGTACGGCCCTCACGCGACGTGAAGGCGTCGCACTTTGATCTGGTCGCGTCGGACCTGCGCCAGCTCATAGTGCGCTTGTTGCACGAGCCACCCATCCTCGGTCCCGCCGAATGCCTTGGCCAGCCGCACGGCCATTTCCGGTGAAATGCCCCGTTTGCCGTTTACCAGTTCCGACAGCGTGTTGCGTGTGACCCCCAGAGCCGTCGCCGCGTCGGTGATGCTCAAACCGAGCGGTTCAATACACTCCTGCAACACGACCAGGCCGGGATGCGGCGGATTTTTCATGCTCATAGCTCGGTCTCCCTTTAGTGATAATCGAGATAATCCACGTCGTGTGCGCCGGAGTCGAAGCGGAAGATCACCCGCCAATTGGCCCGCACGGTGACGGCCCACAATCCTTTGTATGCGCCTTTCAAGGGGTGCAGCCGGTAACTCGGCATGTTCATATGGTCGACGGTCGGCGCCGCGTCTAACGAGGCCAGAATATTCTTGAGCTTGGCGACATGTTCCGGGTTCACCCCCCGCGGGTCGTCATCGTCAAACAGCCGTTGTAATCCCTTATGGCGAAAACTGTGAATCACGCTGAACTGTAACGCGACACGTGTCGCGTGTCAATATGGAGACAGCATGCGCGTGCGGCCTGTGCGGGGGCGTCCGTCTTCACTCCCACGTCCAGACCGGATGAATGCGGCTCTGAATGTGCGCTCGGGGCACGGGCCCAAAGTAGCGAGCATCGTAAGAACGGCTGTTGGTATCCGACATCAACAAGAGTTCCGAGGAGGCCAGCACATAATCGGTGACACGGAACCGTGGGAGCGGTCGCCCCAGTGAGTCTGCCCCAACGGGTTGACTGGCTGGAATGAGCGTGCCGTTGACCCTTACACCATCATCCGTCACGCTCAATACATCGTGGTGGATGGCCACGACCTTTTTCATCATGCTCCCGTATCCGCCGGGACAGAATCCCGCCCCGATGTAGCCCCGCTCCTTCGCTAGGTCAAACTCCGACCGCTCTGGAGGACACCACAACACATAGGCCTCTTTTTCAATCGGATCGTTCGACATCTGATAGAGCCCAAGCGGAATACTGCGCGTGGTGTTGAGACGAAGACCGGATTGATGAGCCAGGACGAGGCCAAGTGCGAGACAGAATCCCACGATCACGATCGGGTGACGCAGGCGGCTCCACCAGGTCGTCATAGCTCAATCTTAATAGGGTGTGGAACCTGCGGCTCACAGAGCCTGTCACTCACCGCTGGCGGTGCAATTGCGGCCCGTGCCGCAAAGATGGGATCCTGGAAGAAGAGCGGCTGCCGGCCGTAGATCGCCGGAAACCCCGCGACGTAGATCACCATATCCCCGGCTTCGAGGATCTGCCCTTGCGCGTCTTTCTTCGGCCCCGGCATCCGGAGGCATTCGTCGGGGGTCAGCAACGGCCGTTGGACCTCGTGCTGCGAGCGGGATTCCTGCGCTTGGATGGCGCTCATACGGCGTCGGCTGACGGTCAGTTTGTCTTGGATGACAGTGGTCTGTCCGGTGAGACGGGACAGATGTTCGGCCGTTTCGAGGCGATTCGGCGGAAACGCATTCTGGATATGGCAGTTGGAGCTAATGGCTTCATCCGCACCGTACCCGGTCTCACGGCTCCGCAGTTGGTTGATGTCCTGGCAGATCAAATAGAACTTCAGGCCATATCCCGCCATGAACGCGAGGGATTCTTGAAAAATCTCGAGCTTGCCGAGACTCGGAAACTCGTCGAGCATGCCCAGCAAGCGATGGGCATAAGCCGGTTTCGTCGTAAGCTGAGGCGATGCGGATCGGACCCCGAGGCGTTCCAGCAGGCGCATGAATCCGGATGGTGGAACCGTCTCCCGATGAACGGCAATCGTATCAGTGAGCAAGCGCAGGGCCATGGCCACGAACACCCGAATCAATGGACGCAACCGGGCCTTATCGTTCGGCTTGGTGACGAGATACAGACTCACCGGATTTGTATGGTGCATGAGATCTCGAATCTTGAACTCTGAGGCGCTGACGTTGTGGGCGACGAGGGGATCGCGATACAGCGCGAGGTAGGATTTCGCAGACGAGAGGACCGAGCCTGCTTCCTCCTCCGGTCGATCCATCATGTCTCGAGCGGCGGCACCCACCACCGGATGCACCTGCCCGTTCACGTGACTATAGGTCGTCATCTCTTTCCACAGCTCGGCGATGGGCCGTTGGGGATCGGCCAACATCCGATCCACGGCGGGTAAGGAGGTGGTCGTGCCGTCCTGTCGGGCCTTGTAGAGCGCATGCAGCATGACACCCACCAACAACGCTTGGCTCGTCTTCTGCCAATGAGATTCCAGGCCACGTCCGTCTGGATCGACCAGGATCGTGGCCAGATTCTGGACGTCGGCCACTTCGTGTTCGGTGCCGAGCCGAACTTCATCCAGCGGATTCCACCGCACCGTACCCTGTGCCGCAGCCGGTTCAAAACGCAACACTTGATTCTTCGCGTGGTGCTGTCGCCATCCGGCGGTGAGCTCCCACAACTCCCCTTTCAGATCGGCAATCAGAGCGCTGTGCGGCCAGGACAACAACGTCGGAATCACCAAGCCCACCCCTTTGCCCGATCGCGTCGGCGCATAGGTCAACACATGCTCCGGCCCGCTGTGGCGCAAGTAGTGCAACGTGCCCTTCGCATCCAGCCAGCCCCCCACATACACACCATCAGATGAAAGGCGCGGCGTACCCATGAACCAATCAAGAACGGTTCGTGTGCGAGGCAGTAACGTAGCGGCTTCGATGTCGTCTCGGTTGGCCCATCGTGCCGAGCCGTGCAGGAATGGATTCGGTCGAGGCCGTGACGCCTGGACGGTGCGCGCAATGGCAAGACACAGGAGCCCACTCGCTGCCACGATCATGCCGAATCCTCCGGATTGTCGGAGTTGCAGTGGATAGTCGCTCGTCCAACGGGAGGCCCATTCAAGAATGGCCCAGGGCTTATACAGTCCACCGAAATGGTCGCCTAACACGTCCTGATAGTTGAAGGTATAGGCAAAGAATTGGGTGGCCGACTGCAAGCCAACGACGAGGGAGGCACAGGCCAAAAAGGGAATTACCAGGCCTGGTTTGGGGTGTGGAGCTCGAACTTGGGGACCGACCGCATTGTTATACGTGGTGCTCATCGCCGCCGTCCTCTCCCAAGCGTGATCGATCCGGTGGAAGACACCCGGAGTGAATGACCCCGTTTCAAAGAGGCAAACTGTTTGAGTGTCGCCTCATCAATGGAGAGCACCAAGGTCTCGTCCTGCCGATGAACGAGGGCGAAATGCCTGCCGTCGATCTGCTTCACAGCACCGAACTGCACCATCCCCTGGTCTCGTGCCTCGAACCGTCTGAGGGTCGGCGTCCGAATGATCTGTAACCGTTTTCGTTCCTGTTCCGCAAGGGAGCGAAGCACGGCATTAGTCGGCGGGGTGAGTGGTGACGCAGCCTGCGTCGGACCGGTGGCCGATGGACTCTCTGGTGTGGATGAGCGTCGCGAGTCTTGGGCATGACGTTGCCGCTGCTGTTCCAATGTCGGGTCATCGAAGCGAATGGTGAGACGGGAGTGAGCGGCCACCTGTGCCACACGAGTTCTAAACGCATCGGAGCCCGACACGGCAATCGTGGTGCCGTATCTTTGTACGGCGAGCCGGAGCGTGGCGTCGATCCCGTCATTCGTGACTTCACGCGAAACCTGCAAGCGGGCCCCATCGTCGCGGACGGCAGAGAGCCCGACACGATAAATGATAGTACCCTGTTTGGTGATGTGGTCCTGATTCGCGCCCACCACGGCATCCACGAGTCTCGTTCCAATCGCCGTGATCGTGTCGCCGGTCAGACCTCGGGATGCGTCTCGAGCACGTAATGCATGCAGGGCCTCCTGGTCGCCGGCGAGCGCCTGTTGTCGCAACCAATCGGCCCACGTCAATCTCTTGTAGCGTGCCGTGATGGCCACACAGTCCTGTCGATGCCGATCGACAACCTGACGGAGATCGGATCGAAGCGTCTGCGACACCTTCGCGTAGAGCAGTTTCTTCGTGATCCGTCCCCGCATGGTGAGTTTGATGGTGTCTCGTTTCATCTGTCCGGCTCGCTTCACCGCATCAATAGAGTGAGCTTTGCGAGTCCGCGCCTCCTGCATCGCGACGGCTCGCCCTTGAGTGCGAGCGAGCCGGTCTTGCTGATATCTGGCATAGAGCGCCGTCGTATCCATGCGGCTCTGAACCGGTTTCGCTTCGTACCGACGTGTGGGCTTGGCGGTCTGGACGGGATCGGGAGGCTGAAACCGGCCGAGACGACGCTCGAGGGATTGTTTTGAGAGATCCCGCGCCACCGAGCTGGCCCGAACAAAGGTCCCCTGCCCGTCCGTGATGACCAACCCTTGGCCGCGCGGTTGGATGGCCAAGCCATGCCGATGCAGCACCTGGTGCAATGCAGACCAGGACTGCGCGGCACGCAGGTGGTCAAGACATTCCCGCTGCATCCATCCGATCAGGCTTTCGGTCCCCGCATGCCGCTCCATATCTGACGCCCGATTCTCCCCACTGGTTTTCCGGACCTGGTGCTGGTCCCGTTCGAGATGAAAGGCTTCTTCCAAACTGTCGCACAGTTCGCCAAAGGCCCGATAGGCCTTGTAGGGCTCATGCAGGGTGTAACGCGTCGGATGGATTTTATTGATCGCCAGATGCAGATGCACATTGTTGGTGTCATGGTGCAGGACGCTCACCCGCTGATGTTCTCCGAACCCCAGTCGGTGACAGACGCGATCTTCGATCGCTCGAACGGTCGCCGCCGAGAGGAGCTCACCAGGCCGGAAACTCACGATCAGATGATAGGTCTTATCCGACTTGGCCCTGGTGTTGAGCGATTGGGTATTCAGCATTTCAAGTGACGCGGCGTCGTGCCGGTCGCTGTGGCAATTGCTCACCGTGATCTCCCCGACCCGTTCCTGTCTGCCTTGGGTGTTCGTCAGATAGTCCACGAGGGACACGACATTGCTCTTCCGCAGGGTTCGCATCGGCACATGTTTGATAATCATGGGCGGTCGGCCTTCGGTGAACTCGTGCGTGGGCTCGTGCCTGGACTTGAAATGGGGTCGGCCTGTGGGCGAAGGACCTTCTGCATCAGCGCCAACATCTCATCCTGCGTCTGGTCGATCTTCTTCAACGTCTCGCGGATGGTGCGGGCATCGATCCCCGGGGCGGGCTTCCCGTTCGAGAGCCACAATTTTAAGAGTCCGCCGAGTCGCCCAAGATCGCCATTGATTTTGACCAACCCGTCTACTTGATGGTTGTCCACGATGCTGCGAATGGGATAGCCCATGCCGACGTGCAACAGATAGGACGACTTACTCAATCCAGTCGCGTGGGCTTGCTGCTCGATGGTCTCCCGCTCGTCCGGAAAACAATAGACCTTGATCGGTTGATAGTCTTTGCGATTGGTCTTCTGCCGTGGCTTCATGTGCCGCCTATTGTGGACTTCAACCTTCTGATGCCTCGAACGAGAGAAACCCCGTTGAGCGCGAAGGCGCGAAGAAGGGGCTGTGAAGGGGGAACAACCAAGACATTGGTGGGCCCCCTTCACCTATCCTGCCCTGCATTCTACGCTGAATCATCCGATGAGTCTATCTGTCTCAAGGCAGAATTCTCTCTGTACTGTGTCGCTCGCGTTCGGGTATTCTAGGGGCCAGAAACCCTTGAGGGAACGGCATGGGGGTGAAGAAAAGTCTCTCGGTTCGGGTGCAAGAACGGGCGCAACGGGTCTTGCCGGCTGCACGCAATCGAGCCCAGGTGGTCGCTCTTCGGAACGCGATCGAGCAAGCGCTCAAGGATGGCTGTTCACTCGCCATGATTTGGAACACGCTGCATGAAGAACAGGCGATTGCGTGTGGCTATGAGACCTTCCGGGCTCATGTTCGCAAACTGATGCAGGTGACACACCCAGCCACTTCTCCCACCACGGACCGTTCAACACCCAGAGCTAAACCCACGAAGCCTGCCGCACCACGTCCAGCCGACACCAGTGGCTTCGTCTTCAACCCCGTTCCCAATGAGGAGGAGCTGTACTGATGGCCACGATTCATCTGATCTTGCAAGGCAAAGGCGGCGTCGGAAAGTCGATGATTGCGGCCTTGATCGCCCAGTACCAACGGACCAAAGGGAAGCGCCCGCTCTGTCTCGATACGGACCCCGTGAATGCGTCGTTTCAGGCCTATAAGGGCCTCCCCGTGACCCGCCTCCACATCCTCCAGGACGAGGAGATCGATCCACGCAGTTTTGACCAGCTGGTGGAACTGATCTCGCAAGCGAAGGGCGATGTGGTGATCGACAATGGGGCCAGCTCCTTCGTGCCGCTCTCGGCCTATCTGATCACGAATCAGGTTCCAGCCTTACTGCACGAGATGAAACATCAGCTTGTCGTGCATACGGTGATTACCGGCGGGCAAGCCCAGTCGGATACCCTGCATGGCTTCACCCAACTCGTGAAACAATTTCCTGCAGATGTGTCGTTTATCGTCTGGCTCAATCCCTATTGGGGTCCGATCGAGCGTGAGGGGAAACCGTTTGAGCAGATGAAGGCCTACACCGCACACAAGGATCGGATCTCGGCCATGATCCGGCTGCCGGATCTCAAGAAAGAAACGTTTGGGCGTGATCTCAGCGACATGCTGCAAGCCCATCTCACCTTTGAGGAGGCCATGGCCCTCCCCTCGCTGACAATCATGACGCGGCAACGGTTGTCGATCATCAAGAAGCAGCTCTTTGAACAGTTTGCCGCGGTGCCGGTGTTGTGATGGGCGACGATCGCACCGACGACTTACTCAAAGAAATTGCGTCGAAACATGGCGTGGCCTTGGACCGAGAAGATCCGATTTTGATGGTGCAGACCCTGCACGCTCGGTTATTGGCCGAGAGCCGATCCGCGCAACACGCCATGCTCGAGGACTATCGCAAGACGCTTGAAGGCCTGTTGGAACGATGGAGTGCGGAGACGACAGCGAAAGCGGAGCGGATCGTCACGGCCTCGCTTACGGCCACCACGGAGACCATGAAGGCGCAGACGGCGACTCACACCACGGACCTGGCCCGCACCATCCGGAAGGAAGTCACCGAGGTATTGGAAACGACCGAGATGCGAATGCGAAGGGCCACCACCGTGGGGTACTTGAATCTCCTCGCAGCACTCGTGACCTTTCTTTCAGCCGTCGTGATCTATTGGACGGTGCGCCCCTAATCCGCGAGACCACCCCAACAGATAGGGGCAACATCCGCGCATGACGGATGCCTAAATAAAAGGCAACCTGATAAAGAGGCGGTGAGTTGCGGTTACACCGAGAACTCGCTCCACTTGTTCACACGGTTATCCCCAACAGATGGGGACTGGAGTCACAAAGATGGTCTCTGCTTGGGTCGTCATGACGTCTTCCTTTCTGTTCCCACGGTCGGGATCTCGTCTGAAATCTGAAACGGGCCGACCCAGGCGCCTGGTTGAGCCTTCGCGGTGATGTCAGCCACGATCTGGTCTTGTGTCGCGTGATCGACCCCCTGTCGCGTCCAGCGTGCACGTACTTGTCGCTCTGGATCATCCATCAGCGCTCCTTCACAACGAAAAGAAGACACGGGGGCCTGTCGCTGGCAGACTTCGCACATCGCAAAGGCTGAGTCGTCGTCTGTGTCGTCGTCGTCTTCAAAGACGTGCGTCCCCTCATCGCGGAGCATCACGCGCGTGATCACGTCCACGGTAAACGGTTCCCAGCTCTGGCAATCCGGGCAGTGCCAGCCCTCGCCACCATTCGTATCCGCTGATTCATCGATCCTGTCTAACGTCATGGTGTTATCCTTTCTTCTTCCTCCACGTCTGTTGACCTGTTCCCTTCGTGTCATCCGTCATCAGTCATTCGACACGCCGTCTTACCCCTCCCCGCACAACCAGCCTTCATCCGCGAAGGACACGTGTCGCCCCTCCCCCATCACGATATGATCAAGGACGCGAATGCCGAGTAACTCCCCGGCGCTGACGAGTCGTTTCGTTAAGGTGCGGTCCTCCAGGCTCGGTGTGGGATCACCGGAGGGGTGGTTATGCGAAAAAATCACGGCCGCCGCGCTCATGCACACGGCAGCTTTAAACGCCTCACGTGGATGCACGATCGAGAGCGTGAGGCTCCCGACTGACACGATCTGATAGCCGACGGGGGCGTGTTTCGCGTCGAGAAACAGCACGAGAAATTCTTCATGCGGGCGTCCATCGAAGTGAGCTCGGAGGAAGCGGCACACCTCGCTCGACTGTGACAATCGTGGAGCCCCATACAGGGCCGAATGGGGTTCTTTCACCACCTGCAGCCGATAGAGGGGGATACAAACTGACGTGGTGCCCTGCTGATTCTGGTTTGCTGGAACGATCTTCTTCGCCATCTTCTCGCCTTTCCCTTTTGTGTGATGCTTGGTCAGGGAGCCGGAACGGCTGTTCCAGTTTCGACTCCCGCTTGTCGTCGACCGTCAATTCTTTTCCTTGAGATAATTCAGCTGCGCCACACGTTCGAGCGCCGCCAGATCCTGGCGCATGCGCTCGCAGTAATGACGGAGATCCGTGAGGAAATCGGACAGGACCGTTTCGACCGAGGCGCCCGGCTCCCGTAGAGCGGCCACGCGGTAGTAGGTCAGCGCCTGTTCCACTCGATCCGCCCGGATCGCATTCGGATGCCGCTTGACCCTCCGGACATTTGCCCGATACATCGTTCCTGTGCTCATCGTTCGTCCCTTTCTGTTGGACTGTCTCCCCATGAGAACAGCCACCCACGAGACCAACGGCCACATCGCGTTGACCGGCCCACCGGTCTCTTTCCACAACATGTGTTGCGCCTCTCACGCACAGCAGGAGGCGCAACAGAACATCCGAGTCTGGGGTCCCGGCCGGCTGCGAGCGTGACAGCCCTCCGGGCCGTTGGCTGGCGCGGTTGCACCCGGACGGGCCCCACACCGTGGGGGGCGAGGGAATGGGATGGAGTGGTGTCAGCGGTCATGCAATACTCCCCAGCTGTGGTCAGTGAATTCTCCCCACCCTCTGATGGAAGGAGGGAGACGATGGAGCTTGACGAGACGAGAGAGACAACCATCATGCCACCCCAGGGCAATCACACGGGGGAGGTCTGCATGGTGGATCAGGAGCGATGGGCGGAGATTCGGCGGTTGCGACATAGCGAGCAGGTCTCCATTTCAGAGATCGGGCGGCGGTTGGATCTGGATCGCAAGACCGTGCGGCGCAGTCTGCGGCAGACGACGTGGCATCCGTATCAGCGGACGGCCGTGACGGAGACCCTGCTGACGGCCCATGCCGACGTGGTGCGGGCCCGGGCGCCGCAGGTGCACTACTCGGCACGGATTCTGTATCAGGAACTGCGGGCGAGTCGTGGATACACCGGCAGTTACGAGACGGTGAAACGGTTCGTCGCGCCACTGCGCGCAGTCCAACTCCAAGCGGACCGGGCGCTCCTGCGGTTTGAAACCCCGCCGGGCCAGCAGAGTCAGATTGATTGGGACCAAGCCACCGTGCCCTTCCGCGCCGGTCCGACGATCGTGCACGTCTTCGTCCTCACGTTGGGCTTCAGTCGCCGCGGATTCTATTATGCGTGTGCCGATGAACGGATGGCGCAGTTTCTGGAGGCGCACGAACGGGCCTTTGCCCATTTTGGCGGGCACACGCGGGAGCATTTGTATGACCGCCCACGAACGGTCTGCTATCCGGATGACACCGGGCGGCGGATCTGGAATCCCACCTTCAAAGCCTTTGCGGACTATTGGGGCTTTGAGCCCCGCGTGTGTCGGCCGTATCGGGCGCAGACCAAGGGCAAGGTGGAATCGGGCGTGAAGTATTTGAAACGGAACTTTCTGCTGGGACGGAGGTTTGTCGATCTGGAGGACTTCCAGGCCCAACTCGATGAATGGACCGCGACGATTGCCGACCGACGCGTGCATGGCACGACCCATGAGGAGCCGTTCACCCGATTTGCGCGAGAACGCGACGCGCTGGTCCCGCTCGGAGGCCAGCGCAGCTTCCAGCAGGAGGCCCGGGTCTCGCGTCTCGTGGCCGAAGATTATTTGGTCAGTCTGGCGACGAACCGCTACTCCGTGCCCTATCGCTTCATCGGCCAGCGCGTCGAGGTGCAACGGCGGGGGGATACGGTCCACATCTTTCACCGGGATCACGAGATCGCGACGCACGCGGTGCTCCCCGGCCAGCATCAATTCCGGATTCTGCCCGAGCATGGCCCTGGAGCCATCGCCCGGACGACTCGCCAACGCCGCTCAACCATCAGTGACGCGGGCTCCGTCACGCGGTCGCTGCCAGAGGTCGAAGTACGGGATCTGGCCTGCTACGAAGCGCTCTGCGGGTGCGCAACAGCACAGGAGGTGGGGTCATGAACGCCGCCCAACTGGAACGGCTTCGTGACCACCTCACGCGCCTGCGGCTCGTGAAGAGCCGGGAGCGGCTGGAGGCGCTCTTACAGGAGGCGGCCGCCAAGGAGTTGTCGTATGCGGACTTCCTCGATCACGTGCTCGGTGAAGAAGTCGCCTCCAAAGCGGCCCAGAACATCACGATGCGTACGAATCTCGCCCGGTTTCCGTTTGTGAAGAGTCTGGAGGTCTTCGACTTCAACTACCAGCCCTCCCTGGATAAGAAGCAGCTGCAGCAGGTCGCCACCTGCCACTTCATCGAGCACGGCGAGAATGTCGTGCTGCTCGGGCCCCCGGGGGTCGGGAAGAGCCACTTAGCCATTGGGCTGGGACTCAAAGCGATTGCGCAGGGCTACCGGGTGTTGTTTACGACGGCGGCGGCCATGATCGCCATCCTCACCCGAGCGCTGACGGAGAATCGATTGGAGGACAAGCTGAAACTCTACACCATCCCACGCTTGTTGATCATCGATGAAATTGGTTATCTGCCGATGGACCGGACCGGAGCCAATGTGTTTTTCCAGCTCATCTCGCGCCGCTACGAGAAGGGCCCGATGATTCTCACGAGTAATCAGAGCTTCGGTGCCTGGGGCGAAGTGTTTGGGGACCGGGTCCTGGCGACCGCGATTCTGGATCGGGTGCTCCATCATGCGATCACCATCAATATCCGAGGCCATTCGTATCGGCTCAAGGAGAAGCTCAAAGCAGGACTGGTGCGACTGGAGGAAACGGCGGCGACACCCTAATGCGGGTGGGGAATTTTCGATGACCCAAACTGGGGAGATTTGGATGACCCTTGACAGAGTGGGAAAATAGTCAGCACGGTCGAGCCGCCGGAGGCGACACGACGGTGCGTGAGTGAAGGCACGGCGCTGGCGCGGTGCCACCGTGCTGTTGGAACCTTCCAACACACTCGTGGGTCAGGATCGGGGAGATCAATGTGGGAGAAGGAAGGGAGAACTGGTCTGATCAGGCAAGGCCGACGAGCGAAAGAGGCCCGCCGGCCCTGTCGAACGAGTTAGTCGATCGCTCGAGCGATCAGGCCGGCCTCGGGATGATCGCCTGCGAAATCACGCAGCAGATGAAAGTACTGGGCGATCCGAGGACCAAGTGGATCGTCCTCCAACAGGAAGGACATGTGGCTGAACGTGAACAGGGACACGATCATCCCGGCGGCATCGCCCGAGACCGTGGCGTCAAAGTAATTGCCCGCATGAATGAGGTGATAGCTCACATGACTCGGTGCGAGATAACACCCGCCGTTGCTCAAGTCATAGAAGTGCCAATAGCCTCCGGTGTAGGTGGGACACAGCTTGGCGAACTGCGCATAAAGAACATGCTCCACGGTGAGCATGTGCATCCCAAAGTGGCGCGGGAGAAACCCGAGCCGGTCCTCTTCCGGCACTAGGGTCGCCACGATCGCTGGTTGTTCGTTGTTGAATGGTTTCATGTCATTCCCTCCTAGTTGTCCCAGGCGGAATGGCCTGGGTGGAGGGTCTCCAGCACACCGAAAGCGCAGGAGTCAGGGCCGTGTGAAACACGCTTGCGAACACGAGGTGAAGCCGCGCGCGGAGGCCTTGACACCAAGAACGGTGTGATAGCCTCACGACACACAGGCAGGCACGCCCTCTCCCCTCCTGTCTGTCAGCGGTCTTTCTTCCCCACCGATGCGAATGACGAGACCGGATTGAGTAGGCCTCTTCGCACGGTCCATCTGCGCGGCGCGGTTGGACGGTGCCAATCGACTACGGGTACGGCACGGCGCGTGCGCGGTGCCGTCCATCGGTCTGTGTAATTGGGGTCATGTGCAGCGCGTGGGTCCCGCCGTCTGGCGGGATGGGCGAAGCGAACCAGGAGCCGCGCGGTTGCCGCAGGCGAGACGCCACAACGATCTGAGTTGTAACACCGTGCGGGTACCGCGCCGCTCACGATCACGGCGATCATGGACCAACTCTGAAAGCACTGCGGCAGAAGGGTTCCTCGACGTTGATGCCGTGCGGCTTGGTGTTGGGCATGAACGACCACGAAGAATCATGTTGGGTGTTGATTGTCGTCACCCGCACCCACCGTCAGCTCCCGGCCAATTTAAGACGTTCGCATGCCCTTCAAACACGTTCCGCAAAGCGGACCGCCACGCGCTGCGAAGAGGAGTGCTGGCTTACTCCGTTCCACATCCGTGGGATATGGTGTGGCCTCTTGTTCTCGGTGGCGATCCGTGCCCAAAACCCCTGCCAGCCGCCTCGGCACACCTTGACGTCACGCCCGCATCAGTGCTGGTGGCCAGATTGCCATTGAGGTCATAGGTCTCCGTGGTTGTTCCAAACGTCGTCTGCTGATTATTCGCATTGTAGTTTGTAGTTGTTAATGCAGGTGGCACGTTTGAACGGGCGAAGGTTCCGCCGGTTTTAATCCGATTTCCAGCGGCATCGTAGGTATACGTCAAATCGCCAAGGGTCGTCGCGCCTTGCTTGTAGGTGAGACTGGTCAGTTCGCTTGCTACATTGTAGCCGTAGGTGATGCTGTTGGTATTCGGATAGGTCACACTGGTGCGGCGGTTCAACGGGTCGTAGGTGTACATGGTGATCTGGCTCTTTCTGTCGAGCACCGTCGCGAGTGGAGATGAAAGAATTGGTGGCGGGAGCTTATCTAGCAGTCCGGCGAATTGTCTTCTTTTGCAAATGTTGTGACTCATAAATATCGAAGGATAAGTCTATGCCCAGGTTAACCAACTGAGCCATTAAGCTACCGTCCAGCGCTAAGCCCGTATTCCTTTTAACAAATAGTCCGACAAAATATTCGATGCTTCCACCAGTCGACCGAACTTTCTTGAGGAAATTCTCGAAGCTGCCGAATTGTTTTGTCAACCTGCACAGTGTTGATTCAAGGTCATCACCTGATTTCTCGACTAGGTCGAACACACAATACGTTTCCTTGTTTATCCCAGTTAGCTGTCTACCTGCAGGAGTCGTCCTTCGAGATCCCGTTTTCCATTTTCGTGAAGGGTTGAGACCTAGCTGTTTGGAAATGTCATCAGGATCCATGCTTGGATGAGTAACCCGAAGAGCTACTTTGTATCTAGGTGAATCCATGATTCTCCTGTCACTTGTTCCAAGGAAGATAGTCTTTAAATGGCCCTTGGTTTACTGCCTGGCCAACGTCACCGCCTGTGACTACATCGCCGTCTGGGGTAATACCAACCCAATCATCCGGTTTGGCACCCAACCCCTTCTTGATCTCATGTATGTCGTCACTATCCAAGTCCGGAAACTGATCAATCGGTTTCGTCCCAGCTGGACAGTTCTTAGGCTTTGCGGACCTATTGGGCTTTGTAAAAATGAGATAGTCATCGGGAGATGCAACATGACTCTGCTGGAGATAGTAGTAATAGGCACCGACACCTCCAATTACAATTGCTGTCGCCAACAAAGCAGGAGGCGACAATACTAGTGGACCGACAAGCATCGCATTCTTCCCGGCCGGATCTCGAAAACGGATTGGGTTACCAAATGCATATGTGTAGAAATTGGGGTCGCCACCTGCAAATCGTATCGGATCTTCCGCAATAAATCGCTGCAGCTGCGGATGATAATATCTCGCCCGATAGTATGAGAGCCCCGTGCCGTCATCTTCTCGACCCGTGTACTTGTAACTGCTCGTACTCGCTGCGCCGGTCTGCGTCGTCACGCCAAAGGGCTCGTACGTGTACTGGGTTTGCAAGGTTCCTGTCCCATCACCAAGGGAAATTGTTGAACCGAGGGCATCGGGAAGAAGGGCGCGCACGCCAACCCCGTCAGTTCTGGTGAAGAATTCATCGATGCCAAGGCCCGTGAGGAGATTGGCCGTGACTGTCGCCCCGTTCTTTTCCTGGACAGGATTCAACCCGTCGTAGACATAATTGGTCACGACACTGTTGACTGTCCGGCCGGTACGTCGACCAAAAGAATCGTACGCGAATGACGCTGTGAAACCGGTCTTGGTAATGCCCGTCAGTTGATTCCGCACATTCCAGGTGTAGGTTGTAGTCACCCCAGCATCAGTGCTGGTGGCGAGATTGCCGTTGAGGTCATAGGTCTCGGTGGTGGTGCCGAATGTGAGCTGCTGATTATTGGCGTTATAGTTCGTCGTGGTGAGAACCGGCGGGATGTTGGAGCGGGCAAAGGTGCCTCCCGTCTTAATGCGATTGCCTGCCAGATCGTACGTGTAGGTCGGCGTGCCCAGCGTGGTGATGCTCTTCTTATACGTCACCATCGCGAGTTCTGATACGAGGCTGTAGATAAACCGTGATCTGACTCTTTGATCTTTTCACCTCTCGACTATTGCAGTTCGATGGACGCTTCATCATCATTCAAAGTTAGAATGTGCTTATAATCTCGTCCACTCGTGACATAACCTAACTCCTTTGAAAATTTCTTTCCCGAAACAAACTCCACTATGAGTGTGAAGTGTGAGTCTGATCGCACTTTGTACTGAATCGCCTTCGTCTTCCCCTGACCGAGCTCCCCAAGCTGAAGTTTCTGGCCGCAAACCTCCACCTGCCCATTTTTTATCGGTTCCGTAGCTGAGTTTATGATAAGCACTTCGCCAACGTAGCTAAGAGCCATCGATGTGAAATATACAGACGCCATAAAGAACAAACCTACTATCGGCACCACAACCTTCCAGTGTTCCTTCATAACTCTCACCAAGTAACAACCAATCAATATGGGTACGATGAGCCAGTTCCACGTTGATATGGCAAGCTAATACCAGAACCTGGACTTATCTGTAGATCACCTTGGTTGATAGAGCCACCAACTGCATTGCGTCCGACGGAATTGTTGTGCAAATCCATTCGCATTTCTTGAAGCGGTTGACCTTGCAAGACGCCCTGGAGTTCATGTCCGATTCCAAAGAGTAAGGAATACGAATTCCCAAGCTCTTCGGTCATGCGCTTGTTCCACATTGCATGACGCATCGCATCATCACAATCATTATGCCCTTGACGCTTTTTGAGCTCATCATCAGCTATCTGAAGTGCTCGATAGTAGTTTGCCAGGATATCCCACCAACTTCCGACTGCTAATCCCAACGGGTCGATAAGCTGCAGCGGTCTGTTATGAACATAGGTATAGATGTTGACACTGCCACCTAAAAACTCAATTGGATCTTCACTGATAAACCGCTGCAGCCGCGGGTGGTAGTATCGTGCCCGATAGTAGGCGAGCCCCGTTCCGTCATCCTCCCGTCCGGTGTACTTATAGCTGCTCGTACTGGCGGCACCCGTCTGGCTGACAAAGCCGAACGGCTCATAGGTGTACTGCGTCTGCAAGGTTCCTGTCCCGTCTCCTAATGCAACCGTTGAACCTAGCGCGTCGGGGAGCAACGACCGCACGCCGACACTATCCGTTCTCGTGAAGAATTCATCGATGCTGAGACCGGTGAGGAGGTTGGCCGTGACCGTGGCGCCGTTCTTTTCTTGGACCGGATTCAATCCATCGTAGACAAAATTGGTCGTAGTGCCGTTGATCGTTTTACCAGTTCTTTTGCCGAAGCTGTCATACGTCAACGACGCCGTGAGCCCCGTTCTGCTGATCCCCGTGAGCTGGTTGCACGCATTCCAGGCATACGTCGTCGTCACGCCGGCGTCCGTGCTGGTGGCTAGATTGCCATTCAGATCATACGTCTCCGTCGTTGCCCCGAACGTGAGCTGTTGATTATTGGCATTGTAGTTGGTCGTCGTTAGAACCGGGGGGATGTTGGATCGGGCGAACGTGCCGCCGGTTTTGGTGCGATTGCCGGATAAATCGTAGGTGTAGGTGAGGGTGCCCAGCGTCGTCGTGCCTTGCTTATACGTGAGTGTCGTCAGTTCCGAGGCCGCGTTATACCCATATTCGATCTTGTTGGTATTCGGATAGGTCACACTGGTTCGTCGATCGGCATCATCATAGCCAATCGTGACCGTACTGGTCCCTTGGGTGATGGTCGTGAGCCGGTTCGCATTATCGTAAGTATAGACCACCTGTGTCTGCCCAACGACCGTCATCGTGGCTCGCCTTGAAGCATTATCGTAGGTGTAGTTCACCGTGCCCTCAGCCGTGACTTCCTGCGTGAGCCGGTCGAGGCCATCATAGGCTCTCGTGATCGTGGCCGTGACGGTCC
>LNFM01003625.1_pt1 | contig 37462 bp, 41 predicted proteins | sample 596031 | NCBI WGS metagenome assembly LNFM01 (sample SAMN04254537, study PRJNA301005) | activated carbon metagenome | isolation source: dual media filters at the Ann Arbor, Michigan drinking water treatment plant | place: USA: Ann Arbor | reverse complement strand
AACTTTCGGTGGCCGCCGCCGGCAGCATCTTTTTCTGGACCGGGCTGCTGACCGCGTTCTCCCATCTGGCCGCGGCAAGGGTCGCCGCGCGTTTTGGACTGATCAACACGATGGTCTACACCCATCTCCCGGCAAACCTGTTCCTGATCCTGGTGCCGTTCATGCCGACGCTGGAGCTGGCCCTGCTGTTCCTGTTGCTGCGCAGCGCGTTGTCGTCGATGGATGTGCCGGCGCGCAGCTCGTACGTGATGGCCGTGGTGTCTCCGGGTGAACGCCCCGCCGCCGCCAGCCTGACCGCGGTCCCGCGCAGCCTCGCCAGCGCTCTCAGTCCCTCGCTTGCCGGCGCGCTGCTGGCGATGAGCACGTTCGGCTGGCCGCTGGTGATCTGCGGCACACTGAAAATTGTCTACGATCTGACGCTGCTGAAAATGTTCAGCGCGGTGAAACCGCCGGAAGAATCGGAACGCTAAGACCCGCCACCATCGGCAAGGCGCTCCTCATTTCCTCGGCCAGCAAGTCCCTCAACGCAGCCGAACCCCGGAAATCGGACTCGTAACCCAGTCCCGAAATAGTCTGCCGCGACATCTCCGCAGACAGCGTTTTTGCCAGCACCCTCCTCAGCCGGACACCCTCGGCGGCCGGCATCCCCGGAGACGAAAACAGGCCATGCCAGCCGGCGGCCATCATGCCGGGCATGCCTGACTCGGCGAATGTCGGCACCTGTTGCAGCACCGGATGCCGGGCCGGTGATGCAATGGCGAGGATCCGCAGGCGGCTGCCGGGAGCATAAGGCAATGCTGCCGGCAAGGGCACCAGGACGGCGGAAACCTGCCTCGACAGCAGTCCGCGCAACGCGCCATTGCCTCCGTTGTAAGCCACGGCCGCAAGCCCCTGTTGATGGCCGGACCGCATTCCGGCAAGCGTCCGGATGCCGGCACTGCGCTCGCCGGCAACACCGATCTGCAATGGCATGTGCGGCGTCTTCGCCATCAGTTGACTGATGCCTGCGCCCTCATCGGCCCGCACAACCAGCACAACAGGAATCCGGGCCACCAGGGCCAGCGGCTGCAGCACGGCCAGTGCATCCAGCGCCGCGCCGGCCAAAAGCCCGCTGCCGCCGAACAGCACTGCCTCACGGCTTGGCAGAAACCGTGCTGCAGCCTCACCGCCCTGCCGCGGATTGCGTTCCACGGCAACCGGCGCTGCAAGCCCGGCGGCCAGCAATTGCCGCAGATGTTCAAGCAGGGCATCCGTGGTCGATGGCGTGACCTGGTTCTGCATGGCCCGCAACGCCCGGCTCATCACCACCGTGCCGGCGATATCGACAGCACCGGTGGCAGGATAGGGATTGAACAGGGTCAGCGTCTGCGCCGTGTGGCCCAAGGCGCCGCAGCACATGCCTGCGAGCAGTAACGCATGCAGGCAGATACCTTTCATCCCATGACCTGTTCTTCCGGTGCAGGCCCCCAGCGCAGCCAGACCCGCAGGCGGCGGAATCCGTCTCCATCGATGCTGTCGCCCGTTACCACCACATGCTCCGGCCAGCGCTGCCCGTCGAGGCGGATATTCAATACGGTCAGAAGGGTTGCTGCCGTGCTGCTGCCGAGGACGCGACCGGATTGCCAACTGCCGTCGCGGCGGCCAATCTCCAGTTGCTCGCGGTTGCGGAACTGCAGGCGGGTGATCGCGCGGGGACCGCGCCGCAGCGCCTGCCGCCAGACACCGTGCACGGCACTGGCCAGCACGCAGACCATCAGAACGGTCAGCAGCCAGGGTGAAAGGGGCATATACATCAGCAGTCCGCCGGCTCCCGCATGGACAAATGCCAGAACGAAGGCCAGCCGGTATGCGGGCCGCAGGATGACCGGCGGGAAGTGAACCTTGTCCATGTTGTTCATTGCAGCGGATTCGGGGCAAGAATGCAAAGCCCTCGCGATTAATTCATAACATATTGTTTTATTTGATTTTTTTGAAATTCATGACAGCAACGGTATCATGCAATTCTTTTAATGATCTTCGATCCTCGATGACCCGGCCGTGACAACCGTAACCCTGCCTCAATATGCCCTGCTGCATTTCAGCGGCGCCGATGCCCAGTCCTTCCTGCACGGCCAGCTCACCTGCGACGTGCAGGCCCTTAAAATCGGCCACAGCAGCTACGGCGGATATTGCACGCCCAAGGGCCGCCTGCTGGCGACCTTCCTGCTGTGGGCGGATGACACCGGCTACACGATGCTGCTGCCTGCATCGCTTGCCGAGGCCATGCGCAAAAGACTGTCGATGTACATCCTGCGCGCAAAGGTCAAGGCAGGCATCCTCGACGATGCCATTGCCGGAATTTACGGCGCGGATGCTGCCGCGGATATTGCAAACCTCGGCGGCACCAGGCCGGCCTCTCCGCACAGTGTCGATACAGGATCCGCTGTCCGCACAATAACGCTCCCCCATGACCGCTGCCTGATGCTCGTTCCGCGCTCTCGGGCCGCCGGAATCGCGGCTGCGGCTCCCGGCGCCTGGGAAAGCCTGGACATCGCTGCCGGCATACCCTTCATCGTGCCGGCGACACAGGAGCAGTTCGTGCCGCAGATGGTCAACCTCGACCTGATCGGCGCACTGAGTTACAGCAAGGGTTGTTATCCCGGCCAGGAAATCGTCGCCCGTACCCACTACCTCGGTAAACTGAAGCAGCGGATGTTCCGCGCCGGACTGGAGGCGCCGGCCGCTGCGGGTGACAAACTGTACTGCGCGGAACTTGGCGAGCAGGCGGCGGGCATGATCGTCACCGCCGCAGCGGCCGGCACCCGGCACGAAGTGCTCGCGGTAATGCAAACCGCGCATGTCCAATCCTCGCCATACCATCTCGGCAGCCTGCAGGGTCCGCAACTGTCCCTGCTGTCCCTGCCCTACACAGTCACCTGAAACGGCGCAACTCCCATGACCTGGTCCTATTACATTTACTACCGTGTCGAAGCCTCGCAGGCTGCCGCCTGCGGCGAAGCCGTCCGGAAACTGCTGGATGACCTGCGCCAGCGCACCGGCATCCGCGGGCGCGTGCTGAAGAAACGCAATGAACCGCTGCTGTGGATGGAAATCTACGAGCACGTTGCCGACGAGGCGAAGTTCGAATGGGAGCTCGCCGAGGCCGTGGCCGCCGCGCAGATCCAGCCCCTGCTGCAATCGGGCAGCAGCCGTCATGTCGAATGTTTCGCGGAATAGGGCATGTGCCTGATCCTGTTCAGTTTCCGCGCCCATCGCCATTTCCCGCTGGTGGTTGCCGCGAACCGTGATGAACATTTCAGCCGTCCGGCAGCAGCGGCCGCCTTCTGGGACGACCATCCCGCGATATACGCCGGCCGCGACCTGGAACAGGGTGGCACCTGGATGGGCATCAGTACCGGGGGGCGTTTTGCCGCAGTCACCAATTTCCGGCAGGGGCGTCCCGGTGCCGCGGCGCCCCGCTCGCGCGGTGCGCTGGTCAAAAACTTCCTGACCGGCGACCAGCCTGCATCCCTTTACCTGTCCGGCATCGACGGCGGTCAATACAATCCGTACAGCCTGATCGCCGGTGATCTCGAAGCCTTGTATTTCCAGTCCAACCGCGGTACTGGCGTCCTGTCTGTTGCGCCCGGCATCCACGGGCTGAGCAACCATCTGCTGGATACACCCTGGCCGAAAGTGACTGCAGGCATTGCGACGCTGACCGCCACCCGGAACAGCGATGACCCGGATGCCATCGGCAGTGCCCTGTTCACCCTGCTCTCCGAGCGGACCCCGGCGCAGGACAGGCAACTGCCGGATACCGGCATCGACCGCCAGCGTGAGCGCGAACTCTCGCCCCCCTTCATCCTCGGCGACCTTTACGGCACAAGGACATCCACGCTGTTGCTGGTGCATGCCTCGGGCGAGGTTTTTGTCCACGAAAAACGCTACGGCCCCGGAGGCATTGCACAGGGGGAAGACGCCCGCGCCTTCCGGCTCGAGCACGCCGCCCGCAGCGTCACCAGCTGATGGTCATCAGCCGGTGGGGAATGCCGGCCTCCAGGAATTCCCCGCCCTGCGCGACAAAACCCTGCCGCTCGTAAAACCCGATCGCATGACTCTGGGCGTGCAATTGCAGTGACCTCATGCCCTGCGAGCGCGCCTCGCCGATCAGGAATTCCAGCAATGTCCTGCCTGCGCCCTCGCCCCGTCGTTCACGGATCACCGCCATGCGGCCGATGTGGCCGTCGGGAAGCAGGCGGCCGGTCCCCACCGGCAGGCCTTGCGCATCAAGGGCCAGCGCATGCAGCGATACGGCATCAGCCTCGTCCCACTCGAGGTTTTCCGGAACATGCTGTTCGATGACAAACACCGATCGTCGCAGCGCCTGCAGTACTGCACGGTCAGCGGACCATGAAGCGGCACGAACGGTGAATTTTCCGGATTTGCGCATGGCACTGATTATAATGAGCCCCCATGAAACCGGCCTGGGATGAGGCCGCAGCCCGGCGCTGCGGTTCCGCGCTTGCACTGCGCGCTTACACGTCACGCCTGATCGGCAGCGATCCTGCGCTGGTGCTGCATGGCGGCGGCAACACCTCGCTGAAGCTGGACGGCACGCTGCATGTCAAAGGCACGGGATCCAATCTTGCCGACGTGTGCGAAAAAGATTTCACCGCGATGGATCTCGCTGCCTTGCATGCATTGCTGGCCGACGACAGCCTGCCCGACGCCGAACTGATGCGCCGCATCGACGCCTGCAAACGGGTGCCGACGGCGCCCAAACCGTCGATCGAGACCCTGCTCCATGCCGCGCTGCCCGGCACCCATGTCGAGCATGCTCACGCTGATGCCGTCCTTGCCGTCGTCAACGTGGCCCGGAGCGCGGAGGCCTGCGCCGCCGCCTTTGGCGATCACGCGCCGGTGGTGCCTTACCGTCACTCGGGCGCCGCGCTGGCTCGCGCCTGCAAGGCAGTGTTCGAACGCGAAGCCACCACCAACACCATCGGCCTGATCCTCGCCTTTCATGGCGTGGTGGCTTTCGGCGATACCGCGCGCGAGTCCTACGACAATCTGCAGCGCCTGGTCGGCATGGCCGAGCGCCATCTGCAGGGCCATGCCGCTGCCGGATCCGCTGCGGCAGCACCCGCGCCAGAAAGTCCCGATCCCGCCGCGGCAGAACGGCTGCGGTCTGCGGTTTCGGCCCTCGCCGGATATCCGCTCGCCATGAAAGTGGTCTGCACACCCGAAACCCTGGCTTTCGCAGGACGACCTGACCTCGCCGTCGTTTCGCAGCAGGGTCCGCCGACGCCGCAGCATGCGATTTTCACCAAGCGGGTGCCGCTGATCGACGGCGACGTCAACGGCTATGCCGTCCGTTACCGTGATTACCTGGAGCGCACGCTGGGTGGAGCGGCCACGGGCCGCATCGACGCCGCGCCGCGGATCGCGCTGGATCCCCGTTTCGGACTTTGCGCCTTTGGTGTCAACGTGCATTACGCCGGGATCGCCGCCGAAATCTACCTGCACGACATCGACATCATCACCCGCGCCTCCACCCACGGCGACTACCGCGCCGCCGGCGAGCATGACATTGCCCGCGCCGAGCTTGAATACGGCGGCTTTGAATTGCGGGTGCGCGCGCAGATGAATCCCTGACAACATCCACACAAGGCCCCGACAGGATGCCCGCATTCCATACGCTGCGCTGGGTCGATGACTCGCTCGAACTGCTCGACCAGAGACTGCTGCCTGCACGCAGCGAATATCCGCGCTTCGGCAGTGCGGCAGCGGTGGCCGGTGCCATCCGTGACCTGGTGGTCAGGGGCGCGCCGGCGATAGGTTGCGCTGCAGCCTACGGAATTGCCGTGGAAGCACGGCGGCTGCGCGGACAACCCGCTGCGCAATTCGATGCCGGCCTGCAGCAGGCATTTGAAGTGCTGGGCGCAAGCCGACCGACCGCAGTCAACCTGCACTGGGCCCTGGATCGGATGCGCACCCACCTTGCCGGCAGCGTAGGCATGGACAACAACGCACGCGCCGATGCCCTGCTGGCCGCGGCACGCAACATCGCGGACGAAGATGTCCGCATCAATCGCTTGATGGGCACGCATGGCGCCGCCCTGCTTCCCGATGTCTGCTGCGTGATGACCCACTGCAATGCCGGCGCACTGGCCACCGCAGGACACGGAACCGCGCTGGGAATCATCCGTTCAGCCGCCAGCGCGGGCAAAAAAATCGAGGTCATTGCCAACGAAACCCGGCCATTTCTTCAGGGTGCGCGACTGACGGCCTGGGAACTGCAGCAGGACGGCATTCCGGTGACCCTGATTGCCGACAGCGCGGCGGGATACCTGATGGGACGGCGCAACATCGATGCAGTGATTGTCGGCGCGGATCGCGTCGCCGCCAATGGCGACGTCGCCAACAAGATCGGCACTTACATGATGGCCGTACTGGCGCGGCGCCACGGCATTCCGTTCTACGTGGCCTGCCCGCTGTCGACGATCGACCCATCAAGCCCCGACGGCAGCGCGATACCGATCGAGGAAAGGGACGCGGGGGAAGTCGCCGGTTACGGCGGACTGCGCTGGGCACCGCAGGATATCCGCATCACCAATCCGGTGTTCGACGTCACGCCGGCGGACCTGGTCACCGCGCTGGTCACCGAAAGGGGTGTGCTGGAATCACCCTCGTCCGCGGGCATCCGCGAACTGCTTGGCCGCTGAACAGTCAGCCGCCGGCCTGGACAATCAGATGGTCAGGCCGCCGCTGACTTCGATCACGGCGCCGTTGATGTAGCTGGCTTCGTCGGAGGCGAGGAAGGCAAAGGTGTTGGCAATTTCCTCCGGCTGGCCGAGGCGGCCCATGGGCACCTTTTCCTCCAGCGCGCGCAGCACCCGGTCAGGCATGGATTTGAGGATGTCGGTGGCGATGAACCCCGGGCAGATCGCGTTGGCGCGGATACCCTTGCGCCCCAGTTCACGCGCCCAGGTCTTCATCATGCCGATCACGCCGAATTTGCTGGCGGCGTAGTTGGTCTGGCCGAAGTTGCCGTAAAGCCCGACGATCGACGATGCGTTGAGGATGACGCCCGACTGCTGTTCAAGCATCCTGTCGACAACGGCCCGGGTGCAGTTGAAAACCCCCTTGAGGTTGATGTCGATGACGCGGTCAAACTGCTCCTCGCTCATGTTCTTGAGCTGGGCATCCATGACGATGCCGGCATTGTTGACCAGGCAATCCACGCGCCCCCACTGATCGAGTGTGGTCTTGACCATGGCCTGCAGTGACTTGAGGTCCCGCACGTCGGCGACGCAGCCGATGGCTTCGGCACCGGTTTCCCTGCACAGGGCGACAGTCTGGTCGATCCACTCCGGCGTGAGGTCACAGACCACGACCTTGGCGCCCTCACGGGCGAACTTTACCGCTGTGGCTTGGCCAATGCCCCTGCCGGCTCGCATGCGTCGCCTTTGAGGGTTAGCTGCCGGTTACGGCAGTTTGCGGCGCACAATTTAGCCCAATCTGGCGCAATGCACAATGATCGCGCATGACGCCTCTATCTATCTGTTTTAAATGATTTTTATACGGTCAGGAGAGATATTTCAGATCTGCCCGCGCAGCATGATGCATTGCAGATAAAGCGATGTTAAATTTAACTAATTGATTATATTGATATTTTTACCGACGTCCCGACGAAAACGGAGTCAAACAGCTCGATGACGTCCCGGTTGCGCATGCGGATGCAGCCGATCGAGCCCGGCACCCCCATCGGCACCGAATCCGGGCATCCGTGGATATAGATATAGCGGCGCATGGTGTCGACCTCCCCCAGCCGGTTGTGGCCGACTTCGCAGCCGGACAGCCAGAGGATGCGGGTCAGCATCCAGTCCCGTCCGGGAAAGGCCGCACCCAGCGCCGGTGTATAGATCTCCCCGGTGGGACGACGGCCGACAAACACCGTGTTTTCCGGCTGGCCGGCACCGATTTTGGCGCGGATGATGTGCCGGCCCAGCGGCGTGCAGAAACTGCCCCTGCGCTGTCCGGTGCCCTTCAGTGCGCTGGAGATGGCGTAATTGCGCAGCAGCCTGTCCTGGTCATCGAACAGCTCCAGGCTCTGGGATCCGATATGGATGGCGATTTTCAATGTTTGCCGCGCCGCCTTGCAAAAAAATCCTGCAACAGGACCACGGCCTCGTCGGCCAGCAGGCCGCCGCTGACTTCGGCATGGTGATTGAGCTGCGGCTGCGCAAACAGGTCGATCGCGCTGCCGCAGGCGCCTGTTTTGGGATCGCGTGCACCATAAACCACCCGCCGGATGCGCGCATGCATGATCGCGCCGGAACACATCACACAGGGCTCCAGCGTCACGTACAGATCGCAGTCCGCGAGCCGGTAATTGCCCAGCGTCCTGCCGGCCTCACGCATGGCCATGACTTCGGCATGGGCCGTCGGATCGTTTCCGGCGATGGGCTGGTTCCAGCCGCGTCCGACAATCGAGCCGTCATGCACCACTACCGCGCCGACCGGCACTTCGTCCATGGCGGCGGCTTGTGCTGCAAGCTTCAATGCCTCCTGCATGAAAACGGTATCGTTCATGCCTGATCAGGCAGATACTGCCCGGGCATAAAGCTCGGGCTTGAATCCGATCAGCCTTTGCTTTCCGAGATCCAGCACGGGCCGTTTGATCATCGAAGGTTGCGCAAGCATCAATGCAATGGCTTTGTGCTCATCAATGCCCTGTTTGTCGATCTCCGGCAATTTGCGGAATGTGGTACCGGCGCGATTGAGCAGATTTTCCCAGCCCGATTCCCTGCACCAACCCTGCAGTCGTTCGGCCGTTATGCCTGCGGTTTTGTAGTCGTGAAAAAAATACTCGATTTGCCGTTCATCCAGCCAGGCACGGGCTTTTTTCACCGTATCGCAGTTGCGGATGCCGTACAGCGTGATGGCCAACTTCATGCTCCTCTGCCGGAACGCCTCACTCCCACTCGATCGTGGCAGGCGGCTTGCCGGAAATGTCGTAGACTACGCGGTTGATGCCGCGTACCTCGTTGATGATGCGATTCGAAACCTTGGCGAGCAGACCGTACGGCAGCTCGGCCCAGTGCGCGGTCATGAAATCCGTGGTCTGCACCGCACGCAGAGCAACGACATATTCATAAGTGCGGCCGTCGCCCATCACGCCGACGGACTTCACCGGCAGGAATACCGCGAAGGCCTGCGCGGTTTTGTCATACCAGCCGGATGCGCGCAGTTCTTCGATGAAGATCGCATCGGCTTCGCGCAGCAGGTCGGCGTACTGCGCCTTGACCTCTCCGAGGATGCGCACGCCAAGGCCGGGACCCGGAAACGGATGGCGGAACACCATGTCGCGCGGCAGGCCCAGCGCAAGGCCGAGGTCACGCACTTCATCCTTGAACAACTCGCGCAGCGGCTCCAGCAGCTTCAGGTGCAATGTATCCGGCAGGCCGCCGACGTTGTGGTGCGACTTGATGGTATGCGCTTTCTTGGTCTTGGCTCCCGCGGACTCGATGACGTCAGGATAGATGGTGCCCTGCGCCAGCCATTTCGCCGCCGGCAGTTTCGCGGATTCGGCCTGGAACACCTCGACGAATTCGCGGCCGATGATTTTCCGCTTTTGTTCAGGGTCGGTAACGCCTTTCAGATGGCCCATGAACTGGTCGCGCGCGTCGACATGGATCACCCGCACGCCCAGATTTTGCGCAAAAGTGGCCATCACCTGCTCGGCCTCGTTGAGCCGCAGCAGGCCATTATCGACAAATACGCAGGTCAGCTGTTTGCCGATGGCGCGGTGGATCAGCGCAGCGGCCACCGAGGAATCGACACCGCCCGAAAGACCGAGGATGACCTCCTCCGTGCCGACCTCGCGCCGGATGCGCTCGACAGCCTCCCCGACATAATCGGGCATGCTCCAGTCGCCCTTGAGGCCGCAGATGCCCAGCACAAAGCGTTCGATCAGCGCCCTGCCCTGAGGCGTGTGCGTGACTTCAGGATGGAACTGCACTGCGTAGAACCTTCGTGTTTCATCGGCCATGCCGGCAATGGGGCATGTATCGTTGCTGGCCATCAGCTTGAAGCCCGGTGGCATGTCGATGACCTTGTCACCGTGGCTCATCCAGACATCAAGCATGCCGTGGCCGTCAGCCGTGGCGCGATCCTGGATGCCTTTCAGCAGGGCGGTATGGCCGCGCGCGCGCACTTCGGCATAACCGAATTCGCGCACCTTGCCCATTTCAACCCTGCCGCCGAGCTGCCCGGCCATGGTCTGCATGCCGTAACAGATTCCCAGCACCGGCACGCCCAGTTCATACACCAGCGCCGGCGCCCGCGGCGTGCTGTCCTCCCAGACCGAGGCCGGGCCACCGGAAAGGATCACTCCGGCGGGCTTGAAGGCCTTGATGAAATCGTCGGTGACGTCGTGAGGATGGAGTTCGCAGTAAACGTGGAGTTCACGCACCCGGCGCGCAATCAACTGGGTGTATTGCGAACCGAAATCGAGAATCAGTATTTTTTCGTGATGCACGGGCATTACCGTTGCGGCTGGTTTTCAGGTGCCTGCGCCGGCGGCGCAGGAATGCAGGTCACTCAACGCGGTAATTCGGCGCTTCCTTGACGATCTGCACGTCGTGCACATGTGATTCGCGAACGCCCGCCGTGGTGATTTCCACGAACTCGGCGTCGCGCCTGACGGCATCGATGCTGCCGCAGCCCATGTAACCCATGCTTGCCCGCAGCCCGCCCATCAGCTGATGGATCAGCGGTGCCACGCCGCCTTTGTACGGGACCCGTCCTTCGACGCCCTCGGGCACCAGCTTTTCCGTATCAAGCTCGTCGTGTTCCTGGAAATAGCGGTCTGCGGATCCCTGCTGCATTGCGCCCAGCGATCCCATGCCGCGGTAAGACTTGTAGGATCGCCCCTGGAAAAGCTCGATTTCCCCGGGAGATTCCTCGGTGCCGGCAAACAGGCTGCCGACCATCACCGAATGCGCGCCGGCGGCAATCGCCTTGGCAATGTCGCCGGAATAACGGATGCCGCCGTCGGCAATCAGCGGCACATCGGTTTTCTGCAGGGCTTTCGCCACATTGGCCACCGCCGAAATCTGCGGCACGCCTATTCCGGCAACGATGCGCGTGGTGCAGATTGATCCCGGACCGATGCCGACCTTGACACCATCCGCGCCGTGGTCGGCAAGAGCCTTGGCCGCCGCCGCAGTGGCAATATTGCCGCCGATGACCTGGAGTCTCGGATACGTGCGCTTGAGCCAGCGTACGCGCTTGAGCACACCTTCCGAATGACCATGCGCCGTGTCGACGATGATGACATCGACGCCGGCCTCCACCAGCGCCTCGGCGCGTTCCTCGGTGCCCTCACCGACCCCGACTGCGGCACCCACGCGCAGGCGCCCCAGCTTGTCCTTGCAGGCGTTCGGGTGTTCGGAGGACTTCAGGATGTCCTTGACGGTGACCAGTCCGCGCAGTTCGAAATTCTTGTTGACGACGAGGACGCGCTCCAGCCGGTGCTTGTGCATCAGCGCGCGCGCCTCTTCGCGGCTGGCACCCTCGCGCACGGTGATCAGCTTTTCGCGCGGGGTCATGATGTTCCTGACCGGCTGGTTGAGCTTGCGCTCGAAACGCAGGTCGCGGTTGGTGACGATGCCGACAACCTTGCCGTCGGCCGCAACCACCGGCAGGCCGGAGATGCGGTATTGCTGGGTCAGCGCCAGGACATCCTTCACGGTCATGTCCTGGGTGATGGTGATCGGGTCCTTGACGATGCCGCTCTCGAAGCGCTTGACCTTGGTGACCTCAGCCGCCTGCGCCTTCGGCGTCATGTTCTTGTGCACGATCCCGATGCCGCCTTCCTGGGCAATGGCAATCGCCAGGCGCGATTCGGTCACGGTGTCCATGGCCGCGGACAACAGCGGGATGTTCAGGGTGATGCCGCGGGTGATTTTGGTCTTGAGGCTGACTTCACGCGGCAGGATTGAAGAATGTGCCGGAATCAGCAGCACATCGTCGAAAGTCAGGGCTTTCTGCACCACGCGCATGGGATGCGTCCTTCGCAAAGCGCGGATTATAGGCGTTGAGGCGTAAACGGTAAACTGACTGTGGCGTTAGTCCATTGACTGAATGGCTCAAACTGGCTATTTTTCCCTGCAGCCGGGGCGCCCTTCAGCCGGCCCGGGACACGTGCCGGAAAAATGTCCCCGAAACTTCCCGGCTCACCTAACCAAGCAGGTGTCAAATGAGAACCACTGTTGTCGCCCTGGCACTGGCCGTCCTTCCCCTGGCAGCACATGCCCAGATCATGAAGTGTGTCGGCGCCGGCGGCCGTGTCGAATTTGCGGCGAGTTGCCCGCCCGGCACAAAAGCGGAAAACACCGGCATCCGCAACGCACCTGCGGCCGCGCCTGCGAATCCGCAAAAATCCGTGGCCGAGCGCGACGCCGAGTTCCGCAAGCGGCAGGCCGACCAGCAGGAAGCCGCGAAAAAAGCGGAGGAAAAAAACCAGGAAACGGCCGACCGCAGGCAGAACTGCGAAACCGCGCAGGCTTATCTGCGCAGCCTGCAGTCCGGCAACCGCATCGGCAAAACCGACCCCAAGACAGGCGAGCGGGTATTCCTGGAAGACAATGAACGCGCCGCCGAAATCGCGCGGGCGCAACGCGCGGCAGATACCAACTGCAAGTGATCCACTAGTCCCTGCTGCGCCTGCGTCGCACCTCCTTGGGGTCGGCGCGCAATACCCTGTAGATCTCCACCCGGTCGCCCTGCTGCAACACTGTTTCGCGGGATATCCTGCGGCCATGGATGCCGATGGGCGCGTTGGCGAAATCGACGCCGGGGAACTCCGCCTGAAATCCGCAGCGCTCGACCGCAACACCGGCGGTAACCCCGCAGGGCAGCTTCAGGGTTGTGGACAGCTGACGGTCGGGTAGCGCAAAAACAATGCCGACTTCTATTTCCGTTTCAGCCTTTTCCATGCAGTTGTCCGGCGCGTTTCAGGAAGGCGTCCACCATGGTCCCCGCGATATGCCCGAAAACCGGTCCCGCAATCTTCTCGAACAGCAGGCTGGAGAATTCGTAATGCAGGCTGAAGTCGATCCTGCAGGCCGCATCACCCAGCGGTGTGAAACGCCATTCGCCATCAAGGACGCGAAAAGGGCCTTCGACCAGCTTCATCACCATCCGCTCCGGCGGCTCCTTCCGGTTCTCCGTGGCGAAACTCTGCCGCACACCGCGGAAACTGATGTGGATGGCTGCACAGGTCGTTTCCGCCGTCCGCAGCGTCACTGTGGTGGCACTGCACCAGGGCAAAAATTCCGGGTAACGCTCGACATCGTCGACCAGGGCAAACATTTCCGCCGCGCTGAATTCGACCAGGGCTGAACGCGAAACCTTCATGCGGTTGACCGCAACTGCCCTTCCGGGCCGGTTAGAATACGGCTGTCCATGCGCAGGCCCATATGAGTATCGTTCAGAACAAAAAGGCGTTTCACGACTATTTTATCGAACAGCGTTTCGAGGCGGGTATCGCCCTTGAGGGCTGGGAGGTCAAAGCCGTGCGGGCCGGCCGGGCGCAGATCAAGGAAGCCTACGTGATTGTCAGCAACTCCGAGCTTTTCCTGCTCGGCTGCCACATCAGCCCGCTGCCCACTGCGTCGACTCACGTGCTGCCGGACCCGACCCGCACCCGCAAGCTGCTGTTGCATGCCGAAGAAATCACCCGCCTGATCGGCAGCGTCGAACGTGCGGGTTATACGCTGGTACCGCTGGATCTGCATTACTCAAAAGGCCGGATCAAGCTGGAAATCGGATTGGCCAAGGGCAAAAAGCAGCACGACAAGCGTGCGACCGAAAAAGACCGGGAGTGGCAACGCGAGCAGCAGCGCCTGGTGCGCGCCAGGACCTGAACATTGCGGGAGAATGGCGCCGGAGCCTCCGGCGCAGGATGGGGTGGCTGATGGGACTCGAACCCACGACAACCGGAATCACAATCCGGGACTCTACCAACTGAGCTACAGCCACCACTGGAACTGCCATGATCAGCGCCGGAATCTGGCGCGCCCGGCGGGACTCGAACCCACAACCCCCGGCTTAGAAGGCCGGTGCTCTATCCGGTTGAGCTACGGGCACAAAATCGGGCGGGAATGCCGGGCGAACCCCGCCTAAACCGAAGGCGCGTAATATACTCCGCCCCCTGCTCGAGCGTCAATTGGACAGGCGGCAGAGCGGGCGTTCCTTTGCTTGCGACGGGTATCGAATTCTGTTATTAAAGCTTCTTTTTTAAGCGCACGAAACCTCCTCATGGCCACCGAAATGCTGAAAAACTTCCCTGCTTACAAAGCCAAGGGAAAAGAGGAATACATGAATGCGCGGCAACTGGCGCATTTCCGCAAAATGCTCGAGGAAATGAAGCGGGAGCTCTCCCAGGACATCGACCGCACCGTCCACACGATGCAGGACGAGGCCACCATTTTTGCCGATCCCAACGACCGTGCAAGCCAGGAATCCGACATGTCGCTGGAACTGCGCAACCGGGACCGCGAGCGCAAGCTGATCAAGAAAATCGACGAAACAATCGCCCGCATCGCAGCCAAGGATTACGGTTATTGCGATTCCTGCGGCGTGGAAATCGGGCTCAAGCGGCTGGAAGCGCGTCCGACTGCAACGCTCTGCATTGACTGCAAGACACTCGACGAACTGCGCGAGCGCCAGGTCGCCAAGTAATCACGGACATCAGCCGGAAAAAACAAAGGGGGCCGAGGCCCCCTTTGTTTTTTCCGCAGCCGGTGTCCGGCGCGCGGCAATTCCTGTTACTGGACCGGCGCAGCCTGCTCCGCAGGTGCGTTAACAGCCTTCATCGACAGGCGCAGGCGTCCTTTTTCATCGGCCTCAAGCACCTTGACCCGCACCGCCTGGCCTTCCTTGAGGTGGTCGGCGACGCTATTCACCCGCTCGTTGGCAATCTGCGAGATGTGCAGCAGGCCGTCACGGCCGGGAAGCACGCTGACAATGGCGCCAAAGTCGAGCAGCTTGAGCACGGTGCCGTCGTAAATGCGGCCGACCTCGACATCCGCCGTCAGGTCTTCGATGCGCTTGCGGGCATTTTCACCGCCCTCCGACGACACGCAGGCGATGGTCACCGTGCCGTCATCCTGGATGTCGATCGTGGTGCCGGTTTCCTCGGTGATGGCGCGAATGACCGCCCCGCCCTTGCCGATGACGTCGCGGATCTTCTCCGGCTTGATCTTCATCGTGATCATCCGCGGCGCCCAAGCGGAGAGCTCGGTACGCGGCGCGTCGATCGCAGTGCGCATTTTTTCCAGGATGTGCAGACGTCCCTCGCGGGCCTGGACCAGGGCGGCATGCATGATTTCCTTGGTGATGCCGGTGATCTTGATGTCCATCTGCAGGGCGGTGACGCCCGTCTCGGTGCCCGCCACCTTGAAATCCATGTCACCGAGGTGATCTTCATCACCAAGGATGTCGGAGAGCACCGCAAAGCGGTTGCCTTCCTTGATCAGCCCCATCGCGATACCGGCAACCTGTGCCTTCAGCGGCACGCCGGCATCCATCAGCGACAGGCAGCCGCCGCAGACCGATGCCATCGAGCTCGAGCCGTTTGATTCGGTGATTTCCGAAACAACACGGATCGAATAGGCAAACTCTTCGGCAGTGGGCAGCACGGCCACAAGCGCACGCTTGGCCAGGCGGCCGTGACCGATTTCGCGGCGCTTCGGGGAGCCGACGCGGCCGGTTTCGCCGGTCGAATACGGCGGGAAGTTGTAGTGCAGCATGAAACGGTCGCGGTATTCGCCCTGCAGCGCATCGATGATCTGCTCGTCACGCGAGGTGCCGAGGGTAGCAACCACGATCGCCTGGGTCTCGCCGCGGGTAAACAGCGCTGAACCGTGGGTCCTGGGCAGCACACCGGTGCGGATGGTGATCGGGCGCACGGTGCGGGTATCACGTCCGTCGATACGCGGCTCGCCGTCGAGAATCTGGTTGCGCACGATCTTGGCTTCGAGGTTGCCCAGCTCGTTTTTCACTGCATTGATCAGGTCGGCGGAGGCATCGGCCGGCAGCAGTTCCGCAACGACTTTCTGGGTGATTTCCTTGATGCGCACGGTACGCGCCTGTTTCTGCCTGATCTGGTATGCGGCGCGCAGCTCGGCCTCGGCAATCTGCGACATCCGCGCGATCAACTGCTCGTCCTTCGCCGGCGCCTGCCAGTTGTATTCAGGCACTCCGATCTCGTCGACCATCTCGTTGATCGCCTTGATCACGACCTGCATCTGCTCGTGACCGAACACGACCGCACCAAGCATGACGTCTTCGGGCAACTGCTGAGCCTCGGACTCGACCATCAGCACGGCCTGCTCGGTACCGGCAACAACCAGGTCCAGCTGCGAGGTTTTCAGTTCGGTCGCCGTCGGATTGAGAATGTACTGGCCATTGGCGTAAGCGACCCGCGCAGCGCCGATCGGGCCGGCGAAAGGCACGCCGGACAACGCCAGGGCGGCGGATGCACCGACCATCGCCGGAATGTCGGAATCGATTTCGCTGTTCGACGACATCACCGTAGCGACGATCTGGATCTCGTTGTAAAACCCCTCGGGGAACAGCGGACGGATCGGACGGTCGATGAGACGACAAGTCAGGATTTCCTTTTCCGAAGGACGGCCTTCACGGCGGAAAAAACCGCCGGGAATCTTGCCGGCGGCGTAGGTCCGCTCCTGGTAATCCACCGTCAGCGGGAAAAAATCCTGTCCCGGTTTGGCATTGCGCGCCGCCACGGCGGTCACCAGGACCACCGTATCCTCCATCGTCACCAAAACCGCACCGGAAGCCTGGCGCGCGATTTCGCCGGTCTCCAGCGTCAGCTGGTGGCGGCCCCACATCAAAGTTTTCTTTACCGGGTTCAAAATGGTTTTCCTTTTCTCTTTGCTCTGCTCAAAAACAAAAAGACCGCACACGCGGTCTTCCGGAGGATCAATAAGTGCTAGCTGCCGGCGCTCCCCAGCGCCGGCTTTACAACCAGGCACCGTGCGGACTGCACACGGACACCGGCATTGCAGACCTGCATGACGGCCTGCTTACTTGCGAAGGCCAAGACGCTCGATCAGCGCCTTGTACTGCTCGGCCTTGGTTCTTTTCAGATAATCCAGCAGTTTGCGGCGTTTGCTGACCATCCGCAGCAGACCACGGCGGGAATGATGATCCTTGCTGTGCGCCTTGAAATGTTCTGTCAAATCCGTGATGCGTGCGGTCAGCAATGCGACCTGGACCTCGGGTGAACCCGAATCGCCCTTGGCACGCTGAAAGTCCTGCAAAACCTGCGCCTTTTGGGCAGTGGTTACAGCCATGTTCTGTCTCCGACGAAAAAACGCGTTATTTTACTCTGTAACTGCCGGATTACTCAAGCTGTTTGGGCCCGAAACAGCCGCTGCTGCCCGACCCAGCAGGCGCCGGGCCAGCAGGATTCCTGCGGTGAGTTCACCTACACCAAAAAAATCCCCTTCAGCCCCGTAAAGCCGATGCAACCCCGGAGATCCCGACTGCCCGAGGTCGGCCTGCTGCCCCATCAGCAGGCGGCGCTCCAGGTCGGCGGCCACGTCGAGTCGCGGCAATCCGGCAGCAAAAGTATCCACCGGCAACATTTTATCCAGCCTCTGCGGCAAGGGCATCGCCTCCAGTTCCACCATCGAAACGGCTTGATCCAGATCCAGATTGCCGGCCGCCTCCCGCGTCAAGGCCGTCAGATGTGCACCACAGCCCAGGACGCGGCCGATGTCCTCGGCCAGCACCCGGATATAAGTGCCTTTACTGCAGAATACTCGAATAATCAAAAATTTATCTTTATAATCAACAACTTGTATTGATTTAATAACTATGGAACGAGTTTCCCGCTCCACTGTGACACCCGACCGGGCATAGACATAAAGCGGCTTGCCACCGACCTTGATCGCCGCATGCATGGGAGGCAGTTGCTGCTGGGGACCCGTAAACCCCCGCACCACCTCCTCAATCTGCGCCCGGGTCACGGCTACCGGCGACTCTGCCGTCACTTCGCCCTCGGCATCCCCGGTCGTGGTGGTCATTCCCAGCCGCAGGGTTGCCAGATAACGCTTGTCGGCATCCAGCAGGAATTGTGAAAACTTGGTCGCTTCGCCAAAGCCGATCGGGAGCAGTCCGTCGGCCATCGGGTCCAGCGTTCCGGTATGCCCGGCCTTGCGCGCGTTGAACAGCCACTTGGCACGGGCCACCGCCTGCTGCGAAGTCAGCCCCCGTGGCTTGTCAAGCAACAGCACACCGTCGACCACTTCACGGCCGGCAGCAGCCGGTGTCACGGCCGTTTTTTCCCTGCGGGCTCGGCCACAGCCTCGTCAATCAGCCGGGACAGCCGCATGCCGCGTTCGATCGAGACATCGTAATGGAAGTGAAGTTGCGGAACCGTGCGCAGCTTGATGCGTTTTGCCAGGGCGCTGCGCACGAAGCCCGAGGCATGCCCAAGCGCGCGTTCGGCCGCCTCCTGCTGCGCGGGTTCCCCGAGAACCGTGAAGAACACCTTGGCATGCGCATTGTCCTGCGACACCTCGACATCGGTCACGGTAACCAGCGCAACGCGGGGATCCTTGATCTCCAGGCGGATGATGTCGGACAGCTCGCGCTGGATCTGATCGGCAATCCGCCGTCCGCGGGAAAAATCTTTAGGCATGGAACCCCCGATCTGCAAACAGCCGGCCGGCGACGCGGAAACTCCTTATAACGTCCTCGCCACTTCGACAACTTCAAAGACTTCCAGCTGGTCACCTTCCTTGATGTCGTTGAAGTTCTTCAGCGACAGGCCGCATTCGAAGCCGGCCTTGACTTCGCGCACGTCATCCTTGAAGCGCTTGAGCGAATCAAGCTCACCCTCGTGTATGACTACGTTGTCGCGGAGCACGCGCACCCTGGAACCCCTGCGGATCAGTCCTTCGAGCACGTAACAGCCGGCAACCGCGCCGACTTTGGAAATGCGGAAGACCTGCCGGATTTCCACCAGGCCAACTGCATTTTCCTTGCGCTCCGGCGACAGCATCCCGGTCAGGGCGGCCTTGATTTCGTCCACCGCATCGTAAATCACGTTGTAGTAGCGAATGTCGACGCCGTTGCCTTCGGCCAGCTTGCGCGCCATGCCGTCGGCCCTGGCATTGAAGCCGATGATGACCGCCTTAGAGGCCAGCGCCAGGTTGACGTCGGATTCCGTGATGCCGCCGACGGCGGCATGCACGATGTTGACCTTCACTTCGTCGGTCGAGAGCTTGCCCAGCGCGTGGGTGAGACCTTCGAACGAACCCTGCACATCCGCCTTGATGATCAGCGACAGCGTCTTGACCTCGCCATCACCCATCTGATCGAACATGTTCTCAAGTTTTGCGGCCTGCTGCTTGGCCAGTTTCACGTCGCGGTATTTGCCCTGGCGGAAGAGGGCGATTTCACGCGCCTTGCGCTCGTCACCCAGCACCATGACTTCGGCGCCTGCAGCCGGGACATCGGACAGACCCAGCACTTCCACCGGAATCGACGGCCCGGCGGACTCTATGGTTTTCCCTGTTTCGTCCAGCAATGCCCGCACACGACCGAACACCGCGCCCGCGAGAACCACGTCACCCCGCTTCAGGGTTCCCGACTGCACCAGCACGGTCGCCACGGGACCGCGCCCCTTGTCGAGCCTGGCTTCGACAACGATGCCCTTCGCCGGCGCATCGCGCGGCGTTTTCAGTTCCAGCACTTCCGCCTGGAGCAGTATGCGCTCCAGCAGACTGTCTATGCCCTGCCCGGTCTTTGCGGAGACCTCGACAAACATGGTGTCACCGCCCCATTCTTCAGGCACCACTTCACGGGCAGCAAGATCCTGCTTGACCCGCTCCGCATTGGCCTCGGGCTTGTCTATCTTGTTGAGCGCCACCACGATCGGCACATTACCTGCCTTTGCGTGATGAATGGCTTCAGCCGTCTGCGGCATCACGCCGTCATCCGCAGCCACCACCAGAATCACCAGGTCAGTCACCTTCGCTCCCCGTGCGCGCATGGCGGTGAAGGCTTCGTGGCCGGGGGTATCGAGGAAGGTGATCATGCCGCGCGGCGTTTCCACGTGATAGGCACCGATATGCTGGGTAATGCCGCCCGCTTCACCGCTGGCGACGCGGGTGCGCCGGATGTAGTCAAGCAGTGATGTCTTGCCGTGATCGACGTGCCCCATCACCGTGACCACCGGCGCTCGCGGCTCCGCTTTCACCTCGGCCTGCCCTGCGGATTCGACAAGGAAGGCATCCGGTTCGTCCAGTTTGGCGCGCTTCGCCGTATGACCCATTTCCTCCACCAGGATGATCGCCGTATCCTGGTCGAGCACCTGGTTGATGGTCGCCATGGTGCCGAGCTTCATCAGCGCCTTGATGACTTCGGCTGCTTTAACCGACATCTTGTGCGCCAGATCGGCGACTGTAATCGTTTCAGGAATAAACACCTCGCGCACAACCGGCTCAGTCGGCGCCATGAAGCCGTGCTGCTGATCGCCCTCATGCTTGTGGGTGGTGCGATGCACCTTGCGTTCCCGCCAGCCCAGTCCGCCGGATGCATCCCCTCGGGTCTTGATGCTGCGCTTGCGTGCGGCCGGATCCTGCCACACGACCTGCTTGACCGGCTTTTTGGGGCCTTTTTTGGCTTTGTTTGCCGCATCGCCGGCAGGCACTGCCGGCTTGTGTATCGTGCCTTCCACGACGGGCTCCACAGCCGGAGAAGCCGCAGTCTGCTCGGCAACCGGCTGCACTGCCTTTGCCACAGCCGCCTCGGCTGCCGCTTCCGCGGCGACCTGCGCCTTTTTGCGTTTTTCCTGCTTCTTGGCAACATCTTCGGCCTGCCTCGCCGCCAGCTCAGCCTGCTGTTTGGCCTCCGCCTCGCGGGCGGCAATTTCAGCGGCATCAAGCACCGGTTTTGCGACCTGCGGTTCCTCGACCTTTTCCGGCTCGACGGCATCACGCTTGATCAGCACGCGCTTTTTCCGCACCTCGACCTGGATGGTGCGCGCCTTGCCTGTCGTGGCATCCGCCTTCTTGATTTCAGTGGTCTGCCTGCGGGTCAGCGTGATTTTCTGCTTCCCGTCCTTGGCGCCATGCGATTCCCGCAAATGATCGAGAAGCTGGGTTTTGTCCTTCTCCGTCAGAACGGCATCGCCGGTCAGCGCTTTTGTGACACCTGCCGCACGCAACTGCTCAAGCAGCAACTCCGGCTGGACGCCCAGTTCCTGGGCAAACTCTTTGACTTTTATCTGTGCCATTGCTCGTTATTTTCGGATCTCAGGCATTCGTTTCGGCAAACCACGGCGCACGCGCTGCCATGATGAGTGTTTTTGCACGTTCGGCATCCATCTCGGTCAGCTCGACGAGATCATCAGTCGCGTAATCCGCGAGATCTTCCTGCGTGGCGATGCCCTTGGAGGCCAGCAAGCGTGCAGTGTCGTTATCCATGCCTTCAACTTTCATCAGGTCTTCGATGTCGTGCTCGACTTTTTCCTCGCTGGCAATCGCCTGCGTCAGCAACGCGTTACGGGCACGGCTGCGCAGTTCATTGACCGTCGCTTCGTCGAAGGCCTCGATTTCCAGCATTTCGCTGAGCGGCACATAGGCCACCTCCTCCAGAGTCGAAAATCCTTCCTGCACGAGTATGTCCGCCACTTCCTCGTCGACGTCGAGCTTTTCCATGAACTCGGCCCGTGTGCGCGAGGTTTCTTCCTCGCTTTTCTTCTGCGCATCAACCTCCGTCATCAGGTTGAGCTCCCATCCGGTCAGCTCACCCGCCAGACGAACGTTCTGCCCGTTGCGCCCGATGGCCTGCGCCAGGTTTTCCTCGTCGACGACGATGTCCATGCTGTGTTTCTCTTCGTCAACGACGATGCTGCTGACTTCCGCGGGAGCCAGCGCATTGATGACAAACTGCGCCGGATCCGGATTCCACAGCACGATGTCGACGCGCTCCTGTGCAAGCTCCGCAGTGACTGCCTGCACGCGCGAGCCGCGCATGCCGACGCAGGTTCCGATCGGATCGATGCGCGCATCCTTCGAATGCACTGCGATCTTGGCGCGGGAGCCGGGATCGCGGGCGGCGCCCTTGATCTCGAGCAGGCCTTCCTCGATTTCCGGCACCTCGAGTTCGAACAGCCTCGCAATGAACTCCGGCGCGGTGCGAGAAAGGATCAGGTGCGGACCACGGGCCTGGCGATCGACCTTCCAGACATAGGCGCGCACGCGGTCGCCGAGCCGCAGGTTTTCCTTGGGAATCATCTGGTCGCGCGGCAGCACGGCCTCCAGCCGTCCGGATTCGACGATGGCGTTGCCGCGCTCCATGCGCTTGATCACGCCGGTGACAAGATGCTCCTTGCGTGCCAGGAAATCGTTGAGGATCTGCTCGCGCTCGGCATCGCGTATCTTCTGCACAATGACCTGCTTGGCGGTCTGGGCGCCGATACGGCCAACCTCCATGCCTTCGAGCGGTTCTTCGATGAAATCGCCGACCTCGTATTCCGGATCTTCTTCCTGCGCCTCGTGGAGCTTGTACTGGCGCGACGGAAATTCGATCTCCTCGTTCTTCACCACTTCCCAGCGGCGGAAAAAGGAAAACTCGCCGGTTGTGCGGTCCACCGATGCGCGAACCTCCACATCCTCGGTGAATTTTTTCTTGGCCGCGGAAGCCAGGGCGAGTTCGAGCGCGCCGAACACGATTTCCTTGTCGACGTTCTTTTCGCGCGCCAGCGCATCCACCAACAGCAGAATTTCACGATTCATATCCGTCTCCCGCTCAGAGCGCCGGCACCAGCCGCGCCTTATCCACATTGCCGAGGTCCAGCGACAGCACCCGCCCGTCGACTTCCAGACCCACTTTGCCTTCCCCTGCTTCGCACAGCATGCCGACGAAATTGCGCTGCCCCTCCAGTGGAACCCGCAGCTTCAGCCTTGCCGTCTGGCCGGCAAACCGCGCAAAATCCCGTGCCGTGCGCAATGGCCTGTCCAACCCCGGAGACGAAACCTCCAGACGGTCATACGCCACGTTTTCCACCGCAAACAACCGGGTGAGATGGTTACTCACCAAGGCACAATCATCGACATTGATGCCGCCCGGCTTGTCGATGAAAACGCGCAACAGCGCCCCCCTCGCGGAGCGTTCCAGCTCCACCAGTTCATAGCCCAGCCCGGCCAGCGTTTTTTCAAGCAAACCCTGCAAATCCATGCGAATCCAGCACCACAAACAAAAAATGGGCGATCCGCCCATCCGTGTGTGTGCCGCCCAATCTGTTCCACAGAACTTTGAAGTATAACAAAAATTTGCCACTCGTCCAATAAAAGCCCGCCTTGCAGACCCTCCGCAGGGGAAAGAACAATTTATTAAAAATCAATGGGTTAATTTAATTATCCGCAAGAACCTAGTGACACACTGGATTACCAGCTTGCCGTTGCAGGATAACTGTATATAATTACAGTCATGAGTGATGAAAATTTCAGCGAATCCCAGAAGCCGCTGACTCCCCGTCAGATCGAGATCCTGCGTTTGATCGAGACACACGTCGAGGAATCCGGCTTTCCGCCGACCCGTGCCGAAATCTGCACTGCCATGGGCTTCAGTTCCCCCAACGCCGCGGAAACCCATCTTCGCGCCCTTGAGCGCAAGGGTGTCATTGAAATGACCTCGGGAGCCTCCCGGGGCATCCGGCTGAAACAACCTTCCACACTGCCGGTTGTCGGACGAGTGGCCGCCGGCAGTCCGATGCTCGCCGAACAGAACGTCGAACAGCGCTGCCGTGTCGATCCGGCACTGTTTGAACCTGCTGCAGACTACCTGCTTCGCGTGCGCGGCATGAGCATGCGTGATGCAGGAATTCTCGAAGGCGACCTGCTGGCGGTGCATCGCACCCAGAATTTCCGCTCGGGACAGATTGTCGTTGCACGCCTGCATGACGAAGTCACGGTAAAACGCATCCAGCGCAACCGGAACATTGTGGAGCTGCTTCCGGAAAATCCCGATTTCCAGCCCATTACCGTTGATCTGAAGCGTGAACCCCTGGAGATCGAGGGCATCGCGGTCGGCGTGATCCGCAACGGCAAATGGTGACCCGGCTGTATCAGTTGCCACACCGTCACTGGAGTGGATCCCGCGCCGCCACGACAGCTGACGCGGTCACTGTTGTACTGCAGCCGGCCGTGAAAATCCCTCCACCGGCTACCCGGAGCTTGGCGCAGTACTGCCTGGCAAGGGGTGGCCGGCAGTTGCACTGACCGAAATATTCTTTGACCGTCCGGGCATCGGTGAACTTAAGTTGCTGATGCCTGCAGCAGCCCTGTTCACCCGCAATGGATACTGGCTGCCCCTGATAGCCCCACCCTCCATTCCCTATCCTCCGGCACTGACCCGGCCTCGGCATCGACCTGCGCCAGAGGCTGCTGCTTCGTGCCGATTCTTCCAGGGAACAGGTTGGGGTCTGCGAGCAACTGCTCAAATCAGGCCAATGCGGCATTGCACTGATATGGCTGGAATCAAACAATGCATACCTCCTGCGCCGCCCGCAGGATCACAACAACTTGCCGGGACGCCTCGCCACAACTTGACGGGATTTCCGCTGAATACGGAAGCCGCTTACAGGGAGTAATCGAGCCCCATCACCTCGCGCACGTCGCGCAGCGTCTCCTGCGCCATCTTGCGCGCCTTCTCGCAGCCATCGGCGATGATGTTGCGCACCAGTGTCGGATCGTCAAGAAAACGCTCGGCGCGTTCCCGCATCGGCTTCTGTTCCGCAACGATGGCATCGATCACCGGCTGTTTGCACTCGAGGCAGCCGATGCCTGCGCTGCGACAGCCCTCCTGCACCCATTTTTTCCTGGTTTCGTCCGAATACACCTGGTGCAGCTGCCATACCGGGCATTTTTCCGGATCACCGGGATCGGTTCGCTTGATGCGCGCCGGATCAGTCGGCATGGTTTTCACCTTCCTCGCCACTTCTTCCGGGCTCTCGCGCAGCGCAATGGTGTTGTTGTAGGACTTCGACATTTTCTGCCCGTCGAGCCCGGGCATTTTTGCAGCCTCGGTCAGCAGGGCCTGCGGTTCCGTCAGGATGACCTTGCCGCCGCCCTCGATGTATCCGAACAGGCGTTCGCGGTCGCCCAGCGGCAGGTTCTGGGTTTCCTCGAGCAGCGCGCGTGCGGCAGCCAGTGCACCGTCGTCGCCCTTTTCCAGGTAATCCGTGCGCAGCTTGCGGTAGAGCTTGCCGCGCTTCGCGCCCAGCTTCTTGATTGCCGTCTCGGCCTTTTCCTCGAATCCAGGTTCGCGCCCGAACACGTGATTGAAGCGCCGCGCGATCTCGCGGGTGATCTCGACATGTGGCACCTGGTCTTCTCCGACCGGCACCAGGTTCGCCCGGTAAATCAGGATGTCAGCACTCTGCAGCAGCGGGTAACCGAGGAAGCCGTAGGTGGCGAGGTCTTTTTCCGCGAGTTTCTCCTGCTGGTCCTTGTAGGTCGGCACCCGTTCCAGCCAGGACAGCGGCGTGATCATCGACAGCAGCAGGTGCAGTTCGGCGTGCTCGGGCACTTTTGACTGGATGAACAGCGTCGCCTGAGCCGGATCAACCCCGGCCGCCAGCCAGTCCACCACCATGTCCCAGGCATGATTCTCGATCGTCGCCGGATCATCGTAATGCGTGGTCAGCGCATGCCAGTCGGCTACAAAAAACAGGCATTGATGCTCGTGCTGCAGCTTGATCCAGTTCTTGAGCACGCCGTGGTAGTGGCCGAAATGCAATGCACCCGTGGGGCGCATGCCGGAGAGAACGCGGTTTTCAAACATGAAGGGATCCGGAAATGACGAATGGGGTAAAGGGTTGTCACCGCAGATTGATAAAAATATCAATAAAAACAATTACTTATGAATAGCAGATGGCAGGACCGCCTCACCCGGGCGACTTTGATTTTAGCCGATGCCCGCAAGCTGCGCCGCAAAGGCATGATTTTCCGGGCTTTTTACAAACCCAAAGGGGCCAGTGCGCCCTTGCCGGCCCGCACCAGCAGCGGTGCCGGTCCGGTCAGGTCGACCACCGTCGATGGTTCGATGCCGCAGGAGCCGCCGTCCAGCACCAATTCGACCTGATGCTCCAGCCGCTCACGGATTTCCGCAGCATCGGTATGCGGCAGTTCGTCTCCCGGCAGCAGCAGCGTCGAGGACAGGATCGGTTCGCCCAGTTCCATCAACAGCGCATCGACCACCGGATGATCAGGGATGCGCAAGCCGATGGTCCGCCGCTTCGGATGCTGCAGACGTTTCGGCAGTTCGCGGGTCGCTTCCAGAATGAACACATAGCTGCCGGGCGTGGCTGCCTTGAGCAGCCGGAACTGGCTGTTGTCGACCTTGGCATAGGTCGCGAGTTCGGACAGGTCGCGACAGACCAGCGTCAGGTGATGCCGGGCATCAACATCGCGGATTGCACGGATGCGCTCCATCGCCGCCTTGTCACCGATGTGGCAACCCAGTGCGTAACAGGAGTCCGTGGGATAAACGATGATTCCGCCGGAGCGGATGATGTCGGCCGCACGCCGGATCAGGCGCGGCTGCGGATTCTCCGGATGAATGGCAAAAAACTGCGACATGGCGTGTTACCCGCTCTGCTGCGCCGGATATCAGAATGCCGTCCAGACCGGCGTGCAGCCGGCCGGCAGCACCGGCACATTGCCGATGTCGCGATAACCCTCCCCGGGGCCGTGGAAATCCGAACCTGCCGAGGCCAGCAGGCCGAAACGGCGGGCATAACGCGCCCAGGTGACAAACTCGTCCGGCGCATGCGAACCCGTGACCACCTCGACGGCGGTGCCGCCGAGCCCGATGAACTCCTCCAGCAGGCGCTCGCACTGCTGTTGGTTCAGCGGATAACGGCCGGGATGCGCCAGCACGGCCACGCCGCCACTGCCGGAGATCCAGCGCAGGGCTTCGGCCAGTTCCGCCCACTGGTGCGGCACATAACCCGGCTTTCCGGGCGTCAGGTAACCGCGGAACACGGCATTGGTGTCGCGCGCATGTCCTGCTTCCACCAAGTAGCGGGCAAAATGCGCGCGGCTGACCAGTTCCGGATTTTTTGCATAACGCCGCGCCCCCTCCAGGCTGCCGGGAATGCCCGCTTCGGCCAGGCTCGCCGCGATGCGCTGTGCGCGATGTTCGCGTCCGCTGCGGATCGCCGCCAATCCCTCATGCAGCGGCAGATGTGCAGGATCGATGCACAAGCCGACGATATGGAGGGTGACCGCCTCCCATTGAACGGAAATTTCGACTCCGTCGATCAGCCGGATTCCCCAGGCAGCAGCGGCCTCGCGCGCCGCCACCAGACCGCCGGTTTCGTCGTGATCCGTAAGCGCCAGCATGTCGACACCGCGCTGCACCGCACGCTCGACGAGAACCTCCGGGCCCAGCATGCCGTCGGAAAAAGTGGAGTGGCTGTGTAAATCGACTTTCATTAAAAATCAATAAAATCAATAAATTAGGATGCAAAAAATGCATCATACCAAAGTCTTCCGATGCTGTAAGTACTGCCCCGCAGATACGACTGAATGACATGAAGCTGCTGCGCAATGTGATGGCTCCGCTACTGCTGGTGCTCGCCGGTGCCGCCATGGCCTGTACCGCGGAATCCGGCAGGCAGCGTGTGCCCCTGCTGGAACTCTATACCTCGGAAGGCTGCGACAGCTGCCCGCCGGCCGATCACTGGCTGAGCATGCTGTCAGTCCGCGGCGTCTCGCCACACCGGGTGCTTGCGCTGGCGTTCCATGTTGACTACTGGAATCACCTCGGCTGGACAGATCCCTTTGCCCGGCCGGAGTTCAGTGAAAGGCAAAGGGATGCAGCACGGCGAAATCGTGCACGCCTGGTTTATACGCCGCAGTTTCTTCTGGATGGCGCGGACTACCGGCGCAGCCGGCTTCGCGACGACTTCAGCGAACGGCTGGCAGCAATCGGCAGCAGGCCGGCCGGTGCCTTTATCCGCGCCGGCATCCATGGCAAAGACCCGCAGCAAAGTCTGCATTTGACAGTCAACGGCATTGACCCGGCTCACCGCAGTCTTGCCCGGGTCTATTGGGCCATTTACGAGAACAGGCTTGCCAGCGCGGTGTCCGCTGGAGAAAACCGTGGAAAACGACTGGAACATGATGCCGCGGTACGACATCTGGCCGGGCCGTATACGACAAATGCCGAGGGCATCCTTGCCCTGGCAGCGCCGCTCCGCAAGGAGCGGAACTGGAAAATCGCCGATCTCCATCTCGCGATATTTGTCCAGCAAGCCGCCACCGGCGAAACATTGCAGGCGCTGAGCCTGCCGTGGTGTACCCATGGGCACTGACTCTTTAAAAACAATGGCTTAGACAACACGGCGGCATTCATTCGGTTATACTGGAAGCAGTCAACAGGGTTGGCGTGACCGAATGAACCGGAGTCAGCGCATTGCATTGATCGTCGCCGCAGTGAACCTGCTGCTGATCGTGCTTTTCCCGCCAATAGACCAGTATTCCATCGCCTCGACGGCGGTGCCGGTGTTCGCCGGATTTCATTTCATCCTCAGCCTGCCACCGCTGGGACAAATCAACCCGGACCTGCTGGTCATTGAAATTCTCGTTGTGCTTGTCAATCTGGCAATCGCCTGGCTGTTGCTGCGCGATCGACCTGCCACAACAGGCCGGCCCCGCAAACTCGGACTGCAGAATGCCGCATTGTTGTTCACCGGAGCCAATCTGGTGCTGATGCTGCTGTTCCCCCCGATGGAGTCGGTGTTCGCGCTGACCAAAGCCGCGATTCCGACCTTCGAGGGCTTCTATTTCATCTTCTCGCGCAAACCGGCGCACGTGATCGTCGAGACGCTGCTGTACATCGAGATCGCTTTCATCCTCGCGAATGGGGCACTGCTGTGGCTGATTTTCCGGGAACGTCAGGCGCCCAGCGGTGATGACATCCGGGCCGCAATGCGGCACTTCACGCAGCGCTAGTCAGCAGCGGCTGGTGCAGCCGGCTCTGCGCCGGCACATGCTGGGCCAGAAATTCCATCTGGTCGGCAAGAATGCGGCGATTGGTCAATATCAGGTATTCAGCGCGGTTGGGCACATACGGCAGGTAGACCAGCTCCATGCCGGCGCCTTCTGGGGTGCGATCACTCTTGCGTTCATTGCAGGCGCGGCAGGCGGTCACCACGTTCATCCAGGTATCACGCCCGCCCTTTGAAAACGGCACTATATGATCACGCGTCAGACGCGCACTGGCAAACCCCTGCGCGCAATAAGCGCAAATCTGGCGATCACGATGAAACAATTCACGATTGCTGAGCGGCGGAACCTGGTTGAATGACCGCATTGCCATCGCCTTGCCCTTGATCGCGATGATGCTCGCCCCGCTGATGACCGAACGCTCGCCGGTGATGCGGTTGGTGCCGCCGCGCACCGTGAATGCCTGGCGGCCCATGCTCCAGGCCACCTGGTTTTTGGAATAGTAGTAACAGGCATGCTGCCAGCTGATCCAGCGATGGGGAATGCCGTGGGTATCCAGCGTCAGGATCAGCGGGAACAGGCGGATCGCAGCCGGGTCACTCAATGTCGGATAATCGCCATCCATTGCGTGCACTATTCATCCTTGAATGAAGCGTGAGCAGATACTGCCTGAAAATTTACCAGATTTTTGAATATTTGGAAGTTTTCGGCATCCGGCTGGCCGTCAGCCAGCGTCCGGGGTATACTCCGGCGGCGTGTTTTTTACTGTTTCCCTGCCATTTCCACTTTTGCCGCCGGCCCTGCTGTTGCCCCTGCCCTGCGGCAAACCGCACGATGATGCGGAAATCATTCCAGGCCAGACCTGATTTGCCGTAGCGCCATGTCCTTCGCCGACCTCAAACTGATACCAGAACTCCAGCGCGCAGTCGCTGATGAGGGTTACACCGAACCAACCCCGATCCAGGCCAAGGCCATTCCCGCCGTCCTGGAACGCCGCGACATCATGGGCTGTGCCCAGACCGGCACCGGCAAGACGGCGGGGTTCACGCTGCCGCTGCTGCATTTGCTGTCCCCTTACGCCAACTCCAGCCCCTCGCCCGCCCGGCACCCGGTGCGCGCGCTGATCCTGACGCCGACCCGGGAACTGGCGGCCCAGGTCAGCGACAGCGTCAAAACCTACGGCAAACACCTGAAGCTGCGCTCCACGGTGGTCTACGGCGGCGTCGACATGCCGCCACAGACCAAGGCCCTGCGTGAGGGCGTGGAAATCCTGGTGGCAACTCCGGGGCGGCTGCTGGACCACGTGCAGCAGAAAAGCGTGGCGCTGGGACAGGTGGAGATCCTGGTCCTCGACGAAGCAGACCGCATGCTCGACATGGGTTTCCTGCCCGACATCCGGCGCATTCTTGCCCTGTTGCCGACACAGCGGCAAAGCCTGCTGTTCTCGGCCACCTTCTCGGAGGAAATCAAGAAACTGGCCAACCAGATGCTGCGCAGCCCGACGCTGATCGAAGTGGCGCGACGCAACGCGCCGGCCGATCTCGTAGACCACCAGGTCTACGACGTGGAGGCTGCCCGCAAGCGCGCCCTGCTCGTGAACCTGATCCGTTCCCGCGACATGAAGCAGGTGCTGGTTTTCCTGCGCATGAAACGCGACTGCAACAAGCTCGCACGCGAACTTGTGCGGGACGGCATCAACGCCACCGCAATCCACAGCGACCGCACCCAGGCCGAGCGCGAACAGGCGCTGTCGGACTTCAAGGAAGGCCGCTCGACCGTGCTGGTTGCGACCGACATTGCGGCACGCGGCATCGACATCGCCGAACTGCCTTTCGTGATCAATTACGAGCTGCCTTACACGCCCGAAGACTATGTGCACCGCATCGGTCGCACGGGACGCGCCGGCATGACCGGCGAGGCCATCTCTCTGGTCAGCCCGGATGAAAACCGGTTGCTGGTTGAAATCGAGAAACTGCTGAAACGCTCGATACCGCGCAAGTCCGCCGAAGTTGCGGCACCCGAGCACGGGCGTGAACGGCGGCCACGGCGCGAATCGCGCGATGAACCGCCTGCGGCAGAAACAGCGCCGCGCCACGCTCACCGCCCCCCGGCACCGCCCAAGGTGGCCAGTGACGGTTTCGATTTCAGCAAACCGTACCAGCCGTCCGCACCCGCAGCCGGCCAGCCGCCGGCCGCTGAAAAACCGCCATCCATCCGGCCGCGCGGCAACAGGCCGACCGCCGCCCTGCTCGGCGGCCTCGCCGCCAGGGAAAAGAAATGACCGGCATGTCCGGGCCCTGTAGCTGCTGATTCCGTGGAGTCGCTTTCAGCTGCGGAGCTGCTTTATTTCTGCTTCATCATATTCATCTCCTACGCAATCCGCGGCAGCTCGGGATTCGGCGGCGTCACGGTGCCGCTGCTGACCTGGATACTGTCCCTGAAAACCGTCGCACCGCTGGTCACCTTTCTCGGCCTGATCTCGTCCGCCGCCATACTCCGCACCGACTGGCGCCACGTGGCCTGGAAGGACCTGTGGCGCATCCTGCCATCCACGGCCATCGGCGTCGTCATCGGCGCATATTTTTTCAAGGTCCTTGATGCCCTCACGCTGGCGCGGCTGCTGGGCAGTGTCGTGCTGGCCTATGGCTGCTACGCCCTGCTCGCGACCTGGATGCCGGAGCGCGGGAAGCAGCTGCCGATGTCGGTAATCACCCCCGTTGCCGGCACCATCGCCGGATTCGTCGGCACGCTCTTCGGCTCGATGGCCGGCATGTTCTACGCCATGTATCTCGACATGCTGCGCCACGGCCGTGACGTCTTCCGCGCCACCGCAGCCGCCACCCTGTTCGCACTGGGCATCCTGCGCGGAGGCGCTTATGTCATCACCGGTGAATTCACCCGCGAAGTCATGATCACATGCGCGGCTGCCCTGCCGATGATGGCCATCGGCATCTGGGCCGGCGGGCGCATCCATGCCAATCTCAACGACATCGCCTTCAGACGGCTGGTTGCAGTGATCCTGATCCTCAGCGGCCTGCCCCTGATCCTGCGCTGAAACGGTCATTCCGGCTGCGACTATAATCGCCGCTTAATTTTTCCATACGGACACCATCATGAAAATCCGCCTTCTCGCTCCGGCCGAATTGCAGCAGGCCCTGCATGACGGCCGGGAAATCGCCCTGCTTGACGTTCGCGAGGACGGCGAGTTCGGTGAAGACCACCTGCTGTTTGCGACCCCGCTGCCCTACAGCCGGCTGGAACTTGGCATCGGCCCGCTGGTGCCGCGCCGGACAGCGCGCATCGTGCTCTGCGATGACGGCGCCTCCGGTGTCGCGCAACGCGCCGCGGCAAGGCTCGCCGCGCTCGGCTACTCCGACCTTGCCGTGCTCGATGGCGGCACCCGTGGCTGGAAAGCCGCCGGATACGCCCTGTTCAAGGGAGTCAATGTGCCGAGCAAGCTGTTCGGCGAGCTGGTAGAGCACGCATACAACACGCCGCGCATCACCGCCACGGATTTGCTGAAAATGCGCGAAGCCGGAGAGGATTTTGCGCTCTTCGACGGCCGTCCGGTGCATGAGCACCACAAGATGACCATCCCCGGCAGCACCTGCTGCCCCAACGCCGAGCTGCCGTACCGGGTGGCCAGCATGGTCAAAAACCCGAAAACCAAGATCATCGTCAACTGTGCCGGGCGCACCCGCTCCATCCTCGGCGCGCAGACACTGATCAATTTCGGCATCCCCAATCCGGTGTACGCACTGGAAAACGGCACCCAGGGCTGGTACCTGTCCGACCTGCAGCTGGAATACGGATCCGCACTGCAGTACCCCGAGCAGCCTGATGCCGCCGCACTGCCCGCCCAGCAGCAGGCCGCCCGGGCGCTGATGAAACGTTTCGGTGTCAGAACCGTGGTCGCAGGCGAAGTCGCGGAGTGGCTGAAGGACGGCACACGCACCACCTATCTCTGCGATGTGCGCACGCCCGAAGAATTTGCCGCGGGCTCCATTCCCGGTGCGCAGCACACACCGGGCGGCCAACTGATCCAGGCTACCGACCAGTGGGTCGGTGTGCGCAACGCGCGCATCGTCCTGATCGACGGCGGTGACATGGTCCGCGCGCCCGTGGTCGCCAGCTGGTTGCTGCAACTCGGCTGCGAAGCCTGTGTGCTGGACGGCGGCGTCAGGGCCGGTCTCGCCGCTCCGCTGCCTGAAACACCCGCCCTGCCCGCGCTGCAGCCGATCAGCGCCGCCGAACTCAAATCGATGCTCGAAAGCGGATCATGCACGGCTTTTGATGTCGGCCCGAGCATGGCCTATCGCAAGGCGCACATCCCCGGCAGCCGCTGGAGCATCCGCACGCGCATCGCTCGTGATGCCGAAGGCCGGCAGATGCCGGTGGTGCTGATCGCCGGTGACGCGGACACTGCCCGCCTTGCGGCAACCGAACTGCTGGATGCCGGCATCCGTGACCTGCGCCTGTTCGAAGGCGGCGCCGCCGCCTGGAGCCGGGCCGGACATGACACCGCGTCATCCGCGGACATTCCGGCCGACCGCGAATGCATCGATTACCTGTTTTTTGTACACGACCGCCATGCCGGAAACCGAGAGGCCATGAAGCAGTATCTGGCCTGGGAAACCGGATTGATGGCGCAGCTCGGAGAGCAGGACAAATCGGTATTCCGCCTGCCGGCCCATTGAGCACGTGACCATCTGGGTCGACGCCGATGCCTGCCCCGGCGTGATCAGGGACATCCTTTATCGCGCTGCTGAACGTGCGGAAATACCGCTGGTGCTGGTGGCCAACCGGGTATTGCGGATTCCCCGCTCCCCATGGATCAGCATGGTCCAGGTGGAACCCGGTTTCGACGTCGCCGACCGGCATATCACCGGGCAGGTGGCCGCCGGCGACCTTGTCGTCACTGCCGACATTCCGCTGGCCGCTGCAGTGGTCGACAGGGAGGCCGACGCACTGAATCCGCGCGGCGAGCTGTATACCCGCGACAACGTGCAGGGCTTGCTCGACATGCGCAACTTCATGGACAGCCTGCGCAGCAGCGGCATCGAAACCGGCGGTCCGCGCGCACTGGACCGCAATGACCGCCAGTTGTTCGCCAGCCGGCTGGAACGCTGGATATCAGGCCGCGCCGGCAATCCCCGCGGAAACTAAAGCCGCTTGCCGGCAACAAGCGGCACCAAACATCCCCGATGCGGGTTATTTGCGCAATCCAAGCGTGCCCGCAAGCGCCTCGACCTCCGAGGCATACTCAGTCACCGCAGCCACGGTTTTCGCCGAATCCAGATAGTTCCAGGACCACAGATTCGCCTCAAGATCTTTTTTCCATTCATCCTGCGCAGCCAGTTGCGCATAACGCGCTTCCCAGTATTTCACCGCCGCAGCATCGGTTCCTTTCGGCGCAATCACCGCGCGGAAATTGGTCATCGTGCCCTTGATGCCCTGCTCCGACCAGGTCGGCACATCGGCCAGCACGCCACCCAGGCGCTGCGGCGACGACACGGAGATGGTGCGCATCTGCCCGTTGCGCACCAGTTGCACCACGGCCGATGCCGCTGTCGAAACGGCATCCACATGACCGCCCAGCAGCGCAGTGACCGAATCAGCGCTGCCCTTGAACGCGACAAAACGCACACGCCGCGGATCAATGCCGGCACGCTGCAGGGCCAGCGCCGCCGACAGGTGGTTGGCGCCGCCGATGGAGGTCGATACCCCGATCACCACCGAAGCCGGATCCTTCTGCAATCTCGCAACCAGGTCACGTCCGCTGGCCAGCGGCGAATCCGCACGCACCGAGAGCGCGAAATATTCATCGAACAATGTCGCAATCCAGACGAAATCGCCATGGGCATAGGGACTCTTGCCCAGCGCGCGGCTGATCAGCACGTTCAGGTTGCCGATCATCTGGTAATGCCCGTTGCCGGCCTGCTGGTTCAGGTAATTCCAGGCGATCAGGTTGCCGCCACCGGGCTTGTTCACCACGGACAGGGGGCCTTCGTAAATGCGCTGCGACTGCCACAGCTTCTGGATCAGCCTTGCCGTCTTGTCCGGTGCAGCGCCGGGCGCGGTGCCGACGATGATTTCCACATTGCGCTCCGGCTTCCACGCCGCCTGTTGCGCCAGCACGCTTGCCGGCAGGCCGAGCGCGAGGAACCCAGTCAAACAAAAACCGTACTTGCCCAGCATGTCCGTCTCCTCCGTCATATTGTTGTCGAAACACTTTCAGCACCCCGCTGAATATACCAAAGCCCGGACGGCGGCTTTGCCGGTGTTAGGATTACGGCTTTTCGAAAAGACAATGACCCGCAAAACCCGCATTGATGAAACTGCCGCACGCGCGGCTTTCGAGCAGGCACTCGCCGGCTACGAACAGGATTTCGGCAAATTTTTTCTCGCCCGCCTGTTCGGACTGGAACTGTCCTATACCGGCGAAACCTGCCGAATCGATTTTGACCTCAAGGATTTCATGTTCAACCCGCAGGGTGGACTGCACGGCGGCATCAGCGCCTTCGTGCTCGACATCTCGATGGGCCACCTGCTTCATCGCAGCAGCGGCGCGGGAACAACGCTCGAAATGAAAGTGCAGTATCTGAAAGCCGCCCGTTCGGGCCGCCTGACCTGCACCGCAAGATTCATCCGCCACGGCCGCAGCATCTCCTTCCTTCGCTCGGAACTGGTGGATGAACAGGGCGAACTGATCGCCTATGCGACATCAACCTGGAAATCCCTGAAATCCGCGGCGCCGGCGGCTCCCGCCTGAACCGATGACGCTGCGGCTGGTGCTCGACACCAATGTCTGGCTCGACTGGCTGGTGTTCGACGACCCCGGGATTGCGCCGCTGAAGCTTGCCGTGAGAACCGGCGCAGCCTGCGTGTTCATCAATGCCGCATGCCTCGACGAGCTGGAACATGTCCTGACCTATCCCTTGCTGAAGAATCCATTGGACGCAGCACAGCAGGCCGCATGTATTGCTGCATGCCGCTCCTGTTCCCGGCTTGCGGAAGTTGAGGCTCCGCCTTCGCTGCCGAAATGCGCCGATCCCGATGACCAGAAATTCCTGGAACTCGCCGCCGGCATCCACGCCGACTGCCTGCTGAGCCGGGACCAGGCTCTGCTCGCGATGAGGCGAAACCGCCTGCTCCCATTCCACATCATGACTCCCGGTGAATTTTCCACCCGCAGCGGCGTAGAATTCTCCGGGCAGCGCCACTGAACAAAAACCGCCTTTTCCGGAGGAATGCCATGGAAGTCTTGCCGCTGGGACCGGGATTTGCCGCCGAAATCCGCGGCGTCTCCATGTCCGAAGTCGCCACGCGCGACGATGCCTACCGCGCCGTGCGCGCGGCATTCGAAGAACATTCGGTGCTGGTGTTCCGCGACCAGCCGGTCAGCGATGACCTCCAGGTTGCATACTCCCGCCGCTTCGGCCCGCTGGAAATCGCCAAGGCGGCGTCCCGCGGTGAAGGCACGCCGTTCAGCATCCTGACCAACGTCGAAGCTGACGGTTCACTGGTGCCGCAGGGTCACAAGGAGGAACTTCGCGCCCGCGCCAACCAGCTGTGGCACACCGACAGCTGCTTCAAGATCCCGCCTGCCCTGGCTTCCGTGCTGTCGGGCCGGACGGTGGCCGCCACCGGCGGTGAAACCGAATTCACCTCCATGCGGCTTGCCTGGGAGCGGCTGCCCGCGGACCTGCGCCGGCGTCTCGACAACGCATACGCCTGGCATGACTACGCCCATTCCCGCGGCAAGATCGCCACCCACCTCGCCTCCGAGCGCGAGCGCTCGACGATGCCCGCAGTATGCTGGCGCATGCGCTGGCGCAATCCCGTGAACGGCCGCGACGCCCTGTACATTGCGTCGCATACCTGCCGCATCGAAGGCATGGATACGACAGAGGCATTGCAGCTGATCGACGAACTGACCGCGCTGGCAACCCGCCCCGAACATGTCTACCAGCATCGCTGGCGCAACGGCGATGTCGTGATGTGGGACAACCGCGCCACACTGCATCGCGGCCGCCCCTGGCCGCTCAACGAGCCGCGCTACATGATCCGCACCACCATCTCCGCGACTGATGCCGACGGCCTCGCATCAATGCGGCCGCAGCGCAACGCGGCATGAAAAAAGCCGCGCAAAGTGCGGCTTTTTCCGGCTTGTGGGTATTGCTTCAGCCGCCCTTGATGCCCACCGCACGCACCACCTTGCCCCACTTGGCATATTCGCTGTGAAGGAATTTGCCGAACTGCTCGGGAGTCGACGGCGCAGCGTCGGTACCGGCACGCCTGAATCCGTCCACCAGATCCGCTGATTTCAGCAACGTGGTGGTTTCGCGGTTCAGCAAATCAATGATGGCCTTCGGGGTACCCTTGGGAACCGCCATGCCCATCCAGAACGTCGC
>LNFM01005572.1_pt1 | contig 37483 bp, 29 predicted proteins | sample 596031 | NCBI WGS metagenome assembly LNFM01 (sample SAMN04254537, study PRJNA301005) | activated carbon metagenome | isolation source: dual media filters at the Ann Arbor, Michigan drinking water treatment plant | place: USA: Ann Arbor | reverse complement strand
CTCCTCCTCTCTCGTTTGACCGGAAGTTCAACGCCTCCCAGTCTGGCACTCGATGCCGCTCAGGGGGGAGGAGTCCATCCCATTGGGCTACGCATCGCCCTTCCGCCGCCAGAGAGTTCATCATGACCGGAATCGATCCCGCGTAGCCCGGACGAGCGCCGCATGGCGCGACTCCGGGGCAACGGCGCCCCTCTCACCACCGCACCCCGGAGTCAGGGCATCCGCCCTTCGTCCGGGCTACGCCTCGCCCTTTCACCGCCAGAGAATTCATCGTGACCGGAATCGATCCCGCGTAGCCCGGACGAGCGCCACACGGCGCGACTCCGGGGACAACGGCGCCGCCCCTTCACCGCCTCCCGATCCATGTTCCAATCGCGCCTTTCCGATCTCCTGGAGCCGTCGCCATGACCCGCATCGATCTCGACCAGCGCACCGCCATCGTCACGGGCGCCGCGCGAGGCATCGGCCTTGCCATTGCCGAAAGACTGCTCGCGTCCGGCGCTCGAGTCGCCCTCTGGGATGTCGACACGGCGGAACTCGAGGTCCAGCGCAGCCGCCTCGCGAAGGAAGCCATGGTGTCCGCCTTCACCGTGGACGTGACCGACGAATCCGCCGTGCAGCAGGCCGTGCGCTCGACGGAGGCGCGACTCGGCCCCATCGACATTCTGGTGAACAACGCGGGCATCGGCGGACCGAACCTGCCGATGTGGGAGTACGACGTCGCCGTCTTCCAGAAGGTGTTCGCCATCAACGTCACGGGCACCTTCCTCTGCTCGAAGGCCGTGATCCCCGCGATGCGCCAGCGCAACTACGGGCGCATCATCAACATCGCTTCGATCGCGGGGAAGAACGGCACGCCGTTCTTTTCGGCGTACAGCGCCTCGAAGGCCGCGGTGATCGGTCTCACGAAGGCGCTCGCAAAGGAACTCGCAGAGACGGAGATCCTCGTGAACACCGTCACGCCCTCCGTCGCCGACACGGACATCCTCAAGCAGTTCGAGCCGGAGAAAGTGAAGTGGATGCTGGACCAGGTGCCGAAGGGACGCTTCGTGCGCCCCGACGAGATCGCAGCGATGGTCGCGTGGCTCGCGTCGGACGAATGCTCGTTCTCGACGGGTCAGGTGTTCGACATCACGGGCGGGCGTTCGGTGTACTGACCTTGCCGGCTGTCCGCTTCACGGAACGGCGGAATACTTCGGCCAGCACCCACAGCGCAAGCCCGGCGGCGACGAAAGGCCACGTGTACCCGAAGTGCTCGATGGACCAGCCGAACAGCACCACGCCGATGGCCTGTCCGAGAAACAGGCACATGGCGAACAGGCTCACGCCGGCACCGCGCGCCTCGGGCGAGATCTCGGTGGCGCGCGTCTGCAGCGTGTTGTGCAGCATGTAGAACGCAAAGCCCTGCAAGGCCACAAACGGTGCGACGGCCGCCGCGCTCGGCAACACGGCAATCATGATGAAGCACAGAGCCATCAGCCAGCCGCCTCCGCGAACCAGCCCGGCTTCGCCCAGACGGCCAACAAGACGACGCACCAGGAAGCTGTAGCACAGCCCGCCGATACCGAAGCCGGCGACGATGAGGCCGGTCACCGTGTCGCTCAGATGGAAGGCTTCCTTGATGTGGGCACCGACGAATCCGAGTGCGCCGAAGAACAGGATGCCTTCCACCGCCACGGTCGCGAGCACCGGTCGCGCTCGCGGTGACGCCACGATCGTCGCGTATCGGCGCCAGGGCGGCGTGTAGCTGCCGGTACCGCGGTCGCCGATGCGGACCGACTCGCGGCCGATGAGTACGGCCAGCAGCAGGAAGCCCGCCGCGATCACACCGAACGTGCTGCGCCAGCCGAAGGCGTCGCTCATCACGCCGCCGATGAGCGGTCCGAAGCTCTGGCCCAGCAGCGTGCCCGCGATGAAGCGACCGAGGATGGCCTGCCGGCCCTCGTACGGAAACCGGTCGCCGATGAAGGCGAGCGACAGCGGGATGACCGCCCCGGCGGCCATGCCCGTGAGAAATCGTCCGGTATTGAGTACGGCCAGCGTGGGCGCGAACGCGCACAGTATGGCTGCCAGTGCCGCCGCGACCATGCCGGACGCGATGACCCGCAGCTTGCCGAACCGGTCGCCCAGCGGCCCATGGATGGCCTGGAATGTACCGTAGGCGAACGTGAACGCCGTGAGGACAAAGGCGGCATCGGGCACGGCGACGCGGAACTCGCGGGCCAGGGTGGGGAGCAGGGGATCGGCAGCCCGCATCGAAGCGCCGGATACGAACCCCGCCGTGGCGAGGAGGACGACGGTGGCGAGCGCGGTGCGCTCGGTTTGCTGCGACATGACCGGGCCGGTGCGAAAAGGACCCGGAGGTTAGCCGGTTTTGCGCCTCGGCGGATACGCCCGTGCGTCAGCCCGCGTGGCAGATCGCCGTCGTCACCGCCTGCAGGGTCGAGCCGTCGACGGCGTCCTCGGCATGAACCAGCACCCCCGATTTCGCAGGGTCAAACTCCTGAGGCGCGGGAAGACGCACGTCGAGCGCCACGCGACCCGAAGCATCCGGTGTGAAGGGGCCCGCTACCCGGCGCACGACGAAATCGTGCGTGAGTCGCTTGCCACCGTTCTCTCCCGCCGTGACCTGGGTGCTCAATCCGTTCTGGTAGAGCACCACGTAGATCCGGGCGCGACTGCGCAATTCGTCGCGGTCGATCCGCACCTCGCCCGAGACGCGCGTCTCGCGGCGCTCTCCAGGTATCGCGCGGACCGTGATGTGCGCCCGGGGTTTGTCGGCAGCCGCTCCTCGCGCGCGCGCCGCGATCTCGTCCGCGAACTCGTGCGGGCGGACATCGCGTCCGTCAAACACGAATTGCGGGGTGTAGATCGTGTTCGAGCGATTGCGGGCCGCCACGCGCTGCTGTCGGGCCGAGTAGTCGGGGCTCGAGAACCGGTCAGGCCACCCGAGCCGGTTCCAGTAGTCGACGTGATAGGCAAGGGGAATGGCGTGAGGCGTGGTGCCGGGTCGGCCGAACTCCCGGGACAGCCAGCGATCGGCGGGAGGGCAACTGTTGCAGCCCTCGGAGGTGTAGAGCTCGAGCACCGGCAGACGCGTGGCGCCGCTTTCGACATCGCACGCACCGGCGTGCGCGAGAGACGCCGCCAACGCACCCAGTGCCACGACCACGGGGCCCGCCAATCTTCGAATGCCGTTCATGAGTCGTCCTCCCGTGCGAAGCGCACGGAGACTGGTACGGGCGGAGTGGGAGATTGGATTCGTGTCGTGGAGGACGTGGGGGCGCGTGGCTTGGGTCGTCGTTGCCGCGATTTCTTCGGCGGTTGCCCCGGAGTCGGGGCGTGTGCCCCTCGTCCGGGCTACGGAACTCGAGACGATTTCGCGTAGCCCGGACGACGCCCGACGGGCGGACTCCGGGGAAGTCGCCGCGACTTCCTCGACGTCGCCTCGGAGTCGGGGCTGGCGCCCCTCGTCCGCGCTACGTCGCCGCCAGCGCCGTCAGGACGTCGTGCCCTGTGAGGAGATAGGTCTCATCCGCCGGGAAGTCCTTCACGAGCACCGCCGGGTGCTCGGGCGTGATCATCGGCGCGAGCAGTTCCACCGGCGTCTCGATATCCACGAACCGGAACGCCTTCTGCATCACGGTCTTCACCGGTTCGTGCCGCACCTTCGGATCGGCCACCATCGCCGCGTAGACGTGACGCTCGCTCACGGACCCGACGATGCGCCCGCCCTGGGTGATGGGGATCTGCGAGAAGTCGTGCTCGCTCATCACACGGATGGCCTGCGAGACGGGAACATCGACCTCGAGCGAGACGAGCGCCGCGACCTTCTTGTTGCGCACGAGATCGCGGGCGGTCCTGCCGGGCAGCGGCTCGTACCCCATCGAGCGCATCCAGTCGGGGTTGAACATCTTGCCCACGTACCGCGTGCCGTGGTCGTGGAAGATAACCACGACCGTCTCGCCCTTGCGGAAGTTGTCCTTCAACTGCAGCAGCCCGGCGATCGCGGAGCCGGCGGAGTTGCCCGCCCAGATGCCTTCCTGCCGGACGATCTCACGCGTGTAGATCGCGGCGTCGCGGTCGGTGACCTTCTCGAAATGGTCGATCACGGAGAAATCGACGTTTTCGGGAAGGAAGTCCTCGCCGATGCCTTCGGTCACGTAAGGATAGATCTCGTTCTTGTCGAAGATGCCGGTCTCCTTGTACTTCTTGAACACCGACCCGTAGGTGTCGATGCCCCAGACCTTGACGCCCGGCTTCTTCTCCTTGAGGTAGCGGCCCGTGCCGCAAAGCGTGCCGCCGGTGCCCACGCCCACGAGCAGGTGGTCGACCTTTCCCTCCGTCTGCTCCCAGATTTCAGGGCCCGTGGACTCGTAGTGCGCCTGCGCATTGCTGGGGTTGTCGTACTGGTTGGCCTTCCACGCGTTGGGCGTTTCCTTCACGAGTCGCGACGACACGCTGTAGTACGAACGCGGGTCCTCGGGATCCACATCGGTCGGGCAGACGATCACCTCGGCACCGAAGGCGCGCAGCGCGTAGACCTTTTCCATCGACTGCTTGTCGGTGGTGGTAAAGATGCACTTGTAGCCCTTCACGATCGCCGCGATGGCGAGCCCCATGCCCGTGTTGCCGCTGGTGCCTTCGATGATGGTGCCGCCGGGCTTGAGCAGACCCTGGCGCTCGGCATCCTCGACCATGCGAAGCGCCATGCGGTCCTTGATGCTGTGGCCCGGGTTGAAGGTCTCGACCTTGGCGTAGACGGTCGCGGCCACGTCCCGCGTGATGCGGTTCAGGCGGACCAACGGCGTGTTGCCGATGGTGCCGAGGATGTCGTCGAATACGTTGCTGGGCATGGGCTTGTTCCGGAATGGCTGATAGCCGACAGTGTGATCACGCGATCTTGCCACGCCGGCCCGGCCGGAAATAGTCGGTGTTGTCGTAGAACGCAGCCGACGCGCTCTGCGGACACCAGCCCGGCAGTCCCAGCACCGGCAACGGCGCGAGATCCGCCGGGGTTCGAAGGCCGCCAATGATCCGCGAGAGAGCCCCGTCGACGCAAGCGAGCCGGTTAGCCCACGCGTCGTCCGGGAAGGTCCCCGGCACGTGTACGAACAGCACCTTCGCCGTCAGACCGACGAACGGCGTCCGCAGCTTCTCCATGAGCGCGTGGCCAAACGGGATGCACACCGCGCCCGCGATCAGTCCGGCGCGCTTTTCCCAGAACACTTCCCGCCATCGGAAGGCACGAATGGCGGCTTCGATGGCCGGGTCCGTCACCGCCACGACGATGCCGTCCTCGTCGAAGAGCGTGAGCGCATCGCGCAACCGCGACCGGCCCGCATGCGCGGGCGCGGCGTCGAGGTCAGCCACGTGCGCCGCATTCAGCGCAGCCTTGCTCCGGGGGAACAGGCGCCAGGCCGCGACATTGAAGCGGTCGTGCCAGGTGTCCGCCCGCACGGCCAGCGCGCCGCGGGTGTAGATGTCGCGCTCGTAGCCCTGGGCCCCTTCGCTCATGGCGGCGCACACTCGCAGCAGTTCGCCGTTCGCGTTGGTGACGGACGCCCCGTCGAGCACTGCCTGCAGGCCGGCGAGGTCGGCATGCGCCAGACGATCGGAATCGATGACGCTCCGTAGCGCCTCGTAGGCCGGATGATCCATGGCATCACCCCGGATCATTGGCGGGCCCGCCAGGGGATACAATCGAACGGAGTGCGACGCCGGCCGGTCGAAGCCTGCGCAAGACGCTCATCCCTGATTCCTCGCCCACCGCCAAATCCGTCTCCAAGGAGATCCTCCATGTCCCGTCTGCTCGTTTCCCTGCTCGCCGCGCTCGCCCTCGCCGGCTGCGCCCACAAAGGCTCCAATCAGGTCCAGGCCGATCTTCCGGTCGACAAGGGTACCGTCGCCACCGGTGCCGGCAGCGCCGTCAAGATGAAGGGTAACCCCCTGCCCCTGTCCGGTCGCGCCATCGCCGTGGGCGAACGTCTGCCCGATGCGATGGTCACCGGCACCGATCTCAAGCCCGTGAACCTCGGTGAGGCCACCGGCAAGGTACGCATCATCAGCGTCGTCCCGTCCGTCGACACACCCACCTGCGACAAGCAGACCCACGAACTGTCCGAAAAGAACGCGGGGCTCGACAAGCAGGTCGAGATGGTCACCGTCAGCATGGACCTGCCGTTCGCGCAGTCCCGCTTCGCGAAGGAAGCCAAGATCGCCAATGTGCGCTTCCTGTCCGACTACAAGGCGCACGAGTTCGGCGACAACCATGGCCTGATGATCGAACCGCTGGGTCTGCTCGCGCGCGCCGTGATCGTCACCGATCGCGACAACATCGTGCGCTACATCCAGGTCGTGCCGGAAGTGACCGCCCTGCCCGACATGCAGGCCGCCATGAAGGCCGCGAAAGACCTCCTGTAACTCTCCTGTACCGGCCGGGGGTGGCCCGTCCGCCCCCGGTGTCGTTTTCAGAATCGACATGACCGACCGTATCGACTGCGCCGTCATCGGCGCCGGGGTGGTGGGCCTCGCCATCGCCCGCGAACTCGCCCTTGCCGGGCGCGAGGTTCTGATCCTCGAAGCCGAATCCGGCATCGGCGAGCACACGAGTTCGCGCAACTCCGAAGTCATTCACGCTGGCATCTACTATCCGAAGGGTTCACTGAAGGCGCGCCTTTGCGTGGAGGGCAAGCAGTTGCTCTACGCCTACTGCGCCGAGCACGGCGTGCCTCACGCCAACTGCGGCAAGATCATCGTCGCGTCTCGCCCTGAAGAATCCGACGCCGTGTTGAGCTACATCCCCACGGCCGCGGCGGCCGGCGTGCACGACCTGCGACGGCTCGACCCTGCCGAAGTCCGCGACATGGAGCCGGACGTGGTGGCCGTCACGGCGGTGCTGTCGCCCTCCACCGGGATCATCGACAGTCACGCTCTCATGCTGGCGTACCAGGGCGACGCCGAGAACGCGGGCGCGATGACCGTCTTCCGCAGCCCGGTCCTGAGCGGCGAAGTCACTGCCGACGGCATCCTGCTGCGTGTCGGTGGGGACGAGCCCATGGAGATCCTCTGCAATACCGTGGTGAACAGCGCCGGCTTGTTCGCGCCGGCGGTCGCGCGTTCCATCGCAGGTCTCGATCCGCAAAAGCTGCCCGGGCAGTACTACGCCAAGGCGCACTACTTCACGCTGAGCGGCAAGCCGCCGTTCCGGCGCCTCGTGTATCCGGTGGGCCATGGCTCCTGGCTGGGGGTACACGTCACGATCGACCTGGGCGGTCAGGTGCGCTTCGGGCCCGACATCGAATGGGTCGACAGCGTGGACTACGCCTTCGACCATTCGCGCGAACCGCTCTTCTACGAGGCTATCCGGCGCTACTACCCGGGGCTGAAGGACGGCACGCTCCAGCCGGGCTATACCGGCATCCGGCCCAAGATTTCCCGCAAGGGCGAAACCCCGGCGGATTTCCGCATCGACGGCCCGGCCGACCATGGCGTGCCCGGCCTGGTGAATCTCTACGGCATCGAGTCCCCGGGACTGACCGCGTCGATGGCAATCGCACGCGACGTCGCGAAAATGCTCCACTCGTAGCCCGGACGAGGCCCGACGGGGCCGACTCCGGGATTGCGCCTCTCTGCGTCGGGGCCACCACCCCGTAGCCCGGACGAGGCCCGTATGGGCCGACTCCGGGACAACGCTCCCGCGCGAGGCGATCGTCTCGCGCCTCCTCGCCCCCTCACAACACGAACGGATCACTGTACGCCACCGACTTCGGGTCCTTCCGCCAGATCCGCGGGTCGGCATCGATGTACAACTCGTCCGCGCCTGCAAGTACTGGCCTTGTGGCGTGGCGCCTCGCCTTCTCTTCCGATCCTCCTCGAGCTTCCGTCTCGCTGCCGGGAACTCGCTCGCGATCTCCACGGACCATTGATCCACGACAAGGCCCTCGGACACGCCGTTGCCCAGACTGGAAAAAAGAACACGTGGTTGATCGACCCAAGATGTTCAACGAACCTTACGGAGGCATCATGAATTCCATCGCCAGCAAACTGGGCTATGCGTTGATGGTCACATTCGCCGCAGGCGCCACCGCCGCGTGGGCGGAAGACACTTGCCACGGCTATTCGGTTGGGACGAGCAAGGACCGAGTCCTGATTCACGTGATGGGTGTCGTCCCGATGCATCTCGCTTCCGGCGAATGCGGGGAGACCTCTTCCGGCGGTCAAGGGAAAATGACGCGGGACTGCACCTACACCGACCGGGACGGTGACCGATGGACCAGCACAAACAACTGGGAGAAGGGCACGCCAAGCGGCACATGGTGCAACGTGAACGGGACGGGCAAGTACGAGAAGACGATGGGCGGTTGCGGATGGTGGAAGACGGTTCAGACGGGGCCGATCAGCGCCTGGGAGTTCGGCGGTCAGTGCCAGTTGATGTCCATCGATCGGTAGTCCTCGAGCCCCGGGCCAGCGTCCGCGTCACCGCCATCCGAAGCGCTGTTCCCGGACGGAGTCCGGGCTACGCGGAGGCCAAAGACGGGACTCCCGTAGCCCGGGCTTCGCCCGGGGCCTGTACACGCATCACAGAGATCTGAAACGCCGCTCCCGGACGGAGTCCGGGCTACGAACCAACGAGATGGCAAGCGACGACGCGCCCGTCACCGATCGGTTTCGCGACGGGCGTCTCGACCCGACACCGCTCCGTGGCGTGCGGGCACCGCGGATGGAATGCACATCCCGAGGGCCGATCGATCGGGCTCGGAATCTCCCCGGCCACCGGGGTCCGCGACGTCCCGGTCATCGCAAGGTCGGGCACAGCGGCCAGCAGCATGCGCGTGTAGGGATGCGCCGGGTCCTTCAGGATCGTGGTCGCCGGCCCTACCTCCACCAGACGCCCGAGGTACATCACGCCCAGATCGTGGGCGACGTACTCGACGACCGCCAGGTTGTGCGAAATGAACAGATAGGTGAGGCCGAGACGATCCTGCAAGTCCCGCATGAGGTTCAGCACCTGCGCCTGAACCGAGACGTCCAGCGCCGAAGTGGGCTCGTCGCACACCAGAAACTCGGGCTCTGACGACAGGGCGCGCGCGATGGAAATTCGCTGCCGCTGCCCGCCGGAGAACTCGTGCGGAAACTTGCGGGCATCCGCGGGCGCCAGACCGACCTGCCGGAGCAGCGCGGCCACGCGCTCGGCGCGATCGGTCTCCGACATCGCCGCGTTCTGCACGCGCAGCGGTTCGGCCACGATGTCGTCGACCTTCCAGCGCGGATTGAGGCTCGCGTAAGGGTCCTGGAAGATCATCTGCATGCGACGGCGCACGGCCATGGTTTCCCGGCCGGAACCGGACGGCATCGGCTGGCCGTCGAAGCGCACCGTTCCGCGTGACGGCTTATACAGGCCGACCGCGAGCCGACCGACCGTCGACTTGCCGCATCCCGACTCGCCGACGAGCGCAAGTGTCCGCCCGCGCGCCACGCGAAACGACGCGTCGTCCACGGCCACCAGTCGCTGCTTCGGCAATCGGGACAGCACGCGCTCCAGCCACGGCTGCGAGACATCGAAGTCCCGACCCACGTCCGCGAACTCGAGCAGCGGGACGTCAGCCACGGGACGATTCTCCATGCAGCCAGCAGGCGACCTCGCGACCGTCGACCGCCACGGCCCGCGGAATCTCGCGATCGCACTGCGCGAGGCGCTGTGTGCAGCGAGGATGGAAGGCACAGCCCGGCGGAATCGCATCGAGCCGCGGCATGGCGCCGTCGATCTGCGCCAGACGGGACCGTAGCGCCCCGAGTTTCGGGATGGCGCCCATGAGGCCTGTCGTGTACGGGTGCAGCGGCGCGTGGACGATCTCACGCACGGGCCCGATCTCGGCGATGCGGCCCGCGTAGAGCACCGCCACACGATCCGCCGTCTCGGCGATGACGCCCATGTCGTGGGTGATGAGCAGCACGGCGGTGCCTCGCGTGCGCGCCAGGCGCTTCAGCAGTTCGATGATCTGCGCCTGCGTCGAGACATCGAGCGCCGTCGTCGGCTCGTCCGCGATCACTAGCCTCGGCTCGGCACATAGCGCCAGCGCGATCACGACCCGCTGCCGCATGCCGCCCGAGAGCTGATGCGGATACTGGTCGAGCCGCTTTTCCGGCGCGGGTATGCCGACTTCGCCCAAGAGCTTGAGCGCGCGGTCCCGTGCCGCCCGCGCGCCGACGGCATCGTGCGTGAGGATCGTCTCCACCAGTTGCTGGCCGATCGTGAAGAGCGGGTCGAGGGCCGTGAGCGGATCCTGGAAGATCGCGCCGATGCGTTTGCCGCGCAGGCGCCGCATCGCCTCGGGTGCGAGGTTGTCGATGCGACTTCCCTCCAGCAGGATCTCGCCCGCGGTGATGCGTGCCGGGGGCTCGAGCAGACCGAGGATCGCCGTGCCGGTCACCGACTTGCCGGCGCCGGACTCTCCCACCATGCCGAGAATCTCGCCCTCGCCGATCTGCAGCGAAATGTCGTCCACCGCCACGAGCGGACCGCGGCGCGTCTCGAATGCGACGCGCAGATGCCGCACCTCGAGCAGAGCGCTCATCGCAGCCGCGGATTGAGAGCGTCGCGCAGCCAGTCACCGAGCAGATTGACCGACAGCGCGAGCGCGACCAGGGCGAGACCCGGGAACACGGTGATCCACCATTCGCCCGAGAAGAGGAAATCGTTGCCCACGCGGATCAGCGTGCCCAGGGAAGGCGTAGTGACCGGCATACCCACACCGAGGAACGACAGCGTGGCCTCGGTGATGATCGCCGTCGCGAGATGGATCGTGGCGATGACCAGCACCGGGCCGAGCACGTTGGGCAGCAGATGGTGGAACATGATCGCCACCGGGTGCCTTCCGATCACGCGGGCGGCCTGCACGTACTCCTTGCGCTTCTCGACCAGCGTCGAGCCGCGCACGGTCCGCGCGTACTGCACCCACCCGGACAGGCCGATGGAAGCGATGAGCACCCAAAGCGCCTGACCTCCGTGGGCGGAGTCGGGCATCGCGACCCGCACCACGCCGTCCACCAGCAGCGCGATCAGGATGGCCGGGAACGACAGCTGGACGTCGGCCACGCGCATGATGAATGCCTCGATCGACCCGCCCGCGTAGCCGGCGAGCAGACCGAGGGAGACGCCCAGCACCATCGCGACCACCACGGAGCCCACGCCGACCAGCAACGAGATCCTCGCGCCGTAGAGGATGCCCGACAGCACGTCGCGCCCCTGATCGTCGGTGCCGAGCAGGTACGTGGCACGACCCTCGGCCGTCCAGGCGGGCGGAAGCAGGGCATCCATGAGCTCGAGCGAGGCAAGGTCGAACGGGTCGTGCGGCGCAATCCATCCGGCGAACAGGGCACCGACCACGCAGATCAGCGCGACCACGGCGGCGAGGATCGCCACCGGCGAGCGCCGGAACGACCACGCGATGTCGGAGTCGAGCCAGCGACGCCAGCGGCTTTCCGCCGCGGGCACTGTGATCTCGTCCTCCCGACTTCCGGTGCTCACGACGCGCGCACTACTTCACCGTCACCCAGCGCAGGTACTGGAAGTTGTCGGGGATCTGCACCATCTCGACAGACTTCCGGAGACCCCAGGTGATGGGCTGCTGGTGCAGAGGAATGTGGCCGATGTCGTCCTGGTGGATCCTGAAGGCCTCGGCAATCATGTTGGTGCGCTTCGCGGGGTCGTTCTCGGCGCCGATGCGGCGGGTGAGGTCGTCCACCTTCGGGTTGGAATAGGCGCCACCGTTGAACTGGCCCTGCGCACCCTCCCCCGGCGTCGACATCAGCGCGAACAGCGCGTTGTGGGCATCCTGGCTCGCGGGCGTCCACCCGGCGAGATAGAACGACACGTTGCGCGAGAGCACCTTGGGGAAGAACTGGGTCTTCGGCTCGGCCACAAGGTTCACCTTGATGCCCACCTTCGCGAGCATGGAGGCGACGGCCTGACAGATCTCGCCGTCGTTCACGTAGCGGTCATTGGGGCAGTTCATGCCGACCTCGAACCCACTGGGGTAGCCGGCCTCCGAGAGCAGCCTGCGCGCACCTTCGGCATCGAAGGGCAGCCGTTTGTTCAGTTCGGGCACGAAGCCCTCCACCGACGGCGCCACCATGATGCCTGCCGGTGTGGACACACCGCGCATGATGCGCGTGCGGATCGCCTCGATGTCGATGGCCTGGTAGACCGCCTGCCGAACCCGCTTGTCCTTGAAGGGGTTCTTGCCCTTCACGTTCGAGAACAGCAGTTCGTCACGCTTCTGGTCCATGCCCAGGAAGATGGTACGCATCTCCGGCGACTGCTTCACCTGCAGATCGGGATTGCTCCGGATGCGCGGGACGTCCTGGAGGGGAACCGGGTCCACCATGTCCATCTCGCCGCTGATGAGCGCCGCGACGCGTGTGGCGTCGTTGGCGATGGGCGTGAAGATGGCTTCGGTGATGTTGTGCTCGGCCTTGCCCCACCATTCGGGGTTGGGCACGAACACCGTCTTCACGCCTGGCTGCCGCGACTCGAGCTTGAAGGGGCCGGTGCCGCTGGCGCGGGTGCTCGCGTAGTTTTCCGTGCCCTTGCGCACGTCGACCGGCCGCATCGCGCCGTTCTTCTCGCACCACTTCTTCGACATGATGTACCAGCGGCTCACCGTCTGCGGCAGGATCGTGAAGGGCTCCGTCGTAACGATGTCGATGGCGTTGGCGTCCACCTTGCGGATCTCGCGGATGGCCGCGACGTAGACGCGGACGTCGGAGCCTTCCCCCTTGGCACGCTCGAAACTGAAGATCACGTCGTCGGCCGTGAATGGCGAGCCGTCGTGGAACTTCACGTTCTTGCGCAGGTTGAAGCGCCAGACGGTAGGCGCGGTCTGCTTCCAGTCGGTGGCGAGTTCCGGCGTGATCTCGAACTTGCGGCCTCGGCCGGTAAGCGCCTCGTAGACGTTACCCGTGAGCGACAGCAGCACTGCCTCGTTGTGCATGTGCGGGTCGACGGAGAGCGCATCGCCCTGGTTGGCGAACCGGAAGGTCCTGGCTTCGGCCTGGAAGGCCGCGAGGCCCACCGCACAGGCAATGGCCCACGCGCCCAGGTGACGAAGCGACACGGCACGGATCATCAGACGACCTCCATCGCGCCGGCAACGGCCGTGCTGCCCTGCAGCGGCATGGCGGATTCCGCGAGGGCGGCGAGGAAGCCGGCGCCGAGCGGAATCACCGAGTCGTTGAAGTCGTAGTGCGGGTTGTGGAGCAGGCAGCCGCCATCGGCGCCGCCCTGCCCGAGAAAGACGTAGGCACCCGGACGTTCCTGCAGGAGGTACGCGAAGTCTTCCGCGCCCATGGTCGGGTCGGCATCGCGCACGACGTTGCCCGGGCCGAACACCTGCTCGCCCACTCGCGCGGCGAACTCGGACTCCCGCTCGCTGTTGACGGTGGCGGGGTAGCCGCGCGTGATCTCGACCTCTGCCGTGCCACCCATGGCGAGTGCGAAGCCGGTGGCGATCTCGCGGATGCGCCGCTCGGCAAGGTCGCGCGTCTCGGGCCGGAAGCTGCGCAGCGTGCCCAGCAGGTGCACCGCGTTGGGAATCACGTTGTGCGCGCCGGTCTGGCTCGTGTGCATCGAACAGATGCTCACGACCACCGCATCCACCGGCGCCACATTGCGGCTGGCGATCGTCTGCAGCGCAGAGATGATCTGGGCAGCCACCACCACCGGGTCCACCGCCAGGTGCGGCAGGGCGCCATGACCGCCGCGACCGCGGACCACGATGGAGACCTCGTCGGTCGCGGCCATCACCGGACCAGGCCTCACGGCCATCTTGCCCGGCGGCAGCTGCGGCCAGTTGTGAAGCGCGTAGACCTCGTCCATCGGAAATCGGTCGAAGAGCCCTTCCCGGACCATCACGCCGCCGCCCCCGCCGTGTTCCTCGGCCGGCTGGAAGATCACGTACACCGTGCCGTCGAAATTGCGGGTCTCCGCCAGGTAGCGCGCCGCGCCGAGCAGCATGGTCGTGTGCCCGTCGTGACCGCAGGCGTGCATCTTCCCGGCGGAGCGGGAGGCGTGGGGCTTTTCGCCGGCCTCGTGCATGGGCAGGCAGTCCATGTCGGCGCGCAGACCGACGGCCTTTCGGCGGGTATCCGTGCGGCCGCGGATCACCCCGACCACACCCGTGGTGGCGAGGCCACGATGGACCTCTATGCCGAAGGTACCCAGCTTCTGCGCCACGACCGAAGCCGTGCGGGCCTCCTCGAAGGCGAGTTCCGGATGCATGTGGATGTCACGGCGCACCGTGACGAGCTCTTCGTGGAAGCGGCGGATGTAGTCGACGGAAGCAGTCATGTTGGCAGGCCCTCAGTGTGCGGCGGCGCCGTCGAGGCGCAGCCGGGGATCCACGGCATAGTACAGAAGGTCGACGACCAGATTGATGATGACGAACAGCAGCGCGATCAGGCACAGGTAGGCACCCATGACCGGCACATCGGCGAACATCACCGACTGGATGAAGAGGAGCCCCATCCCCGGCCACTGGAACACCGTCTCGGTGATGATGGCGAAGGCAACGATCGAGCCCAGCTGCAGCCCGGCCACGGTGATCACCGGAACCAGCGTGTTGCGCAGGGCATGGCGGAAATGCACCAGCCGGTCCGGCAGGCCCCGCGCCCGCGCGAAACGGATGTGGTCGGCCCGGAGCACCTCCAGCATCTCGGAGCGCGTGAGCCGCATGATGAGCGTCATCTGGAACAGCCCGAGCGTGATCGACGGCAGGATGAGGGCCTTCAGCCCGCTGACCGTCAGCAGGCCGGTACTCCACCCGCCCAGCATGACGACGTCACCGCGACCGAAGGACGGCAGCCACCCCAGTTGCACGGCAAACACCAGGATCAGCAGGATGCCGATCAGGAAGGTCGGCAGCGACACGCCGATGAGCGAGACCACCAGGAAGGCCTGCGACAGCCATGAACGCGGCTTGAGCGCGGTGTAGACCCCCATGGGAATGCCGACTGCCACCGCGAAAAGGGCAGCAGCAAGAGACAGCTCGAGCGTGGCAGGCAGGCGTTCCGCGAACAACGTGCTCACCGGGCGGAGCTGGCGCAGCGACAGACCGAAGTCCCCCTGGACCGCCCGCGCCACAAACCGGCCGTACTGCACGTGGAAGGGCTGGTCGAGGCCGAGCTGAGCGCTCATGGCGGCGCGCTCGGCCGGGGTGGCGTCCTGCCCCAGCATGAACACGACGGGGTCGCCCACGAACCGGAACAGTGCGAAGGCGATGAGGCCCACGGCAGCCATGACGAGGGCGGCTTGCACGAGACGGCGGAGGACGAACGCGGCCATGGAGGTTCCGGAGAGGGGCGGTGGCTCCCGCGCGCCGGGAAGGCGGGGCCCGGACACGGGGCACCGGGCGGGCAGTCGGAACGATCATGCCCAATCGGGCTCAAGGGCGTCAACGCGAAACGTTGGCGCAGCATGCAGGCCGGGCTGCGCCCGGGGATCGTCGCGACTTTCGTCCGCCGTTGGTGAGGTTCGTGGAACAGGCGTGGCGGGACACCACGTTGCCGAGGAGTGTTCCCGGGCGGAGCCCGGGCTACGAAGCGGGCTTCGAGCCTGCCGAGGTTCCCCCTCCTTCCCGGGGACCGGGCTGCGCCAGCGCGCAGCCCGGCCTCCTCCCCCGGGGCCATTCCTTGGTCAGCCGAGAGGCGATGCGACGGCTTTAGTCGTCGTGCACGTCGGAGCGTCGACCCGGACGGAGTCCGGGCTACGGGCGTCGCCATGTCGTAGCCCGGGCTCCGCCCGGGGACCACGCCCGCGAATCGCGCCTCCCTCTCAGCGGTGCGCCTTCTCTCCCGCGCGCCACGCCCGTTCGGCGTCGTCCCACGCACCGAGCGCCTGAAGGTCCGGCACCCACGCAAGCCCGCTCTTGCCGTCGGACGAGCGCGCTTCGGGTGTCACCACCATGTCCAGCAACGCGGGCAGATTGGCCAGGGCACGATCGATCGCGGGACCGAGATCCTCCACACGTTCCACCCGTTCGCCGTGCATGCCGAAGGCGCGCGCCATCGCGGCGTGGTCGGAGAACTGGAGACGCGTCCCCACCACCTTGCCGTGCGTGTCGGTCTGGTCATGGACTTCGATCTGCCACGCCCCGTTGTTCGCGACGACGATGAGCACCGGCGCCTTGTGCCGCACGGCCGTGTCGATCTCCATCGCGTTGAAGCCAAACGCGCCGTCGCCCGTGGCCACGACCACCTGCTTGCCGGGACACGCGAGACTGGCCGCGATGCCGAACGGCGTGCCGATGCCGATGCACCCGAGCGAACCGGGATCGAGATACGTCTGCGACGTGAGCCCTACGCGCGCGAAGCTGAGGAAGTCGCCGCCGTCGGCGACGATCACCGCATCCGGGCGTAGCCGCGATTGCAGTTCGGCCAGAACGCGGTTGGGATGCAGGCGGCCGTCGGACCCGTTCGGCGCGGACTGCATGGTCTGCCGGAGCTTGGTCGCGCGCTCCTCGTGCTTCTTCCGCAGTGCGCCAGCCCAGGTTCGGTCCACCTGCGACGGACGGTCGCCGGCCTTGGCGACGATGGCCTCCAGCGCCGCGCCGACATCCGCGAACAGTTCGACCTCACCGCGACGGTTGTCGCGCAGATCGCCGGGCGCATCGCCGATGCGGACGAACTTCGCGTCGCCGAACACCGCCGGCGAGCCGAAGGCGAGCTGGAAGTCGAGACGACGGCCGAGCGTCACCACACAATCGGAATCGCTCAGCACCGCGCCGCGCATCGCTGCGACCACGGACGGATGCTCTTCCGGCACCAGACCCTTGCTCTCACCCGTGTCGAGGTACACCGCGCCGAGCTTGTCGAGGAACTTGCACAGCGCCGGCCCTGCACCCTTCGCCCCGCGCCCGCTGATGACCAGAGGACGCTTCGCGTTCCACAGCAGTTCCACCGCTGCCGCCACCCGCGCCGGATCGGGCAGCAGCACGTCCTTCGCCTTCGCTCGGAAGTGTTCCGCGAGTTGCACGGCCTTCGGCACGTCGGCACGCAGCGTATCGACCGGGAAGTCCAAATACACCGGCCCCGGATCGCCGCCCTGACCGAAGGCGCGAGTCACGGCCTCGTCGAGTTCCTGCAGGACCAGGGCGGGTTCGCGCACGGTGCGGGCGTAGCGCGTGATCGAGCGCACGAGGTCCGTGTGCACCATGTCCTGCAGCGCCCCGCGATTCTCCTGCGGGCCGGGCGGCGTGCCGGACAGCACGAGCACCGGCGCGCGAGACACGTGCGCATTGGCGATGCCGGTCATGGCGTTGGTCACACCGGGGCCTGCGGTGACCAGCGCCACACCGAGACCGCCCGTGAGTTCGGCGTGGGCGTGCGCCATATAGACCGCAGCACGTTCGTCACGCACGTCGACGATCTGAATGCCCTCGGCGTCGATGCGCATCCACATCGGCATGATGTGGCCGCCGCAGAGGGCGAAGACGCGGTCGACACCGCGTGCCTTGAGAAAGCGGGCGATGACGCCGGCGGCGCAGTGCTCGGTGAGCGGAGGTAGGGTCATGTCGGGATCCTCGGGGTCAGGACTTCTTCTTGCGCGGACGCAGATCGATCACGCCGGGAAGCGTGCGCGGGTCCGTGCCCTGGGGAAAGATGTGGATCTTCTGCACCTTGGCGGACGTGCCGGTGGGCAGGGAATCCATGAACAGGTAGTACGCCGGCACCTTGAAGTACGCGAGGCGTTCGTAGGCGTAATCGAACAGCTTGCTGGCGAGCTCGGGACCGGGCACGCCGGGCGGCTTGGCGATGATGCAGGCCATCACCTCCTCCTCGCGCAGTTCGTCCGGCACGGCGAGGACCGCTACCTGCTTCACCTCCGGATGGAACGTGAGGCAGGCCTCGACTTCGGCCGCGGCGATGTTCTCGCCGGAGCGGCGGATGATGTTCTTCTTGCGGTCCATGAAGTAGAACACGCCCTCCGCATCGCGTACCGCGACGTCTCCGGTGTGGAACCAGCCGCCCTGCCAGGATTCCTCGGTGGCTTCCTCGTTCTTCAGGTAGCCGGAGAAGAAGCCCTTGCGAGGCGTGGCAGCGCTGTGGCGCACGACGAGTTCGCCCGGCGTGCCCACCGGCTGCTCGTTGTTGTTCTCGTCGACCACGCGGGCCTCGGTGCCGAAGGCCGGCTTGCCGAAGGATCGCGTGTGGATCTTGCGCGGCTCGTGGTTGTCGCTGATGAGGCGGCCGGTCTCGGACATGGCCCACATCTCGACGAGCGCCATGCCGAAGCGCTTCTCGAAGGTCTCGTGCAGGCTGGGCTCCACGCCCGCGCACAGCGCGAAGCGCACCTGATGCTGCTGCTCGAGCGGATCCACCGCGAGCTTCAGCAGCACGTTGGGGATGATCCCCTGGAAGTGCACGGCGGTCGCCTTCGTCGCCACGAGATCCTTCCACCACGTGCTCGCGTGGAAGCGATCCGGGAAGATCAGGCAGCCACCGAGGTGCAGCATCGCGGGAGCCGAGATCGACAGGCAGTTCGCGTGGTGCAGCGGCAGCGGGTTGTACATGCGCTCCACGCCCTCCTCCATCTTCAGGCGCCCGCCAAGATCGATGTACGACAGCCCGAAGTGGTGGAAGTACTCGTTGGTGAGAATGCAGCCCTTCGGCCGACCCGTGGTGCCCGACGTGTACAGCAGCGCGGCCTCGGTGGTGCCGTCCGGCTTGCCGGCGAGCGGGGGCGTCGGCGCCTTCGGCAGCACCTCGGGAAAGCGCTCGAACGACAGCACCGGGATCGTGCCGCCCAGACTCGCGGCCACGGCCTGCATGTCCTCCAGGCGGTTGTCGACGGCAACAGCGAGGCAGGATTCGGAGTGCTCCACGACGTAGGCAATCTCTTCGCGGCGGTAGTCCGGGTTGATCGGCACGACGCTCACGCCCAGCGCGTTCAGCGCGTAGTAATGAAAGAAGAACTCGGGGCGCTGCTCGAAGAGGATCGATACGCGATGACCCAGCCCGTAGCCCGCGGCGGCATAGCGGGCCTTCATGCGCTCGACGCCCTCCGCGGTTTCGCGCCAGGTGATCTCCATGCCATCCGGGTGGTACGACCGGCCCGGCATCGGCGGCACGGCGTAGGCGGGACGGTCGGGCCAGCGGGCGACCGTGCGCAGGAAGGTGTCGTGGAGCGTTCCGTGAGACAGGGCATCGAACATGGTGGTGGTCCGGTGAGCGTTTTGGGGAGAGAGTTCAGCGGGCGCGACGCAGCGCACGCTTGCGGATCGGGGGTGTTTCGGGCGCCGGGACGGGCAGTTCCCGCATGCGGCTCGTCAGCACATCGGACGCGCCGGCGATGTGGGCACGCGCGAGCTTTTCAGCGGCGGCAGACCGGCCGGCCATCACTTCCTCCAGGATGGCCTCGTGCTCGTTCCAGATGTCGTCGGGCGTCGTGCCGCGCATCAGCACTTCGCCCATCACGCGACGCAGGTAGCTCCAGTGCGGACCGCTCACCTCGGCGATGAGCGGATTGCCCGACAGGCCGTAGAGGAAGAAATGGAACTCCATGTCGGCGGCGATCATCCGCGCGATGGACTTGCTGCGGACTGCGGCGCGGCCGCGGGCGATGACCGCCGCGCCGTCCAGACGCGCGGATTCCGCATTGCGCTGCGCCGCATTGGCAGTGGCGAGCCCGTCCATGACGGCGCGCACCTCGTACAGGTTGCGCACCCTTTCCTCCTCGAGCGGCGTGACCATCAGCCCTCGACCCGGCGCATCGCACAGCAGACCGTGGCTGCGCAGCAGCAGCAGCGCCTGCTGCACCGGCTGGCGCGAGACCCCGAGCGACTCGGCGATCTCTTCCTGGATCAGGCGGTCCTCGGGGCCGAACTTGCCCTCGGTGATCTCCCCGAGGATGGCCTCGTAGACCTGGTCGACCAGGGACTGCTGGGGAGCAAGGGAGCGCATGGCCACGGTGGCGTCCGGCGATAGGGGAGCGGGAGACGCTCGAAGTATAGCGAATTCTGAATTCTGTATTCAGAGTTCGGTTACGAGGCAGACCACCCCGGACGGACCGCGCGACCGCAACTCGCGATGTCCCGCGCCAGAGGTATCCGCTGCCATCGCCGTGTTGTCGCGGGCGTCCAGGCGGGCCGGCGCCGCGGGCCGAGACCCGCGCGGATCGCCTTCGCGCGTCCGCTTCAGGGCCGCTTCACCTCGACGATCTTCGCCTGGTGAAAGTGCACCTCGTCGCCCGCGATGAGCGCGCTGCCGAACAGGATGCGCTTGCCGAAATCGACCAGAAGCGTGACGTGATCACCATAGCCTTTCTCGAACCACGACGCGAAGTAGACCTCGGGGCCCACGCGCATGGCCTGATAGGGAAACGGCCCCCACCAGACGTCCGGCTTCGAGCCGGTGAGATACCGGTAGCTCACTCCGGCCTCCTCGAACTTCACGTTGTAGGAGCGACCGCTCGAGTACAGGTAGGTGATGTTCGTGCCGTTCAGTTCCCTCGTGGTCTCCGCGCTGTCGGCAGCGACTGCCGCCGGCGTGGCCGCGAGGCCGATCCAGACAGGGAATGCAATCAACGCGCTATTCATCGAGGCTCTCCAGGCATCATCCGGCAAACGGGACGCCGCCACTCTTCCGCCAGGCGCCGGGGAATCGACGGACTCCGTGCCCGAGGATACTCCCGGCACGGATCCCCTCCGGGAAGACCTCGCGACACTTTCTCAGCAGTCGGACGGCGACATCGGACGGTCGTCCACGCTCGAGCCGCGTGGTTCGGCTCGCCAATCCTCTTCCTCGAGAGACACAACCTGAGCAACTGACGTCGCGAAGGCGGCCGTCAATATGACGTTCGAACGACGTGATCGGAGGGGGTTGACGCGACACTAAAGACTCTTTACAGTCCGCGACACTTTGGGCCCCCGACCTGTCGGCCCAGGATTTTTTTGAACCGAGGCAACCACCGTGAACTCCGGCAACGTCATACGAAACCACCTACCCCAGTCGGGGCCGGGTGCGCTCGCGTGCGCGGCCTCGAGCATTGCGTGGTCAGTCGACAGGTTACGCACGAGTAGTCACGAATCGACTGATAAAACCGGGATCTTCCGGCTTGACGTGCCGGGATACTCAGTGCATCCGGGAGAGGGAACCGCCTAGGCGCGCCCCTTCCAGCTCTGTCCGCAGAGGCCCGGTTTCCGAAAGGATCCGGGCCTTTTTCATTTTCGGCACCAACCGGCCGGCGCAAGAACGCCCGCCTGCGATCTCCGGGGTGCACCACCGTTCGCGGTGGACGCTGTCTGGCAGTTTGAATGGCGGATGCTGCTTCTCCGGCGAAGCACATCGGGGCTTTACTTCGGGTGTGTCCAGGCACTCCGCGACCACACGACATGGTGTTGGTGGTCCGGGATGTGCGCGGTCCTTGGCCGGGACCTCGTGCAGCGAGACACCACGTCCGACGGGGCGATCGCGTCTGGGCACAGCCGAAGTGGAGCTTCTCGTGGACCCGGTTCCCGCCTGCCCTCCCGGTTGTGTCCCCGGAAGTGGTGTAAGTCCTGAAGGGTCGTGCGAAGTGCCTCTGGGTTCGCCCTGAGGTGTGTCGCCGGTCGTCAGCCGTGCTCGTCACGGGGGCGGCCACCGTGAATCCCGGATAAGGTTGAGGTGCGACCCATCCACCTTATCGAGAGGAATTCACGATGACCAATCCGACTATGGCACTGAGCGAACTGGCTGAGAAGGGTGCCGACATCGACGTGCTGCGCCAGATGGTGCAGTTCATGGCGCAGCGGCTCATGGAGCTGGACGTCCAGGCGCGCTGCGGGGCGGGCTACGACGAGAAGAGCCCTGAGCGGGTCAACAGCCGCAACGGCTTCCGCGACCGGATCTGGGAGACGCGGGCCGGGAGCGTCGAGTTGCGCATTCCGAAGCTGCGCCAGGGCAGGTACTTTCCGGAGTTTCTGGAGCCGCGGCGCACGGCGGAGAAGGCGCTCACGGCGGTGATCCAGGAGGCCTACGTGCAGGGCATCTCCACCCGCTCGGTCGACGAGCTGGTCAAGGCGCTGGGGATGAGCGGGGTGTCGAAGAGCCAGGTGAGCCGGCTGTGCGCGGAGCTCGACGAACGGGTCGGGGCGTTCCTGACGCGTCCGCTGGAGGGCGACTGGCCGTACCTGTGGATCGACGCGACCTACGTGAAGACGCGCGAGGCAGGGCGGGTGGTGAGCGTGGCGGTGATAGTGGCCGTCGGGGTGAACACCGAGGGGCAGCGCGAGGTGCTGGGGATCAAGGTCGGCGCAAGCGAGGCGGAACCGTTCTGGACGGAGTTCCTGCGCAGCCTCAACCGGCGGGGCCTGCGCGGGGTGAAGCTGGTCATCAGCGACAGCCACGAGGGCCTGAAGGCCGCGGCCACGAAGGTGCTCAAGGCGACCTGGCAGCGCTGCCGCGTGCACTTCATGCGCAACGCCCTCGCGCACGCCAACAAGACCCAGCGGCGCATGGTCTCGGCGGCCATCGGCACGGTGTTCGTTCAGGATTCGCTGGAGACGGCGCGCACGCAATGGCGCAGCGTGGCCGATCAGCTGCGCTCGAAGTTCCCGAAGATCGGCGCGCTGATGGACGATGCAGAGACCGAGGTGCTGGCGTTCATGAGCTTCCCGCGGGCGCACTGGGCACAGATCCATTCGACCAACCCACTGGAGAGACTCAACGCGGAGATCAAGCGACGAACGAACGTCGTGGGCATCTTCCCGAACGACGCCGCGATCGTGCGCCTGGTCGGCGCGATGATGCTGGAGCAGAACGACGAGTGGGCGCTGAACCGGCGCTACATGCAGCTTACTGCGCCGACTCGGCTGCCGGCAGTGGCTCGCTGAGTAGCGTATCCCAGCCTTTTCCGGGCTGCGGACTTACACCACGTCTGGGGACGTGACCCAGGACTCCCCTGGGACGAGGCAAAAGCATGGGCAGATCATCTCGTTGTCGGAACGTTCGAGGACTGGCAGCTTCCATCCGCACTGAACGTCGACGGTACCGGACCTTGCGTGGCTTGGGGCTGTCAAAGCCAGATGGGTGTGCTGTGGGGCCCCACTCTTGGAAACGGCACGTCTGGAGTGGGGCAGCCTGGACTCAAGGTCCGCAATCTAGGCCCCTTCAAGAATCTTGTCCCAGACGCGTACTGGTTGGCGGACGAGTACTCGGGCAATCCGGACTCGGCTTGGTACTTCGATTTCGCGTTCGGCAGTCAAGACGCGACCTTCAAGAATGGCGAGCGATATGCTGTCGCAATTCGTGCAGGGGATGTAGCCGCGATTCCGGAGCCACAGACGGGACTCCTTCTGTCGACCGGACTACTCCTGATTGTCGTCGGTGTATCTCGCTGGAAGGCGCGCTCTTATGAAGGCACGTGAACGCCCCGATCTCATTGACAAGTTCGAGAAGCGTTTGCAGGTCACCTAGGGCTCAATAGACTCCAAGAGCTCCCTCCCTTGCCCTTCAAGCAGACGATGGTAACGCCGACTGACAGCCATCCGGATATTGGCGCCGTCGTTCGTGCTCTACTTCACCTCAGTCATCGCGAGCGTCGGATGTACCTGCGACGTCAAACGCGGCGACACCCTCGCTTCCTCTACCGGTATCGCCCGATTGCTCAGGGGCGGCCGGAAGATCTCGAACGCCTACAAGCCTCCATACTGGAGTCGAAACACTGGGTGAGCGCACCCGACGATTTCAATGACCCGTTCGACATGAAGGGAAGGCTTCGCGTTGAGGGCGATGCGGAGGCAGTGCGGCGACGCGTGAACGACATCGGCAAAACCAATGGCATGAGGTGGAAGCAACGAAAGAAGCTCGTCGACACCATTATGGCAATGCCTCGCTCCGAGCTGACGTCTGCGATGTCCACTGCGCTCGAAGACCATCGACGCCGCTTAGGCGTCTTGTCACTCTCGACAGACCCTAGAAGCATACTCATGTGGAGCCACTATGCGACGAATCACACAGGAGTATGCCTTGTGCTTGACGTTGCCGCGGATCCGAGTTCGCTTCTGATGTCCCTGCCAGTTACATACACCGACACCTACCCGGAACTAGACTGGGTTGGAAGCTTTGAAACCGACATTCAAAAAGCACTGTTGTACAAGTTCAGTGATTGGGCCTACGAGCAAGAGCGGAGAATAATCGTTAAGGACGGGGCGCGGACCTTTCTCCGCACCGTCCCCTCGGCCTTGAACGCCATCATTCTTGGCACAAGAACCACCGATGACTCAATTCGTGCAATTCAGACCACCTTGGAACGACGGCTCACCCTGGACCTTCCCTCGGTAAAACTCTATCGCGCCATGCAACACACATCTCGGTATCAGATTCGTTTGCAGCGTCTGTAACTCGCACCCCTGTTCAAGCGGGTCCTTCGGATCCAACGCTTCCTCATCACAGCGGTCGACGCCTTTCGGCAGATGCGCTCTCGTCACCGCATCTAGGCGCGATCTCGTCCTGAGTTGCTGACGAAGAGACTTTGGAGGCGATGATACAATTCGCCTGTCGTCTGCGATTTAGCGCCAATTGCGGGCGGACGACCTGAGCACATCACTCGCTAAACGGCGCGTCTCTGCAACGGAGGCGGTATGTCGTATCTGAAGCCTGGAACTCTCTGCATCACCCTGCAACGTCGCGATCCACGGAACGCGGGACGGATCGTCCGTATCCTTGAGTACGTCGGCGACATCCCGCCAGACATCGTCGATGGCTACATGATCGAGGCGGAAAACGGCCTTCCATTCGCTACGACCATCTGGCGCGATGCCGACGGACGCGAAGAGATAAGGCATGGCCAAGTGACTCGCTGCCGTACCAGTCGCGCCTATCTCCGGCCCCTTGTCGATCCTGACCTAGATGTCGAATCCGCCGTGGGGTCCGGAACCCCTGTACCGCAGGCGTTGCCGGAGCCGGCCGACGTCCAAGAACGCGAATTCGAACCGGAGGTAGTCGGATGAGTACGCTTGAACGCGCCATAGAGATCGCAGCACGGGCCCACGCGGGGCAGGTCGACAAGGCCGGCGCTCCCTACATCCTGCACCCGTTGCGCGTCATGCTGGCCGTCTCATCGATCGAGGAGCGGATCGTCGCTGTTCTCCACGATGTCGTGGAAGACACTGACGTGACCTTCGACGATCTCCGACGGGAGGGATTCTCCGAGGTCATCATCGCTGCAGTTGATTCGGTCACGAAGGACGTCCCGGAGAAGGAGATGTCCTGGGACCAGTACAAAGCCTTCGTCCTGCGCGCGGCTGCCAACCCGATCGGCCGCCGCGTGAAGATCGCTGACATGACGGACAACTCGGACCTGTCCCGCATCGCTCAGCCGACCGAGAGGGATCTCGCCCGGATCGAGAAGTACCGAAGAGCTCTGGCCCTTCTGGCGAGCGCCTGAGCTCGGCCCCCTGGTTCTCGACACCTAACCCTGTTCGGTTTGGGCGCGTAGTGCCGCCTCGACGGCAAGCGAGACGCTCAAGTCCTCCTTCGGCAGATTCCCTGTCGCCGCGACATGCAAAGCCTGATCGCGGACGTCCTCTAGCCTTGGGTATCGAGTCCGGTACATGCGCTCCGTTTCGAATGCCACTTCATCAAGCATCGCTTTCGACGGCTTCCGGTACGACCGCCCGAGCGTGCCGTAGCGGCACATCAGGGCGTTCTCGATCGCCTCAAGCCGGAATAGTTCATTCTCCAGGATGACCTTCGAGTTTCGGGGAATCTCAAGCGACTTGGCGAGATCCATCAACTCCTTCCGTCGTTGATGCACGTACGCCAGCTTCTCCCTCCCTGGCTCACTCATGACCTGCGTGTATGGGTCCATACGCACCTTCTCCTTCTTCGTTGGGTGTACTCCGCGAGTTGGCTGCAGTTCTTGGGTGTCACATCGGCGGCTCCTCGGTTGTCGGCCTTCGTGGGCCGTCCACGGAGCGCCTGACGACCTCGGAGAGCGCCTCTGGGTGTCCGTCACCAGCTCGCTCCGCCAACTTCACCAAGAGCTGTTGACGCCGACCGAAAACTGACCCACCGGGGGTGCGGACGATTTCTTGGACTACCTTGGAGGGTAGTTCATGTATTCATACGAGGACCGGTGTCGGGCGGTGCAGCTCTACATCAAGCTAGGCAGACGGGTCGGCTTGACCATTCGTCAGCTCGGCTACCCGACGAAGAACGCGCTCAAGAGCTGGTATCGCGAGTACGAACAGCGCCTCGACTTACCCGCCGGCTACGTTCGCCAGCCAAGGTACTCGCGGGCGCACAAGGAGCGCGCCGTCAGGCACTACCTGGAGCACGGCCGCTGCATCGCGGCTACGGTCAAGGCACTGGGCTATCCATCGAGGCCGGTGCTCTCTGCATGGCTCCAAGAACTGCATCCGCACAGCCGCACGCGCGTCGTTGGTCGATCTCAGGAGCGGACGTCTGAAGCAAAGCAGTCTGCTGTGATCGCCCTATGTATGCGAACAGCAAGCGCACAGGCCGTGGCTGATGATGTGGGCGTGTCCAGGGGATCACTGTATAAGTGGAAGAATCAGTTACTCGGCCACGACGCATCTGCACCCATGAAACACTCGCAAGACACCCTGGCGGATCCTGATCGCGACGACCCGAAGCTGCAGCTTGAGACACTTCAGCGAGACATCAGACGCCTGCAGCTCGAGAAGGACGTGCTCAAGAAGGCGAATGAACTCCTAAAGGAAGAACTGGGCATCGACCGGCAGCAGCTGACGAATCGTGAGAAGACGCAGCTAGTTGATGCCCTGAGACAGGACTACACGCTGACGGAACTGCTCTGCGAAGTGGGCTTGCCACGCAGCTCCTACTTCTACCATCGGGCCCGTCTCCAGGTGCCCGAGAAGTACGCCGAGGTACGTCAGTCCATGACGGACATCTTCGAGCGAAACTACCGCTGCTACGGATACCGGCGTATCCAAGCCTCCTTGAGCGATCAGTCCGTGCACGTCTCGGAGAAAGTCGTGCGACGACTAATGAAGCAGGAGTGCCTGATGGCCGTGACGAGCAAGCGTCGTCGATACGGCTCGTACATGGGCGAGATCAGTCCGGCACCCGATAACCTGCTGAACCGCGACTTCAGTGCCGGCGCACCGAACGAGAAATGGCTCACCGATATCACCGAGTTCCAGATCCCGGCGGGCAAGGTGTATCTGTCGCCAATGGTCGATTGCTTCGATGGCATGGTCGTCAGCTGGTCCATTGGCACGCGACCGGACGCAGAACTGGTCAACACGATGCTGGACGCCGCCATCGAAAAGGTTGCTGCCAGCGGCGATCGACCCCTGGTGCATTCGGATCGTGGCGGCCACTATCGGTGGCCAGGCTGGCTGAGCCGGATCTCTGAGGCGAAGCTGGTTCGCTCGATGTCAAGAAAGGGATGCTCGCCAGACAACGCCGCATGCGAAGGCTTCTTCGGTCGCCTGAAGAACGAAATGTTCTTCCAGCGAGATTGGTTATCGACGACCATCCACGAGTTCGTTGCGGCCTTGGACGCCTACATACGTTGGTACAACACAACGCGGATCAAGCTCTCCCTCGGCGGCCTCAGCCCCGCCGCGTACCGCAGGAGCCTGGGGATCGCCGCTTAATCAGTCCAAGTTTTTGGCCGCACCCCCGTGGGTCAGAAATACATCGGCGCGAACATGAAGCAGTCTCGAAGCAGCCATCGCTATGTCTCGGTGAAGCGGCAACACGGCGAATTGCGGCAGCGCTTGCGCGAGCTGGCCCAGGTTCGCGTGCGATACGGTTACCGACGACTTCACGTGCTGTTGAGGCGAGAGGGCTGGACGCACGGACGAAAGCGAACGTACCGGCTCTACACCGAGGAGAAACTGCAGCTGCGCTCGAAGCTGCCCAAGCGTCGAAAGATGCTGGTTACACGAGCCCGACGGGCGTCACCGGGCAAGCCGGACGAAGTGTGGGCCATGGACTTCGTGGCGGACCAGACATCGAGCGGCACAAAGTTCCGGGCCCTCACCATCGTGGATGTGTTCAGTCGCGAAGCACTGGCGATCGCCGTGGGCCAACGCCTGCGCGGTGAAGATGTAGTCGCGACACTGAACGGGCTGGTAAAGCTGGGCCGCAAGCCTGGCTACATCTGCGTCGACAACGGCTCGGAGTTCTCTGGCCGCACCCTGGACCTCTGGGCCTACCACCACGGCGTGCGCCTGGACTTCAGCCGTCCCGGCAAGCCGACCGACAACAGCCAAATCGAGACCTTCAACGGCTCACTGCGCGACGAATGCCTAAACGTGCATTGGTTCGACTCCCTGGAGCAAGCCAAGGCGCTGATTGAGCTCTGGCGCCAGGACTACAATGAGAGCCGGCCTCACATGGCTCTCGGAAACGTTTCGCCGGCTGAGTTTCTCCGGCAAACAAAGGCTTCGGAGATTCCCCAAGCCGCATGAACTCCGAAAACTAGCATTTCGTTTGGCTCAGGTTCGCGGAGCACTTCAGACCAGCCATTGTCTCAAGTGATCGTTGGACCTCGAAAAAGAGGCAGGTCACAGCTACCAAGCTGCTTTGGCTGGCTCTGCGCAACATCACGGCCGACTGGGGGCGCGCGGCGAGGGAATGGCGCGAGGCGATGAATCAGTTCGCGATACTCTATGAAGAGCGATTCACGTTGCCAGCCCAGGCGGGCAGATGACCATGTACACATGGCTCACCCGGAACGCCTCAGGTGCGTTGGCAGGAAAGAGGCACTGACCCGTAGTCCGAATCAACCAACTGCCTCACACACAGAAAACCTGACAGGCCCAACCCCGGCTAACACCGCTGATTGCAAGGTCCCTACGTTGACGCTCCTATCGCCTCTTGCTGCTCATCGACGCCTTCATCCCGTAGTCTTGCGCCAGCGCGCGGTACGACTTGCTGGCGCGCTGACTACCGCGATCGGTATGCATGACCCGAATGACTACCTCGTCGACGCGCTACCGAGTGAGCGCCGATCCGGCGATGAGGGTGGCCGAACTCATCCGGCGGAACTGGAAAGAGCAATTCAGAGCAAAGCCGGGGCGCTCGCCTCTGCATAGACTGATAACGAAGAAAAGGACCCCCGAGGACCTTCTAAGCAGGCCATGTTGGCCTGCCTCACAACACTGGGTCTCCGCGGTTCAGTCTTTCGTGCGACCACACAGAAGAGAGCTTACATTGTGACCTTATGCCGCAGCCCGACACCACCGACCATGGCCAATCCTACTGCGAGAAGGCACCACGTCTCGGGTTCCGGAACCGAGGGCACTGCAACGGTCGTGGGCGCGAGATTCCCGCTGCCGAAGCCTGCCACAGTCACCGAAGACGGACCGACGATCTCCTTTCTCGTGATGTAGTCGTATCCGAAGGAGATTGCCTCCCCGCGCGTCCCGTCCTCCAGGATGCTCCATACGGTCTGGCGGAAACTTCCGACGTTCAACTTACCGTCGACTCGAGCCGCCGCGGCAGCACCGACGGTGAACTCAAGGTCGCTTACGAGGACGTCTCCGAGGACGTACTGCATGAACGTAACTGGTCCAGCACCTGCATCCTTGACGTACTCGACCGTAACCGTCGAGACTGGCACCGCCCTGAACATTCGCGTTGCGAGAGCAACGTCGGAGCCCTCGAGAGCCTGGGTCCACGCCAGGTCCTCAAGTATCGGCATAGTGGATCCTGGCCTATTGGGGACAGCCACAATTTGCCCGCCCCACTCCAGTGTGTCGATCCGCGACCAGTTTTCGTATCCTGCGGTCTGGCTCTCACCCGCAATCGGGTCGATGGCTCCGCCCCAACGAACGTAGATGCTCGTCGCCCCGCCGGGGTCCGCTGCGGGCGCAACGCCGACGAACGCTGTGGCACGATTCGTTGCGGTTCCCGTACCAATCCCCCGCCCGGTGTCGTAAGTTGCTTCAAGCACCCTCCCTGTAAGCCCCCGTGCTTGCGGGTCATAGCGTAATGTGACGCTTTCGTAGCTTGTTGCTACCGACATGTGGTCCTCGGAGAACGTCAGAGCGCTCACCAGGGTGTTTTTGGTCACGATCGAGAGATAGGGAGCAGGTCTTGAGTTACCAGAGCGAGCAACTTCGTGATCGGTGGTGACGATGTGCTTTCCGGTAAGGAACGAGCGCGTTATGGCTGGCGCTGACTCATCGACTGGCGATGACCATTGGATGTCGCCGAGCAGGACAGCAGTGGGTCGCCCGGCACTCGAACGAGTGCTTGCTCCCCAAGTCAGTGTCTCGACATCCATCTGACCGATGTCGTCGATGTTAGCCGTGACCGTGTTGACTGAGTTTGCATAAGCGAACACCGGGAGAACAAAGGCGAAAGACAGCTTGTTGACGAAACGATGGATCAGTCGATTGACCATGGTGGCTACTCCTCTGCGGCACAAGGAAAGCCGCCGCCCCAGGGCGCGGGCCGGCGGGGAAACTCAATTTCGCGAAAACCGAGACTCCAGACTATTCCGGCAGATCGCGTAACGACACCTCGGCTCTAAAGACAATCGTCTCCGCTACAGACCTGCCCATCTTGTGGCATTCGCGGGGCGCGGTTTCGCTCACTTTCATCGAGATCTTCGATCCAGTTGACGACACGTAAGAATCCCCCGGCAAAACCGGGGGCTTTAGGTTGTGAGCCGCTCAAAGCGGCTGTGCGGGGTCGCTAACGCGGCCCCGTCTGCTTTCGGCCACCGCAACGGCGGCCTCTCATCGCCATAGCTGCAGTTGGTCGAGTTTCCGATCTTCATCCTCCTGGTGGCGGATGTACGCTCGGATCAACTCCTCGCCTCGCCTCGCCTCGCCCGACCGTCTAGACGAAGTACCCTCGGGCCCAAAAATGCTGCCCCACGAACTTCCTCCTTCGCTCCCCATACACACGCGCCAGATGGATTGCGCTCTTTCCCTTGATGTACCCCACCACCTGCGACACTGCGTACTTCGGCGGGATCGCGATCATCATGTGCACGTGATCGCTCATCAGATGCCCTTCCTCGATTCGGCTCTCCTTCTGCATCGCGAGTCGGCGAAACAGCTCCCCAAAGTGCTGTCGCAGCTGCCCGTACAACGTCCTGCGACGGCACTTCTGGATGAACACCACATGGTGTTTTCACTCCCACTTCGGGTGACTCAGACTCTCCTTCTCGTCCATCGAGATGCTCCTCTGCGTGTGCTTGGCGGCTCACGCGGTCGAGTGTCTTCGATGGACTCCCGTATACGTCAAACTTCTACTGTCTCCCCGGCAGAGCCGGGGGGTCTCCTGTTTTTGGCTAGGGGCGCTCGTGCGAAAGACAGATCGCATATCTCCAATACTAGCGTTCGACCTCCCGCGCCTTGAGACCACTCTCACTCGCCGCGGCCCCTCACCACTCGCGCTCCCTAGTTAGTGATGACTTCGTGCGACAGGTCTGCTTCAGCGCGCAGTACGACTTTCTGCCCAGAGACGCCGATCGATGTTCGCCTCACCTCACCGTCAGCAATGCGAATACACCATCCCCCTTGTCAACAACCTGCCGCATCGATCACCGAGCTATGCCATCCGACACAAGTCCCAGCCTACCCAATCCGTCAACCAATTCGGACTAAAGCAGCGCGGCGGATGTTGCATGATCTACGTCTAGAGCCAGAGTCTCAGCGACGAACAACTCCCACCTCTGACCATCTCCAAGCGGGGCGAGCAGTGGAACGTGAAACGCGGAAGGCCCCGGTGCCGCTCCGAACATTGAATCGAGCAGGGATAGATCGAACAAATCGACGCCCCCATCGCCATTGAAGTCTGCATTCATGTCCTCAGTACCGAACGCGTCCTCGAACAAGGATAGATCGACGAGATCCACAATCAAATCCTGACTCAGGTCGGCATCCACAATGTTGCCGAATCCATCGCCATCGCTGTCTCTCTGATCAGGATTGTCGACTCCCAGAGCGTTGTCGGTCCGATCGTCGATGCCGTCATGGTCACGATCCTCACCCAGCACGAGTGCGCTCCAACTGACGCCATCACTTGTGACACCGGACTCCACATGGAACAACGATGCGTCGAGACCCGCCGGCAGTTGCAGTTGAATCTGCTGGAAGTCTCGACTCAACAATTCCAGGTAGAAGGCCCCCGATGGGTCATAGCCCCACGGCCCAATGGTTTCGCCGTCAATCCTGATAGCATCTCCCACGCTGAAGTCCACGATTCTGTCCTGATCCAGCTCAGTCCACGCTCCGGCGAATACATCGCTACCTGATCCACCCGACAGTACATCGCGGCCAAGGCCTCCAAAAATCTCGTCCTGATCCGGGCCGCCATCGATGATGTCGTTTCCACCGAGCCCCACAAGCCGATCGTCCCCTCCCTTCCCGAAGATCCTGTCAGTGACCTCCGTCCCCACAATCACGTCCCCGTCATCGGTTCCGGCGACCTCGACTCCAACGACAACTAGAATTCGAACTATATCGGTCCAGTGCGACGTGGCATCAGAGAAGGTTAGCGCGACATCGACAAATCCCGCATCGCCATCCCCCGGCATTCCGGAAAACTGCCACTGCGAAGCATTGAATGTTAGCCAGTCCGGCAAGGGGTCGCCGTTGACCTGCTTCGCAGCAACTATGGCGTCCCCATCGACATCGATCACGGCGCCCCGATCGACTTGCCACTGAAACTCTGCACCAACGGCGGCATACTGGTCAGACAATGGCGCACCCGGCAGCAATGCGTCGTCCACGGGAACAAAGTGAATTGGGGCGCCCGCTTCTGGCATTGTCCCAACGATCCCAGACCCTGCCGATACGTAAAGTATGTCAAAGTCATCGAAATTAGCATTGCCCTGGTAAGTCAAGGTCGACAGTGTCGCATTGACGTCCTTCACGGACCCCGTAATGAAGAGAGAGACACCCTCGAGCCCCTGCAATCGAGTCACTTCTGCTTCGCCATACGCTACCACCTGCAGGGTGCCGTGGGCCACGGAGACGCCTGCGGTGACGACTTCGGAGTCGTCACCAACCGTGACACCAACGATTGCCAACACTTCATCTTCAACCGCCTCATAGTTCCCGACGACTCCTCGGCCATACACTCGCCCGTTCACGTCCAGACCGTCACTATCCTGGCCGAGCGTGTTCCATAGGAGAACCACACCCTCGTCGAAACCCGGCATGATCCGCACGTTCGGCTTGATTTCGCTGGAGTGCGACACCCAGAACGGATCAGACAGCTTTTCTCCTTGCGTACCGAGCAATTGTCCATATAGAAATGAGCCATCTGCATTCGTCACTACATCACTGATCAGTATCGCGTCGGTGCTCAACAGGGTCCCGGACACATTCCGAAAGTCTTCGTTGAACACCACCGCTTCGGAAATGGCGTCCAGTCGCGATTCGTACACCGACACGAGAGATCCCGGGACATCGACGTCATACGGAAAATTGACGAAAACAAGCGCCTTTCCATCAGTGCTGGGCACGACCGAGTGGGTCCGCCAACTGGTGGATGCATATGATGGCGACAGCACTTCCATCATTGCGCCCAGCGGTTCGCCGCTTCCACCGATGTGGCGGGCATAGGTTCCAATTTCTGCATCGGCCTCGCCGCGAACGACCCCCTCCTCCCATACGAGCAGGAACGAACCATCCGACAGTGACGTCAATGACGAAAGCGTGACGTTGCCTACGTTTCCACCATGGAGCTCAATGCGCGCCTCACCTGATGCAGGGGTGCCATCCGCGTAGAACCTACGTACCACGAAGGCGTCATTCTCCGCAGTCGCGTCCGACATCCACAAGGCAATGAAGGAGCCGTCGTCCGCCACCTCGATCAGATGACGACCCTGGTCACCCACCGTGACTGCATTGATCCTGAACTCATCGCCGATCTTCTGTGCGTTCTCACCGAATCGCTGGGCGTAGATCCCGCCACCGCTTCCATCCTGCCCAGCCGAAACCCAGCTGACGAGAAAGTCCCCGCTCAAGAGCGCATGAACCTGAGACTGGCCTTGATCGCCTGGCACGAAGTTGTTGACGCGGATCTCTTCACTGAGGGGCTGGCCGAGGGCATTGAACAGTCTTGCGTATACGCCGGAGCCACTTCCGTCCTGCCCTTCCGACTCCCAGACGACGACGAAACGGTCAGTTCCCACAGAGGCGATCTGCGGATTCAGCTGATTTTCAGCGGTGGTGACGTTGACTCGGAACTCGACGCTATGCGGGTCGCCAAGGGCGTCGCGAATCATTCCGTACACACCTGACCCGCTTCCGTCTTGACCCTCCGATGTCCATACGACGGCGAAGGTCCCATCTGAAAACGAGATGGCTTCGTTACCATACTGATGACCTGCTGTTGTTGCATTGACCTGGAACCCGGGACCCGGTGCGAGCACAGAAACGTGCGGTGGATCATCAACCGCAGCCAGCGTGATGGCGACGGTATCGCGATCCGTGGTACCAAGTGCATCGCTCCGAATACTCAGGCTGTCCACACCGTAAAAGTCCGCGCCACCCTTGTAGTTCAGCGTGCCCAAGCTGGCATTCACGTCCGCCACACCGCCGGAAACAACTAGCCGCCCCGATCCGGCCCGACCACCAGACAGGGTGGCGTCACCTGCCAAGTCGATGTCCAGCACGCCTGACTGCACCGTCAGCTCTACGGAAACGATCTGCGTTCCTGGCGCGCTCACCGATACGCCACTCAATGGCAGCAGTTGATCTTCATTGCCGTGATAGCCCACACCCGTGCCAATGGTTTTCGCGTGGGTGCCGCCCGTGCCATATTCGTTCCACACGGTCGTGAACGTACCTGGCACCGTTGACACCACTTGGTGCCAGAACGGAGAGGACGCGCCCGCTCGTTCACTGGCATGCATTGGAATCTCGCCACCAACAAAGCGTCCCTCGTTGGTAACGATTTGTGCATAGATTCCCGCGTGAAGTGATCCATCCCCGGCCAGCTCCCACGTCACGACAAACGTGCCGTCACCTAGGGAGGTGGCGCGCTGGCTTGCCTTACTTCCCAGTGGATTGGAACTGATCGGGAACTCGTCCGTGGAACTCCGACCATCTGCCCCGTAGATTTTCCCGAATACTTGATTATCGTTGTCGTCAATCCAGGTCACCAGTACCTGCGACTCCGATATCTGCACGACTTGTGAGTCGTGCTGATCTCCCTGGCGGTGCTGGCGGTTGATGAGGAGTTCCGGACCGAGCGGAGCTCCGGACAAGTCAACTCGCCGCCCGAACACATCTAGCCCATTGCGTCCCGGCGAAGTCCCCTCCCACACAACCATAAATGTGGAGTCATCGATTGCACTGACCTGCGGAAGGATGTCAGGTCCCGAGGTGTCATTGATCTGATGGAAAGTACCTTCCGGACCGCTCCTTGTTCCTGTCCGGACGTAGATGTCCTGGGCAGTCGATCCCTGTTGCTGGTCACTCCAAGTCACAGCGAACGTACCGGACGCATTTGTCGCCACTTCGCGTCGGAAAAATGCTCCCTGGCCGCTAATGTCGAACTGAGCTCCGAGCGGAGTGCCCGTGTCGTCAAAGGCACGTCCTTCGATGACCCCGTTGTGATCCCATGTTACGAGGAAGTCGTTGGACGAGAGCGCATCAATTCGATTGAATGCCTGAGCGCCGACGGCCGTTTCTGATGCCCGGAACTCAGAACTTGCGAACGTACCATCGGCCCGGACGAGTCGGACCATTGCGTCGGGTGCATCGGTCCGGCCCGATTCCCAGGAATCCCACGAAATCGCAAACAGATCGTCAGAAAGAGCCGCCGCGTCCGGACGGATCTGATAGTTCGCCGGCGTCGCGGACACAGGGATATCGATCGATACGGCACCGGTGCCGATGTCGAACGGCACGATGCTCGCCCCGTCCGGCGCATGGGTGCCGACAACAACGATCTTCCGCGCATTTAGCGGAACAATGCGAAGAACATCCAGATTGTTGTTCCCATAGGCTTCCTCGCTCACGCGCAGTTTTGGTCCGGAGACAATGTTGGCGACGTCCGGCGTCAAGGCGTGTCGGTATGCGAGGACCTTTTCTCGTTGGAACGGCCCCCGATTGCTCCCAACCCGGTCGCCGTACTCCAGCTGCCAGTTCGATTCACCACGGTTCGAACCCAGAATCCGGCTCGAGGCATGAACCTCGACATCCAGGATCTGGGTCAGCTCGTCGACGAACGCCTTCCCACCGCCGCCACTTGCCAGTTCGCACGCGAACAGATTCAGTACGCAATCATCGGCCAGAGCGGTTCGGATCTCGTGCAGAGTAGATCTGTGCTCTTCGAGATTGGAAGAAGTCAGCGGGGTTCGGCCGAACCACAACTCACCCGGTCTCCCGTGGCACACGATGTGAATCTCATTCAGGTGGGAGCGCCCTCGCAGCGCGGCAGCAATCTGAGACAGGCCATCTTCCGTTCCGTGGATGCACACGACATCAAGATTCGGTGAGACGGCATCCAGCAGAATCGACCTTTCCTGAATCGAGCAATCAATGAATAGAATTCCGGTACGCATCTCGCCTCCCATTTAGGATTGCCTCAAACAGCAGGGCGTTCATTGCATCCATTGCGGTCTTGCTTGCAGCCTTCTACTGGTATGGCATTCGATCGCTGATCAATTCATTTGAGTATGTCACCTACTTCTCCGAAGGATGGGAATGCACATCTCTGGGTGCATGAAGTGCAAGTTGCCGTCCAACGGATGCAACCGAACGCGACCTCTGCGAGGATCGGTGCGACCACGCCCCGGCGGTGCATGCAACCCGGGCCTTGCTCCTGTTCACCTCAGGCTTTCAGGGTGTTGGTCGCTTCCCTTGAGCTACGTGATGAGAGGTGGAATCAAGCATTCGTTCGCGGTTCATCCTCCGATACGACGCGCACAAGACAAGCGTCGCGGTCGTGCACCTCAACTCTGAAACCGCTCTGGACGACCACTAACAACTCAAGCGCACCTACGCACAGGTTTCCCGGAAGAGCTACAGGAGCGCCTCCTCCGCACCGACACCCTGCACCGAGGCTGTCCACAACGGATCCATGTAGGCTTCGCTTGCACTCAACGTCTCGACCGGATGCAACGCCGAAGGCCCCGGTGCCTGCCCAAAGAGCGCATCGAGCATCGACAGATCGAACAGGTCCACCGCCCCGTCGCCGTTGAAGTCCGCATCCGCGCTCTCCGTCCCGAACGCCTCCTCGAATAGCGACAGGTCGATGAGATCCACCATCAGGTCCTGGTTCAGATCCGCGTCCACGACGTTCCCGTAGCCATCGCCATCGGTATCCCGCTGGTCCGGGTTGGCTACCCCCAGGGCGTTGTCCGCACTGTCCTCGATCCCGTCCCCATCGGCGTCCTCGCCGTACACCAGCCGGGTCCATGGTGCCTCGCTCCCCGCCGCGCTCGCCTCCAGACGGAACTTCGCGAGACTCAACCCGACCGGTAGCCTGAGCTGTGCATTGACACCTGTCTCGGGACCGAGGCGCACAGCGCCGC
>LNFM01006398.1_pt1 | contig 37491 bp, 34 predicted proteins | sample 596031 | NCBI WGS metagenome assembly LNFM01 (sample SAMN04254537, study PRJNA301005) | activated carbon metagenome | isolation source: dual media filters at the Ann Arbor, Michigan drinking water treatment plant | place: USA: Ann Arbor | reverse complement strand
GGCGGGGCTGTCGATGCGCCTGTCGTGCCAGAACGCGGCGATCTGCTTCTCGCCCAGGCCCTCGATGTCGAAGGCGTCGCGCGACACGAAATGCCGCAGCCGCTCCTTGCGCTGCGCCTCGCAGATCAGGCCGCCGGTGCAGCGCCGCACCGCCTCGCCCTCCTCGCGCTCGGCGTGGGAGCCGCAGACCGGGCAGACCGCCGGGAACTCGTACTCCTCCGCATCCTTCGGCCGCTTGTCCATGACCACGGCGACCACCTGCGGAATCACGTCGCCGGCCCGCTGGATGATCACGGTGTCGCCTTCGCGGATGTCCTTTCGCCTGATCTCGTCCTCGTTGTGCAGGGTGGCGTTCTGGACAACCACGCCGCCGACCGTGACCGGCTCCAGCTTGGCGACGGGCGTCAGCGCGCCGGTTCGACCGACCTGTATGTCTATCTTGTGCAACACCGTCTGCGCCTGCTCGGCGGCGAACTTGTGGGCGATGGCCCAGCGCGGCGCCCGGCTGACCATGCCGAGCCGCTCCTGCCAGTCCAGCCGGTCTACCTTGTAGACCACACCGTCTATGTCGTAGGGCAGCGCGGCGCGCATCTCGCCGATCCGGTCATAGACGCCGAGCGCCCTTTCCACCGAGTCGCAGACCGTCAGCTCCGGATTGACCTCGAAGCCCCAGGACGCGATCAGCGCCATCATGCCGCTCTGCCGCTCCGACGGCGTCGCCGACGCCTCGCCCCAGCCCCAGGCGAAGAACCGCAGCCGGCGCGACCGGGTGATCTCCGGGTCGAGCTGGCGCAGCGAGCCTGCCGCCGAGTTGCGCGGATTGGCATAGCGCGCCTTGCCCGCCGCTTCCTGCGCCTCGTTCAGCTTCAGGAAGTCGGGCTTGGTCATGTAGACCTCGCCGCGCACCTCGAACACGTCCGGCCAGCCCTCGCCTTTCAAGGTGCGGGGAACGTCCTTGATGGTGCGGACATTGGCGGTGACGTCCTCGCCCTCCTGGCCGTCGCCGCGCGTGGCGGCCATCACCAGCCGGCCCATCTCGTAGCGCACCGAGCAGGACAGGCCGTCGATCTTGGGCTCGGCGAGAATCTCCACCGTCTCCCCGGCGGGCAGCCCGAGGAAGCGGCGTACCCGGTCGACGAAATCCGTGACGTCCTGGTCGTCGAACGCGTTGTTCAGCGACAGCATGGGCAAGGCATGCGGCACCTTGGAGAACCCCGCCGACGGCGCCGCGCCCACCTGCTGGCTGGGGCTGTCGGGCGTGACGAGTTCCGGGTATCTCGCTTCGATGGCCAGCAGCCGCTTGCGCAGCGCGTCATAATCGGCGTCCGAGAGCGCCGGCGCGTCCTTGTTGTAATACAGCTCGTCGTTCCTGCGGATTTCTCCCACCAGGCGCTCGTGTTCGGCGCCCGCTTCCTCCAGGGTCATGTCCTCGACCGTTTGATCCACTATCCCTCCGCGCCTTCCAGCAGGCGCGTCGCCGCCGCGCGCGCCTCGTCGGTGATCTTCGCACCCGCCAGCATGCGGGCGATTTCCTCGCGGCGCTCGTCCGGCGTCAGCACCTCGACGCGTGTCAGCGTCACGTCGCCCACGACGGTCTTGCCGACCCGCAGATGCACGCTGCCGCGCGCCGCCACCTGCGGCGAATGAGTGACGACCAGCACCTGCGCGCCGTCGCTCAGCCGCGCCAGCCGCTCGCCGACGGCCGCCGCCACCGCGCCGCCGACGCCCTGGTCGATCTCGTCGAAGATCAGCGTCGTCGGGCTGTCGGCCTCGGCCAGCACCACCTTGAGTGCGAGGGCAAAACGCGACAGCTCGCCACCCGAGGCGATCTTCGACAGCGGACCCATGGCCGAGCCCGGATTGGTCGAGACCTCGAACTGCACCTCGTCGGCGCCATGGGTGGCCCAGCGCTCGCGGGGCAGCCGCGTCACTGCCGTACGGAAGGTCGCGCGCTCCAGCTTCAGCGGCGGCAGTTCGGCCGTCACGGCGGCGTCGAGCCTTCCGGCAATGGCGGCCCGCGCGGCGCTCAGCGCCGCGGCCTTGGCGGCATAGTCGGCCTCGGCCCGTTCCAGCGCCTTCTCGAGTCCGGCCAGTCCCTGCTCGCCGGTTTCCAGCGCCTGGAGCTGTTCGACCAGCGCGTCGCGGACCGCGGGCAGTTCCTCGACGGCGCAGCCGTGCTTGCGCGCCGCCGCGCGCAGTGCGAACAGCCGCTCCTCGGCGCGCTCCAGGACGCGCGGATCGAATTCCAGGTCGCGGCCTACGGCCTCCAGCGAGCGCGCCGCCTCCTCGATCTCGGTGAACCCCCGATTCAGCGCGTCGATCACCGGATCGAGGCGGCCGCCGGCCTTCTCCGCCACCCGTTCCAGCCGCCGCACGGCGACCCGCAGGCTGGCCTCGGCGCCGCCGTCGCCGGAAACCGCGGCCAGCGCCTCGGCAAGCTCGCCGGCGATCTGCTCGCCATGCATCATCAGTGTCCGGCTCTCGGCCAGTTCCGCTTCCTCACCGGGCTTCGGGTCGAGGGTCGACAGCTCGTCGGCGGCGTGGCGCAGATAGTCTTCGTCGGCCCGCGCCTTGGCCAGCCGGTCGCGCGCCGCATCGGTGGCGTCGCGGGTCTCCTTGAACGTCTGGTGCGCCGCCTGCACCCCGGCGAGCTGCGGCAACAGGCCGCCGAAGGCATCGAGCAGCGCTCTGTGATTGGCCGCGTTGAGCAGGCCGAGCTGGCCCTGCTGGCCGTGGATCTCCACCAGCAAGCCGCCGATCCGCGCCAGCAGGCCGACGCCGACCGGCTGGTCGTTGACGAAGGCGCGGCTGCGGCCGTCGGCGCCGAGCTGGCGGCGCAGCCGCAGGTCACGGCCCTCGACCGTCAGTCCCTGCTCGGCCAGAACGGCATGGACGGGATGGGACTCGGGGATGTCGAACTCGGCGGTGACCGAGCCGCCGGCGCTGCCGGCGCGCACCAGGCCGCTGTCGGCACGCTCGCCGGTCACCAGGCCCAGGGAATCGAGCAGGATGGATTTGCCCGCGCCGGTTTCGCCGGTCAGCACGCTGAGGCCCCGCTGGAACTCCAGCGAAAGCTGGTCGATCAGGACGATGTTCTGGATGGCCAGCGCGGTCAGCATGCGCCGCCCCGAATCTGACCCAAGGCGATCAGAAGCGGCTCAGAACAGCCATTCGAAGAAATTGCCCGCGCCGCCATCCGGTCCTCTGTCCTCGGGCAGGTCGACGGGTTCCAGGCCCTTGCCCTCCAGCAGGTCGTAACTGTACTGGAACCACTTGTTGTCGGGGTAATTATAGCCGAGGACGGCGGTCGCCTTCTGCGCTTCCAGGTTCAGGCCGACGGCAAGATAGCATTCGACCAGGCGGTGCAGCGCCTCGGGCACCTGGCTGGTGGTCTGGAAATCCTTCACCACCTTGCGGAATCGGGCGATGCCGGCGATGTACTCGGTCTGTCTCATGTAGAACCGGCCGATGGTCATCTCCTTGCCGGCGAGATGGTCCATCGTCAGCTCGACCTTCAGGCGCGCGTCCTCGGCATAGTCGCTGCCGGGAAAGCGGCGGATCACCTCGTTCAGCGCGTCGAGCGCCTGCTGGGTGGCCTTCTGGTCGCGGCCCACGTCCGAGATCTGCTCGTAATAGGAAATGGCGACCAGATAGTAGGCGTAGGGCGCGTCCCGGTTGCCGGGGTGCAGCGCCAGGAAGCGCTGGGCGGCGAGAATCGCCGAATCGTAGTCGTTCGACAGATAATGGTTATAGGCCGACATCAGGGTCGCCCGGCGCGCCCATACCGAATAGGGATGCTGGCGTTCGACCTCGTCGAACATCACGGCGGCGAACCGGTACTGGCCCGCCGCCATGAACTCCTGGGCCTTGTTGTAGAGGGTGCCCACATCAGCGTCGGCGTATTCGATCTTGTCACCGCCGCAGGCGCCGAGGGCCGCCGTAAGCACGACGGCGGCCACGGCAATCTTGAGCCTGGCGGATTTCAGCCCCCGGGAGACCGACAGGGGCATCAGGGATCCTAGTCGAACGCGATCAACGGTCACACAAGCACCTTTCCAGGCTCACAAGGACGTCTTTGGCTTACCGACGCCGGAGGGCTGCTTACCACGAACACCCGACCCCGTCAAAATCCGCGAAGACGCGCATTCTAAGGAGCCTAGAAGGAGATAAGCAAGCCATCCGATGTCCGCTCGTCCTTGTTTGCCCGGAACAGGTTTCCGCCGTTTCTCAGTTCGCCTGCCGGCGCAGGAACGCCGGGATGTCGATCTGGTCCTCGGGACCCGAGCCGCCCGCCCCATCGCTCCGCGACCCGGCGTTGCGCAAGGTCATCGGGGCTTCGTCACGGGTGATGCGCGGCCCGCCGCGATCGGCGGCGGGTTCCGGCTTCTTGCCGCGGCCGGTCATCCGCTCGAACAGGCTGGGCTTGGACGGCGCGGGCGCCGCCCCATTGGCCATGGCCGCTTCGGCGAAGGGATCGGGACGCATGTTGAGGCGGGGCTCGCTGGCAGTGGTCCGTTCCGGCTCCATCGGCTTCGGCGGCGCGAAGAACGCGTCGGCGTTGCGGGAAGACGGACGAACCGGCTCGGCGATGGCGGCGGCCATGTCCGGCAGGGCCGGCGCAGACGGCGGGGCGGTCTCGTCGGCGACCATGTCGGCGGCGTCGAGCATCAGCAGTTCCTCGACCTCCTCGACCTGGGCGGCCGGCGCCGGCTCGGCGGCCATCGGCGCGACCAGCGGCGCTGCCGGCATCATGGCCGGCATGGCCGCGGGGGAGATCCGGTCAGGCGCGCGCAGGTTGACGGCGGTGGCGCCGCCGCCATTGTAGCCACCCACGGTCCGCGGCTGGGCCGGGATGCTGGGGAACGACATGACGGTGGTGCTCGAGGCGCGGGCGGCGTTCTCGGCCTCGATGCCGGTGGCGAACACCGACACGCGCATCCTGCCGTTCATGGCTTCGTTGAAGGTCGAGCCGACGATGATGTTGGCGTCCGGATCCACTTCGCTGCGGATGCGGTTGGCCGCCTCGTCGACCTCGAACAGGGTCAGGTCCATGCCGCCGGTGATGTTGATGAGCACGCCGTGGGCGCCCTTCATCGACACCTCGTCAAGCAGCGGGTTGTTGATGGCGGCCTCGGCGGCCTCGATGGCGCGGGTGTCGCCCTCGGCCTCGCCGGTGCCCATCATCGCCTTGCCCATCTCCATCATCACCGTGCGGACGTCGGCGAAGTCGAGATTGATCAGGCCGGGCATGACCATCAGGTCGGTGATGCCGCGCACGCCCGAGTGCAGCACGTTGTCCGCCATGTTGAAGGCGTCGGCGAAGGTGGTCTTCTCGTTCGCCAGGCGGAACAGGTTCTGGTTCGGGATGATGATCAGGGTATCGACATATTTCTGCAGTTCCTCGATGCCCTCTTCGGCGATCGTCATGCGACGGCCGCCTTCGAACTGGAACGGCTTGGTGACGACGCCGATGGTCAGGATGCCTTGTTCACGCGCCATCCTGGCAATGACGGGGGCGGCACCAGTACCGGTGCCACCCCCCATGCCGGCCGTAATAAAGGCCATGTGGGCGCCGGCCAGCGGCTCCCGCAAATGATCGATGGCTTCCTGCGCGGCGGCGGCGCCGATGTCGGGACGGGCGCCCGCGCCCAGTCCCTGCGTGATCTGCACGCCGAGCTGGATGCGCCGCTGGCACTCCGAGTTGCCGAGCGCCTGGGCGTCGGTGTTGGCGACGACGAACTCGACGCCTTCCAGCTTCGAGCGGATCATGTTGTTGACGGCATTGCCGCCGGCGCCGCCGACACCGACGACGAGGATCTTGGGCTTGAGTTCCGTGATCGCCGGCGTGCTGAGAGAGATTGGCATTTTCGGTCTCCTTGGGCTGGGGGATGCCCGGTTAGAAGTTCTCGCGAATCCATTGGCTTACGCGGGCCATGGTGCTTCTGGACTCCTGCGGAGCCAGCATGGTGGTCGTGGTCATCGTGCCCTTCCGGACAAACCCCTGTGCCGCGTAGGCCAACAAACCTGCACAGGTGGCAAAAGCGGGTCCGACGGTTGCCTCGGCAAGCCCGTCCACACGCAGCGGACGGCCCAGGCGGACCTGTTTATCGAGAATGCGGGTGGCGAGTTCGCGCGCGCCCTGGAGCTGGCTGCCGCCGCCGGTGAGGACGACGCGCTTGCCGGCGACCTGGTCGAAGCCCGACGAGATCAGCCGCTCGTGCACCGCCTCGAAGATCTCCTCGACGCGGGGCTGGATGATGCCGGTCAGCATAGAGCGCGGCACGCTCTGGGTATGGTCGCGCTCGGCCTCGCCCATCTGCGAGATGTTGATCGTCTCGCGGTCGTCGGACGAGCCGCGCAGCGCGCTGCCGTGCAGCGTCTTCAGGCGTTCGGCGTCCGAGATCGGCGTCAGCAGGCCGCGGGCGATGTCGTTGGTGATGTGCTGGCCGCCGATCGGCACCACGTCGGTGTAGACCAGCGCGTCCTCCATGAAGACGGCGATGGTGGTGGTGCCGCCACCCATGTCGATGACGGTGACGCCCATCTGGCGCTCGTCCTCGACCAGGCAGGACAGGCCCGAGGCGTAAGGCGACACGCACAGGCCGGCGATGCCCAGGTGGCCGCGCTCCATGCAGAGCTGCAGGTTGCGCAGCGGGCCGCTGGCGGCGGTGACCACATGGATGTCGACGCCGAGGCGGTCGCCGTACATGCCGCGCGGGTCGCGGATGCCGCGCGAGCCGTCGATGGCGTAGGTAACCGGAATGGTATGGAGCACCTCGCGCTCGAGCAGCTCGGCCTTGCGGCGCGCTTCGTCGAGGGCGTGGCGAATGTCGTTCTCGCCCACCTGGTGGCCGGCAATCTTCACTTCCACGTGGATCGCTTCCGAGTTGGGGAAGCCGCTGGAAACATTGACGAATGCCCGCCGGATGGTTTCGCCCGACATGCGTTCGGCCGCGTCCGCGGCGGCGCGGACCGAGGATTCGACCGCCTCGATGTCGACGACCGCGCCACAGCGCATGCCCTCGGAGACCTGGTGGCCGATACCCTCGACCCTGATGCCGCCTTCATCGTCCACGCGGGCGATGAAGCAACAGATCTTCGTCGACCCGATGTCGAGCGCCGCGACCAACCCACCTTTACCCGACGACATCCGTTGTGCCTCCTCTAGCCTTTGCTGTTGTCCCTGAGTGCCTTGGCCGCCTTGGCTGCCGCGGCTTCCGCGTCCCGCTTCGCCTGCGCCGCCTCGGGCGTCATGCGAACTGTTGTCCGGTCCCCAAGCCGCATATCGACAGAGACGATGTCGCGCTCCAGAATTCCCTCGGCCTTCTCCATGGTGGCGAGCCGATGCCACGCCGCGTCCGCGCCGTTCTCCGGCAACCTGACGATGGAGCCGTTGTCGAAGTGCAGATCCCAGCGCCGGTCGCCGACACGCACTGCCGCCTTGACCCGCGAGGCCAGGGCCGGCTCGCTTTCCATGACGTCGAACAGGGCCTTCGCGTGCTTCGGCGCTCCTTCGCCAACCACCAGCGGCAGCTTGGCGAAATGGACCAGGTCCTTCTGGGTGATCTCGACGCCCTCGCGGTCGATCAGGCGCAGCTTGCGCTTCTGCTGCCAGAACGCGTAGGGCACCCGCTCGGACACGGCGATCTGGATGGTGCCGGGCAGGATGCGCGAGACCCGCGCGGTCCGCACCCAGCCCACCGACTCCACCCGCTCGCGCACCACGTCGAGGTCGATGTCGCCGATCTTCTGGCCGTCCTCGACACCCGAGGCGATGATGATCTCTTCCGGCTCCAGACTCTCGATGCCCGAGACGTCGATCCGGTTGACCGTCAGGCCCGACAGGTCGGAGATGCTGGGGACCATGGTCGGCGCGGCCTCGGCCATCGCCGCGAAGGTGCCCGACGCCCACATCCACAGGCTGGCGACGACGGCGACGCTACCGCCGGCGATCATGCCGATGCGCCGCATGCGCTGGACGCGGCGGCGGTTGATGAACGAGGCGGCCTGCGCCTCACGGCCGGTCATCTGGGACCGCGCGCCGCGCTTGGGCTTCTCGCCGCGCCCGGGCATGGCCTTGTCCCGGCTGCCGGGCATGATGCGTCCGGGGTTCAGCGACGACATGAGGCGTCCTCCACCATCCAGACCACGAGATCCTCGAACGAGATGCCTTCGTAGGCGGCCATCTCGGGCACCAGCGACAGCGGCGTCATGCCGGGCTGGGTGTTCACCTCCAGCAGGATCAGTTCGCCGGTGCCGCCCTCGGTATCGTCGTAGCGAAAGTCGGCCCGGCTGACGCCGCGGCAGCCCAGCGCCTGATGGGCGGCGAGCGCCAGTTCGCGCACCTGCTCATAGACCGCGGGCGGCACCGGCGCGGGAATGAGGTGCTCGGTCACGCCGTCGCTGTACTTGGCCTCGTAGTCGTAGAAGCCGCGCTTGGGGCGCAGCTCGGTGACGCCCCTGGTCGCCCTGTCGCCGATCACGCTGCAGGTCAACTCACGGCCGGCGATGTAGCGTTCGACCATCACCTGCGCGTTCTGGCGCCAAGGACCGTCCATGTCGGGCGTGAAGGTATTGTCGCCCGGCTTCATGATGACGACGCCGACGCTCGATCCCTCGTCCAGCGGCTTGACCACGAAGGGGCGCGGCAGCGGGTCGGCCTCGAACAGCTCCCAGGAGGCGACGACCTTGTCCTCGGCCACCGGCACGCCGGCGGCGGCGCAGACTCGCTTTGCCATGGGCTTGTTCATGGCGACGGCCGAGGCCATGACGCCGGAATGGGTGTAGGGAATTTCCATCACCTCCAGGATGCCCTGGACGCAGCCATCCTCGCCCCAGCGGCCATGCAGCGCGTTGAACGCCACGTCGGGCCTGACCTCGGCCAGCTTGTGCGCAAGGTCGTGTCCGGCATCGATCTCGGTCACCTTGTAGCCGCGCGCGGCGAGCGCCCTGGCCGCCGCGCCGCCCGACACCAGCGACACCTCGCGCTCGGCCGACCAGCCGCCCTTGATCACCGCCACATGAGGCTTCATGAGCCGCCTCCCGCCAGCGGCGTCCCGGACGCTTGGCCGATCCGCTCGATCTCCCACTCCAGGCTGACGCCGGAATTCTCCAGCACCCGGCGGCGCACGTCCTCGCCCAGCGTCTCGATATCGCGGGCGGTGGCATCGCCGGTGTTGATGATGAAGTTGCAGTGCAGCTCGGACATCTGCGCGCCGCCGACGCGCAATCCCCGGCAACCCGCAGCGTCGATGAGCTGCCAGGCCTTCTGGCCCGGCGGGTTCTTGAAGGTGCTGCCGCCGGTGCGCGACTTAGGCTGGGTGGCGTCGCGCCGGTCGGAGATGTCCTCCATGCGGCGGCCGATGGCGGCCGGATCGTCAGGCGTGCCGCGCAGGGTCGCCGAGGTGACGATCCAGTCGTCGGGCAGCGCGCTGTGGCGATAGCTGAACGCGAGATCGAAGGCGGTCAGCACATGGCATTCGCCGTCGGGCGCATAGGCGACCGCCTCGGTGAGCACGGCGGCCAGTTCGCTGCCATAGGCGCCGGCGTTCATCTTCACCGCGCCGCCGATGGTGCCGGGGACGCCGCGCAGGAACTCCAGGCCGGCAAGGCCGGCGTCGCGGGCGGCCAGCGCCACGTTGACGTCGGGGGTCGAGGCGCCGGCGGTCACCTTGGTGCCCGAGACGCTGACCCTGGCGAAGGCACGGCTGAGGCGGATGACGACGCCGGGGACGCCGCCCTCGCGCACCAGCAGGTTCGAGCCGACGCCGATCACGGTGAGGGGCACGTCGGCCGGACGGCCCGCGAGGAACGCCGCCAGATCGTCCTCGTCGGCGGGGCGGAACAGCACTTCGGCCGGGCCGCCGACCCGGAACCAGGTCAGGTTGGCGAGCGGCACGCCTTCTTCGTAGGTGCCGCGCACACGGGGCAGACGGTCGATCAGGCGGTCGCGCTTCAGGGCTGCCGCCATCATGCCGCCCCTCCTTCCAGCCGCTTCGGCAGGGCGTTGGCCCATGCCGAGATGCTGCCGGCGCCCATGCAGACGACCACGTCGCCGGGCGCGGCCAGCGACGCGACGGTCTCGGCCAGTTCGGCGTCGCCCGGGATGTGGCGCACGTCGCGGTGGCCGCGCGCCCGGATGCCGTCGGCCAGCTCCCTGCCGCCGATGCCGGGGATCGGTGCTTCGCCGGCCGGATAGACGTCGGTGATCACCACCGCGTCGGCGTCGTTGAAGCAGGTCGAGAAGCCCTCGAACAGGCTCTGCAGGCGGGTGTAGCGGTGCGGCTGGACAATGGCGATCACCCGGCCGCGATAGGCCTCGCGCGCGGCGGCGAGCACGGCGGCGATCTCCACCGGATGGTGGCCGTAATCGTCGATGATGGTATAGCCGCCCACCTCGCCCACCTTGGTGAAGCGTCGCCCGACGCCGGCGAAGTTGGAGAACGCGCCGCGCACCGCGTCGTCGGGCAGGCCCAGGATCATGGCGGCCGAGACGGCGGCCAGCGAATTGACCACATTGTGCCGCCCCGGCATGGGCAGGCTGAGGCCGTCGATCCGCCGGGTCTCGCCCTTCTTGCGGTCGGCGATCTCCACGTCGAAGTGCGCGACGCCCTCCGAATAGGACACGTTGCGCGCCCGCACGTCGGCCTGGGCGCTCATGCCGTAGGTGACGACCCTCCGGTCGGAGATGCGGCTGACCAGGGTCTGCACCTCGGGATGGTCGATGCACAGGATGGCGCTGCCGTAGAACGGCGTGCGCTCGACGAACTGCTTGAACGCGTCGCGCAGCGCATCGAACGTGCCGTAATGCTCCATGTGTTCGGGGTCGATGTTGGTGACGACGGCGAGCATGGCCGGCAGCTTGACGAAGGTGCCGTCGGACTCGTCGGCCTCGACCACCATCCAGTCGCCCTCGCCCAGGCGCGCATTGGTGCCGTAGGCGTTGATGATGCCGCCGTTGATCACCGTCGGATCGAGCGCGGCGGCGTCGAGCACGGCGGCGATCATCGACGTGGTCGTGGTCTTGCCGTGGGTGCCGGCGATGGAGATGCACCATTTCAGGCGCATCAGCTCGGCCAGCATCTCGGCGCGGCGCACCACCGGGATCAGGTTCTCGCGGGCGGCGACTACTTCCGGATTGTCGCGCTTCACGGCGCTGGAGATCACCACCACGCTGGCGTCGGCGATATTCTCCGTGGCGTGACCGATGGCGATGTGGATGCCGAGGCCGCGCAGCCGCCTGACGTTAGCGTTCTCGGACAGGTCCGAGCCCCGCACGCTGTACCCCAGGTTGCGCATCACCTCGGCGATGCCACTCATGCCGATGCCGCCGATGCCGACGAAATGGATGGTGCCGATATCGAACGGAAGCGGCTTCCTCACGCCGCCCTCCATTCGCGCGACAGGCTGTTGGGGGCGGCCGGATCGGCGGCGGTTTCCCCGGCGCGGCTGTCCCGCCGCTGGTTGGCCAGCTCGAGCACCAGGTCGGCGATCCGCTCGGCGGCGTCGAGCCGGGCCCGGCCGCGCGCGGCGGCGGACGCCGCGGCGAGCGCACCGGCATCGCCGACCAGCGCCGCGATGCGCGCGGACACTTCCTCGGCGGTGAAATTCGGCTGCGGGATCACCCAGGCGCCGCCCGATGCGGCCAGTGACGCGGCGTTCGCGGTCTGATGGTCGTCCATGGCGCCCGGCAGCGGCACCAGGATGGACGGGCGGCCCGTGACCTCCAGTTCGCTGATGGTCGAGGCGCCCGCGCGGGCGATGACCAGATGTGAATCGGCCAGGCGCGCGGCCACGTCGCCGAAGAAGGGCGCCAGCTCGCTGGCGATGGATTTGCGGGCGTAGAGATCGCGCACGCCGTCGATGTCTTCCGGGCGGCACTGCTGGGTCACCCGCAGCCGCGCGCGGATCGCCTCGGGCAAGCGGGCCAACGCCGGCGGCACCACCTCGCTGAGGACCGACGCCCCTTGGCTGCCACCCAGCACCAGCAGCCGTATCGCGCCGTCGGCCTGAATCGGCTGATAGGCCGCGTCGGCGAGCGCGACCACTTCGGCGCGCACCGGATTGCCGGTGACGACCGCCCTTGCGCGGTGCTCGGCGCCGAGGCGCTGGGTCTCGGGGAACGACAAGGCGATGCGATCGATGAAACCGGCCGCCAGCCGGTTGACCCGTCCCAGCACGGCGTTCTGCTCGTGGATGCAGGTCGGGATACGGCGGACGCGGGCCGCGATCAGGGCCGGGAGCGTAGCATAACCGCCCAGGCCCATGACCGCTGCCGGCCGCATAAAGACGAAAAGGTTGCGGGCGGCCAACGTCGCACGCACCAGGTTGACCGCGCCCGAGATCTTGCCGCGAGTGACGTTGGCGGCGGGCAGGACATGCTTCTCGATGTCGCCGAACGGCGCCGCGTAGCGCTCGCCCCGGTCGTCGGTCACCAGCACCGGCTCGATGCCGCGGCGCTTCAGCACCTCGGCGACGGCCAGCGCAGGAAACATGTGGCCGCCGGTTCCGCCGGCGGCGAGAACGATGCGCGGAGGACGTGCGATCATGCCGACGGCCTCCCGACCGTGCCGTAGTGGTTACGGCGGGTGAAACACAGCAGCATGCCCATGGTTATCGCCATGGAGAGCAGCGACGAGCCGCCATAGGAGACGAACGGCAGCGTCATGCCCTTGGCGGGCATGAGCTGGATGTTCACTGAGATGTTGATGATCGCCTGCATGCCGAACAGCACGATCAGGCCGGCGCTGGCGAGGAACAGGAACGGATCCTCCTCGCGCATCACCTTGAGGAAGCCGCGCAGCACCACGAAGGCGAACACCATCACGATGATCAGGCAGGCGATCAGCCCGAATTCCTCGCCGATCACGGCGAAGATGAAGTCGGTGTGGGCGTCGGGCAGGATGCGCTTGACCACGCCTTCGCCCGGGCCACGGCCGAGGAAGCCGCCAGCGGTGAAGGCCTCCATGGCGGTGTTGACCTGATAGGTGTCGCCCGACGCCGGGTCGAGGAAGCGGTCGATGCGGCTCGCCACGTGCGGCAGCAGCAGATAGGCGCCGATCACCGCCGCGACGCCGCAGATCGCCAGCACGCCGATCATGAACAGCGGCAGCCCCGCGAGGAAGAACTGCGCGCCCCACACGGTGAACATCAGGATCGCCTGGCCGAAGTCGGGCTGCAGCAGCAGGGTGCCCATGACCATGCAGCACAGCAGGATGGCGATCGCCGTGCCGGGGAAGCCCTCCTTGCGCTTGGTCTGGGCGAACATCCAGGCGCTGGTGACGATGAACACGGGCTTCAGGAACTCGGATGGCTGGACCGCCATGCCGCCGACGAACAGCCAGCGCTGCGAGCCCTTGATCTCGGGCGCCAGAACCAGGGTCGACAGGGTGCACAGGTAGAAAACGCCGAACAGTACGATGGCGAAGCGCCGCGCCGTCACCGGCGTCAGCAGCGAGAAGCCAATCAGCAGCGCCAGCGCCAACGGGACGAAGTAGAGCTGGCGCAGCACGAAATGGAACGCTGGCAGGCCCAGATCCAGCGCCTTGGGCGGACTCGCCGCCATGGCGAACAAGACGCCCGCCGCCATCAGCATGATGATCGCCGACAGCAGCCAGCGGTCGACGGTCCACCACCAGCGGCCGAGAATGCTGTTGTCGGTGCGACCGAACGTCATCATGCGGAAGCCTCCGGGGCGAGTTTGGCCACGAGGGCGCGGAAGTGATCGCCGCGCACTTCGAAATTCGGGTACTGGTCGAACGAGGCGCAGGCGGGCGACAGCAGCACCACCTCGCCTACGCCGGCATGGCGCATGGCGCTGGCGACGGCGCGGTCCATGGTGCCGCAAAGCTCGTTATCGACACCGGCTTCGTCGAGGGTCTCGGCGAACGCGTCCTGGGCTTCGCCGATCAGGTAGGCGCGCTCGATGCGACCGAACAGCGGCTTCAGGCTGTCGATGCCGCCCTCCTTGGCTTTGCCGCCGGCGATCCAGTGGACCTTGGGAAAGGCGGCCAGCGCGTGCTGGGTGGCGTCGGCGTTGGTCGCCTTGGAATCGTTGATGAAGCGGACGCCGCCCGCCGTGCCGACATATTCCAGCCGGTGCGCCAGGCCCGAGAAGCTGCGCAGCCCGGCGCCGATGGCGGCCGGCGCGAAGCCCAGCGCGCGGGCTGCCGCGTAAGCGGCGGCGGCGTTCTGCCAGTTGTGCCGGCCGCGCAGGCTTTCGATCCCGGCGAGCGACAGCACGGGTTCCGACGAGATCTCCGCGTCGTAGAGCGCGGCGTCGTCGACCGAGACGCCCTGGTCCGCACGGCCCATGGCAGTAACCGTCGTGACTCTGCGGCCCGCGGCCTTCAGCCGGTCGGCGGTTTCCTGACCGTAATCGTCGTCGATGCCGATGATCGCGGCGGCGCCCGGACCCTGCCAGTCGAAGAGGCGGCGCTTCACCGCCACGTAGTGGGCCATGCTGCCGTGGCGGTCGAGATGGTCGGGCGTGATGTTGAGCAGGATCGCCACCTTGGGCCGCAGGTTGAAGGTGAGGTCGATCTGGTAGGACGACATCTCGATGACGTAGACGCCGCCCGCCGGCAGCGGCTCCAGGTCTAGGATCGGCGTGCCGATATTGCCGCAGGCGACCGACGCGCCGCCGCAGGCCTTGACCAGATGGGTCAACAGCGCCGTGGTCGTCGACTTGCCGTTGGTGCCGGTGATCGCCGCGACGCTGTGGCGTGGCAGGCTGGGTTCTGCCTGCGCGAACAGGTCGATGTCGCCGATGATCGGCAACCGCGCCGCCAGCGCCGCTGCAACGACCGGATGGGGCTCAGGATGGGTCAACGGCACGCCGGGGCTGAGCACCAGCGCCGACTGCCGGCTCCAGTCCAGCTCGGACGACGGCACCAGCGCCACGCCCGCCGCCGCGGCGAGATCGCGGCTCGTCGGATTGTCGTCCCACGCCGACACCACCGCGCCGCCCGCCGCCAGCGCCCGCGCCGAGGCGATGCCGCTGCGCGCGAGGCCGAATACGGCCACGGCCCGGTCCTGATATGTGCTGACGGGGATCATCGCGGCGCTACCTCAGCTTCAGGGTCGAGAGGCCGATCAGGGCGAGCACCAGCGAGATGATCCAGAACCGCACCACGATGGTGGATTCGGCCCAGCCTTTCTGTTCGTAGTGGTGATGCAGCGGAGCCATGCGGAACACCCGCTTGCCCGTGGTCTTGAACGAGATCACCTGGACGATGACCGAGACGGTCTCCAGCACGAACAGGCCACCGACGATGACCAGCACCAGCTCGTGCTTGATGATCACCGCGACCGCGCCTAGCGCGCCGCCCAGCGCCAGGCTGCCGGTGTCGCCCATGAACACCATGGCGGGCGGCGCGTTGAACCACAGGAAGCCCAGGCACGCGCCGATCAGCGCGGCGAGGAATACCGCCAGCTCGCTGGCGCCCGGCACGTAGTGGATCTGCAGATAGTCGGCGAAGGTGACGTAGCCGACCAGATACGCCAGCAGCGCGAAAGTGGCGGCGGCGATGATCACCGGCATCGTCGCCAGGCCGTCGAGCCCGTCGGTCAGGTTGACCGCGTTCGACGCGCCCACCATCACCAGCATGGCGAACGGCACGAAGCCGTAGATGCTGAGGTCGATCAGCACATGCTTGGCGAAGGGTACGGCCACCTCGTTGGCCATGTCCGGCGTCGATAGCAGGCTGACCGCGACACCGGCGAGCGCGGCGATGGAGAACTGCAGCAGCAGCTTCATCTTGCCGGCGATGCCCTTGCTGGAGCGGCGGGTAACCTTCAGGTAGTCGTCGATGAAGCCGACCCCGCCGAACCCCACGGTGACGAAAAGGCTGATCCAGACATACTTGTTGGACAGGTCCGCCCACACCAGCGTGCCGGCGGCCAGGCCGATGAGGATCAGGAATCCGCCCATGGTCGGCGTGCCCTGCTTGGTGACGATGTGGCTCTGCGGACCATCCTCGCGGATCGGCTGGCCCTTGCCCTGCTTGGAGCGCAGCCAGTTGATGATGCGCGGTCCGAAGATCAGGCAGGTGAACAGCGCCGTCAGCACCGCGCCGCCGCTGCGGAAGGTGATGTAGCGGAAGACGTTGAGCGCCGCGATCTCGTCGGCCAGGGGATACAGCAGATGGTAGAGCATGGCTTTCCCCTTTAGCCCGCGGCCCGGCGCAGCGCCGGCTGGTCCTGAAGCGCCAGCAGCGCGTCGACGACCCTGGACAGCCCGATCGCGTTCGAGCCCTTGACCATGACGACGTCGCCCGGAATGACGGCGTCGAGAACCTGGCGCACGGCGTCCTGCGCCGAGGCGCTGTTGACCACGCGGATATCGCCGCCCAGCGAGGCGGCCATCTCCTGCATCAGCGGTCCGACGGCGACGACGATGTCGATGCCGGCGTCACGCAATGGCTGGCGCAGACCCACATGCAGCGCCGGCCCCTGTTCGCCCAACTCACGCATGTCGCCCAGCACGGCGATGCGCCGGCCCCGGCGGCCGGGCATGCTCTGGCCCAGTCCCTTGATGGCGGCCAGCATGGCGACGGGGCTGGCGTTGTAGCTCTCGTCGACGACCATGATCTCGGAATCGCGGTAATCCACGCGGTGGCGACGGCCGCGGCCCCGCGGCGGCTGCATCTCGGCCAGCGACAGGCCGGCAAGGCCCAGGTCGCCGTCCACGGCGGCGACGGTGGCCAGCACCGCCAGGCTGTTCGACACCCAGTGCTCGCCGGGAATACCGATCTTGAAGGCGACCAGTGTCCCCATGACATCGGCGGTCACCGTGCTGCAGTCCTCGTGCAGGCGCGACTTGATCATCCGCACGTCGCAATCCTGCGCTGCGCCGAACGAAATGATCCGGCTCACGCCCACGTCCCTGGCGCGGGCGGCCAGCCTGGCGAACTGCGCGTTGTCGCGGTTCAGCACCACGGTGCCGCCAGTCTGCACGCCTTCGAAGATCTCGGCCTTGGCGTCGGCGATGGCATCCACCGACGGGAAGAATTCCATATGCACTTCGGCGACGGTGGTGACGATCGCCACATGCGGCCGCGCGATGGCGGTCAGCGCGCGGAGCTCGCCGGCGTGATTCATGCCCATCTCGAGCACCGCATAGCGTGAGGCCGCGGGTGTCCGCGCCAAGGTCAGCGGCACGCCGATATGGTTGTTGAAGCTGCGTTCGCTGGCGTAGGTGGCGCCGCTGCGGGCGAGCGCCGCGGCGATGGCGGTCTTGGTGCCGGTCTTGCCGACGCTGCCGGTGACGCCGATCACCTTGCCGGCGATCCGGTCGCGCGACGCCCTGCCAAGCGCGGTCAGACCCGCCAGGCACTCGTCGACGGCAACCACCGGCGTGCCCGGCGGCACGTCCGCGCCGCGCTCGACCAGCGCGCCCGACGCACCGCGCTGCAGCGCGCCCGCGATGTATTTGTGGCCGTCCTGGCTGTCGCCCTTCAACGCCACGAACAGGTCGCCCTGGTTGACTTCGCGGCTGTCGATGGCGACGCCATGGACGTCGAACGCGCCGCTGACCGTTCCGCCGGTCGCGGCCGCGATCTGCGCGGCTGTCCACAATGGCTCAGTCATGGGCGCCTCCCCCTGCGAGGGCCGCGCGGGCCGCTTCCACGTCGTCGAATGGCAGCACGGCCGTACCGATGGTCTGGCCCTGCTCATGACCCTTGCCGGCAAGCGCCAGCACGTCGCCCGGGCCAAGCGCGCGGACCGCCTCGTTGATGGCTGCCTGCCGGTCGGCGATTTCACGCGCGCCCAGAGCGGCGGCCAGGATTTCGCGGCGGATCTGGGCGGCGTCCTCGCCGCGCGGATTGTCGTCGGTGACGATGACGCTGTCGGCGAGCCGCCAGGCAATCTCGCCCATCATCGGTCGCTTGCCCTTGTCGCGGTCGCCGCCGCAACCGAACACCACGTGCAGCCTGCCCCGGGTATAGGGACGCAGCGTCTCGAGCAGGGTCTCCAGCGCATCGGGGGTATGCGCGTAGTCGACATAGACGGCGGCGCCACCAGGCGTCCGGCCGGCTAGTTGCAGGCGGCCGGGCACCGGCTCCAACGCCTCCAGCGCAGGGATGAAGCCCCGCCGCAACCAGCGCGTTCGAGGCCTGGAAGTCGCCGATCAGCGGCAAGGAAATCTCGAAGCGCTGGCGGTCGAAGCCGACGACCAGTTCCTGGCCGCGGGCGGTGCGCTCGCGCGTGATGACGCGGAGCTCGCCGCCATCGCCGACCGACAGGATGCCCAGGCCCCGCCCCCAGCAGATATCGACGAGCTCGTCATAGACGTGGGTCTCGGTGTTCAGCACCGCGACCGCGCCGGGCGGCAGCAATTCGCCGAACAGGCGCAGCTTGGCCAGGAAGTAGTCTTCATAGGTGGGGTGATAGTCCAGGTGGTCGCGGCTCAGATTGGTGAACGCCGCCGCCTTCAGCTTGACACCGTCGAGGCGGTGCTGCGCGAGCCCATGGCTGGACGCTTCCATGGCCATGTGCTCGATGCCTGCGCGCTTCAGCTCGGCGAGGCGGGCGTGGATCTCGATCGGATCGGGCGTGGTCAGCGTCGGCGCCGTCGCCAGCCCGCTGGCGCGCACGCCGAGGGTGCCCATGGAGGCGGCCCGGCGACCGGTCTTTTCCCAGATCTGGCGGACGAAATCGGCGACCGAACTCTTGCCGTTGGTGCCGGTGACGGCGACCATCGTGTCCGGCTGGCCGCCGAAGAAGCGGGCGGCCATCAGCGCCAGCCGGCGGCGCGGATTGGGGTCGGTGACCACGTAGATGTCGCGCTCGGCGATCTCGGCCTGGGGATCGGCGAGCACCGCGACCGCGCCCTTGGCGATCGCCTGGCCGACGAAGTCCGAACCCTTGCTGCTTGTACCGGCGAGCGCGGCGAACAGATAGCCATCGCGCACCGTCCGGCTGTCCGACGACAGGCCCCGGATGTCGATGCGCGCCGCCGCGCCATTGCCGCCGATGAGTTCGGAGAGCCTCACGAGCGCACCTCCGGCTGGATGAACTGCATGAGCTCATGGGTGACCGGGTGGGTCGGATTGTCGCTCGGCGGCACGCCGAGCATGGGCGCGATGCGCTCGATAACCCGCTTGGTGGTCGGCGCGGCGGTCCAGCCGGCGGTCGCGTACCCATAGGTCTTCTTGGTACCTTTGGGCTCGTCGAGCATGACCACGGTCACATAGCGCGGATTGATCGCCGGGAAGATCGCGGCGAACGACGACACCAGCGATTTCTTGCGGTAGCCGCCGCCGCCCGCCTTCTCGGCGGTGCCGGTCTTGCCGCCGACCAGGTAGTGCGGCGCGTCGGCCTGGCGGCCGGTGCCCTTCTCGACGACGAGGCGCAGCAGGCCCTGCATCTTCAGCGCCGTGTCCTGCGACACCACGCGCTCGCCTCCCGGCCTGTAGCCGGGCGGTGTCTTCAGCACGGTGACCGGATGCAGGACGCCATCGCCCGCCACCGCGGCATAGGCCGCCGCCAGCTGCAGCCCGGTGATCGACAGGCCATGACCGAAGGAAATGGTCATGGTGTTGATCTCCTTCCACTGGGCGGGCATCAGCGGCGCGCCGGTTTCCTTCAGCTCCACATGCGGCCGGTCGAGGAAACCGAGCTTGCGCAGGAACGTCTTCTGGCCTTCGGTCCCTACATCAAGGGCCATTTTGACGGTCCCGATATTGGACGAATACATGAAGACCTCGGGCACGCTCAGCCAGCGGTGCTTGGGATGGTCGTCGTTGATGGTGAAGCGCGAGACGCGGATCGGGTTGGTGGCGTCGTAGCTGTCGCGGAAACCCGCCTTGCCTGCGTCAAGCACCATGGCCATGGTGAAGGCCTTGAAGGTCGAGCCCCATTCGAACACCGCGTGGCTCATGCGGTTGATGAGTTCCGGGTTGTTGGCGATGTTTCCGGGCTCGTTGGGATTGAAGTCGGGCAGGCTGACCATGGCGATGATCTCGCCGGTGCGGATGTCGAGCACCAGCCCGCCGCCGCCGAGCGCCGAAAACTCCTCGACGGAGGCGGCGATCTCGTTGCGCAGCGCATGCTGGACGCGGATGTCGAGGGCCAGGTGCAGCGGCTCGCCGCGGGGGCCTTCCTTGCGCATCTTCTCGTCGAAATAGCGCTCGACGCCGGCGAGGCCGCGGCCGTCCACATTGGTGTAGCCGATCATGTGCGCGGCCAGGTTGCCGTGCGGATAGACCCGTTCCACCTCGCGCTGGAAGCCGATGCCGGGCAGGCCCAAGCGGTTGACCGCGTCGTATTCCGCCGGTGTCACCTTGCGCTTGACCCAGATGAACTTGGAGTCGGAGCCGAGCTTGCGCTCCAGCACGTCGGCCGAGACGCCCGGCAGCACCGAGGCCAGCCTGAGCGCCGAGTCATGGGCGTTCAGGACCTTGGGAATCTGGGCGTAGACCGAGATGGCGGTCAGGTCGGTGGCGAGCAGGACGCCGTTGCGGTCGACGATGTCGGCCCGCGGCGCCACATCCATGGCGGCCGTCAGGACGCGCTTGTCGGTCACCTCGCCGCTGAGCAGGCCCAGGTCGACGAGCCGCAGCGAAATGGCGGTGAACGCCAGCGCGAACACCGCCATGGCGACGCGCACCCGGCCGCGCGCGTTGTCCACCGCGCGTTTGCCGACGCCGTCGAACTCGATGGTGGTGATATGCCTCACTGCACATCCTCCAGCGACGCCGCGGCGGTGGGCACGTTGGCCACGGGTAGCAGCGGCGCCGGCGCGGCGATGGCCGGCGACTCCACGGACATGCCCGAGAAGGGAAGCGCCGGGGAGGGCGTCGCGGCAGGCTGCTGGGCAGCCTGTTGCGCGGCGACGCCGGTGGTGTCGATGGTGGGCTGCGGCGCCAGGATCTCGTCCATGGGCTTCAGCCGCAGGTCGGCGACGCCACCCACCTGCTTGGCGATGGTGGGCTGCAGGACCAGAAACTTCGCGGACAGCTTCTGCAGTCGGTCGGGGCGGCTGAGATAGGCCCACTCGGCCTCCAGCACCTTGATGGCGCGGCGGTCCTCGTCTATCTGGGCGCGCAGGCCGTTGGCGTGGACCTGCAGATCCTCGACCTCGTATTTGAGATTGTAGAGGCCGTAGGACACGACGATCAGCACGCACAGGGTGATCAGGGTGATTGAGCGCTTCATGCCGCGCGCCTCCCGTCCCGGGGCCAGGCGTCGTTGGCGGTGCGGATGGCGGCGCGCAGGCGGGCCGACCGCGCCCGGGGGTTCGCCTCGGTCTCCGCCTCGGTCGGCTTGACGGCGCCGCGTGTCGCCAGGGTAAAGCTGGGGGCGTGGCCGCGCGGCGCTTCCGGCAGGTGGCGCGACGCCGACGGCGCCATGCCGCCCCGCTCGCGCAGGAAGTTCTTCACGATCCGGTCTTCCAGCGAGTGGAACGAGACCACGGCGAGGCGCCCCTCGGGCGCCAGCAGCCGCTCGGCGGCGCGCAGGCCCATCTCGAGCTGGCCGAGCTCGTCGTTCACCTGGATGCGCAGCGCCTGGAAGGTGCGGGTCGCCGGGTGCATCTTGTGCGGCAGCACGCCGCCGCAGACGCGGGCGACGATGTCGGCCAGCTCCAGGGTGCGGGTGATCGGCCTGGCCTTGCGGGCGGCGACGATGGCGCGGGCGATGCGGCGCGAATTCTTCTCCTCGCCATAGAGCCAGATGATGCGGGCGATCTCGGCCTCGTCCTCGCTGTTGACCAGTTCGGCCGCGTCGGGCGTGTCGGACTGGCGGCCGGCCATGCGCATGTCGAGCGGGCCGTCCTTCTGGAACGAGAAGCCGCGATCGGCATCGTCGAGCTGCATGGACGACACGCCGAGGTCGAAGGCGATGCCCTGCACCGACGTGACGCTGACGTTGTCCATCAGCTCCACCATGTCGCCGAAGCGGCCGTCGATGAAGGTAAGACGGCCGGGAAAGTCGGCGCCGACGGCGGCGGCGCGGGAAGCGGCGGTGGGATCGCGGTCGATGCCGTAGACGACGCAGGGCGCGGCCTGCAGAAAGCCGCGCGAGTAGCCGCCCCAGCCGAAGGTGGCGTCAATGACGGTCTCGCCCGCCCGCGGCGCGATAGCGTCAACCACCTCGCGCAGCATGACGGGAGCATGGCGACCGGTGTCATTCATGCGCGTCTCCGCGCCTGGAGCGGCCCAGCGAGATCGCCTTGGCGACGATCGCCGAACTCGGCTTGATGCGGTCTTCGAACGCCGCGTGTCTGGCGGGATCCCAGATCTGGAACGACTTGCCGCGGCCGATGAACACCACGCTGTCGGTGATGCCGGCGGATTCCAGCAGGTAGGCGGGCAAGGTGACGCGGCCTTCCGGGTCGAACGGCAGTTCGCGCGCCCGGCCCAGCAGATAGGCCAGCGCGTCGTATTCCTCGGAAAGCGGCGAAAAATCGTCCATGACGTCGGCGAGCTGGGCCATGCGGCCACGGTCCCAACCCTCGATGCAGGCGTGTTCGGTGTGAGGGAAGGCGACGAAGCCGTTCAGATGCTCCAACTCGGCACGGAACGGCGCGGGGACGGATACCCGCCCCTTCTTGTCCACCTTGTTGGCATATGACGACAGAAACAGCGGCACGGCCGCCCCTCACGATCTACCTGCGCTCCACACCCTCGCCCCGCCGTTGATTCGGGCCGACTCACCCCCTGCCGGCAGCGTCTCTCATTGGGACATTATGGGATACCATGGGAAAACATGGGAGGTCAATGGGATGAGCCTCCGCCGGTGCCGAATAACAAGTAATTGAAGCTGGAGGTGACAGGGATTTTCTCTGGCGCTAAAGAAGAAGGAGCAGTCGAGTCGCGCGGCGAGACCGATCCGGCGGCGAATCCCATCTCAATTTGTTCATTTTTTGTTCGCTTTTGGACCGGAATGGTGGCCGGATTCCGCAGGAAACCGGCATCGGCGGTCCATGGCCTTTCGAGGGGGAGCCGTCCCATGGAGTCGTTCCAGGGAGTCCTGGACAACAGCCGCTCGTTCTTCGACGACGTGCTGCTGCCACGCATCGCCGACTATCTGCCGATGACGCTGGAGCCGACGGAGGAGATGAAGCGGGTCGCCAACCGGGCGCTCGGTGCCGGCTTCACCGCGTCGATGATGTTCCCGTCGGTGAAACGTCAGCAGCTCGACTTCCGCCTCGGCATCATCCAGCTGCTCAACGAGCCCATCGATGACATGGACGCGGCGCTGCAATATGCCGAGTCCGTGGTGCAGGACATGGAAACGCTGAAGCAGGCGCGGACCCTGAATCGGCCCGACGGTCCCTATTGCCTGTTCATGCTGTCGGGCGCCTATCCCGCCGAAACGCGCGGCAAGAGCCCAGACGATCTGCGCGCCGTGTTCGCCGAACGCCGCTGGGTGTCGCTGACCGCGTTCGAGTACATGGCGATCCAGCGCGTCCGCGCCGTCCATACCCGCGAGCACGGCTTCGACAGGAACGGCCCGATGGGCCAGCCCATGTGGCTGCTCGACACGCTGGTCGAGCCGCGCGGCACCGCCTACGGCTTCTGGGACACGGCGACGCGCGCCGTCAATCTGGGCTGGGCGCAGTCCGACGAGCCCAGGGACCGCTTCGGTGCCCATCCGGCGATGGTGGTGGAAATCCCGGAGGATTGACGCGCGAGCCTATTCCGCTAACTCGAACCCATGGCTCACCGGCAGGTCCCGCGACGATCCGCCGAAATGAACGATGAACCGTCCCGGCTCGGCGGACCAGCCCGGCAGGTGCACATCGTAGAACGACAGGTCGCGCGGGGTGAGCGTGAACTCGACGGTGCGCGTCTCGCCGCATTCTAGCTCCACCTTGCGGAAGCCCTTCAGCTCACGCAGCGGCCGAGCCTCGGACGGCGCCACCTGCTCGACGTAAAGCTGGACCACTTCCTTGCCCGACCGATCGCCCGTGTTGGTCACCTGCACGGAAACGACGAAGCTCTCGCCCTGGCGCACGCTTGCCGGGCCACGTGGGTTGGCGTAGCCGAACGTCGTGTATGACAAGCCGAAGCCAAACGGGAACCGCGGCTCCACCTTCGCCTTGTCGTAGTAGCGGTAACCGACGAACACACCCTCGCCGTAGTTGGCGTCTCGCCTGCCTGGATAGTGGATGAAGGTGGGATTGTCCTCCAGCCGCTCCGGCACCGTATGCGGCAGCTTGCCCGACGGATTGACCTCACCCAGCAGCACACGGGCGATGGCATGGCCACCCTCCTGCCCCGGCAGCCAGGCGCTCATCAGGGCCCTCACCTTGTCCAGCCAGGGCATCGTGACCGGCGCGCCGTTCTGCAGCACCACGATGGTGTTCGGGTTGGCGGCGGCGACCGCCTCGACCAGCGCGTTCTGGTCGCCCCATAACTCCATGCCGGGCCGGTCGAACCCCTCGCCGTCCGTCGAGCGCGAGACGCCGACGAAGACCACGGCCACGTCCGCCGCACGGGCCGCCTCGACCGCTCCCGCGATGCTGCCGGCGGGCTTGCGCGCCCCCACCTTGAAGATGCGCATCAGGTCTGACCGGGTGCTGTAGTCGATCTCGATCCGGTAGCAGCGGCCGGCCTCCAGCGCGACGCGACCCTTGCCCCGCTTCATCTTCACCACCTCGAAGTGGGCGAAGGCTTCCTGCTCGGTCGAGCGGCCGGCCACCGGCACACCGTCGATGCGGATTTCGGTCCAGGTATCGGGGCGCTGGCTGCATTCGACGACAAAGTCGTAGTCGCCGGTCCGCTCCGGCCAAAGACATCCGTCCCAACGCACCGAGAATGACCCGCGCTCCGTCGGCGCCACCGCGTCGTGGAAGCCGAACTTGTGCAGATACGGCTCGACCTGCTCGAACACGACCGGCCCCTCGAACTCGGCGGCCCGGTAATAGCTGGCTTTCAGGCCGTGCCGGCTACGCTCCCTGTCGGGGCTGAGCATGCGCCTGTCGATCAGCGGCACCACCGGCTCGTTGTCGACGCCGGGCGCATGGATCAACCGGACGTTGTCACCGGCGATGGCGCGCAGGCCGTCGAGCGGCGTGCTCTCGCGAACCGGGATCACATGGGCGCTGCCATTGCCCTGGATGATGGGCTCGTCGGCGTTCGGCCCGATCACCGCGATGGTCTTCAGCTTTGTGGCGTCGAGCGGCAGGATGCCATCGTTCTTCAACAGCACGATGGCTTCCTCGGCGACCGACCGGGCGATGCGCCAGTGCCGCTCGGTATTGATTTCGGCGCTGCCCTTGGCTTCCAACGCCCGCAGGATCAGCCGCAGCATGCGCCGAGCCGCCTCGTTCACCGCCCTGGGCGACACGGCGCCGTCATTGACCGCCTCCACCAGCCGCTGGCCGAAATGCCACGCCGGCCCGGGCATCTCCATGTCGAGGCCGGCCGATACCGCCGTGCTGGAATGGGTCGCGCCCCAGTCCGAGATCACCACGCCGTCGAAGCCCCATTCCTGCTTCAGCACCTGGTTTAGCAGCCAGGGATGCTCGCTGGCATGGATGCCGTTCACCCGGTTGTAGGCGGCCATCACGGTCCAGGCGCCGCCCTGCTTCACCGCCCTCTCGAACGCCGGGAAATAAATTTCCCGCAGCGCCCGCTCGCTGACGTTGGAGCTGCCGTGCAGCCGCTCATGCTCCTGATTGTTGGCGGCGTAGTGCTTCACCGACACGCCGACGCCCTCGCCCTGCACGCCCTCGACGAACGCCAGCGCCAGCGCGCCGGCCAGCACCGGGTCTTCCGAATAGGTCTCGAAATTCCGCCCGCCCAGCGGCGTGCGCTGGATGTTGATGTTCGGCCCCAGCAGGATGTTGACGCCCGACGCCCGCGCTTCCCGCGCCATGGCGGCGGCGGCCTCGCGGATGCGGTCCGGATTCCAGGTGGCACCCATGGCGACGCCCACGGGAAACGCCGTCGACGGCTCGCTCTGGGTCGAGCGGTAGCCATTGGGGCCGTCGGCCATGCGGATGGAGTCGAGCCCTACCCTCGGGATCGCGACGGTGGTCCAGCCGTCGGCGCCCGACAGCAGCGCGGCCTTCTCGTTGAGCGTCAGCCGGTGCAGCAGGTCGTCGACGCGGTCGTCCAGCGTTGCGGAAGTCTCAGACACCGCACTCTCCCCATGCAAACCGTCAAGGACACATGATGGGGGATGGCCGCAATGGCGTCTACAGGCCCAGCCGGCTCCATTCGATGACCGGGCAGCGGTCCATCACCACCAGCAGGCCGGCGGCGCGGGCCTTGGCGGCGGCTTCCTCGTTGATCACGCCGAGCTGCATCCATATGGTTTTGGCGCCCACCTCGATGGCGCGGTCGACCACCGGCGGAAGGAACTCCGGGCTGCGGAAGCAGTCGACCATGTCGATGGGCACCGGGATCTCGCCCATGTCGGCCAGGATGGTCTTGCCCTGCACCACCTCGCCCGCCAGCGTCGGGTTGACCGGATAGACGTCGTAGCCGTGGGCGATCAGAAAGCTCATGACGCCGTAGACTGGCTTGAACCGGTCGGTGCCCGCGCCGATCACCGCGATGGTCCTGGTATCCCTGAGGATGCTGGCGACGGCGCCGTCGGTCGGGTTGGTGAATGCCATCAGCTGTCCTTCCAGTGCGGGTGGCGCTTTTCGACGAATGCGCCGATGCCTTCCTCGGCGTCGTCGAAACCCATGTTCTCGATCATCGCCTCGGCCGCTAACGCATAGGCGTCGGCAAGGTTCATCGGCAGCTGCCGGTAGAAGGCCTGCTTGCCGAAGCGCAGCACCTTCGCCGACTTGCCCGCGAGCTGCGCCGCCAGCGCGTGGGTGGCGGTCTCCAGTTCCGCGGCCGGCACCAGCCGGTTGACCAGGCCGATGTCGTGGGCGCGCTGCGCCGGGATCATGTCGCCGGTCAGCAGCATATCCATGGCATGCTTGGGCGCCACGTTGCGCGACAGCGCCACCATGGGCGTCGAGCAGAACAGGCCGATATTGACGCCCGGCGTGGCGAAGCGGGAATCCTCGGCGGCCACGGCGAGGTCGCAGGACGCGACGAGCTGGGCGCCCGCCGCCGTCGCCACGCCGTGGACGCGGGCGATCACCGGCTGAGGCAGCGCGACGACCGCCTGCATGAGCTGGGCGCAGCTTTCGAAGGTCAGCCGCACGAAGTCCGGATCGTCGATATGCGCCCTGAGCTCGCGCAGGTCGTGGCCGGCGCAGAACGCCGGACCGGCGCCGGCGATGACCAGCACGCGCACGCTGTCGTCCTCGGCGATGGCCGACAGGGCGTCCATCATGGCGCCCATCAGCTCGAGGCTCAGCGCGTTGCGCGCCGGGCCGCGGTTCATGGTCAGCGTGGTGACGCCTTCGGGCGTGTCGGCACGCAGCAGCGCGGCTTCGTTGGTGCTCATGGTCTTCTCCTAGCGCAACGGCCTGAACGTGGCCCGGATGTCGTCAACGACCGCTTCCGGCTCCTCGGCGGCGGCGAAATGGCCGCCCATCGGATGCTCCTTGCGGTAGCGCACGTCGAACTGCTGCTCCGCCTCGGTCGACAGGCTGCGGCCCACGTCGTGCTCCATATAGGTGAGGCCGGTCGGCACGTTGACCAGCGGCGTTCCGGAATGGGAGGGCTGCCAGGGATATCGGCCCGCCTCGGCATAGAGCCGCGCCGACGTCACGAAGGTGTCGGTGAACCAGTAGAGCGAGGCGGTGGTCAGCAGGAAGTCGCGGGTAAACGCCTGTTCCACATCGCCGTCATTGGCGCTCCAGGCGCGGCGCCGCTCGACCAGCCAGGCAAGCAGGCCGACGGGAGAATCGTGCAGCGCATAGGCGAGCGTCTGCGGGTCGAGCATATGGACCGCCACGTGGCTGGCGATACGCCGCTGGATGCCGATCAGTTTCTCGCGGGTCTCGGGCGGCAGGTCGTCGGGCACCAGCTTGCCGCCGGTCACGTCCCAGGGCCGCTGGTTGCCCCAATGGGTCAGCCGCGGCGTGCTGGTCAGGTGGATGCCGATCACGTCATCCGGATATTTGTGGCCGAGCTGTGCCGTGGTCGTCGCGCCCCAGTCGCCGCCCTGGGCGCCGAACCGCTTGAAGCCGAGCTTTTCCGTCATCAGCTTGTGGATCGGGTCGGCGGCGCGCCACGCGTTCATGCCGGCCTGCATCAGCGGCGACGAGAAGCCGAAGCCCGGCATCGACATGACGATGACCTCGAACGAGTCGTTCGGGTCGCCGCCGAACGACGCCGGGTCGGCCAGCGGCCGGATCAGCTCGTGGTAGTCCCAGAAGGTCCACGGCCAGCCATGGGTCATCACCAGTGGGATCGGGTTGGGGCCCTTGCCCGGCTCGCGGATGAAGTGCAGCGGGATGCCGTCCACCTCGGTGCGGTAGTGGCTGAAGCCGTTGATGGCGGCTTCCTGGGCCCGCCAGTCGTAGCCGTTCAGCCAGTAATCCACCAGCTCGCGCATGTAGTCGCCATTGGCGCCATAGCGCCAGTCGTCATTGGCCATGTCGTGCGGCCAGTTGGCACTGCGCAGACGGCGCTTCAGCTCATCGAGTTTCGCGTCCGGTATGGCGACCTTGAACGGTTCCACGGTCATGCATGCTCTCCCCTGCTGCAGGGCTGATACTAAGGGAGATCGCGGCGAGTGCCAGCCGGGATCAGCCGGTCTGCGGCGATGGCGTCTCGCCCGCTCAGGGTAACGAAATATCCGCACAGGTCGAGAGCGTGGCCGGACCGGCCGGCGCAATGAAATCGACCCAGATGGCGTTGTGATGTTCGATGATCTTGACAGCCGGAAGATGCGGCCGGTCCGACGTGGTGTGGCCATCGGCGGGGACGACGGTCGTGTAGCGCCGGGCAAGCGCGCTCCGGACCGTCGTGTCAACGCAGTAGTCGGTCGCGCATCCGGCGATGACCAGCCGGCCGGCGCCATGGGCCGCCAGCACGTCGTCCAGATCCGTGTCGAGGAAGGCATCGCAGGAGGTCTTGCGCACGATGACGTCGTCCGCGTCGACCCACAGGCCGGATAGCAGGCGCCAGCCGGGCGCACTGGGATGATGGGGATCGCCCTCCGGGCCGTCGTGCTGAACGAAGACAACGATGCCGCCCGCGCACCGGATGCGGCCAGCGAGCGCGTTCAGTCGCTCAACCAGGCCGTCGGCGTCGTGACGCCGCGCCTCGGGCGTGAACGAGCCCTGCTGCATGTCGACAACAATCAGTGCGGTCTTCATTGGGCAGTCCCCCGTCCAAATCGAATGCCAGATGGCCTGTAAGCCGGGTTCTGTACCCGCGAGCGGGTGATGACCATTCCTCTAGGCGTACCGTCGCCGGCACGCTCGTGCAACCTACCCGGGCGGCGCGTCGGAAACGCTGCATGTGCCGCCCCTATTCGGTCTTGCTCCCGGTGGGGTTTACCGTGCCGTCCCTGTTGCCAGGTCCGCGGTGCGCTCTTACCGCACCCTTTCACCCTTACCTGCCGCGAACGGCCGGCGGTTTGCTTTCTGTGGCACTTTCCCTGGGGTCGCCCCCGCCGGGCGTTACCCGGCACCGTATTTCCGTGGAGCCCGGACTTTCCTCCCCCTGCCGGTTACCCTGCAGGCGGCGGCCATCCGGCCATCTGGCCGGCGCAACATGAGCCGCGCCGCCGGTGCGGTCAAGAAGCCCTTGCAAGCCCAAGGCCTTTTGCGGAAGATGGCCGCCCTTTCCTGGACTCGGCGGTAATGACCAAATTCAGCCCTGCGAAATCGGCGATTCTTCTGGCGGTCGGGGCGTCCCTGATGCTGGGCGGCTGCGAAACCCTCAACAAGCTGAACCCCTTCGGCGGCGGCGACGGCCTGACCAAGGAACAGAAGAAGAAGGACGAGGCCAAGAAGTACGACAATCGGCCGGTCTACGAGCCGACCGGCGACATCCCGCCCGACGCGGCCAACGCCAAGCGCTCGGACGAGGACCTCAAGGCCGGGAAGTAGGCATCGCCACAATCGTTGGATAACCAGCCGCCAGTGCTATTCTGCGCAGGGGCAGCCAATGAATAATCGACGACGCATTGAGTTGAGGTATCGCACGGCTTGGACCGCCGCTCTTGGCGTGTCACGGCAACTGACGATCAGCGAGTTGACGCGGCTCTATCCGCATTTGCAATCCGACATGATCAGGCTTACCGGCATCGACAAGGACGTCATGTCCGCGTGGGAAATCCAGTGGCAGCCTCCACGATCCGACGATCGCGGAGATTTCGACTGGCGTGCCTATGTGGACGACTACCGTCGCGAGCCGGGATATTTCGATCTCGCCATCTGGTACGGCGACATCTTGTGCGGTCTCGGTCTCGGGTTGAAGGATGGCAACCGCGTCGACGTGTGCCTGATGGAGAGCCATCCTGACCCGGCGCATCCCCTGAAGGGCCTCGTCCGGTTCATCGTCAACGACTGCGCGATGGCCTTCGCTCTAGCGTGTGACGTGAGCCGGCTCAGGCTCAGAAACCCATTGCCCGCGCTTCTGCCGCTCTATGAGCGCATGGGCTTTCACATTGTCGAACGCCGCAACGAGTCGATATACTGCGAGAAAGAGGTTTGAAATGGTTGCGCGTAAGGCCAGCACGAAGTCGAAGACTGCATCCTCCTCGCAGAGGGTAACGGCCAAGCCTCGCGCTAGTGACCTGCCGGGCCGTCTCTCCTCCCATCGCAGCCTGCTCGGCGGATTCAACGCGGACGATCTGGCGCTTTATCTGGACGTTCCTGAGGTAGAGGGTCCCGTCGACGCCCGTAAGCGTCAGGGGCACCCTGACGGCGACCTCAAGACCGCGAAATAACCTCGCAATTGGCCCACAGGCCGCCCTGATTTCACCCTAACCTTAGTGGTCGCACACCCCGCCTTTTGGCGGGCTGGCGGCCATGTCGGCCTGTACCGCGACCTGGACGGCGGCGATCATCTGGCGGGTGCCCTTGTCGGCGGCGCCGTCGACCTTCTTGGGGCGCCAGTGGCGCTGGAACGCCTTGAGGATCGCCCGGTAGACCGGCGAATCCTGGCCGTCCACCGGAATGCAGTAGCCGATCGAGCGCAGCGCGTTCTGCACGTCGCGGATCTGCGCCGGCACCGGCTCCATGTCGACATGCTGCGGCCACAGGCCGATGCCCTTTTTGGCGAAGCGCTCCCACGGGAACAGTTCACCCGGATCGTCCTTGCGCATGGGCGCGATATCGGAATGCCCCAGCACCTGGCGCCTCGGCATCGGATGGCGCGACAGGATCTGCAGCGACAACTCCTCCAGCGCCATCATCTGCGCCTCCGGGAAATCGCGGTAGCCGTTCTCATGGCCCGGATTGACCAGTTCGATGCCGACCGAGCGCTGGTTGATGCCGATCTTGCCTTCCCAGCAGGACTGGCCGGCGTGCCAGGCGGTCTTGTCCTCGGTGACGAGCTGGTGGACCGTGCCGTCCTCGTCGATCAGATAGTGGGCGCTGACCTTGGCTTCCGGGTCGCACAGCCGGTCGATGGCCGCCTGCGCCGAGCCCATGCCGGTGTAGTGCAGGATGAGCAGATCGATGTCGAAACCCGGCGGACGGGCGGAAAAGTTCGGCGACTGCCGGTCGGTGATCATGCGGTGCTCCCCATTGTGCGCGCGGCGCGGGCTTTGAGTGCCTCGCGGATTTGGATAATGGCGACACCGGAGAAGGTCATCAAGCCGCCGATGGCGAGTTTCGTCGTCACCGGGTCGCCATTGATCCAGATACTGAAAAACATGCCGAGCATGGGCGGCGCGATCATGAATGGCACCATGGTGGTCACCGCGTAGCGCTGCAGCAGGTAGAACATGCCGCCATGGCCGATGATCGAGGCGCCGATGCCGGTATAGACGATGGCGCCCGCGCCGTCCCAGCCGGACGCGAGCATGTGTTCGACCTGACCCGTCTCGATCATCGCCGAGACGGCGAACAGCGCCGGGAAGCTGACGGCGGCGATCCAGGCCTGGATCTGCATCGGATGAGCACCCTTCAGCCCGCGCATCAGGATCACCGACACGGCGAAGAAGCACGAGCCGACGCAGCACAGGACCAGCGCCCAGGGTGTGTCGAACGCCACCGGATCAAAGCCCAGCAGCAGGATGCCGCCGAACGCGATGGCCATGCCTGCGATCCGCCACGGCCCGATCTTCTCACCCAGGAAGATCACCGCGAGCAGCACCATGAACGGAATGTTGAACTGGATCGCGACGGCGACAGGCGCTGCGTGGGCGGTGAGCGAATAGCCGACCAGGATCAGCCCGAAATGCAGCGCGCCGGTGGTGAGGCCGATGCCGACCACGCGGCGCATCTGCCCCTTCACCGGCTTGAGAAACGGCGCCAGCAGGACGGCGACGACGAAGAAACGCATGCCGGCGAAAAACACCGGCGGCATCATGTCGACGCCCCATTTGGTGACCACGACGTTGAAGCCCCAGAGCACCGTCACCAGCACCGCCAGGCCGAAATGAGGCAGGGTCACGGCGCCAGACCGCGATGCTTGCGGACCCGGTCCCAGGCGTCGTTGATGGTGGCGAGCTTCTCGTTGGCCAGGTCGACGAACTCCTGCGGCAGGCCCTGCGCCACCAGCGCGTCGGGATGGTGCTCGCGCACCAGTTGCCGGTAGCGGGACTTGACCGCGTCGTCGGTGGCGGTGCGTGCGATCCCCAGCACGCGGTAGGGATCGGCGTCGCCCACGCCGACATGCCCGGCACGGATGCGGTCGAACTCGGCGCGGTCGAAGCCGAAGATGAGCGCCACCCGGAACAGGAACTCGTCCTCCGCTACATGGATGACGTTGTCAGCCTTGGCGATGTGGAACAGCGCGTCGAGCAGTTCCTCGAGCACGGTCTTGTTGTCACCGAACAGCTTGGCGAGCTGCTGGGCGTAAGGCTCGAAGCCGGTCGCCTCGCGCTTGGCCCGGTCGAACAGCCGCGAGACGTTCTTCAGCTCCTCGTCGGGCACATGGAACACCTCGCGGAACGCCGATACCTCGTCGATGGTCACCGCGCCGTCGGCCTTGGCCATCTTGGCGCCGAGCGCGATGACGCCGATGGTGAAGCTGATGCTGCGGGTGCCGTCGCGAGACTCGTCGGCGCCGTCGACGCCTTTGCCCGCCGCATAGCCGCCGAGCGCGCCCAGCAGCGCGCCGAGCGGCCCGCCCAGCACCAGACCCGCCGCTCCGCCGACCAATGTCCCCCAGATGCTCATGCGCCTCTCGTTCGATCGGCGTTAGTAGCATCGAACACGGCGGCGCACAGCCGGCGTTTTCAGCGACCGGCCATTCGGCAGGAAACCGCTAGAGCACCAGCCAGCCGCCGTCGACCGGCAGGTAGATGCCGGTGACGAAGTCGCTCATGGAGCCGGACAGGAACACGGCGGCCTTGCCCAGCTCCATGGGATCGGCCCAGTGGCCCAGCGGCAGCCGCGCGATACGGCTCGCCACCGTGTCGGCCAGCGGGTCGCCGGTCGGCTCCGGCGGGCGGCCGGTGATCGGCGGCGCTTCGGGCGACCGGGTCCAGGTCGGCCCGGGTGCCAGCGCGTTGACGTTGATCTTGTGCGGCGCCAGTTCCAGCGCCAGGGCGCGGGTGATCTGCAGTACCGCGCCCTTCGACCCGTCATAGGTGACGCCGACGCCGGGCGTGATCGACTGGGTCGAGGCCAGGTTGATGATGCGCCCGCCCCTACCCTGGTCGATCATCATCCGGGCGGCCGCCCGACACCCGTAGAACACACCGTCGACATTGATTGACCACAATTCACGCCACATTTCGTCGGTAATTCCACGCACCGGACCGCCGAAGCCGGTATAGACGCCGGCGTTGTTGACCAGGATGTCGAGCCCGCCGAGCTTGGCGGCGGTCTCGTCGAGCGCGGCTTCGAACGCCGCCCGGTCGCTGACGTCGAGGGTGATGGCATGGCCGCCGATCTCCCCGGCCGTGCGCCTGGCGCCATCGCCGTCCACGTCGCTGACCGCGACCCTGGCGCCGGCCGCCGCCAGCGCCTGGGCGATGCCCCGGCCGATGCCCATGGCGCCGCCGGTCACATGGGCGACCTTGCCCGAGAGGTCTATCCAGTTTTTCGGATCGATGTTCATCGGCGATACCCCACAGTGAGATCAAACCAGACCATGCTTCGTGAAGGGCAGGTCGCGCACGCGCTTGCCGGTGGCCTTGAAGACGGCGTTGGCGACGGCGGGGCCGATGGGTGGCACGCCGGGTTCGCCGACACCGCTGGGTTTTTCCGTCGACGGCACCACATGGACCTCGATGACCGGCATCCCGGTGATGCGCAGCGACGGATAGCCGTCGAAATTGGCCTGCTCCACCGCGCCGTCCTTCAAGGTGATGGCGTCGTGCAGGATGGCGCCCAGGCCATAGCCGATGCCGCCCTCCATCTGGGCGGCGATGTTGTCGGGGTTGACGGCGACGCCGCAGTCGACGGCGCAGACCACTTTCTCCACCGTGATCTTGCCGTCCTTGACGCTGACCTCGGCGACCTCGGCGACGGTGCTGCCGAAGGAATGGTGCAGGGCGACGCCGCGGAAGCGGCCTTCCGGCGCGGGCGTCGACCAGCCGGCCTTGTCCGCCGCCAGCTTCAGGACGGCCACCTTGCGCGGATCGTCCTTCATCAGCCGCAGCCGGTACTCGACCGGATCGATCCCGGCGGCCGCGGCCAGCTCGTCGATCATGGTTTCCATGACATAGGCGGTGTGGGTGTGGCCGACCGAGCGCCACCACAGCACCGGCACCTTCACGTCGGTGGTGTGCAGGTCAACCTGCATGCCGGCATTGGCGTAGGTCATGTTGGAGACGCCCTCGACGGAGGTGTCGTCGATGCCGTTCTTGACCGCCATGGCCTCGAACGGCGTGCCCTTCAGGATCGACTGGCCGACGATCCTGTGTTCCCAGCCGAGGATGTTGCCATCGGCGTCGAGGCCGACGCGCGCCTTGTGCAGGAAGGCCGGGCGGTAGTAGCCGCCCTTGATGTCGTCCTCGCGGGTATAGACCAGCTTGATCGGCTGCGGCTTGCCCCAGGCCTTGGCGATGGCGGCGGCCTCGGCGAAGTAGTGGGCGTCGTAGATCGCCCGGCGGCCGAACGAGCCGCCCGCCCACATGGTGTGGATGGTAATTTTCTCCGGCGGCAGGCCGAGCGCCTGGGCCGCCACGCCGTGATCCACGGTCTGGAACTGGGAGCCGGTCCAGAACTGGGCCGACGCGCCGTCATACAGAATGGTGATGTTGATCGGCTCCATGGGCGCATGCGCCAGGTAGGGGAACTCGTAGGTCGCCTCGACGATCTTGGCGGCGCCCTCGATGCCTTTCGCGCCATTGCCGGTGTTGCGCACGCTGATGCCGGGCTTTTCCGCCAGCGCCCGGTACTCGGCGAACATGGCGTCGCTCGAGCGCGTCTCGGCGCCGGTCTCGTCCCAGTCCAGCTTGAGCAGCTCGCGCCCCTTGATCGCCTGCCAGGTGCTGGCGGCGAGCACGGCCACGCCCTGCGGTATCTCGATCACGCCCGCGACTCCGGGCGAAGCCTTGGCGGCCGCCGCGTCGAAGCCGCGCAGTGTCGCGCCCCACTTGGGCGGCCGGGCGGTGACGGCGACCAGCATGCCGTCCATGTGCAGGTCCATGGCGAACAGGTTCACCGACCCTTCCGACTTGGTCTTCACATCGACGCGGGGAAAGGACTTGCCGATATAGATCCAGTCCTCGGGCTTCTTGAGCGTGATCGTCGACGGAACCGGCAGCTTGCTGGCGGCTTCGGCGAACTCGCCCAGCCCGGCGCGCTTGCCGGAGGCATGGCGCAGCTCGCCCGCCTCGATCTTCACCTCGGCGGCCGGCACCTTCCAGGCGGCGGCCGCCGCCTCGGTCAGCATCTGCCGTGCCGCCGCGCCCGCCTCGCGGTACTGGTCGAAGGAATTGGCCATCGACGTGGAGCCGCCGGTCCCCTGCATGCCGAACAGCAGGTTCTTGTAGCGACTGTCCGACGGCGCGAATTCCACCACGATCTGGTCGGGCCGGGCGTTCAGCTCCTCGGCGACGAGGGTCGCGAGGCCGGTCGCCACGCCCTGGCCCTTGTCGAGATGCTTGACGATGACGGTCACCTTGCCCGCGCCGTCGATCCGGACGAACGGGTTGAATTCGGCGTTGGCGGCGGACGGCGCGGCGTCCTTGCCCGCCGCCTCCAGAACGCGGAAGCCCAGCACCAGGCCGGTGCCCGCGCCGACGCACAGCGCCAGCATGCCACGGCGGGTCGTCGAGAGGATCGGCGCGTTCATCAGGCGGCTCCCAGCTTGCCGGCGGCCGTATGGATCGCGGCGCGGATGCGGACATAGGTGGCGCAGCGGCAGATGTTCCCCTGCATGGCGGCGTCGATGTCGGCGTCGGTCGGCTTCGGCGTGTCGCTCAGCAGCGCCACCGCGGACATCAGCTGACCCGACTGGCAATAGCCGCATTGCGGCACCTGATGCTCGACCCAGGCGGCGTGCAGCGCTTCGGCCACCGGCCCCTTCGCGCCCTCGATGGTGGTGATCTCGCTGCCGACGAGCCCCTCGATCGGTTGCTGGCACGAGCGCACCGCCATGCCGTCGACCAGGACGGTGCAGGCGCCGCACTGGGCGATGCCGCAGCCGAACTTGGTGCCGGTCATCTTCAACGTGTCGCGCAGCGCCCAGAGCAGCGGGGTGGCGGGATCGGCATCGACGCCGCGCGCCGTGCCGTTGATGTTGAGCTCGATCATGATATCCCCGAAAAGGTCAATGCGGCCAGACACCGGTTCCGGCGCGGCCGCGGTCTGAGTTGAGTGGATTGTTATCCGGCCGGCGCGCCGGAGCAACGGAATTGCGCCGAACGGACGACCAAATCCGGTGCATGGCGGTTGCGCGGAATTGAGCCTGCACCTTTCTCCCTCTCCCGCGGCGCGGATCAGTTGTTCTGGGCGCCCTGCTCGATCCAGGCCCGAATCGCCGCCATCTGTTCCGGTGGCAGCGGGGCGCCGCCCACGGGCATACGGTCGCCGGTGCCGCCCGCCGCCACATGAGTGCCTTCCAGCTTGCGCACCAGATAGCTCTGGTCGGGCTTGCCGGGCTCGACCCGGGCGAGGCCGGTTTCCATCGCCTTGACGCCGACCAGCGTGGCGTAGGCCACCTTGGGCGCCAGCTTCATGTTGCCCGGCTCCTTGCCGGTCAGGTGGCACATGACGCAGCGGGTCTTGAGCACGGGCACAACGTCCTTGGAAAAGCTGGCGGGCTCGGTCGCATGCGCGGTCGCGGCAATGCCCAGTGCCAGCGGCAGAGCGAAGATCAGGGACTTCAAGGTCAGGCTTTCCTTCCAGTTCCGGCCGGGGTCTCTCCGTCGCGATATAACCGATAATCGAGAGTGATGCCATGCGTCGCCGACAACGCCGACGGTCCAGGGGGTAGTGGGTTAGTTTGAAATCAGCCCCGGATCGACGAAGGTGGAAAGCCATCGGGGCGAATGCCACATTGGCTGCGTGGCACAGACACCCAAACGCCCGAGCGATCCGAACCAGCT
>LNFM01002605.1_pt1 | contig 37493 bp, 30 predicted proteins | sample 596031 | NCBI WGS metagenome assembly LNFM01 (sample SAMN04254537, study PRJNA301005) | activated carbon metagenome | isolation source: dual media filters at the Ann Arbor, Michigan drinking water treatment plant | place: USA: Ann Arbor | reverse complement strand
CGGCCGGAAGCGGGTCAGGCGCTGATCGCGTTGATGCGGTTGTAGATGCCCTCGGCATCCACTTCGCGCGCATAGGCGCACATCACCGGATCCACCGCGCGCTTGAGCGCGGCGCGTTCGGTGAACTCGATGCGCCGCAGGCGCCCGGCGCGTTCCAGCGCCTCGACCTTCTGGCCGTCCTCGCTGCTCTCGGCCTGGCGGCCGAAGACGCCCGCTTCCTTGCCGGCGCGCTTGATCGCCTCCTGCAGCGGCGCGGGCAGCCGCGCCATGGTCTGCGAGGAGAAGCACAGCGGCCGGATGGTGATGGCGTGCTGCGTCATGATGAGGTTCGGCGCCACTTCGTAGAAGCGCATCGCCTCCACACCCGCGGCCTCGTTCTCGCCGGCCTCGATGACGTTGTTCTGGATGCCGTTATAGACCTCGTTGTAGGCGATGACCGAGGGCGACATCCCCGCCGCCTGGAAGGTGCGCGACCAGATCGGCGCGCCCTGCACGCGCACCTTGAGGCCGCGCAGTTCGGCCATGTTGGTCACGCGCTTGTTGGCGAAGATGTTGCGCACGCCGCCGCCGGCATAGCCGATGAGGGCCACGCGGGCGCGGCGCTCGACCTCGGTCGCGACGGGGGCGAACAGGTCCTGGTCGAGCACGGTGTTCCAGTGCGCCAGGTCTCGGAACAGGAAGGGCGCATCGACGAAGGGCGCGGCGCGCGAGAAGGTCGACATATGCGCCGGCGAGACGATGCCGTAATCCACCGCGCCGCGCCCGGCCGACATGTACTCGAAATACTGCTTCTCCAGGCCCAGGCTGGAATTCTTGTGCAGCACGAAGTTCACCGGGGATGCGGTGTAGTACTGCTTCACCAGCTCCTCGAAGCGCACCAGGGCGCGGGTGAAAACGTGCTCGTCGTTGAACTGCGACGCGCCGTTCAGGGTGATGGCCTGCTGCGCGCGCGCCGCCCAGGGCATGGCGAGCAGCGTGGCGCCACCGAGCAAGTGCCTACGGTTCATGGATCGGATTCTCCCTCGTGTCAGCGCCGGCTTGGTGCCGGCTGTGGCGGGACTATAGGGGCGGATTCGCACCGATGGGAACCGTCGGGTTACCGCCCCCTTCCCGCCGCGGCGCGGCTGTCGGAGACTGGCTTACGAACGCAAAGGGGGAACGCATGAACCGCATCGACTTGGCCGGGCGCGTGGCCATCGTCACGGGTGGCGCGCGCGGCATTGGCCTGGCCATCGGCAAGCGCATCGTGGAATCGGGCGGCGCCGTCGCGGTGTGGGACATGGACCGCCCGGCCGCGGAGGAGGCCGTGCGCGTGCTTGGGCGCGCCTCGGCGCATGTGTTGGACCTAACGGATGAAGCGGCGATCGCCAGCGCGCTGGCGGCGACTCAGGCGGCGCATGGGCGCATCGATATCCTGGTCAACAACGCCGGCATCACCGGCGGCAATGCGCCCGCCTGGGAATTGCCCGTGGCGGAATGGAAGCGGGTGATCGAGGTGAACCTGGTCGCGCCGTATCTCGTCTCGCGCGCCGTGGTGCCGGTGATGATCGCGGCAGGCTATGGGCGGGTGGTGAACATCGCCTCGATCGCCGGCAAGGAGGGCAACCCGAATGCCTCCCACTACAGCGCATCGAAGGCGGGGCTGATCGGCTTCACCAAGTCGCTTGGCAAGGAACTGGCGAAGACCGGCGTGCTGGCCAATTGCATCACGCCGGCAGCGGCCGAGACCGACATCTTCAAGCAGATGTCGCCCGAGCAGGTGGCCTGGATGCGGTCCAAGATCCCGATGGACCGCTTCGTCAGCATCGAGGAGATCGCGGCCCTCGCCTGCTGGCTGTGTTCCGAGGACTGCTCCTTCAGCACCGGCGCGGTGTTCGACATCTCGGGCGGTCGCGCAACCTACTGAATCCCGTCCAGCGCCGGCAGCAGGTAGTCGAGGAACAGCGGCGGATTCTCGGCGAAGGGGAAGTGGCCGATGCCGTTCATGCGGGTGAAGCGCGCGCCGGGAATCTTCGCCGCGGTGGCTTCGGACATCTCGGCGGTGCAGGAATAATCGTACTCGCCCGTCAGCATCACCAGCGGGCAGCGCGTGGTGTCGATGCGATGGACGCGATCGCGCGCATCCCACTCGCCCGAATAGAAGCCGATGTCGCGGTGGAAGGTGGCGAAGCCGCCCTGCGAATAGTGCCACCAGATCTGCGCGGCACATTCCGCGGGGCTTTGCGGCGCCATCAGCCCGTGGATCCATTCCGGCGCAAAGATCGCCTGGTTGATGCGCGGGTCGGCGGACCAGGGCGTGCGCCGGCCGGGCACATGGTCGCAGGCCTCGCAGGCGATGATGGCGGAGAAGGCGTCGGGGTGGCGCTGCGCGATTTCCAGGCATATCTCGCCTGACATCGACGCACCGAGCAGCACCGGCTTGTCCAGCCCCGCCGCAGCGACCACGCCCATGATGAGATCGACGTATCGGTCCGTGGTCAGCCGCCACGCGCCGGGCACTTCCGCCGGCGGCGGGCTCTTGCCGTGCCAGGGCATGTCGAACGATGTGAGCCGGTAGCGGTCGGTCAGCCGGCGGTCGGCCATGATGCCGTGGAACTGCCGCCCATCCGCGCCGGCGGTGTGCAGGCAGAGCATGTCGAGCCCCTGCCCGGCCTGTTCGGCATACAGCCGCCAGTCGCGGCCATCGGCGGCGACGTCCAGATAGCGGCCGGTCACGTCGGGTGCGGGCGACGGAGGCAGCGCGGGGCGCGGGAAGGCCGGCACCGGGCCCGCGCCATGCAGCACCAGCCAGCGGCCGACCTCCAGCACGCGGCGCACCAGGTGGCAGTGGCGCAGGAAGGCGATTTCCTCGCCGGTGATGCGGAACTCCGGCACGCGGTGGCGCATCGCGAAAATCGCATGGTGATGGCGCGGCGGAATGGGTTGCAGGTGCAGCGCCCAGATGTGCGGGGGCGCTTCCAGCGCGAACTCGGCGGTGGCGGGCGGATCGCCGAAGGTGAATTCCGCACGCGCGTCACCGTTCACGATGGCGAAGCGCGTCGTAGCACCCGCGCGCCATTCCGCCAGCACCGCATCGGCTTCGCACACCGCCCGCCAGCGCGCGACGAATGTCGTCCATGCCTCGCCGTCCGGCCACCCCGCCATGTGTTCCTCCCTGGTGCAGACGGGACGAACCATGCCGGCAGGCCCCTGCCCCGGCAACCGGCGTTGCCAGCATCGCAGCACCCGCGCACATTGCGGCCCGCAACGCAGCGGAGGAAACGCGCATGTCCACCAAGATCGCCGTCGTCACGGGGGCCGGCACCGGCGTCGGGCGCGCTGCCGCCCTCGCGCTGCTGGGGGGCGGCTGGTCGGTGGTGCTCACGGGCCGGCGCAAGGACGCGCTGGAGGAAAGCATCGCCCTGGCCGGCGACGCCGCGCCGCGCGCCATGGCGGTGCCCACGGATGTGGCCGACCCGGCCTCGGTCGATGCGCTGTTCGCCGCGGTGAAGGCGAAGTTCGGCCGCATCGACATGCTGTTCAACAATGCCGGCCAGAACGTCCCCGGCACCGCCTTCGAGGACCTGACCTTCGCCGACTGGTCGCGCGTGGTGGCGGTCAACCTGACCGGGTCGTTCCTCTGCGCGCAGGCCGCCTTCCGCATGATGAAGGACCAGTCGCCGCAGGGCGGGCGCATCATCAACAACGGGTCGATCAGCGCGCATACGCCGCGGCCCGACAGCGCGCCCTACACCGCCACGAAGCACGCCATCACCGGGCTGACCAAGTCGCTGATGCTCGATGGCCGCAAGTACGACATCTGCGCCGGGCAGATCGACATCGGCAATGCCGCCACGCCGATGACCGCGCGCATGTCGAAGGGCGTGAAGCAGGGGGATGGCTCGGTCGCGGTAGAACCCACCATGGATGTGAACCATGTCGGCCAGGCGATCCTGCACATGGCGAACCTGCCGCTGGAATCGAACATCCTGACCATGACCATCAAGGCGTCGAAGATGCCGTTCGAGGGGCGCGGCTGAGGCCGCCCGGCCGGGCGATCCGGCTGCCCTGGCGGCGCGAAGGCCACGCCTGACCCGGCACGACCGTGCGGCGCGCAACTCCGGCGCCGCGCGCGTGTTCTCTTGTTGGCGCGCCAGCGCGCGCAGGAGAACACGAATGCCCGACCCCAAGACCACGCCGCCGGCGCCCGAACCCGACGCCACCGGCCAGGGCACCATCCCGGTGCCGACCCCCGCCAATGCGAAGCACCCCGCGCCCGCGCCGGAGACCGACCCGGCCGAGGAACGCGCCGACGAACACGGCAAGGGCGTGATCGACGCGCCGACCCCGCCCGCCGGCAAGAACGCCGGTTAGGCTTCGCCGCGCTCGGCCAACAGGCGCTTGACGTCGGCCTTGGGCACCTTGCCGTAGCCCGAACGCGGCAGCGCATCCCACACCACGATGCGCGCCGGGTGCTTGTAGCGACCGAGCCGGCCCTGGAGATGCGCCATCACCGCGGCCGGGTCGATCGCCGCGCCCTCGGCGGCGACCAGCACCGCCACCCCGGCCTCGCCCCACTTCGCATCCGGCATCCCCACCACGCAGGCTTCGGCCACGGCGGGGTGGGTCAGCAACGCCTCCTCGACCTCGCGCGGGTACACGTTCGACCCGCCGGAGATGTACATGTCCGACTGCCGCCCGGTGATGAACAGAAAGCCGCGCGCGTCGAGGTGACCGAGGTCGCCGGTATGGAACCAGCCCCCGGCGAAGGCCTTCGCGTTCGCGTCGTCATTGCCGAAGTATCCCGCCATCACGGCGGGGCCGCGCACGCAGATCTCGCCCGTCTCGCCAGCCGGCAGGCGGGCAAGCGCCGCATCCAGGATCGCCACCTCGATCCCCGTGCGCGGATAGCCGCAGGAACCGACCGGCATGTCCGGGTCGTCCTCGATGCTGTGCCATTCGGGCGGCAGCACGGTGATGTTGCCGGTAACCTCGCCGAGCCCGAAATACTGCACCAGGCAGGGGCCGAGCTTCCGCAGCGCGTGCTTCTGGTCCTCGCGATACATCGGCGCGCCGGCGTAGATGACGTGGCGCAGCGATGAATGGTCGTGCGCATCCACGCTGGCGTCGCGCACCAGCGCGTTCAGGATGGTCGGTACGGTGAACATGTTGGTCACGCGGTGGTGCTCGACCAGCCGCCAGGCTTCCGGCACGTCGAGCTTTTCGCCCGGCAGCAGCACCGATAACGCGCCGCGCGCCACCTGCGCCAGCGCATGCACGCCCGCGCCATGCGACAGCGGCGCTACCACCAGCGAGGCATGGTGTTCGTTCAGCCCCGGCATCAGGTCGGCGATGTGGTTGACCACCACGAAGGCCAATTGCCCATGCGTCAGCGTGCCGCCCTTCGGCCGGCCCGTGGTGCCCGAGGTGTAGAACAGCCAGGCCGGATGGTCGCGATCGACGGCGGCGGTCTCGGCCACCGGCGCCGCACTGCCCTTCGCCACCAGGTCGTCCCAGGACAGGCCCGCGCCCTCCCCGATCGCGACGTCCAGCACGCAGGCGGCGTTCTGCGCGCGGGCAGCCTCGCGATGGTCGGGAAAGCCGGTGTCGAAGACATGCGCGCGGCAGCCCGCATTGGCGGCGAGGTAGGCCACCTCCGGCGGGCTCAGCCGGAAATTGGTCGGCACCCAGACCGCGCCAATCAGCCAGCAGGCCCAACAGGATTCGAAGATGGCATTGCCGTTGCGTGCATGGACCAGCACGCGGTCCCCCGCACCGATGCCCTGCGCGCGCAGCGCCGCTGCGGCCGCGCCGGCGCGCGCCGCGACCTCCTGCCAGGTCCAGACGCGGTCGCGCCACGCCAGCGCCGGGAGGTCGGGCAGGCGCCGCGCCGTCTGCACCAACAGGCTGGCCAGGTTCGAGGTCGGGATCATCGCGCTTCCTCCGCAGGGCTGGTCTGCCGCGACGGCGCGCCCGCCGCAAGGACGGTGCTTGCCCGCCGCCCCCCAGCCGGGCCAGTGTTGTGGCCAAGCGCCGGGCCACGGCGCAGGACCATCCCAGGGAGCGACGCCAGATGACCCTCCATGCCCCGCGCCGTGCGCTGCTGCTCGGTGCCGGCGTTCTCGCGCTGCCCGCCGTGGCACGCGCGCAAACGCAGTACCGCGCCGAATACAAGCTGTCCGTCGTGGGCAACCGGCCGATCCCGCTCTCGGAAGGCGCCTTCCAATGGGCGGACCTGGTGACGCAGCGCTCGGGCGGGCGGATCAACGTCAAGGTCTATCCCGGCAGCCAGCTCGTCGGCGGCGACCAGACGCGCGAGCTGGTGGCGATGCGCCAGGGCGTGATCGACATGGCGGTGTTCTCCACCATCAACATCTCGCCGCAGATCCGCGAGATGAACATCTTCTCCCTGCCCTTCCTGCTGCGCGACCATCGCGGCTTCGACGCCATCATCAATGGCGAGGTCGGCCAGGACCTGTTCCGCGTGCTGGCCACGCGCGAGGTGGTGCCCGTCGCCTGGGGCGAGAACGGCTTCCGCGAGCTGTCCAATTCCAAGCGAGAGGTGCGCCGCCCCGAGGACATGCGCGGGTTGAAAATCCGCTTCGCCGCCGGCGCCATCTTCAGCGAGATCTTCACCGCCATGGGTGCGAACCCGCTACAGATGTCGTTTGCCGACCTGCAGCCGGCGCTGACCACCGGCGCGGTGGATGGGCAGGAGAACCCGGTCAACCTGTTCCTGGCGTTCCGCATGGACACGCTGGCGCAGAAGCACCTGACCGTGTGGAACTACGTCGCGGATGCCGGCATATTCGTGGTCGGCAAGCAGATGATGGACAGCCTGACGCCCGCCGACCGCGACCTGGTCATCGCCTGCGCGCGCGAGGCGGGTGCGAAGCAGATCGAGGCGTCGCGCAAGGGCACCGGCATCGGCGGCGACCGCTCGGCGCTCGACGAATGTGTCCGCCGCGGCGTGGCGGTCGCGGAACTCACCGCAGCCGAGAAGGAAGCCTTCGCCCGCGTCACCCGCCCGGTCTACGACAAGTGGGCGCAGACCGTGGGCATGCCGCTGGTGCAGAAGGCGCAGGCGGCCATCTCCCGCGCCGTCTCCTGACGCGCGCATGAGTGCCGAGCTCGACCCGGCTGCCGCGCAGCCGGACCCGCGCACGCGCCTGCCGCTGTCCTTCGAGCGCGTGATGCTCGCACTCGCCATGGGCGCGATGGCGCTGATCACCGCGATCAACGTCGTCGCGCGCTATTTGACCAACGTCTCCTTCGCCGTCACCGAGGAATACTCCGTGGTGCTGATGGTGATCGTGACGCTGGTCGGCACGGCGCTGGCGATGGCGGCGGGGCGGCATATCCGGGTCGAGTATTTCACCGGGCTCATGCCGGTGGCGTGGCAGCGGCGGATGGAAATCCTGGCGCTGCTGCTGGCGATCATCTGCTTCGGGCTGCTGGCGTATTTCGGTGCGAAGCTCGCCTATGACGAATACCGGTTCGAGGTGCTGTCGAACGGGCTGGGCAATCCGAACTGGCTCTATACCGGCTGGCTGCCGCTGCTCTCGCTGCTGGTGATCGGCCGCGCGGCGGGGCGACTGGTGCGTCTTTCGCGCGGTGAAGCCGGATGATCGCGGCCACGCTGTTCCTCGGCTTCGGCGTGCTGCTGGCGGCAGGCGTGCCGGTGGGCATCTGCCTCGGCCTCGCGGGTGCCTTCGCGATCTGGCTGGCAGACCAGTCCATCATGGCGATGCCGACCAATGTCTACGCCGGCATCGCGAAATATCCGCTGATCGCCATCCCGATGTTCGTGCTGGTGGGTTGCGTCTTCGAACGCACCGGCGTCGCCCTGCGCCTCGTGCGCTTCGCCAGCGCGATCGTCGGCGCGGGACGCGGGGCACTGGCCTCCGTCGCGGTGCTGGTGGCCATGGTGCTGGGCGGCATCACCGGATCGGGCCCCGCCAATTCCGCCGCCGTCGGCCAGGTGATGACGAAGTCCATGGTCGAGGACGGCTACCCCCGCCCCTTCATCGCCAGCACCGTGGGTGCGGCGGCAGCGACCGATATCCTGATCCCGCCGTCGATCGCCTTCATCGTCTATGCGGTGCTGGTGCCAGGCGTCTCGGTGCCGGCCATCTTTGCCGCGGGCATGATCCCGGGCGTGCTGGCAGGGCTGTTCATCATCGCGGCCGTCGTGGCGATCTCCATCGTCAAGGATTTCGGCGGCAAGGCGCGCAGGACCGAGGCGCTGCGCGTCTGGCAGACCTTCAAGGAGGCGATCTGGGGCTTGATGGCGCCGGTGGTGATCCTGGGCGGCATGCGGATCGGCCTCTTCACGCCGACCGAGGCCGCCGTCGTCGCGGTGTTCTTCGGCCTGTTCGTCGGCTTCGTGGTCTATCGCAGCCTGACGCTGCGCGACGTCTACGAAATGCTGGTCGAGGCTGGGGAAATCTCCGCCGTCATCCTGATCGTGGTGGCGTTGGCCACCGTGTTCGCCTGGTCCATCAGCACGCTCGGCATCGTGCGGCCCATCGCGGAATGGATCGTGGGGCTCGGCTTCGGGTCTGGCGGGACACTGGCGCTGCTGACGGTGGTGCTGATCGTGGTGGGGATGTTCCTCGATGGCATCTCGATCTTCCTGATCCTGCTGCCGATCCTGCTGCCCATCGCCGCCACCTTCGGCTGGGACCTGACCTGGTTCGGCGTGGTGCTGACCATGATGATCGCCATCGGCCAGTTCACCCCGCCGATGGCGGTGAACCTGATGGTCTCCTGCCGCATCGCCGGCGTGCCGATGGAAAGCACCATCCCGTGGGTGAGTTGGATGGTACTCGCCATGACGGCGGCGGCCGCCTGCGTGATGGCGGTGCCGGAACTCGCGCTGTGGCTGCCGCGCGCGATGGGGCTGGGTTAGCCCCCGGGCTGCGGCACGATGCGGATATACGGCTTGGGTTCCCTCCAGCCGTTCGGGAACAACGTCTTGGCGTCGTCATTGTTCACCGAACCCGCGATGATCACGTCCTCGCCGCGCTTCCAGTTTGCGGGTGTGGCGACCTTGTGCTTCGCCGTGAGCTGAAGACTGTCGAGCAGACGCAGGATCTCGTCGAAGTTGCGCCCGGCCGTCATCGGATAGGCCAGATACGCCTTCACCTGCTTGTCCGGCCCGATGAACACCACCACGCGCACCGTCGCATTGGTGGCGGCGGTGCGCCCCTCGGACGTGCTGCCCGCATCCGCCGGCAGCATCCCATACGCCTTGGAGACTTCCAGCGACGGGTCGCCGATCATCGGATAGGTCACGGCATGGCCGGTCACCTCGGCGATGTCGCCTTCCCAGCGATGGTGGCTCTCCACGCTGTCCACCGAAAGGCCGATGATCTTGCAGTTGCGCTTGTCGAATTCCGGCTTCAGGCCGGCCACGGTGCCGAGCTCGGTCGTGCAGACCGGCGTGAAGTCCTTGGGGTGGCTGAACAGGATCGCCCAGCCATCGCCGATCCATTCATGGAAGCGGATGCGGCCCTGGGTGGTGTCGGCCTCGAAATCCGGCGCGACCTGGCCGATCGAGATGGACATGGTGGTGGCTCCTTGCCTCTGGTGGCGCGGAAGCGAGCATAGCGGGCCGCCTGCCGCAAGCTGTAGGACGCCATGCCACGCCCGGGGCCGCCCGGACCACGCCCTGGTCCGCAGCGGCGCCGGCGCGCCAAAGCCTGGCGCGTCAGGCCGAAGCGACGCGCCGGATCGCCTCCGCGACGCGGGCGGGGGTGATGCGGATGGCGTCCTCCAGCGGCGGGCTGAAGGGCACCGGGGCGCGCGGTGCGCCCATGCGTTCCACCGCGCGCAGCCCGCCTGGCCCGATTGACTCGACCACCCGCGCCACCACCTCCGCCCCGAAGCCCGAGACCGTCACCGCCTCATGGACCACCAGCAACCGGCGGGTGCGCCGGACGGAGGCGACCACCGCCGCCTCGTCCCACGGCCACAGGGATCGCAGGTCGATCACGTCGCAGGGGATTCCGCTCTGCGCCGCGCCTTGTTCCACCACCGGCACCGGCGCGGACCAGGTGACGACCGTGGCCGTATCGCCCAGCGCGACAAAACGGGCGACGCCGAAGGGGATCGGCGCGGGGTCCTCGGGCACTTCGCCCTCGGCGGTCCAGAGGTTCTTGGGTTCCAGCAGCACCACGGGGTCATCGGACCGGATGGCGGTCTTCAGCAGCCCCGCAGCATCGGCCGGCGTGCCCGGCGCGACCACCACCAGGCCGGGGATATGCGTCAGCCAGGCTTCCAGGCACTGGCTGTGCTGGGCGGCCGAGTTGCGCCACATCCCCTGCGGCATCCGCACCACCAGCGCGGCGCGCCCCTGCCCGCCGAACATGTAGCGGACCTTGGCGATCTGGCTGACGAGTTCGTCCATCGCGCAGAGCGTGAAGTCGGCGATCCGCATCTCGATGACCGGCCGCGTGCCGCACAGCGCGGCACCGAGGCCCGCGCCCATGATCGTGCTCTCGGAAATCGGCGTGGAGACGATGCGGTCGGTGCCGAATTCCTCGGCCAGGCCCTTGTACTGGCCGAAGATGCCGCCCTGCACCAGGTCCTCGCCCAGCGCCCAGACCAGGGGGTCGCGGCGCATCTCGGCGGCCAGGGCGCGGCGGGCGGCTTCCGCGAAGGTCAGGCGCGTCATGCCGGGGCTCCCGCATCCTGCACGTCGGTGAAGGCGGCGCCGGGATCGGGCCAGGGCGCGGCCATGGCGGCGGCGCGGTGCGATGCCATCTCGGCGGCGGCCTGCGCTTCGATGCCCACGATCTCGGCGGCCGCGACGCCCTCCGCTTCCAACACCGCGGCCAGGCGGCGGATGGCGTCGCGGTCGCGCGCGGCGGCCGCTTCCTCGGCGGGGCGATAGGCCGCGGCATCGGTGCCGGTATGCCCGTCCCAGCGATAGCAGCGCGCATGCAGGAATTGCGGGCCATCGCCGGCGCGGATGCGCGCGACAAGTTCGGCGGCGACGCCATCGACGGCCAGCACGTCCTCGCCATCCACCGCGGTGGCAGGCACGCCGCAGGCTTCCGCGCGCACTGCGGGGCCGCCGCCGGCAGTCACCGCGCTGCCGCGCGTGAAGGCGGCGAAGCCGTTATCCTCGCAGACGAAGAGCACCGGCAGGCGATACAGCGCCGCCCAGTTCATGCCCTCCAGGAACGGCCCGCGATTGATCGCGCCATCACCGAAGAAGCACGCCACGATCGCATCCTCGCGCGTCAGCCGTATGGCCTGCGCCGCACCGCAGGCGATCGGAATGCCCGCCCCCACCACGCCATTCGCGCCCAGCATCCCCACGGCGAAATCCGCGATGTGCATCGACCCGCCCTTGCCGCCGCAGGACCCGCCGGCGCGGCCATGCAGTTCCAGCATCATGGCGCGCGCATCGGCGCCCTTGGCGATGGCGTGACCATGGCCGCGATGCGTCGACGTGATGCGATCAGCGCGCCTGAGGTTCGCGCAGACGCCGACCGCGACCCCCTCCTGCCCGATGGACGGATGCACCACGCCCGGCGCCTCGCCGGATCGCATCGCCGCCACCGCTTCGCGCTCGAAGGCGCGGATGCGCGCCATGTCGCGCAGCATCGCGATCCGCCTGGCCGTCTCGTTCGACATGCCGCCCCTTCCCCTGTTGCCAGCCCCTGCACCGCGCTCTACTCCCGACCACGGGAGAAGGAACGCCGCCATGCTGGAACGGCTTATCGTGGTCGACAGCGTCACCCGGCTGGGGCCGGAGGCGCAAGGGCGCGTCATCGTCGGCGGGTCGCATGGCGGGGTCTATGCGGCCTATCTCGCGGCCAAGGCGCGCGTCGCCGGCGTGATGCTGAACGATGCCGGCATCGGGCTGCAGGGCGCGGGGATCGCGGGGCTGGATTACCTTCAGCCTCTCGGCATTCCCGCCGCCTGCTGTTCGCATCGCAGCGCGCGTATCGGCGATGGCTTCGACCTGCTGGGGCGCGGCGTCGTCAGCCACGTGAACGCCGCCGCCGCTGCGCTCGGCATCGAACCCGGGATGTGGTGCCGCGAGGCAGCGCGGCGGCTGGCCGGCGCGCCGGTGCCTGCGGTTGATGCGCCGGACAGCGTGGAATCCCGCTTCGCCATCGCCCCCCGCGCCAGCGCGATGGATTCCAATTCCCTGATGACGCCCGCCGATGACGGCACGGTCGTCGTCACCGGCAGCCATGGCGGGCTGCTCGGCGGCCGGCCCGAGACCGCCGCGCGCGCCGCCGTCTTCGCCGCGCTCTACAACGACGCCGATGGCGGGATCGACGGCGCGGGCTTCACGCGGCTGCCGGCGTTGGACGCGCGCGGCATCGCAGCCGCCGCCTATTCCGCCTGGACGGCGCGCATCGGCGATGGGCGTTCCGCCGTCGAGACCGGCGTCGTCTCCGCCGTCAATGCGCGCGCCGCGTCGCTGGGCGTGAAGCCCGGCGGCACCGTGCGCGATGCCGTCGCCCTGCTCGCCGAAGCCAGCATGAAGGACCACCGCGCGTGAGTGCATCCAACACCACCCTCACCATCACCGGCGGCGAGGCGCTCGCGCGCATGCTCCAGGCCCATCAGGTGGGCCCGATGTTCGGCATGGGCGGTTTCCAGCTGCTGCCCTTCTACGAGGCCTGCCGCGCGCTCGGCCTCAAGCACCACCTCATCAACGACGAACGCTGCGGCACCTTCGCCGCCGATGCCTGGTCGCGCGTGACCAACCGGCCGGGCGTGGTGGACGCCACGCTCGGGCCGGGCGCGACCAACCTCGTCACCGGCCTGGTGGAATCGCTGAACGCCGGCATCCCGATGGTGGCGATCACCGGCGACGCCAACCGCGAGCACGCCTGGAAGAACATGACGCAGGAGGCGCGCCAGGTGGAAATCCTGCGCCCCGCCTGCAAGGAACTCATCCGCGTCGAGCACACCAAGCGCATCCCCGAACTGGTGCGCCGCGCCTTCGCCATCGCAACCTCCGGCCGCCCCGGCCCGGTGGTGCTGGACGTGCCCGAGGATGTCGCGCACGGCGAACACGACTTCGCCGCCGACGAGATCTGGGCCGACCCCGGCACGCTGATGGCGCAGTCCCGCCGCACCCGCCCCGACCCGGACGAGGTCGAACGCGCCGCCGCCCTGCTCGCGAAGGCCAAGCGCCCGATGCTGCTGGTGGGTGGCGGCATCCACATCTCCGGCGCGCATGACGCGCTGCTGGCGCTGGCCGAGGCGCAGAACATCCCCGTCGCGCACACCATGTCGGGCAAGGGTGCCATCCCCTGCACGCATCGCCTGTCGCTCGGCGTCTTCGGGCGATATTCGCGCATCGCCAACGACTTCATCGCGCAATCCGACCTGCTGATCGTGGTTGGCTGCAAGCTGGGTGAAATCGCGACGAAGCGTTTCTCCCTGATGCCCGCCGGCGTGCCCATCGTGCATATCGAGATCGTGCCGGAAGAGATCGGCCGCACCACCCGCGCCGATGTCGCCCTCGCCGCCGATGCGCGCCTGGCGCTGGCCGACCTGCTGATGGCCCTGCCACGCGGCGCGCTGCCCGAGGAACGCGCCGAATTCGCGGGCGCCGTCGCCCCGCGCATGGCCGCCTGGCGCGTCGGCGCTGCCGACCGGCTGGAATCGAACGAGACGCCGATCAATGTCGGCCGCCTCATCAACGAGTTGAACATCGCGATGGCCGCCGACGACATCCTGGTGGCCGATGGCGGCTTCGCCGGCCATTGGGGCGGGCTGCTCTTCGACACCAAGGCGGCCGGGCGGCACTTCATCGCCGATCGTGGCTTCGCCTCCATCGGCTATGGCGCGCCGGGGGCCATGGGCGCCCAGATGGCCGCCGGCCCGAAGCGCCGCGTGGTGGGGATGACCGGCGATGGCGGGTTCAACATGACGATCGGCGAGATCGAGACGGCCAGGCGCGTCGGCGCCAACTACGTGCTGTGTGTCTTCAACAACGGCGCGTCCGGCTATGTGAAGGCTCTTCAACATGCCGTGTACGGGCCAGGGAAGTACCAGTCGTCGGAACTGGGCGAGACCGACTACGCCGCTGCCGCCCGCGCCTTCGGCTGCCACGGGCTGCGGGTGGAAGATCCGAACATGCTGAGTGCGGCCATCCGCGAGGGGCTGGCGAATACATCCTCGCCGACCATCCTCGACGTGATCGTCACCCGCGACCCGGCGCGGATGCTCCCCGGCGTCGACAACCGCACCCTGCGCGTCGAGAAGGGCGACAGGCCGGTCTGAATTCCGCCGGCTTCCGTGCCATGATGCGGGCATGACCGATCATCGGCGCGCCTGGATCGTCGCCTTGCTGACCGCACTGGCCGCGCCAGTGGCGGCACAGGCGCCCGAACCCGGCCTTCCGCGCGTGCTCTACGGCACGCCGGCGCCGCAGGTGCTCTATGGCAATCCCTCGGTGCCGGAGCCCTCGCCGGCACCGCAACGCGCGCCGCCGCCGCAACAGCCGCAATCCAGCCTGACCTTCCAATCCGGCCCGGCCTATATCCCGCCTCAACTCCCATGGGGCGTGGAGCCTGGATGGGGCCGTCCACCGCGTGGGGTCCGCCCCGCGCCGGTCAATCCGCCCCGGTACGTCTCGCCCGAACGCGGCCGCTTCGAACAACCCTTGCCGCAGGGCCGCTACGTCGGCCGCCCACCCCGCGCGCCGCTGGAACGCCCCTTCCAGGGAGGCCCCCGTGGCGGCGCGCCGGACCGCCCGGTCTATGGCCGCCCGCCAGGATGGTGATTTCCGCCATTTCATCGCCATAGGTTGGCGCCACGCTGCGTTGGAGAGGTGGGCGGGCATTCCGTGCTCCGCCGCTTCCAGGAGGATCGCGGATGCACCGCAGCGGAATGATGTTGCTCGCCGGCCTGGCCGTGCTCGGCGCCGGCTGCACTAACCCCTACGACCCGACGCAGCGCGCGGTGGGCGGCGGGCTGATCGGCGCGGGCACCGGTGCCACCATCGGCGCGCTGGCCGGCGGTGGCCGCGGTGCCGCGGTCGGTGCGCTGGCGGGCGGGCTGGGCGGTGCCGCGATCGGCGCGGTCACCACGCCCCAGGCGCCCAACTACGCCAGCGGCTACGGCGCCCAGGCCTATCAGCAACCTTATCAGCAGCAGGGCTACGCACCGCCGTCCTATCAGCAGCAACAGCCCGGCGGGTGGAACCAGCCTCCGCAGGGCGGCGGCTATGTCAGCGCACCCTATCCGACCCAGCCCCCGCCGCAGCAGGCCTGGCAGCCGCCGCCCGGGTCGTATTGGCAGCCGCAGCCCTATTACGCGCCGCCGGACGCGGCGGGCTACTACCGCTACTGACCTGTCGCCGCGACAATCGCGGCGCGCCCCGGCAGGGATGGCACCGCCCCTGACCGCTGGCACGCCAGAGCGCCGGCCGCCACGCCGCGGCGCAGCGCCGCGTCCTCGTCCAGCCCTTCGGCCAGCGCAGCGGCGAAGGCGCCGATGAAGGCATCGCCGGCGCCGGTGCTGTCCACCACCGCGATCGCGGGCGCGGGCACATGCAGCGGCGGCGCATCGCGCCCCGCCCAGAACGCTCCGGCGGCGCCGGCGGTCAGCACGACCGCGCGGCGGCAGCGCCGCGCCAGTGCCGCGGCCAGGTCCGCGGGCGCACCCGCCCGCGCCAGGATGCGCGCCGCCTCCGTCTCGTTCACCACCAGGATGTCGGTGGCCTCCAGCAGGCTGTCGGGGAGCGCCTGCGCCGGGGCCGCGTTGAGCAGCGTGGCCAGGCCCGCCGCGCGGGCTGCGGCGAAGGCGGCCAGGGTGGTCGCGACAGGCGTCTCCAGCTGCGCTACGGCCAGCACGGCGCCCGCGAAGGCTGCCGGCGGCGGCGGGGCCAGCGCAGCATTGGCGCCGGCGACGATGACGATCTCGTTCTCGCCGGCTTCATCGACCAGGATCAGCGCCTCGCCGGTCGGTTGCGCGGCGTCGCGCGCGGCGTGGCGGGCATCGATGCCCTCGGCGGCCCAGAGGTCGAAGGCCCCCTGCCCCGCATCATCCGCGCCGACCGCCGCGACGATCGCGACAGCCGCGCCGGCCCGCGCCGCCGCGACCGCCTGGTTGCTCCCCTTGCCGCCATGGAAGCGGTCCATGGTGGTGGCGGCGAGGGTTTCGCCGGGCTGCGGGAAGCGGGAAACGCGCAGCACGGTATCGCGATTATACGAGCCGATGACGACGATGCGGCCCATGCGGCCCTCCCCTGGCGGGGTGAGGCTCGCGTGCCGGACGCGGCAGGGTCAAGGCCGCGCGGTCGCATGGGTTGCACCGCAGCAAATTCGGCCCATCCTCTAGTGTGAATCCATCAAAACGCCTGAGGCCCTCCATGCCCGACACCAACCTGGCTGCCCACAGCTTGCAGAAATACGGCGTCGGTCAGCCCGTGCCGCGGCAGGAGGACCCGGTCCTGCTCCAGGGCCGCGGCCGCTACACCGACGACCTCTCCCTGCCCGGCCAGGCCTGGTGCGTCATGGTCCGCAGCCCCTACGCGCATGGCGTGATCCGCGGCATCGGCACGGAGGCGGCGCGCGCCATGCCCGGCGTGCTGGGCGTCTACACGGCCGCCGACATGGCCGCATACGGCCCGATGCGGAACGGGCTGCCGCTCAAGAACAAGGACGGCTCGCCGCCGGCCCCGGTGGAACGCCTGCCGCTCGCCGCCGACAAGGTGCGCTTCGTGGGCGACCCGGTCGCCTTCGTGGTCGCCGAGACGCGCGACCAGGCCAAGGACGCCGCCGAGGCGGTCGAGCTGGACATCGACAGCCTCGATGCCGTCACCGAGGCCGCCGCCGCCGCCGCGCCCGGCGCGCCGCAGCTTTACGACCATGTGCCGGGCAATGTGGTGCTCGACTTCCGCTTCGGCGATGCCGAGAAGGTCGCCGCCGCCTTCGCCGCCGCCGCGCATGTCACCACGCTGAACATCCGTTCCAACCGCATCGTGGTCTCGGCGATGGAGCCGCGCTCGGCGATCGGCGAATGGGACGCGGCCGACGAACGCTATGTTCTGCGTGTCGGCAGCCAGGGCGTGTTCGGCCTGCGCGCGCAGATGGCGCGCGACATCCTGAAATGCCCGCCGGAGAAGCTGCGGATCCTGACCGGCAATGTCGGCGGGTCCTTCGGCATGAAGTCCTCCGCCTACCCGGAATATGCCTGCCTGCTGCATGCGGCGAAGGAACTCGGCCGGCCGGTGAAGTGGACGGATGAACGCAGCGGGTCCTTCCTGTCGGACTGCCATGGCCGTGATCACGAGGTCGAGGCGTCACTCGCGCTGGATGCCGAGGGGCGGTTCCTCGCTGTGAAGCTGGTGTCGTTCGGCAATCTCGGCGCCTATGTCTCGCCGGTCGGCAACAACATGGGCACCGGCAATTTCAGCAAGAACATCCAGTCGAACTACGCGACGCCGCTGCTGCTGGTCGAAACCCGCAACGTGCTCACCAACACCACGCCGATCACCGCCTATCGCGGCGCCGGGCGGCCCGAAGCCAACTACTTCCTGGAACGCCTGATCGAGACCGCGGCGCGCGAGATGGGTCGCGACGCGATCGCCCTTCGCAAGTTGAACCACATCCGCCAGGACCAGTTCCCGTTCCGCGCGCCGTCCGGCTCGGTCTATGATTCCGGCGATTTCTCGGCGGTGCTGGACCGCGCGCTGGAAGCGGCCGACTGGAACGGCTTCGCCGCGCGGAAGGCCGGGAGCACGGCACGCGGCATGCTGCGCGGGCGCGGGATCGGCAATTTCCTCGAATGCACCGCGCCGGTGATGAAGGAACAGGGCGAGCTGGTCTTCGAGGCCGATGGGTCCGTCACCCTCGTCACCGGCACGCTCGACTACGGCCAGGGCCATTGGACGCCCTTCGCGCAGGTGCTGCACGAGAAGCTCGGCGTGCCGTTCGACCGGATCAAGCTGGTGCAGGGTGATTCCGACCGGCTGGTCGCCGGCGGCGGCACCGGCGGGTCGAAGTCGCTGATGGCGTCGGGTTCCGCCATCCTGAAGGCCGCCGACATCGTCATCGAGAAGGGCCGCGCCGCCGCCGGCTACCTGCTGGAAGCCGCGACGGACGACATCGAATTCGCGGCCGGCCGCTTCAGCATCGCCGGCACCGACCGCGGCATCGGCATCATGGAACTTGCCGCGCAGCTGCACGAGGTCGGCCCGCTGCCGCAGGACGTGCCGAACACGCTCGACAGCCGCACGGTGTTCGACGAGGCGCCGATGGCCTTCCCCAATGGCTGCCACATCGTCGAGGTCGAGATCGACCCCGAGACCGGCAGGATCGCGATCGACCGCTACACCGCGGTGAACGACTTCGGCGTGATCGTGAACCCGCTGCTCGTACAGGGCCAGGCGCATGGCGGCATCGCGCAGGGCATCGGCCAGGCGCTGATCGAGCGCGTCGCCTATTCCGAGGACGGGCAGCTGCTGACCGGCACCTACATGGATTACGGCGTACCGCGCGCCGACGACCTGCCATCCTTCGGCTTCGAGAGCCTGCCCGACCCGTGCAAGACCAATCCGATCGGCGCGAAGGGTTGCGGCGAGGCCGGCTGCGCGGGGTCGCTGCCGGCGCTGATGAACGCGATCTCGGATGCGCTGGGCGGCCGGCACATCGACATGCCGGCGACGCCGGAGAAGGTCTGGGCGGCGTTGCGCGGGTAGCGCATGGGGGACGTGCGCGGGTAGCGCATGGGGGGACGTGCGCCGGTAGCGTACGAGGGTACGTGCGCGGATAGCGCACAGGCGGACGTGCGCGCGCAGCCCGCGCGGGGTTGCGCGGGCGGCAGTTCACCCTAGGCTCCGGGCGGCGGGCGGACGTGCCGCCACGCCACAATCGGAGCCAGGACACCATGACCCCACCCGAGAGACTGCGCGCGCTGCTCGCTCAGCCAGACTTCGTCACCATGCCCGCGGTGTGGGACGGGCTGTCGGCCAAGCTGACCCTCGCCGCCGGCTTCAAGACCGCCTTCCTGTCGGGTTCCTGCGTCGCCGCCAGCCGCCTCGGTGGGCCGGACCTCGACCTGCTCTCCTTCGGCGAAATGCTGAACAGCCTCGAGATGGTGCGCGGCGCGGCGCCGGACCTGCTGGTCCTGGCCGATGGCGACCATGGCTACGGCAATGCGATGAACGTTCAGCGCACGGTGCGCGCCTATGGCCGCGCCGGTGCGGCCGCCATCCTCATCGAGGACAAGATCACGCCTCGCGCGCTGACGTCGGACGGCAAGCCCTGCATGCCGCGAGAGGAAGTGCGGATGAAAATCCGCGCCGCTGTGGAAGCCGCGAAGGATAGCGGCATCCTGGTGATGGCGCGCACCGATTGCCGCCCGACCGCGGGCATCGACGAAGCCATCGCGCGCATCGAGATGTATGTCGAGGAAGGGGCCGACATCCTGTTCCTCGACAGCCCGAAGGACGAGGACGAGGTGAAGCGCGGTGTCGCGGCATCGAAGGGCCGCCCGCATTTCGCCGTGCTGTCGCCCGGTGCGGGGCGCGAGACACCGACGCAGAAGCGCGCGCATGAGCTGGGGCTGAAGATCGGCACCTTCCCGACCGGCACGCTCTCGCCCGCCATGGCTGGGATGAAGGCGGGCCTGGCGGCGCTGGCGGCCGGTGCGTCTGCCGCCGAGGGCGCGCTGCCGACGAAGGAATTCCGCGACACGCTGGGCTATGGCGACTACGACGCCGCGGCGAAGAAGTTCGTGATCTGACGGGATCGGGGGGCACGACGCCCCCCGCCCATTTCACGCCGCGACGAAGACGCCGCCTTCGTCGCTGAGGGCCGCCAGGTGGTGGTCCATGTCGCCGAACATGTTCTCGATGACCGTCAGCCGCTTCAGGTAGTGGCCGCCGGCATACTCCATGGTCATGGCGATACCGCCATGCATCTGCACGGTCTGCTGGCCGACGAAGCGGGCGTTGCGGCCGATCTCGACCTTCACCGCGCGCATGTTGCGGCGACGTTCGTCGTCGTTGCGCTCGCTCGCCATCATCGCCGCCAGCATCGCCATGGAGCGCGCCTGCTCCAGGCAGACCATCATCTCCGCGGCGCGGTGCTGCAGCGACTGGAAGGATCCGATCGCGCGGCCGAACTGCTTGCGGGTCTTCAGGTAGTCGATGGTCAGGTCCTTCGCCGCTTCCATGCAGCCGATCGCCTCCGCGCCCAGCGCGGCGATGGCCTCATCCGCCACGCGCTCGACCAACGCCAGGCCGCCCTTCAGCTCGGCGGCCGCATCGACCTTCACCGCATCGAAGGTGATATCGGCGGCGCGCTGCCCGTCGGAGGTGCGGAAGCCGCGGCGCGTGACACCGGTCGCATCCGCCGGCACCAGGAACACGCCGATGCCGTCACGGTCGCGCCGCCCGCCCGAGATGCGCGCGGTCACCACCAACTGGTCGGCGGTGTCGCCATGCACCACGACGCCCTTGCGGCCCTCGATGACCCAGCCCTCGCCGTCCTTCTTGGCGGTGGTGGCGACGTCATGCAGGTCGAAGCGCGACTGCTGCTCGGTATGCGCGAAGGCCATCAGCAGGGTGCCGGCGGCGATCTCCGGCACCATCGCGCCGCGCTGTTCGGCGGTCGCGCCATGGCGCAGGAAGCCGCCGCCCAGCACGACGGTGGAGACGAAGGGTTCGAGCGTCAACGCCCGGCCCATCTGCTCCATCACGATCATCGTCTCGACAGCGCCATAGCCCAGGCCGCCATCGTCTTCCGCGAACGGCATGCCGAGCAGGCCGAGGTCAGCAAACGCCGCCCAGACCTCGCGCGACCAGCCGGCTTCGGACTTCAGGTAGGCCTTGCGCTGTTCGAAGCCGTACTTGTCCTTCAGCAGCTTCGCCAGGCTGTCCTGGAGAAGGCGCTGGTCTTCGGAGAGATCGAAATCCATGGTGCTTCAGAGTCCCAGAAACGCTTTGGCCATGATGTTCTTCTGGATCTCGGTGGACCCACCGTAGATCGACTGCTTGCGCCAGTTGAAATAGGTCGCCTGCGCGAGCGTCTGCCAATCCGCCGCGACATCCGGTTCGTTGCGGCCATCGGCCTCCGGGTCGTGCGGCGCGGCGAGGCCATAGGGGCCCGCGGCCATGACATACAGCTCGCTGATCGCCTGCTGGAGTTCCGTGCCGCGGATCTTCAGCACCGACGACGCCGGGTTCGGCTTGCGCTGGGACAGCGCGCGGTTTTCATCCGCCAGCACGCGCAGCGTGGTCATCTCCAGCGCCTTCAACTGCACTTCCACGTCGGTCAGGCGGGACCGGAAGCGCGGGTCTTCCATCACCGGCCGCGCGCCGCCGGGCGCTTCCTTCGCGATCAGCTTCAGCCGGCGGATGCGTTCCTTCGAGGCGCCGACGCGCGCCTGCCCGGTGCGCTCGTTCGACAGCAGGAACTTCGCGCAATCCCAGCCGCGATTCTCGGTGCCGACCAGGTTTGCGACGGGCACCTTCACGTCGTCGAAGAAGACCTCGTTCACCTCATGCGCGCCATCGACGGTGATGATCGGGCGCACGGTGATGCCCGGCGTCTTCATGTCGGCCAGCAGGAAGGAGATGCCCTCCTGCTGCTTGGCCGCACCCGGATCGGTGCGGACCAGCAGGAAGATCCAGTCGGCGTGCTGCGCCAGCGTGGTCCAGGTCTTCTGGCCATTGACGATGTAGTGGTCGCCTTCCTTCTTCGCCGCGCATTTCAACGACGCCAGGTCCGACCCCGCGCCGGGTTCGGAGAACCCCTGGCAGAACCACAGATCGAGGTTCGCGATCTTCGGCAGGAAGTGCTTCTTCTGCTCCTCCGTGCCGAAGGCGATCAGCACGGGCCCCAGCATGTTCGCGTTGAAGCCGAGCGGCGACGGCGCGGGCGTCGACTGGATCTCTTCTGACAGGATGAAGCGCTTGATGGCGCTCCAAGGCTGCCCGCCCCATTCGACCGGCCAATGCGGCACCGCCCAGCCCTTGGCATAGAGGCGCTTCTGCCAATCCACCTGCATCGCCTTGGTGGGCGTGCGGCCGGATGCCATGCGCTCGCGCGTCTCGGCCGGCAGGTTCGCGTCGATCCAGGTGCGGACTTCCTCGCGGAAGGCGCGCTCCTCATCGGTGAAGCGGAGTTCCATCCTCGTCTCTCCCCGTTCGAATGTCGGTCAGCGGCCCATGCCGGCGAAGGTCCCGCCCTCGGCCGCGAGCTTCTCGATCAGCGCCGTCGGCTTCAGGTTGGCGTCGTTGGTCGCCTCGGCATAGCGCGCCAGCTTGTCGCGCACCGTCTTCAGCCCCTGGGTATCGGCCCAGAACATCGGCCCGCCGCGGAAGGCCGGCCAGCCGAAGCCGTTGATGAAGATCACGTCGATGTCGATCGGGCGATAGGCGATGCCTTCCTCGAGGATGCGCGCCCCCTCGTTCACCATCGGCAGCAGCATGCGGTCGAGGATCTCCTCGTCGGAAATCTTGCGCCGGCGCACCTGCATCTTCTCCGCGACGTCGAGGATGATGCGCTCCACCTCCGGGTCCGGCAGGCGGGTGCGCTTCTCGTCGTACATGTACCAGCCCTTGCCGGTCTTCTGCCCGAAGCGCCCGAGCGCCACCACGGCATCCGCGACCGGCGCCACCGTCCCGCGCGCCTTGCGAACTGCGGCGCCGATATCGAGGCCCGCGAGGTCACCGGTGGCAAGCGGCCCCATCGCCATGCCGTAGCCTTCCATCACCTTGTCGATATCCTGCGGCAGGCAGCCTTCCAGCAGCAGCTTCTCCACCTGCGGCGTGCGCTTCCCGGTCATGCGGTTGCCGACGAAGCCGTCGCAATTGCCGACCAGCACCGGCAGCTTGCCGATGCGCTTGCCGAATTCCGTGGCGGTCGCGATGGTCGCCCAGGAGGACTTCGACCCGCGCACATTCTCCAGCAGACGCATGATGTTGGCGGGCGAGAAGAAGTGCATCCCCACCACCAGCTCCGGCCGTGACGTCGCGCTCGCGATCTCGTCGATGGACAGCGTCGAGGTGTTGGACGCGAGCACCACGCCCGGCCGCGCCGCCTTGTCCAGCCGTGCGAAGACTTCCTTCTTCACGTCCATGTTCTCGAACACCGCCTCGATCACCAGGTCGGCCTTGCCGACGGTGCCTTCGAAATCGGTGCTGCCGGTCAGCAGCGCCTTGCGCTTCTCGTATTCGGCCTGCGAGAGCCGCCCCGACGCCACGGTGCGCTCCCAATTCGCATGGCAGCGTGCGAGGCCCTTCTGCAGGGCTTCCTCGCTGGTCTCGACGATCGTCACCGGCACGCCGTTATTGGCGGCCGACATTGCGATACCGCCGCCCATCGTGCCGCCGCCGATGACCACCAGGCGCTCGACCGGAAGCGACTTCGCATCGGCCGGCATGCCCGGGATACGCAGAACCTCGCGCTCGCCGAAGAAGATGTGGCGCAGCGCCTTGGACTGCTCGCCCGCCACCAGCGTCGCGAACAAGTCGCGTTCCTTCGCCAACCCTTCCTCGAACGGCAGCGTGAAGGACGCGCGCACCGCCTCCGCACAGCCCTTCGGGCTTTCCTGCCCGCGCGATCGCTTGAGCAACCCCGCCACCACGGCCTCGAACGCCGCCGGGTCCTGCCCGCTGATCTTGTCCGTACGGTCGCGCGCCAGCGTGAAACTCTTGCCGATCGCCGCCTTCGCCCAGGCCACCGCGCCGGCTTCGAGGTCGCCGTCGATCACCGCATCGACGAAGCCGAGCTTCACCGCCTTCTCGGCGGTCACAGGGTCGCCGCTGATGATGATCTTCGCCGCTTCCTCCGGCCCGATCAGCCGCGGCAGGCGCTGCGTGCCGCCTGCGCCCGGCACGAAGCCGCGCTTCACTTCCGGCAGCCCGACCATCGCGCCCGGCGCGGCGACGCGCGCATGGCACGCCAGCGCCAGCTCCAGCCCACCGCCCAGCGCCGAGCCATGGATCGCCGCCACCACGATGCCCGGGAATTGCTCGATCGCGTCGAACACCTCGGTCAGCGACGGCGGCTGCCGCGGCTTGCCGAATTCGGTCATCTCGGCCCCGGCGCAGAACATGCGGCCCGACCCGATCAGCACCACGGCCTTCGCGCCGCCCGCCTTCGCCGCCGCCAGCCCGGCATGCAGCCCGGCGCGGATTTCCGTCCGCAGCGTGTTCACCGGCGGGTTGGCCAGGCGCAGCACATGGACATCGCCATGCTGCGCGTGCTGCACGAAGTCGGACAAGGCGGTCACTCCCTCAAGCGTCGGCGGGCCTGCGTGGCCCTTCTTGGTGGCGGAGTGTCCGGCAGAACCGCGCCCACGGCAAGCACGCCGCGCCCGGTTGCCCGCGCGCGCCGCCCATGCTGCGCTGTCCCCCACGAACGATCACGGGAGCGAAACGCATGACCCTGTTTGACCTGACCGGAAAGGTCGCCGTCGTCACCGGCGGCAGCCGCGGCATCGGCCGCGCCATCTGCGAACGCATGGCCGAACACGGCGCGAAAGTGGTGGTCTCCTCCCGCAAACTCGATGCCTGCCAGGAGGTGGTGGACGCCATCACCGCGAAGGGCGGCACCGCCATGGCGCTGGCCTGCAACATCGGCCGCAAGCCCGACTGCCAGGCGCTGATCGACCAGACCATCGCCGCCTGGGGCCAGGTGGACATCATGGTCTGCAACGCCGCGATCAATCCGCATTTCGGCCCGGCCATCACCATGCCGGACGAGATCTTCGACAAGATCATGGCGTCCAACATCAAGTCGAACCTGTGGCTGGCGCATATGACCGCGCCGGGCATGGCCGAGCGCGGCGGCGGGTCCGTCATCATCGTGAGTTCCATCGGCGGCTTCCGCGGATCGCCGGTGCTGGGCGCCTATGCCATCTCCAAGGCCGCCGACATGCAGTTGGTGCGGAACCTGGCAGTCGAATGGGGCCCGAAGAACGTGCGCGCCAATGCCATCGCGCCGGGCCTGATCCGCACCGACTTCGCCCGCGCGCTGTGGGAGGACCCCGGCATCTACAAGAAGCGCACCAAGGACACGCCGCTGAAGCGCATCGGCGAACCGGACGAGATCGCGGGGGCTGCGGTCTTCCTCGCCTCCGCCGCCGGGTCCTTCATGACCGGCCAGACCATCACCATCGATGGCGGCGTGCTGGCCGGCCCGCCCTCGCGTTCCGACGACGACGACGCGTGATCAGAGCGGCTTGCCGGTCGCGTCGAATCCCGAGGACGGGCCGCTGCGCCGGATCGGCGGCTTCACGCTGATGCCCGGCCCCTCGCGCGGCGGCACCGGCGCGGGCGGGCGGGGGGGGGTGACTGCCGGGCGCGGCGATTGCGACGCCTGGGAGGGCCGCGAGGCCGCCGGCGGTTCCGGCTCCGCGGTGACCGGCGGCAGGGGCAGCGGTGGCCGCACCGCCACCGGGGGGGGCGCCGGGGGCTGAACGGGCGGCGCGGCCGGCGGCTGGGGCGGCGCGGGCGTCGGGCGCGCGGCGGCTGGCTGGGCGGGGCGCGGAGGTGCCGCCGGCGGTGCCGTCACAGCAGCCTGCGGCGGTCCGGCGAGGCGGCTCGCCGCCATCACCTCCTCGCGCAGCCGGTCGCGCGCGGGCATGCCGCTGTCGCGCGAATCGGCCGCATGGCGCGTCGCCACATCCAGGAAAGGGCGCAGTTCCGGCACGCCGCGCGCCTCGGTCTCGCGCGCCACCACGCCCGCTTCCGTCGTCAGCGTCGCGCGGTCGGCGGTGCGACCAAGATCGGCGACGATGCGCGCATAGCCATCCAAAGCGAGTTCGCGTTCGACCCGCAATTGTTCCAGCGCGCGCGCCCAGCCGGCGCGCATCTCGGGGCTGGCCTGCACGACATCGGCACCGGCTAGCAGGGGTTCGATGCCATCCATGCGCCGCTGCGACAGGCCGGCGGAACGGCCCAGCACGGCCGCGCCTTCCAGTTGCGCGCGAATGCCCGCGCGTTCCTGTTCGACCCGCGCGCGCTCCGCCGCCATCAGCCCGGCCTCCAGGCGATCCAGCCCCTGGCGCAGGCGCGGATCCGCCCCCTCGCGCATCGCCGCGATCTGCCGGCGCGCCGTCTCGGCCTCGGTGCCGGTGGCGCGGCTTTCGGCTTCGAAGGCGCGGTTCAGCGCCTCGGCCCGGCGCAGGCTGGTGGTGACATGCGCGGCCAGCACCACGCGGAACCCCACCGAGGCAAGCCGTGTCGGCTGCCCATCGCTCGCATCGAAGGGCGGCACCTCGATCCGCAGCGAGGACCGCAGCGATGCCTCCGGCGTGCGGAAATCCCCGCCCTTCACCACCACGCCGCCGGCCTGGCCGTGCAGCCGGCCCACGCGCACGGCGCGGAAGGGCTCCAGCACCAATTCCCCGACATTGCCCAGGATGTCGTGCAGCCCGAGCGGATTGGGCTCCAGCATCCCCACCGGCTGCGCCCGCCCCGATGCCGAGCGCGGCCCCTGGAACCAGGCGTAGCGCGCGGTGCCCTCGGGCATCGGGAAGGTGCGGGCGAGGAAATCCAACTCGCTGACGGCAGCACCACCACGCGCCGCGAATTCCCATTCCTCCTCGGTCGGCAGGCGCACGAAGGCGGGGGTTCCGTCGGCCTGCGGCAGGCGGGCGCGAGCATTGGCCATCAGCCAGGTGGTGTAGCGCTGCGTGAACGCCACCGCATCGAACCAGGACAGCATGGCGGCGGGCAGCCGGCCGGCGGCCGAGGGTTCCGGGCAGCGATCCTGCGTCACCGCGGCGTATTGGTCGCGCGTGACCTCGTACTTGCCGATCCAGTAGATCGCGCCCTCGCGCCCCTGCGCGGTGAACGGCCCGGCCACGGATTCACGGCGCGCGAATTCGGCGATGCCGCCGGCGGGGTCGGTGGTGCCGAGCGTCACCGGCCGGTCGTCCAGCGCGCCAGGCCCGGCCGGCGTCTCGACCGGGCGGAAGGCCATCGACCCACCGCAGGGCATCGGCAGCACCAGGTCGCCATCGGCGGCGCGCGGGTTGGTGAAGTCGGGCACCCAGGGCGCCTGCGCGACGGCGGGCGTGGCGGCCAGCAGCAGGATCGCGGCGATCGGCAGGCGCATCTCTCAGCCCTCCGCCAGGCCGTCGGCGGGCGGCACCGCCGCCGCGCGCAGCCCGGCCAGCACGGCGGCGAGCAGCGCGCCGGCCATGGTAATGCCCGCCGCGGCGAAGCCCATCATCGGCGTCAGCAGGCAGACCGGGCGGTCGCCTGTGACGCTGCCGGCGAATGCGCGGTTCAGGACCGTGGCCACCGCCGTCGCGATGGCAAAAGCCAGCAGCGCGCCGACCAGCGCCACCGCGGCCGCCTGCACCAGCGGCAGCATCAGCAAGGCGCGCCGCTTCAGCCCCAGCAGCGACAGCAGGGCGATGTCGCGCCGCTTGCGCTCCACCTGCGCCCAGAGCCCGACGCCGAGGCTCACCAGGTACCCCGCCCCCCCTGCCCCGGCGATGGCCAGGAACAGCAGCGCCAGGTTGCGATCCAGCCGCAGCAGCCCGGCCACGGCATCGGCGCGCGAGGCGACCTCGATGCCATCGGCGCGCAGGTCGCGGTCGAGCGTGGGCACGTCCTCAAGACGCGCGGCATGCAGGCGGAAGCCGGCGAAGGGGCGCGTGCGCGCTTCGGCCTCGCTGCCCGGGCGGGCGTCGGGGGCGACCAGTCCATCGAGGAAATCCTCGGCCAGCAGCAGCACCGGCAGCGTGGCGAAGGCGGCCTCCCGCACGGCGGCCGACAAGGGCGCCACGGCGGCCACGCGCATCTCCAGCGTCAGCGCCTCGCGCTGGCCCTCGCGCACACGCGGCACCGAGGCCAGCACGCGGTCCCCGACATTCAGCCCCAGCCGCTGCAGCGCCGCGGCGGAGAGCACCAGCTGGTCCGCAGCCATCGCGTTGCGGCCCGGCAGCAGCGGGTCATCCGCCGCGGTCGGCAGCAATTCGACGCGCACGCCGCTGCCCGGCCGCACCGGGTTCTCCAGCACGATGGTCGCCGACAGCGCGCGCGTGCGCGGCACCAGGAAAGCCACGCGCGGATCGGCCGCGAGCCGCGCCAGCACCTCCGGGTCGATGGTGCGATTGACCACCGAGACGACCTCCCGCGCGCGCGGGTCCTCCAGCAATTCGGCGCGCAGCCCGGCCACCACGCCCTCGCGCAGCCCGAACAGCACGATCAGCGGTGCGAGCACCGCCGCGCAGCCCAGCGCTGAACACAGGAACAGAACCCGTTCATGCCGCAGGTCCGACAGCGCAAGACGCAGGATCATCACGCCGCCTGCGCAATCGGCGCGCGGTCGAAGATGGAACGCGCAATGCCATCCGCACCCGGCGCATGGGTGGTGCAGGCCAGCACGGGATAGCCGAGCCGCGCGGCGCGATCCGGGTCATGCGTGGCAACCAGAAGCGCAGCACCGGCGGCGGCGCATTCGCGCTTCAGCAGCTCCAGCACCGCATCCGCCAGCGCCGGATGCACGGAGGCCGTCGGTTCATCCGCCAGCACCAGCACAGGCCGATGCGCCAGCGCGCGCGCGATCGCCACGCGCTGCCGCTGGCCCACCGACAATTCCGCCGGCCGCTTGGACAGTTGCGCGCGGATGCCGAGCTCCTCCGCCAGCGCGCGCACCCGCTTCGCGTCAGGACGGCCGGCGATGCGTTGGGTCAGCGCGATATTCTCCTCGACACTGAGGTAGGGCAGGAGCCCGCCGGTCTGCGGCACCACGCCGATGCGCCGTGCGCGCAGATCGGCAAGCGCATCGCGCCGCCCCGCCCTCCAATGCCGCGCGATATCCTGCCCGGCGAAGGTGAAGCGCTCCGTCGCATCGGGCGGCGCGGCCAGCGCCAGCATCATCAGCAGCGTGGATTTCCCGCTGCCAGATGGGCCAGCGAGTGCCAGCGCCTCGCCTTCGTCGAGGTCGAATTCCGGCACCTCGAGCGCGAAGGGCGCCGCATCCCCGCGATAGGCGCGCGTGACGCCGCGCAGGGAGAGCAGCGCTGTCATCGATGCCGTCCTGGCGGATTGTGGCTTTGCCGCAATCCGGGAGCGCACGGCGCAACCGCGCACAGACCCCCCGAAGCGCCCGTCGCCACAGTGCGTGGCGCGCAAGCCAAGCCCGCGCATGCGGACGCCCGGCGCTTGAGGGTGCAAAAAACGCTCACGGAAGCGCCTCGAGCGGCACCGGGAAGAACGCCTCGCCGCCCGGCCGTCCGTCCAGCGTGACCCAGAGGTCAGGACGCGCGGCGAATTCCTGGTACAGGCGCAGCTTCGCCTCGATGCCGTTGATCAGTTCGCGCTGCCCGGCCGCACCCATCGCGAGCCACTCCTGCTCGGTCAGTTCCATCACCTGCGACTGATACGGCAACCCATCCAGGTATTCGCCGAGCGCCTGCCCAACGCGCGCAAGGTTGCCCAGCCGCGCCGGGTCGCGCGCCGTGGCGGCAAATGCCGCGCGCATCTGGCCGAAGAAGGTCCGCGGATCGGTGCGCCCCGCCAGCCCGGCATCGAGGATGCGCGTCAGCGCCTGCGACAGGTCGGACAGCTGGTTGCGTGTCAGCAGCACGCGCACGTCCAGCGCGGCGAGCGTCGGGTCGCGCAGGTCGCGGTCGGTGGTGAAGGACCGCACCACGTCGGGCGCGGTCGTGCCCCCTTCCCGCCCAAGATAGGCCAGGCGCATCGCCGTCGCGACGATCTCGATCTGCTGCGCCATGCGCTCGGCCTCGGGCGTGCGCGCGGGCTCCACGCCGCCGACCGGGCGGCCGACCGTATCCGCCACCTGGCGGAACAGAGCATTGGTCAGGCCGTTCACCACCTGCTCGAAGGCCTGCGGGCTGCCGCCCGGCACCGGGAAATACAGCGATCCAGCAGCGCCGTAGCGCGTCAGTTCCGTGTATTGCGCGCGCGCGCCGGCGTGGTTGGACCGGCCCTCGGGCGTCTGGAGATGGATCGCGAACAGCGCCACGCCGCGCGCCTCGGCCAGCGCCTTGATCTCAGGGATCCCAAGCCTCGTCTGCGACTTCGGGTCGGTCGCGTCCAGCGCGCCGGCATCGGTGATCAGCACGACATAGCGCCCGCCGAAGGGCGCCCAATCCACCTGGTCGATCGCGACGCGCAGGCCGGCAATGGCGTCCTCGTCGAATTGCTCGGTCGAGACGGTGGCGGCCTGCACGCTCTCGATCGCCGGCATGATGGCGGCGGGCGGCTGCGACAGGTCCGGCGCGGCCACCAGCCGCGTCACGTATTCCAGCTGCGGGCGCGTGGAGATATCGGCGCGATAGGCCACCATGCCGAAGCGGAAATTGTCGCGCACCGCGCTGTCGCCGATGCGGCCCACGATGCGCCTGATCGCCTCGCGCGTGCGGTCGATATAGGGCTGCATCGACACCGTGCTGTCGATGACGAAGACGATCCCGCCGCGGAAGTCGCGCAGGCGCGACGGGTCGGCCTGGTTCGGCGCCTGGCGGAGTTCGGCGGGCGCGGAAATCACTTCCAGCGCGCGCATCTGCGTGCCGTCGCGCCGCTGGATGGTCTCGGCTTCGAGGATCGGCAACAGGTAGAAATTGCGCTGGATGTCGATGAAGGTCTCGGGTTCCAGCGCCAGCACGGGGCTGCCGGGCTGACCGGCAGCGGCGCGCATCGCCACCGCATCCTGCGTCATGCTCGGCGAGGCGAGCAGCCCGCGCAGCGCATCGCCGTCGCGCAGGAACATGGTGCGCTCGCGCCCGGCCGGGTTGGTGAAGGCGCCGACCATGGTGTGGCGCCAGTCGATCGCGCGGTCTTCCTGCACCCAGCCATCGGCGCGCCCATCGGCCTCGCGCCCGATCTCGATCCAGCCATCGCGGCGCGCATAGACATGCGCGACGGTGAAGCCCGCGAGCGGGCGGCCCTGCGGCGCATTCGGCTGGGCGTGCAGCGTCGCACCGGGGCGCAGGATGACGCGCTGGAACAGCGTGGTCTTGCCCGGGATCAGCAGCGGCGCGCGCGGCGCCGTGCGAATGCCGCGCTGCTGCGCCTGCGCGACATGCGGCAGCAGGGCGGCGGTGGCCAGCAGCAGGATGCGTCGCGGCGTCATTGCCAGAAATCCCTGATGGTCAGCGGCGCGTTGATGTCGCCTTCGCGCGCGCGGTCGTCGAGCCACTGCCGCAGCCGCGCCCGCGGTTCGGCGGCGGCCGGGTCGCCGGCGGTCACCGCCTCGCGGTAGTGGCGCGCGGCCTGGCGCGGGTCCGGGTCGCGGAAAGGCCGCCCCGGTGTGAACCCGACAGGATCGTAGAGCCCCGCCAGGCGCGTGAGCGACGAAGCATTTCCGGCCCGCGCGGCGGCCTCCCACAGCAGCAGCGCGTCGTCGTAGCGCCCGGCTTCGTAGCGGCGCGCGGCTTCCCCGGCGATCGCGGCGGGGGATGCGGCGCGGGCGACGACCTCCGGCACGGACAGGCCATCCAGCGTCACGGGGGCTTGCGGTTCAGCCTGCGGGCGCACCGGCGGCAATGCGGGCGGCGGCGGCGGCGCGGGGCGTTCGGGTCGCGGCAGCGGTTCGGGGGCGATGATGACCGGTTCGCTAGTCGGTTCCGGTTCGGGCGGCGGCGCGGACGGTTCGCGCAGGTAGAACCACCAATAGGCCCCGCCACCGGCCGCGGCGAGCAGCAGAAGCACCAGCAGGATCCACGGCAGCGCCGACCCGCGCTTGCCCATCGACGCCGGTTGCGGCACCGACAGCGCCGGTTCCGGCACGGGCGCCGCGCGCGGCAGCACAATGGTGGCGTCCGGGTCCTCGACCCCCGGCAGGGGCGGCGGCGGCGCCGGTGGCGCGCGCGGCACAGGCGGCGCCGGCACCGCCATGGTGTGCCCCGACCCGCCATGCAGCGGCGGCACGTCCGGCCAGAACAGCGGTGCGTCGATGCGCGCATCCGGCAGCCGGAAGATCACCGGCCCGGCTTCCAGCCAATCCACCACCTGCGGGCCGAGATACAGCCGCACGCCCTGCGGAGATGCTTCCACGCGATCGGGTGCGATCAGCGCGTCGCTCACCTGCCAGCCCTCGGGGCCGAGCGTGCCCTTGCCCCAGCCCTCGCGCAGGATGCGGAAGCGCGGGTCGGCGGGCAGGTCCATCACGCCCTGCAACAGGATGATGGCGTGCCCGCCCTCGGGATGCGCCGGGTCGGCGGCGGCGCGCACCACGCTCATGCCGCGGCGCCGAGCGCGCCCAGGATGCTGCCCAGGCGGGCATTCTGCGCGACGTCGATCTCAAGCCCGCCGGGCGCAGTCACGTTCTCCTCGGCCAGGCGCGAGAAGGCACTGATCCAATCGACATGATACTGCTTGTCGTAGGGCTCCGGCTGCGCGCCCAGCAGCGGCATGCCGTTGACCGGCGCGCGCGGCGCGAACACCGGCCGTTCGGTGCGCCCGGCGCGTGGGCGCTGGTCCACCGGCAGGTCGGCATAGCCCAGCGAATGGACGTAGCGGTTCACCACGCCCTCCGCGACCATCACCGGCTTGGCCGCGCTCTCGGAAAGCTTCTGGCGATAGGACGCGGCCTCGCGCAGGCGCTGTGCGATGCGCGCCGACAAGCCGGTACGCCGCGCACCGGCGCCGATCTGCGCGACCAGCGCGGAGGCCGCCTCGCGCGGCAGTTTCAGCTGGTCCGCGGTCTCGGGTTCGGCCGCGGCGCGATGCATCTTCTCCAGCCACTCGACCACCGCCATGTCAGCGTAGCGTTCGAAGGCGTCGCGCGCGCGGTGCTCGCCCTGCGCGGCCGGCGCCACCAGGTCGCCCAGTTCGGCGAGGTAGTCCTCCTCCCCTGCCCGCGCGCCGACCGGCGCTTCCTCGGCCGGTTCGGTCTGCATGCGCCACCAGGCGGAGGTCAGTTCCTCATGCGTCACCTGAAGGCTGCGGATCAGCCGCCCGAAAGCCTGCGCCGACGCACACGCCACCAGCGCGCGGCTGACCACGCGCGCTTCCTCCCGCCGCTTGTTCAGTTCCGCCGTGAGGTCACCTGAATGCCAATAGGGCGACAGCCGCGCCGCCATGTCGATCCGCAGCGATTCCAGACGCGCGGCGATCTGGTTGCGCTTGATGGCGGGGTCGCAGACCGGACGCAGGCTCTCCGCGAGGTAGGAGATGCCGCCATCGTTCAGCGTCATCGCCGCGTCCCAGGCACGTTCGGGATCGGCGAAGTGCCGGCGCGCGTCGTCATTCGACAGGAATTCCTCGCGCAGCCGCGCGATGCGTGGCGCTTCGGATGCGCGCGGCGATGCCTCCCGCCCCTGCTCGTCGTAGTCGAGGATGTGCTTCGCCGCGACATTCGGGTTTCGCAGCCAGTAGGAATTGGCGAAGGGCGCGCCGGCGGCCCAGTTGCGCGGCCAGTCGTATTCCTTGCCAAAGAAATCCAGCAGCGAGGCGTTCAGGCGGATCGTCCAGCGGCTGCCGGTGCCTTCCGTCGCGCCCTTCTTTTCCTCGAATTCCGTGTCGAACTTGGTCAGCACCAGGAACAGCGCATTGCGGTGCCGTGCGCGTTCCTCCGGCGTGGTGCCGAGCGTGCCATCCACCCAATCCTTGATCATCCGCGGCAGGGTGCGGACTTCCTGGTTGGACGGCCCGATGCACAGCAGCATTGAGGTGATTTCCTGCTCCGCGCAATACCGCTGATACAGGTAGGCAACCTTGCCGCGCAGGAACAGGCCGGGGAACTTGCCCTTCTCGCTCAGGAACCGACCCGGCTGCGTCAACTTCTCGCGCGACCGCGCGCCGGGGAAGTCGAGCAGGTCGGTGACCTCGAAGAAATCCCAGGGCTTGTCGCGCAGCGCGATGGTCAGTTCCGCGACCAGCGCCGCGACGGCCGCGCGCGGCAGCACCGCCTGGCGCCCGGCCCGCGTCCGCAATGCCAGCTTGCCATCTGACGGATCGCCAAGCCCCGACAGCGTCCGCACATCGATGATCGACGTCTCGCGCGGCGACAGCGCATCGAGCGGCGCGAAGGCCTCATCCGGGAAATCGAGCGCCGCCAGCGCCGTCAGCAGTTCCCGCGCGGCGGCGGTGACGGCTTCATGCCCGTTCCACAGGATGGAGAAGAACGCCGCGCGTTCCGCCACCGCCAACCGCGGCGCGATGGACGCCGCCTGCACCCAGAAGGCCGACCCCAGCCCCGGCACCAGCGGATGCCCGCGGAACAGCCCCTCGAAATACTCGCGCAGGTCGTCGACGTCGTCCTCGGTGAGCCGGTCGACCGGCTCGGATGCGACGCGCGAGGCGAAGCGCGCACAATGCGACTGCACCAGCTCCGGCGAGGGAATATCCACCTCCGCCGGGTCGAAATCCTCCAGGAAGGTATTACCCAGGATCTTGATGACATCGGTCTGCGACAGCAGCCGCAGCACCACCGGATGCCCCGGGATCGCCGCCGGCGGGCGCAGCGTGAAGCGGGTGACGAGACCCGTCGCCTCCTGCCCGCCCTCGGGGTTGATGTCGCGCACGAAGTCGAGCGCGGTGCCGTCGAACATCGCCGTCACGCTCTCCTGCCCGCGTCGCGCCAGCGCGCTGATCAGGTAGGACTTCCCCGATTGCGAGGGCCCGAAGACCGACACGCACATCGGCCGTTCGGCGGCGACTTCCAGCTTGCGAGCGCGCCGCGCAAACTTGCGGAAGTCGCGCGCGACGGCCTGGGCTTCCTCGCGCACCTTGGCGCGGTTGTCGCCCAGCCAGTCGATCGCCTCGGCGGCGGCTTCGGCGGTCGACCGCGCGGCGGCGGCCAACGCGGCGTCGGTGCTGACAGCGAGCCTCACGACAGCCCCACCACGCCGGTGTCGCGCCAGTATCCGGCCTCGTTCTTCATGGTCTGCAGCCGTATCTCCACATCGGAACGCCTCAGCGCCGTGCCTTCCGAATCCTCGATCTCCTCGACGCGGAAATCCTCGCGCTTTTCTTCCTGGCCTGGCGCATCCGGGTCCATGTCCGCGCGGCGTATCTTGACCCGCAGCGGCAGCGCCATGCGCGGAACGCTTTCAGGGTTGGCGAATTCCAGCGCGTAGAGAGGCGTCGCCGGCCAGCGTTCGATCGGCAATTGCCGAAAGCCGAGGAAGGTTGGTGCCGCAAAGGTCATGGTGAATTCGACGCCATCCGATCCCGCCGGGCGCTTTTCCAGATCCACCTCGGACAGCAGCACCCCCTGGTCGCGAATCTGCCCCGAAATTTCCATCCGCCCAATGAATCGCGCGGTCGATTTCATCGCCAGCTGCGAGGTCCGCATCAGGAAGGATTCCAGCCGCCCCTCGGCCAGGGCGCACAGCATTGCGCCGACCGCGGCGGAGGTCTTCGGGTCCTCGATGCGCGCATTGGCGTCGCGAAAGGGATACCAGCCGCCCACCGCATAGCGATGCATGCCGATCATGCGATGCGGCGGCACCGGCGACTTCGCCAGTACGATATCGGTCACCGCGCGCAGCCGCGACGGCCGGCCCGACAGCAGCAGCACGTCGCAATCGTAATGCCAGACCACCTCGCACAGATCGGCCAGCACCGGGCCGAGCGTCGCCTGCACCACCGCCTCGACGCGCCGCGCATCGGCGGCGACCTCGACATCGGCAATGGCGAAGCTGCGCGCGCCGGCCTGGCGCGCCGCGCCCTCGAAGAAGGCGATCGCGCGCAGGTTGGCCGGCTGCGCCTGGCCGGCCAGCACCTCGGCGACGGTGGCGCGGAACACCTCGCCCATGGCGCGGCCCTCGATCCGCTCATAGGCGTGCAGCACGCCGAGCCCGACCGGCTCCAGCACCTGCGCGACGAATTGCCGGCGCAGATGCCGATCCACCTCCGACTGCCCGCCGCGATCCCCGCCCAGTGTCTGGCGCAGGAAGGCGTTCGGGTCGGACATGCCGGCGCCGCGCAACGCATCCGCCACCTGCGGCAGCACCAGGTGGGTGATGAGCCCCTCCAGCACCTCGTCACCGGCGATCTTGAAGCCCTCGCGGAATTCCTGGCGCGGCACGATGGTATCGCGGTTCTCCACCGACCAGGTCACCACCATCAGGTCGGTGGTGCCGCCGCCGATGTCGATGGACGCCACGCGCAGGCAGGGGTTCGGCCCGCGTTCCGGCCGCACGCGGCCGGACAGTTCGAACATCCCCTGCGCGTCGCCCTGCAGACGCTGGGTGATCTCGGTATAGAGCCAAACCACCTGCGTCGCCGTCGCTTCATCGAGGTTCAGCAGCACGCGCGGCTCAGGCGGCGCGGTGGGCCCGGCCTCGGTCCAGCCGAGCATGTCCCAGGCGAGCTTGATGGCCCCCTCGGCGCGTTCGCGCAGGATCTTCTGCTCGGCCAGCGGCATGGCGGGCGGCAGCGTCAGGATCACCCGCCGCAGCCGCCGCGGCACATCGGCGAAGCGGCGTGCCGCGCGCGTGGCCGGCGCGTTGATCTGCGTGATCGCCTGCATCAGCAGTTCGGCCAGCAGGAAGGTGTACATCGCCGACCGCGAGAAGCGCGCCCGCACCGCAGGCTGCCCGCGCCCGCGCAGCATCCGCAGCGCCTCCCCGGTCTCGGTGACATGCGCCATGAAGGGGCCGGACACCGGCGGTTCCGTCGTCACGCCATCCGACGCACGGCCGTTGAAGCGCCAGCCCTGCACATTCGGCCGGCGATCCCACAGATACCGCTTCGGACTGGATATCCCGGTCGCGCCCTCATTGCCCTGCGTCGCGGCGGCCAGGCGCATCGCCTCCGGCCCGACGCGCACCGGGGACGGCCAGCGGAAGGCGTTCGCCCGCCCCGATCGACGGGAAATGGCATCGCGCCCAAACGACCCGACCGCGAATTCCACGCGGCTCTCGAACGGCCGCGCATACACATCCTCCGGCCGCGACAGGTCGCGCAGCGCCAGCACCTGCGAATTGTTCAGCGACGGCGCATCCTGGCTTTCCTCCACCAGCACGCCGCAGGTGCGCGCATTGCCGATATCCAGCACCAGATCGACATTGATCGGCGCATAGCCGCGATTGTCGGACACCACATCCACCAGCCGGATGCGCGGCAGGATGGCGATACCCTGCAGCAGCCCGAGGAAGCCGAGATACCGCGCCCAATGCTCGGCGGCGTGGGGAAAATCCTCAGGCCGCAGCGGACGGCCGCCGCGCTGCGCCTGGCGCAATTCGCGGAACCCTTCCTCGAGCCATTGGCCGACCCAGGATTCATTGAGGAACCAGGCATTCTCGTCATGGCCGCAGACCGGCGCGAATTCCTGCTGCCGCGCGGGTCGCGGTCCTTCTGGGAGGAACAGCTGCGCGAGCAGGTGGACCACGAGGGCAAGTCCCCCACCATCCTGCGCGTGCTGGAACAGGATGCCGACGGCAATCTGGCCGACCCGGTCACGCGGCAGGTGCCGCCGCATGAGGAGACCTACGCGATCTCCCGCGCGCAGGCGCTGGAGCCCTTCCTGAACAAATGGGTGCCGCTGCCCTATTTCCGCGTCCATGCGCGCGGTGCGGACGGCAAGGAGGTGTACGACCGCGGGCCGTCCAACTGGGCGCGCGCCTATGTCGCCGAGAAGCCGGCG
>LNFM01001982.1_pt1 | contig 37494 bp, 42 predicted proteins | sample 596031 | NCBI WGS metagenome assembly LNFM01 (sample SAMN04254537, study PRJNA301005) | activated carbon metagenome | isolation source: dual media filters at the Ann Arbor, Michigan drinking water treatment plant | place: USA: Ann Arbor | reverse complement strand
TGGGGGTCGGCGTGGCCTGGCGCGGCGCGGTGGGCGCTGCCGGGCGCGGGGTTGGGGCCGGGGTGGCCTGGCGCGGTGGCGCCGGCGCGCTGGGCGGCGCGGGCGCGGCCGGGGCGCCGGGGCGCACCGGCGGCGGCAGGCTGCCCGGCGCGGTGGTCTGGCTGAGCGCGGGCCCGGCGCCGAGCAGCGCAAGCAACGCGAATCCGATCCGGCGCGGGGCTGTCATGCCCTTCTGTCCTCCTGCCGCCGGGGCCGGGTCAAGCGGGCTACAGCGTGACGACCTGGCCGGGGCCGACCGCCTCGAGGAAGGTGACGATCCCGGCCACCTCGACGCCCGGGGCGAGCGGCAGGTCGAGCAGGTTCTCCGCGCGCAGCCCGGCTTCGCAGGCGACCAGGCGCACGCCCATCTCGATGCAGGCGGCGCGCAACGTGGCGATGCCGGCGACGCCACGGGCGGTGATGGCGGCCTCGCGCGGGTCGTCGATCAGCGGGCAGGGCTCGGCGAGCAGGCGGCAGCCCTGGTTGGTGGCGAACAGGACCACCTCGCGCCCGAGTGCCGCGGCGCCGGCGGCGACCACCAGCGCATAATGGGCGCGGGCGTGCGTGCCGGATTCGACGAGGATGCCGAGCGTGTTCACGGCGGAAGGCCCCCCGACCCCCCACTCATCCTTGCTCCTGGGCAACGGACAGCGGAGGACGGTACCCAACGGCCAGAAAGCCGAGGGGGATTCGGGGGAGGTGTCCTCCCCCGACCTTTCGTCCTGGTCACGCCACGCACACCGCCACCGTGGACCCATGCCCCGACAGGTCATGGATCGTCGCCTTCTCCCCGCACAGCGCACAGCCCGGATCGCGCCTCAGCCGCACGGTGCGGAAACGCGCATCCAGCGCATCCCACAGCAGCAGGCGGCCGGCCAGCGGTTCGCCGATACCGAGGATCAGCTTCAGCACCTCGGTCGCCTGCAGCGTGCCCATCACGCCGGTGACGGCGCCCAGCACGCCGGCTTCCGAACATGTCGGCACCAGGCCGGGGGGCGGCGGTTCGGGATGCAGGCAGCGGTGGCAGGGATGCGCGCCGTCATGGCCGGCGAAGACGCTGAGCTGCCCCTCGAACCGCAGCACCGCCGCGCTGACCAGCGGGCGCGCCATCAGGTGGCAGGCATCGCCCAGCAGGAAGCGCGTGGCAAAATTGTCGGTGCCATCGCAGACGATGTCATAGCGCGGGATCAGGTCGCGCGCGGCCCCGGCGTCCATGCGCCGGGCGTGGGTCTCGATGCGCGTCTCGGGGTTCAGGGCGCGCAGGGTTTCCGCGACGCTGTCGGCCTTGTTGCGGCCGATGCGCGCCGTGGTGTGCGCGACCTGGCGCTGCAGGTTCGACAATTCCAGCACATCGTCATCGACGATGCCGAGCGTGCCCACGCCCGCTGCTGCCAGGTACAGCGCGAGGGGCGAGCCGAGCCCGCCGGCGCCCACCACCAGCACGCGCGCCGCGCGCAGCTTCGCCTGCCCGGTCGCGCCGACTTCGTCGAGCAGGATGTGGCGTGAATAGCGGTGCAGTTCCGCCTCGGTGAAATCGAGATCCATGGACCGGGATATGGGCGCGCGGGGGCATGCCCCGCAAGCCGAAGGCCTTGCCGCCGCGCCGCGGCGGGCGCGAAATGCGTCGATGCATGGGGAGGATCTGATTCGCCGCCTGGCCGTGGCCCTGGCCATCGGCCTGCTGGTGGGCGCCGAGCGCCATTGGCGCGAACGGGACGATGCGCCCGGCCGCCGCACCGCCGGCGTGCGCACCTTCGCGCTGGTCGGCCTGTCGGGTGGCATCGTCGCGGCCTTGGCAGCGCCGATGGGTCCGTTCGGCGGCGCGGTGCTGCTGGCGGCGGGGCTGTTCGCGCTGATGGCGGCGCTGCTGCCCTTCGCCATGCGCGAAGCCGAGGCCGAGGGCCGGTTCAGCGCAACCAGCCTGGTCGCGGCGATCGGCACCTATGTGCTGGGCGCCCTGGCCGTGGCGGGGGAGGCGCACGCCGCCGGCGCCGCGGCGGTGGCCATGACCGCCGTGCTGGCGGCGCGCGAAAGCCTGCACGGGCTGATGGCGCGCATCACCTGGGCCGAACTGCGCTCCGCCATCCTGCTGCTGTCGATGACGCTGGTGGCGCTGCCGCTGGTGCCGGACGCGCCCATCGCGTGGCTGGCGGGGGTCAATCCGCACAAGGTCTGGATGCTGGCGATCCTGCTCGCGGGGGTGTCGTTCCTCGGCTACCTCGGCGTGAAGCTGGGCGGCGGGCATCGCGGGCTGCTGCTGGCGGGGGCGGCGGGCGGGCTGGTGTCGTCCACGGCCGTCACGCTGTCGAACGCCACGGCGGCGGCCAAGGGCGGGCCGGCGACGGGGCTGGCGGCCGGGGCGTTGGTGGCGGGCGCGGTGTCCTGCCTGCGTACGGCCGGGCTGGCGCTGCTGGTCGCGCCGGAGACGGGGCGCGCCTTGTGGCCGGCCCTGCTGGCGGCTGGGGCGGGCATGGGGGTGGTGGCGCTGCTGTTGGCGCGCCGCCAGGCAACAGCCGAGGACGGCCCCGCCGCCCCGGGCAATCCCTTCGAGATCGGCGCGGTGCTGCGCATGGCGCTGCTGCTGGGTGGCGTCGCCGCGGCCGCGAAGCTCGGCGCCGAGAAGCTGGGCGGCGGCGCCGTCATCGTGATCGCCGCGGTGACCGGGCTGACCGATGTGGACGCCATCACCCTGTCCGTCCCGGCGCTGGTGCCGGACACCATCACCGCGACGGTCGCCGCGCAGGCGGTGGCGGTGGCGGTGGCGAGCAACATCCTCGCCAAGGCTGCCTATGGGTTGGCCCTGGGGTCCGGGCGCTATGGGGTGCTGTTCGGGCTCGGCTCGGTTCTGGGGCTCGGCGCCGGGGCGGCGGTGATGTTCGCCGCGCCGGGCTGAGGGATCGACCGTGTGTCGCGGGCGGGCGGTCGTTCACCGTGCGAACGCGGGCTGGGTGTCGCGGCGCCACTGGCGCGCACTCAATGCACCGTCGCGCCGCTGGAGCGCACTCAGTCAGCCGTCGCGGCTGCGCGCACGATCGGTGCCCAATGCTCGGTCGCGGCGCGGGAATCGCGCGAGTTCCTGCGGGCTGCCGGCGGCGGCGGGTCGGCACGGGCGTTCGTCTCCGGGCAGGCGCCCGTTGGCCGGGGCGCGGGCCTCCTATTCCGCGGCCAGGCTGGCGGGAAGCCGGAAGGTGACGTCCTCGATGATGCCGGGCAGCGTCTCGACCGATGTCGCGCCGAGGATGCGCAACCGCGCGACCAGCTCCTCGACCAGGCGTTCGGGGGCGGAGGCGCCGGCGGTGACGCCGATGGCGTCCGCGCCCTCCAGCCAGGCGGGGTCGAGCGCGGCGGCATCGGCGATCAGGTAGGCGCGCGCACCGCACTCCGCCGCGATCTCCCGCAGGCGGTTGGAGTTCGACGAATTCGCCGCGCCCACCACCAGCACCACCTGCGCGCGTTGCGCGAGTTCGCGCACCGCGGTCTGGCGGTTCTGCGTGGCGTAGCAGATGTCGCGCGTGTCGGGCCCGGTCACGTCGTCGAAGCGGGCGCGGATGGCGGCGATCACGCCGCGCGTGTCGTCGACCGACAGGGTGGTCTGGGTGATGAACGACACAGGCGTTTCGCGCGGCAACGGCAAGGCGGCGACTTCGGCCGCGGTCGCCACCAAATGCACCGGCGCGTCGATCTGGCCCATCGTGCCGATCACCTCCGGGTGTCCGGCATGACCCACCAGGATGACGGTGCGGCCCTGCGCGGCGTAGCGGCGGCCTTCATTGTGGACCTTGGTGACCAGCGGGCAGGTGGCGTCCAGCACATCAAGGCGGCGCAACGCCGCCTCCCCCTCGACCTTGCGGGCCACGCCATGGGCGGAGAAGACGGCGACGGCGCCGGTTGGGATCTCGTCCACTTCCTTGACGAAGACGGCGCCGCGGGCGCGCAAATCCTCGACGACGTGGCGGTTGTGGACGATCTCGTGCCGCACATAGACGGGCGGGCCGTAACGGTCGAGCGCGCGCTCCACGATCTCGACCGCGCGCACCACGCCGGCGCAGAAGCCGCGCGGCTGTGCCAGAACAACCCGCATTCCCGAAGCCCCTCCCGGACTGACGCATCCCGGAGGGATGTCGGTTCGCCCAGCGGGATTGCAACCGGAATCAGCAGGGACTTACAAGCAGGATCGTCACCAGCCGTTGACGCGTTCCCACACGGCCAGAACGTCCCGCCCGCCATCGACCACGTGGTAGCGGTCATGCGCCGCGGCGGTCAGGCAGGTGTGATTGGGCGCGATGCGCACCAGCGCGCCGATCGGCAGCGCATCGAAGGGCAGCGGGTGTTCGCCGCGCACCTCGCCATGTTCCTGGTGGGTGCGCGCGACGATGGCGTCGCCGAAGGACGGCTTGCCGTCGATGTCCAGCATCAGGCCGAAGCCGTAGTCCTTGGGCGCCTTCTCGGTGCTGCGGTCCTTCGAGAGCGCGATGGCGCCGGCATCGACCAGCACGGCGTTGCGGTCGGGCTTGCGCCCGGTGACGGCGGTCAGCACCGTGACGGCGATGTCGGCCATCCCATGCGTGCCGATCTGGCCCTGGAACAGGTCGCCGAACATGTAGACGCCGGCGCGCACATCGGTGACGCCGCCCATGTCGCGTCCGTACAGCGCGGTGGGCGAGGAGCCCAGCGAGACGACCTCGACCGTGGCACCCATGGCGCGCAGGCGGGCGGCGGCGGTGACGGCGCCGCGGTGCTCGGCCTGCGCCACCGCCTGCATGCCGGCTTCGCTGCGTTCGGCGTAGGAATGCCCGGCATGGGTCATGATGCCGGCGCAGCGGGCGCCGAGGCGCCCGGCGATCTCGGTCAGCAGGTTGGAATCGGGGGCGACGCCGCCGCGGCCCTCGCCGCAATCCACCTCCACCAGCGCGCGCAGCGGCCCGGGATGGGCGGCGATGGCGGCGGCGACGTCGGCATCGTCGGTGATGACCTTCACGTCGCCGCCCTGCGCGTTCAGCGCTGCGACCGCATCGAGCTTCGCCGGCGTGATGCCGACGGCATAGATCTGGTCGCGGAAGCCGCCGCCGGCGAAGTAGCGCGTCTCGGCAATGGTGCTGACGGTGATGGGCCCCTTGCCGGGCGCGGCCAGGTCCGCCACCGCGATCGACTTCGCGGTCTTCATGTGCGGGCGCAGCACCAGGCCCGGGTGGCGCGTCACCGCGGCGGCCATGTGCGCGAGGTTTCGCTTGAGGATGCCGAGGTCGAGCACCAGGCAGGGCGTGGGCAGGTCATCGAGGGTCATGGGGTCACCAACGTGAGGCGATGGAGAGTTGGCCCACGGGGTCCATCGATTCCCGCCCGCCATCGGCGCGGCGCAGGCCCACCGCGGCGTACTGCGTGTTCCACGACGCCTGCGCGGTGCCCGCGCCTTCGGTTGCGCCGGGGACGGAGGCATCGGTCTGGCATTGGCTGATCTCGTGCTGCAAGCCGCGGAGGCGATCCTGCGTCGGGTCGGGCTGCTGGCGAAAATCGTGGCGCGACATGACGGCGGACAGCACGCCGCGCGGGGCGGCGCCGGGTGTCTGCGGCGTGGCGTGGCGTTCCTCGACCGCGCCAGGGATGGGGCGGCCCAGGCGCGGCATCCAGTCGTGGCGCGGCTGCGCCGCCTGCACCACCTGGCGGAGCGCGGTGCCAAGGCCCGCGCCGGGCGGCGCGAGGGTCGGCGTCAGGGGGCGCATGGCGCGTCTCCGGGTCGGGGCGGCGGCAGGCTTACAGGGGGCGGTGGCGGCGGCGCAAAGGGTCAGGGCCAGCGGGCCTCGGCGTCCATCGGCAGCACCGGGCGCGGCAGGTGTTTCCAGGCGAAGGTCGCGAGGTTGGGGGAGGTCAGGCCGGGGCAATCCACCTCGATGATCTGCTCATGCTTGAAGAATTCGTCGAAGCCGCCGCGGAAATGGCCGCGCGACTTCACGACCACGGCGCGCGCGGCGCCGATGTCGAGGCCGAGATGTTCGAGGAAGACCGGGTCGGCGCATTGCGTGCGCCCTTCGATCACCACCACGGCGATGCCGCCGATCTGCAGCCAGGCGGTGCGGCCCAGGCGCACCGAGCGACCGGCATAGATGCCGCGCCGGCCGGTGACGTTGCCGTCGGACAGGGCGCGGATTTCGGCCTCCGCGGCGAAGGGCTTCGAGAAGGGGTCGTCCGCCGCGACGGCGCGGTTGAAGCGGGCGGTGAAGCGCGCACCGACGCCCAGCGCATGCGCCTCGGCCGCCAGCGGCGCGTCGGCGATGATGCCAATGATGGCGTTGGTCACGCCGGCGCGGTGGAAGGCGTCGAGGATCCACATCGTGTTGCCGCGCCCGCCGCCGCCGGGATTGTCGGCGACATCGGCGAAGGCGAGCGGCACCGGGCTGTCCTTCGCCAGGCGCACGGCGTCATCCAGGGAAGTCAGGTTCGCCACGAAGCGTGCGCGCCGTTCCCAGGCGGCTTGGGCAAGGGTCTGCGCCAGCGCTTCGCCCGCGTCGCGGTCGGTGGCGGTGACGATGACGGACAGGCCGTTGAACGGCGTGTCGCCATAGGAGAAGCCCGCCATCACCGAGACGTTCGCGATGCGCGGGTCCTTCGCCGCCAGTTCCTGGCCGAGGTCGATGACCTCGGCATAGGGCCCCTGCGCCGTCAGCAGCGCGGTCTGCGGCGAGACGATCGGCAGGCGGCGATGGGCGCGCACGAAGCGTTCGCCGGCCAGCAGCCGGCGCAGCAGCCGCGCGCTTTCGGCGCCACGGTCATGCATGTCCAGATGGGGGTTGGTGCGGTAGCCGACGAAGGCATCCACGATCGCGACCATGCGGTCCGAGACATTGGCGTGCAGGTCGTAGGAGCAGACGAAGGGGATGTCGCCCAGTGTCTCGCGCACCAGCGCCTGGAGCGTGCCTTCGGGGTCGTGGTCCTGCGCCGCGAGGCCGGCGCCGTGCATGATGGAATAGACGCCGTCGACCTGGCCGCGCAGCGCCGTCAGCCCGGCGCGCCAGGTCGCCATCATGGCGTCGAAATCGCCCTGGTCGACCGGGCCATTGGGCTCGGCGGCGGCGATCATGATGGGCAGCGGCGTCCAGTCGCCGGTCGCGTTCATGCCTTCGAGGAAGCCGGAAAGTTCCGCCGGTGCGCGCGGCGCGGGCTTCGCCGCCTCGGCGAGGATGTCGGCCCCTTCCAGGTAGCAGCGGCCGTCGAAATCGGCGCGCCGCGCGGGCGGCGCGAAGCGGTTGCACTCGATGGAAAAGCCGAGGATGGCGATGCGTGGGGCGGGCATCAGACGGATACTCCGAGAAGTTCGGCGATGCGGGGCGTGGATTTGAGGCCGGTGCCGGTCAGCACCACCACCGTCGTCTCGTCGGCGCGAATGGTGCCGGCCGCGAGAAGCCGCGCGAAGGCGGCCGCCGCCTGCGCGCAGGTCGGTTCGACATAGATGCCGCTGCGCGCCAGGTCGAGCGTGGCCTGCGCGATCTCCTGCTCGCTCAGCATCACCGCGCCGCCCTGCGATCGTGCCAGTACGTCGGACACCTCCGCCGTGCGCAGGGGCTGCGCGATGGCGGTGCCCTCGGCGATGGTGGGTTTCGCAGACACCGCGGGTTGCCCGAGGAAGGCGCGCGCGATCGGCGCACAATTCTCCGGTTGCGCGGCGAAGATACGCGGCAGGCGCGTGATCTCCCCGGCGCGCAGCAATTCGTCGAAGCCGATGCCGCAGCCCAGCACGTTCGACCCCGCGCCGCAGGGCACGATCACGTTGTCCGGGGCAATGAAGCCGAGGTCTTCCCACAATTCGTAGGCGAGCGTCTTGGTGCCGTGCAGGAAGAAGGGATGCCAGTTGTGGCTGGCGTAGAAGATGCGCGCAGCCTCGGCCAACGCGGCATCGGCGCAATCCTGGCGGCTGCCGGGAATCAGGCGGATGGTCGCACCCGACGCGCGGGACTGCACGGTCTTGGCGGGCGAAGTGCTCTCGGGCACGAAGATCGTTGCCGCCAGGCCGCCGGCCGCCGCATAGGCCGAGACGGCGGCGCCGCCATTGCCGGATGAGTCCTCCAGCACGTCGGTCACGCCCTGCGCACGCAGCAGCGACAGCATCACCGAGGCCCCGCGATCCTTGAACGACCCAGTCGGGGCGAACCATTCGCATTTCAGCAGCGCCGAGGCGCCGGCGATCACGCGCGGCACCAGCGGCGTGCAGCCCTCGCCCATAGTGATCGGGTCGTCGGGGGTGAAGGGCAGCGCGGCCGCGTAGCGCCACAGCGACCGGTCCTCGTGGCGGATCGCCGCGCGGGTGATGCCGGGCAGCGGCGTGAGCAGCAGCGGTGCCTGATCGTCGCCGCACCAGCGCGGCGTGTCCAGGGGATAGGTGCGCCCCGTGCGGGGGTCGAGATAGGCGATGTCGGTCATGGCGGGCGCAGCCTCGCTTGCCGGCGCGCGCACGGCAAGGGATGCTGCGTGGATGAACGATGCCGATGCCGTCCTGCGCCTGGCCGCCGATCTGGTTGCGATCGACAGCCGGTCCTCCGTGTCGAACCTGGCCGTCGCCGAGCGTATCGAGGCGGAGCTGACAGGCTTCGACGTCGTGCGCGTGGACTACGCGGATGCCAACGGGCTGGCCAAGCGTGCGCTGGTGGCACATCGCGGCCCGCGCGGCGGCATCGCGTTGTCCGGCCACATGGACACGGTGCCCGACACCGGCTGGACCGACCCCTGGACGCCGCGGGTGACCAATGGCGTGCTCCATGGGTTGGGCAGCGTGGACATGAAGGGACCGGTCGCCGCCTGCATCATTGCCGCGCGGGGCCTGCCCGAAAGCGTGCCCGCGACCTTGCTGATCACCACGGATGAGGAAACCAGCAAACAGGGCGCACGCGCCGTGGCGGCGTCCGATGCCGCGCGCGCGCTGGGGCTGCGCGGCATCGTGGTGGCGGAACCGACCGGGCTCCTGCCGGTGCGCGGGCATCGCAGCCACATCGAATACACCGCGGTTTCCAATGGGGTGCAGGCGCATTCCTCGACTGGGCAGGGGGTGAACGCGAACTGGGCGCTCATCCCGTTCCTGGCGGAGATGAAGGCGGTGTTCGAACGCCTGCGCCACGACCCGGCCTTCCACGACGCCGGCTATGACCCGCCCTTCAGCGACTTCAACCTGATCGTGGACAATCACGGGACGGCGGTGAATGTGACGGCCGCGAAGGCCACCGCACGGATAAAATTCCGCCGCAGTCGGAACGTGGACTATGCGCCGATCGAAGCGGAGGTGCGCGAAGCCGCGGCGCGCGCCGGCGTTACGCTCACCGAAAAGCGCGAGGGCACGCCGCCCGAATTGCCCGCCGACCACCCGCTGGTGGCGCTGGCGGTGCGCGAGACCGGCGCGCCCGCGCGCACCGCGCCCTATGGCACCGATGCCAGCGAATTGCAGGACCTCGCCCCGTGCATCGTGCTGGGTCCGGGGACCATCGCCACCGCGCATACGCCACATGAATGCGTGGCGGTCGCCGACCTCGTGGCCGCGGTGCCGCTGTTCCGCCGGATGCTGGCGGCTACGCCGGCAGCGTGATGCGCACGCCGCCGACCGGCTTGCCGTTGCTGTCGTTGATCACACCCTCGACATCCTGCGCCAGCGCCTCCGCCGCATCGACCAGGCCAAGCCGGCCGAGCAGCGCGGCAAATACGCCCATCTTCGCGCGCGCCGTGCCGTCCGCCAGCTTCACCGCGATGCCGAGGCCTTCCTCCGGCACGAAGCCGACCACGTAGCCCTCCGCGCCACCCTTCAGCAGCACGCGGCCCTGGCTGGCGCGCACGATCTTGCCGGTCGAGGAGCCGCGGCCCGAGAGGTGGTCCGGGTAGGCGCGGATGGCGGATTGCAGCCGGCGGATGGCGGTGCGGCGCGCGTCCGTGGCGACGCGTGCCGCAGCCCAGCGCGCCGCCGCCTTCGCCATCGATGCCATGGGCAAGGCAACCGCCGGCAGCCCGCAGCCATCCACGCCGCGCGGCAGCCGTGCCGCATCCTCGCCGAGCAATTCGCTGAAGGCTTCGAGGTACAGGCGCTGCGCTGGATGCGCCGGATCGGCGTAGCCACCCACCGGCGCGCCCAGATGCTTCGTCAGCGTCAGGAAGCCGCAATGCTTGCCCGAGCAATTGTGGAACACGCGCGACCGGTCGCCGCCGCCGCGGATCACCGCGATCTGGTCGGCCTGGCTGCGCGGCAGGTCCGGGCCGCAGACCAGCGCCGCCTCGCTCAGCCCCAGCCGTTCCAGCCAGCCGCGCACGAGCGCGACCTGGAAATCCTCCGCGCTGTGCGATGCGCAGGCGAGCGCCAGGTGTTCCTCGCTCAGCCCCGCCGCATCGGCCGCGCCGCTTTCCACCAGCGGGATCGCCTGGAAAGGCTTGAGCGAGGAGCGCGGAAAGGTGACGAAGGACGGGTCGCCCCAGGATTGCAGGATGCGCCCATCGGCATCCGCCACCACCGCGACGCCGTGGTGCAGGCTTTCCAGGATGCCGCCGCGGCGGATCTCCGCCATTGGTAGAAAGGGGCTGGTCATGGCGTGGGCTCCTGGATGGCGCTGCTGCCGGGGCGCCCTTCGAGCACGGCATCGAACAGCCGCACCTGCTGCGGCAGGCAATGCGCGTGCAGGTCGAAACGGTCCAGCATGGTCTGGCGGGCCGCCTTGCGAAGCGGGACGTAGCGGTCGGGGTTGGCGATCGCGTCCACCACCGCATCGGCCATGCGCTGGTGGTCGAAGAAGGGCAGCATCAACCCGTTGTGTTCGTGGCGCATCACCTCCGCCAGCGGCGGCGTGTCGGAGCCGATGATCAGCGCCTCGCAGCCCATCGCCTCGACCAGCGACCAGGACAGCACGAACGGGTAGGTGTAGTAGACATGCGCGCTGCTGATACGGAACAGCGCCACCAGGCCCTCATGCGGGATGCGGCCGGTGAAGTGAACGCGCGCCATGTCCAGCTTCGCGCCGACCTCCTCCATCATGGCCGCCTTCCACGACTTGCCGTCGGGCGGCAGGCGGCCATAGCCCCGTTCCTCGCCGCCCACGATCACGGCGTGGGCGTTGGGGCGGCGCGCCAGGATCTCGGGCAGGGCGCGCATGAAGATGTCGAAGCCGCGATAGGGTTCCAGGTTGCGCGACACGAAGGTCACCACCTCCTGCCCCTTCGTGACGGTGTGGCCGTCGGGCAGCTTCACCGTGGCGGGCCCGTTCGGCGTGGCGAAATTGGCGTCCACCCCCTCGTGCACGACCGAGGTCTTGGCGCGAATGAATTCCGGGTAGCGGCTGCGCTGCCACAGCGTGGGGGAAACCCCCCAGTCGGTCGCCTCCAGCGACTGCATCTGCGTCATGTTGAGCGTCCGGACGCGCGCCATCTCGTCCAGCGAGACGTCCTGCGCCGGGTCGAAGCCGACGTCGCCGCCGGCCGATCGGTAGTAGAATTCGCAGTACTGCAGCAGCTTCGCGTCGGGGAACACGTCGCGCAGGTACAGCCCTTCGCCCCAGCCGGGATGGCAGCAGATGATGTCCGGCACGAAGCCCTTCTGCTTGAGACCCATCAGCGCGCGCGCCACCGCCTGGCCGCGGCGCACGGCGGCCTCGACCGGGCGCAGGTAGCGGTGCGTCTTCTCCCCGGCGCCTTCCGGGGCGGGGTAGCGCAAGTGCTGCGGGCCTGGCGGCGCCTGGTTGGCGCGTTCGCCCAGGCCGATCACGCGCGCATCCTTGCGCCGCGAGATGATGGGCGCGAGGTGCCGGTACTGGCCCGGGAAGTTCTGGTGAATGAACAGCGCCTGGACCACGAAGCCCGTCTCCCCTACCTGCGCCCGGCCTGCTTGATGCCGTCATTCCGCGGGCGCGGCAACGGGGCGTCTGGTCGCGGCCGCGCGGCGCCGCCAGGATGCGGCAGGTGCGTCAAGGGATGATGGACATGGGTTTCGACTTCACGGGGCGACGGGTTCTGGTGGCGGGCGGCAGCCGCGGCATCGGGCGGGCCATCGCGCTGGGTTTCGCACAAGCGGGCGCGCAGGTCTCGGCCTGCGCGCGCGGCGCCGATGGGCTGTCGGCGCTGCAGGCGGAAGGGGTGGCCCATGTGATGCCCACCGACCTGGCGGATGCCGGGCAGATTCACGCCTGGGTCGCGGCCGCGGCGCAGGCGCTGGGTGGCATCGACGTGCTGGTGAACAACGCCTCCGGCTTCGGCATGGGCGATACCGAGGTAGGCTGGAGGCGCGGCCTGGATGTGGATGTGATGGCGACGGTGCGCGCCAGCACCGCCGCGCTGGCGCACCTCCGCGCGGCGAAGGGTTGCATCGTGAACACCACCTCGATCTCGGGGCTGGGGCCCAGCGTGCGCACGCCGGCCTATGCGGCGGTCAAGGCGCTGGTCATCAACTACACGGCGTCGCAGGCGGCCGCGCTGGCCCGGGATGGCGTGCGGGTGAACGCCATCGCGCCGGGGTCGATCGAATTCCCGGGCGGCACCTGGGAGAAGCGGCGCGCCGAGGACCCCGCGCTGTACAACCGCATCCTGGCGGGCATCCCGTTCGGCCGGCTCGGCACGCCGGAGGAAGTGGCGGATGTGGCGCTGTTCCTGGCCTCGCCGCTGGCGCGCTGGGTGACGGGGCAGACCATCGTGGTGGATGGCGGGCAGATGCTCGGCTGACCGCGGGCTGCTGCGAAGCGTTTCCTCTACGCTGCGGCAGCGCGCTGCCATAGGATTCCGACATCGGGATGAGGGGTGGTGCCGTGGCGAAGGCAACGAGGCTGGGGGTGACCGGGGCCTTCGTCGTGGCCCTTGGCATGGCGGGGCCGGTGGCGGCGCAGGGTCTCGACCCGCGCGTCGCCGGGCCGATGATGCAGCTGATCCAGGCGGCGGGCCTGCAATGCCAGGCGGGCCAGCAGCAGGCCTGCGCCGTCGCGCAGCAGCTTCAGCAGGGCGCGAATGAGCTCGCCGCGGCGCAATTCGCCTGCCAGCAGGGCAATCCGCAGGCCTGCCAGGTTTTCCAGGCCGGCGCGCAGCAGGTGATGGCCACGCACCAGCAGTGGTTCGGCGGCGGCCAGCAGGCACCCGGCCATGTTCCGCCTCATGGGCAGCAGCAGCAGGCGTGGGACCATCAGCAGCGCATGCAGCAGCAGCAATGGCAGTTCCAGCAGCAACAGCAGCAGTACCAGCAGCAGCAGCGCGCGAACGACCTCCAGCACCAGCGCTTCATCGACCAGATGCGGCGATAGTCAGCCGGCTTCCAACAGGCGCTTCAGCGTGGCGAGGTCGGCGGATACCAGGCCGGCATCGCGCTCGAAATCCTCGTCGGACATGGTGGGCTGGCGGAACAGGGTGAACGTGACCTCCGCGCCCGTCGCATTGGGCACGACGCGGACGGGCACATCGACCTCGGTGCCGTCAGGCAGCGTCACGACGTGGTCGAGCACGCCGAAATCATTGGGCAGCGCGAAGCGCAGCTGCACGGGACCATGGGGCGTCGTGACCACCCAGCCATCGCCCGACCGGCTGATGCCGCTGCCCAGGCCCGCGGCCCAGCGCGGCAGGTTCTCCGGCTGCGAGGCGAAGGCATAGACGGCGGCCGCGTCGCGCTCGATGCCGATGGTGAGGACGCGGCAGGCGCGGGTCGGCATCAGTCCTCGCCCGGCTTGCCGCCGCGCAGGCGCTTGGTCGTGCCGCGGCGCGTCTTTTCATCGACGCGGCGCGCCCTGGCGGCCCGCGATGGCTTGGTGGCGCGGCGCGGCGGCGGCGGTGGCGTGGCGGCTTCGCGCAGCAGGTCCAGCAGCCTTTCCAGCGCGTCCTCCCGGTTGCGTTCGCGCGTGCGGTGGCGCTGGGCCGTGATGACCAGCACGCCGTCCTTCGTGATGCGACGGCCGGCTAGCGTGACCAGGCGTTCCTTCACCGCGGTCGGCAGGTTGGGCGATGCCATGGCGTCGAAGCGCAGCTGCACCGCGGTCTCGAGCTTGTTGACGTTCTGCCCGCCGGGGCCGGAGGCGCGCAGGAAGTCCTCCTGCAACTCATCCTCCTCGATGGCGATGCGGGCGGTGACGCGGATGGTCATGGTGCAGGCAATGCCATGTCGTCCTTGAGCGCGACGCCGGTCGCGCCCAGGGCCTGCGCCGCGCGCAGCAGCCAGGCGGCCTTGGCGGCGGCATCGGCGCACGACAGCCCGCCGGGACGGATGTTGCTGATGCAGTTGCGTTCGGCATCGGTGCGCCCGCGCCGCGGCGCCCAGGTGATGTACAGGCCGAGGCTGTCGGTCGCCGACAGGCCCGGGCGTTCCCCGATCAGCACCACGACGGCGGCGGCCCCCATCGCCTCGGCGATGTCGTCGCCGAGCGCCACGCGCGCCAGTTCGGCGACCACGACCGGCGCGGCGGGCAGCGGAAGCGTCGGGATCAGCAGGTCGAGCACACCCGGCGCATGGCGCTGCACGCCTGTCGCGCACAGGCCATCGGCCACCACCAGCGCGATGCAACCCGGCGCGCGCGGCAGCGCCGTGCCCTCCGCCAGCCGCCGCCCGAGATCGGGCCGCAGCAGGTACTCGCGCCGGTCCGCCGCCGCGCTGCGAACGCGCAGCACCGGCCGCGCGATGCCCGCTTCCAGCGCCGGTACATCGAGCGCCGACCACACCGCATCGCGGGCGCGCGCATGCGCCTCCTGGAAGTCGAGATGCGCGGCGGTCGGCTGCGCGGTGCCGACGCGGCCGAGCCCGACCCGCGCATCGGTGAAGCGGCGCAGGTCGCGCCACAGGGCCGGCGCGGTCATGCGAGCCCGATCAGCGCCGGCGACAGCCGCGCCGGAATGCGTTCGTCATCGCCGCCGATGCCCATGCGGTCCAGCCATGCCTCGAATTCCGGCGCCGCGCGCTTGCCCAGCAGGGCGCGCGCGGTCAGCCCGTCGTGGAAGGAGGTGGATTGGTAGGCGAGCATCACGTCATCCGCCCCGGGCACGCCCATCACATAGGTCACGCCGGCCACCGCCAGGCAGGCCAGCAGCGCGTCCATGTCGTCCTGGTCGGCCTCGGCGTGGTTGGTGTAGCAGACATCCACCCCCATCGGCAGGCCGAGCAGCTTGCCGCAGAAATGGTCCTCCATCCCCGCCCGCAGGATCTGCTTGCTGTCGAACAGGTATTCCGGGCCGATGAAGCCGACCACGGAATTGACCAGCAGCGGCGCGTATTCGCGCGCGACGGCATAGGCGCGCGCCTCCAGCGTCTGCTGGTCCACGCCGTGATGCGCCCCGGCGCTCAGCGCGCTGCCCTGGCCGGTCTCGAAATACATCACGTTGTCGCCGAGGGTGCCGCGCCTGAGGGCCAGCGCCTGGTCGCGTGCTTCCTTCAGCAGGGCCAACGTCACGCCGAAGGATGCGTTGGTCGCTTGCGTCCCGCCGATCGACTGGAACACCAAATCCACCGGCGCGCCGCGCTGCATCGCCAGCATTGTGGTCGTGACGTGCGACAGCACGCAGGTCTGGGTCGGGATGGCGAAGCGATCGCGCACCGTGTCGAGCATCCGCAGCACGCCCATCACCGCATCGACATTGTCGGTCGCGGGGTTGACGCCGATCACCGCATCGCCGGCACCCAGCAGCAGCCCGTCCAGCACGCCTGCCGCGATGCCGCGCGCGTCGTCGGTCGGGTGGTTCGGCTGCAGGCGGATGGACAGCGTGCCCGGGAGCCCGATCGTGTTGCGGAAACGCGTGACGACGCGGCATTTCGCCGCCACCTGCATCAGGTCCGCCACCCGCATGATCTTGGAGACCGCCGCGGCCATTTCGGGCGTCAGGCCCGGGGCGAGTGCCGTCACCGCCGCGGGTTCCGCCGCCAGCAGCCAGTCGCGCAGGCCGCCCACGGTCAGGCTGCGCACCGGCGCGAAGGCGCCGGCGTCGTGGCGGTCGATGATCAGCCGCGTGACGTCGTCGGCCTCGTAGGGGATCACAGCCTCGGTCAGGAACCGTGCCAGCGGCAGGTCGGCCAGCGCGCGCTGTGCAGCAACGCGTTCCGCCGCGCTGCCTGCCGCCAGCCCGGCCAGGGCATCGCCGGACCGGAAGGGGGTGGCGCGCGCCAGCAGCGTCTTCAGGTCGTCGAAGACATAGCGTGTACCGGCGACGGTCTGCGCGAAGGGCATGGCCGCGATGATGCCGCGCCCCGGGGCCACCTTGCCAGCCCGGCGCGCGCGCCTAGGATGCGGCAAGCCATCTGCCGAGGAAACGCATGGACGCCGACGCGATCGACAAGGCCCCGGACGCGAGCGCGTCCTGGCCGGATCAGATCTTTGATCTGTTGAAGAAGCATGAGATCCGCCAGGTCTGCCTGGTGCCGGATGCCGGCCATTCGCGCCTGATCAAGCGCTGCCTGGCGGATAACGCGATCACCGTCACCACCCTGACCACCGAGGAAGAAGGCATTGCCCTGATGCAGGGCGCCTGGCTCGGTGGCGACAAGGCGATCCTGCTGATGCAGTCATCCGGCGTCGGCAACTGCATCAACATGCTGTCGCTGTCGCATATCCATCGCTGCCCGATGCCGATGCTGGTGACGATGCGCGGCGATTTCGGCGAGTTCAACCCCGCGCAGATCCCGATGGGCCGTGCGACCCAGACGGTCCTGGAAGCGATGGGCACGCTGGTGCAGCGCGCCGATACGCCCGAGGACATCGCACCCACCGTGGACGCCACCATCCGCATGGCCTTCAACACCTTCCGCCCGACCGCGACGCTGATCGGCCAGCGCGTCATCGGCGCCAAGACCTTCGGCAAGGACTGAGATCATGCTCGCGGAGTCAGGAAAGCTCGACCGTCGTGAACTCACCCGCGCGCTGCTGGCGGACCGGGGGGACATGGTCGTCATCGCGGGCCTTGGCGCGCCGGCCTGGGACATCACCGCGGTGGAGGACCATCCGCTGAACCTGCCGCTATGGGGCGGCATGGGGGGCGCGGCGATGATCGGCCTGGGCGTCGCGCTGGCGCAACCGAACCGCAAGGTCCTGGTGCTGACCGGCGATGGCGAAATGCTGATGGGCATCGGCGCGCTCGCCACCATCGCGGTGAAGAAGCCGGCCAATCTCTCGATCGTCGTGCAGGACAACGAGCATTACGGCGAGACCGGCATGCAGGAGACCGCGACGAAATACGGCGTGGACCTGGTGGCGATGGCCAAGGGTGCCGGCTTCCCGCGCACGATGTTCGTGACGCAGCCCGGGGAAGTGCCGGCCCTGCACGCCGCCATCCATGCCGGTGGCGGCCCGCTGTTCGCGGTGGCGAAGATCGACGCCACCAGCAAGAAGCTGGTGCTGCCGCCGCGCGACGGCGCCTTCATCCAGCACCGCATGCGCGAGGCCATGCTCGGCCCCGCCGCCCACCACCAACTGTAGCGCCCGGCGCGCAAGCCGGCGCAGACCGGCCCGCGCGGCGCCCAAGGGAGGAACTGCCATGAACCGTCGCACCCTGCTGGGCGGGATCGCCGCCACCGCCGTGGCGCGCCCCGCGCTCGCGCAATGGAACCCCGACCGGCCGATCCGGCTGGTGGTGCCCTTCGCACCGGGTGGCAGCACCGATGTGACGGCGCGGCTGGTGGCGGAGGCGATTGCCCCGCGCCTCGGCCAGCCCGTGGTGATCGAGAACCGGCCCGGCGCGGGCGGCAACATCGGTTCGGAAGCCGTGGCGCGCGCTGCCCCTGACGGCCACACGCTGGTGATGGGCACGAGTTCGACCCACGCCACCAACCCCGCGCTGTATGCCAGCCTGCCCTACCAGCCGCTGCGGGACTTCGCGCCGGTCAGCCAGGTGGCCTTCATCCCGAACCTGCTGGCAGTGAACATGGACGTGCCGGCGCGCGACCTGCCGGCGCTGATCGCGCTGGGTCGCGCGCAGCCGGGCACGCTGAACTTCGGCAATGCCGGGTCGGGCACGTCGCAGCACCTGTCGGCGGCGATGATCGCCTCGCGCGCCGGGATCGAGGTGACGCACGTGTCCTATCGCGGCGGCGCGCCCGCGGTGACCGACCTGATCGGCGGCAAGATCCAGGCGATGGCCGCGCCGCTGGTCGAGGTGATCGCCCATGTGCAGGCGAACCGCCTGCGCGCCATCGCGGTGACCACGGCGCGGCGGTCCGCCCTGCTGCCCGCGGTGCCGACCATCGCCGAGACGCTGCCCGGCTTCGAGGTGGCGTTGTGGAACGGCATCTTCGCGCCCGCCGGCACGCCGGCCGCGGCCGTGACCCGCCTCTCCGCCGCCATCGCCGAGGCGATGCGCACCGATGACATGCGCGGCAAGCTCGCGCTGCAGGGCAGCGAGCCGGTTGGCTCCACCCCTGAGCAGTTCGCCACCTTCGTCGCCAGTGAAATCCCGAAATGGGCGGAGCTGGTGCGGATCTCCGGCGCCCGCGTGGAATAGGAACCATCATGCCGCACGTCGTCTGCCTCCGCCCGCTGCATCCCGACGCCATGGAGCGGCTGCGCGCCGAGCCAGGCCTGCAGGTCACCATGTTGGCCGAGGTCAATGCCGAGACGCTGCGCGAACCGATGAAGACCGCGGATGCAATCATCGTGCGCGCCACGAAGATCGACCGCGCCTTCCTCGACAACGCGCCCATGCTGCGCATCTGCGCCCGCCATGGCGTGGGCTACGACGCCGTGGATGTCGAGGCGCTGACGGAACGCGGAATCCCGCTGACCGTCACCCCCGACGCGAATGCGCTGTCGGTCGCCGAGCACGCCATGATGTTGATGCTGACCACGGCACGGCGCACGGTCGACTACGACCGCAATACCAAGGCGCTCGACTGGGGTCCCAAGCCGGCGCTGCGTACCTTCGACCTGTCCGGCCAGACGGTGCTGGTGCTGGGCTTCGGCCGGATCGGCGGGCGCGTGGCGCGGCTGTGTGCGGCGTTCGGGATGAACGTGACGGTGCATGACCCCTATATCCCGCAGAACACCATCAAGGGCGCGGGCTTCACGCCGGTGAAGGTGCTGCATGAAGGGCTGGCGCAGGCCGATGTCGTGACCACCCATTGCCCGTCCAACGCCGAGACGCGCGGCCTGGTGAACGGCGCCTTCCTGGCCGCCATGAAGCCGGGCGCGACCTACATCAACACCGCGCGCGGCACGCTGGTCGATGAAGCGGCGCTGACGGCGGCGCTGAAGTCGGGCCACCTGGGTGCCGCCGGCCTCGATGTGTTCTGGGAGGAGCCGGTGACGACGAAGCTGCCCTTCCTGGATTTCCCGAACGTCGTCGTCTCGCCCCATTCTGCCGCGGCTACCGAACAATCCACCCGGCGCATGGGCCTGTCCTGCGCGGAGAGCATCATCTCCCTGTTCAAGGGCAGCCTCGACCCCGATGTGGTGATCAACAAGGAGGTGCTCCGCGGCAACGCGTGAGCAGCACGCCATGACCAATCCGCTCCTCGTCCTCGCCGACCACGCCGCAACCTGGCGTTCGCGCGACCTGCCCGCCGATGTCGCGCATCATGCGCGGCGCGCCCTTGTCGACTGGTTCGCCGCCCTGCTGGCCGGGGCTTGGCGCGAACCTGCCACGCTGATGTCCGCCGCGCTCGAGGACGAAACCCGCGGCGGTGGCGGCGCGGTCTGCTACGTGACCGGCCGGCGCGTGCCGGTCCGCCACGCCGCGCTGATCAACGGAACGGCCTCGCACACGGTCGAGTTCGATGACATCTACCGCTACGCCGTCTACCACCCGGGCTGCCCGACCATCGCAGCGGCACTGGCGGCGGCGCAGGCGCGCGGGACGGACATGGACACGCTGCTGCGCGCGCTGGCCGCGGGCTACGAGGTGTCGTGCCGCATCGGCCTGGCGGTACAGCCCTCGCACTACGATTTCTGGCACACCACCGGTACCGTCGGCACCTTCGGCGCGGCCGCGGCGGTCGCGGTTCTGCTGGATTGCGATGCGAACCGCACCGCGCATGCCATCGCCACCGCCGCCACGATGGCCGGCGGGCTGCAGCAGGCCTTCCGCGGGGAGGGCATGTCGAAGCCGCTGCATCCGGGCCACGCCGCGGAGGCCGGCGCGCTGGCGGCGATGTCCGCCGCCAAGGGCATGACGGGCGCGCTCGATGTCCTGCACGGGTCGGCCGGCTTCGCCGCCGCCACCAGCGAGGACACCGGCAAGTGGGACAAGCCGCTGGCGACGATCGGCAAGCCCTTCGCCATCACCGACATGACCTTCAAGAACCATGGCTGCTGCGGGCACATTTTCGCCGCGCTCGATGCGGTGCGTGACCTGCATCTGGAGAACGGCTTCAAGCCCGAGGACGTCGTGTCGGTGGCGGTCGGCGGCTACAAGGCGACCAAGGAGGTCTGCGACCGCCCCACCGCGCAGACCGAACAGGATTGCCGCTTCTCCACCCAGTTCACCGTGGCGACCATGCTGCTGCATGGCGGCGTGCGCCTCGCGGCCTTCGAACCGGCGCGCATTTCGGACCCGGCGATCCGCGCGCTGATGCCGCGCATCACCGTGGCGCTGGATGCGGAATGCGCCGCGGCCTTCCCGTCGAAGCGGTCGGCCAAGGTCGAGATCCGCCTCAAGGATGGCCGCGTGCTGAACCGCCACCAGCACACGCGCAAGGGCGACCCGGACGCGCCGCTGAGCGACCAGGACCTGTCGGACAAGTTCCTGGAATTGACGTCGGACGCGATCGGCGTGGCGCAGGCGAAGGCGCTGCTGGCGCAGCTGTGGGAAGGCGGTGCGCTGCCCGGGATCGTGCCGCTGGTGGTGAACCAGGCGCGCGCCGCGGAATAGCGGCGCGGCGCGCTACTTCTTCTTGGCGCCCACGCGGACCAGCTGCGAAATCGCCAGCGGCGCCTTGCCGGACGCCTTCGCGATCTCGTTGTCCTGTTCCTGGATGACCTTGCGCGCGGGTTCGTCGCCGTCCAGCCCGCCGAGGATCTCGGCCGGCACCTTGCGGTTGGAACGCCGGGTGCCGTCCTCGTAGAAGACGTCGAACAGCACGAAGGCGGATTTGCTGCCGGGTTTCGCGGCCATGTCTGTCTCTCCTCAGCCGCGCCGCGAGGGCGCGCTGGTTTCGCGTCAGGCGCGTGGGGGTGTGACGCGATGCGGCCGCGCGCGGATGGCGCGGCCCGCCTCAGCTGCGGTTGGGCGCGTCGGTGTCGCTCTCGGCGTCGGTGTCGGGCTCGGGGTCCTGTCCGGCAGCCTTGCGCTTCGCGACCGCTTCGTCGCGTTCGCGTTGCTTGGCTTCCTTCTTGGCCTGCTTGCCCCTGTTCACCTCGGCACGCTGTTGGCCATAGTTGGGCGGTCGCGCCACGGCGATACTCCGGAAATCTGGGATGGAAAGGGCGGCCCGAAGGCCGCCCCCGGGCGCTTCAGGCGAGGCGCAGATTGCCTGCCGAAACCTTGCCCTGCTGGCCCTTCTGCATCTCGTACTCGACCTTGTCGCCTTCGTTCAGGCCGTTCAGGCCGGCGCGCTGCACGTCGGAGATGTGGACGAACACGTCCTTGCTGCCGTCCTCGGGCTGGATGAAGCCATAGCCCTTGGTTGCGTTGAACCACTTCACGGTACCGATGCTCATGCCGATGTCTCCGGTTGAGTCATTGCCGCCTAGCACGATTGCCAGGCAGTGATGCCGGCGAGCGCAAGCGCATGCCGGGCCATCCTTCGCTGAGGCTCAACCATAGAAAGGCACGGAGAGCAGGTCCGACACGCGGACCGGACGAGGTGACGCCAGACCTATGCGCCTTCGCTGCCTTGAAATCAATGCCCATGAGTCAGCCGGCGCGGGCGCCGGTCCCGCGCAGGATCGGCAGCCAGCGCTCCATCTCGGCCGTCAGGAAATTGCGCAGCGCCGCGGCGTCGCCGGGCCGCGGTTCGACCCCGCGTTCGGCGTAACGCGCCTGCACCGCCGGGTCGGCCAGCACCTCCAGCGTCGCCGCGGTCAAGGCGCGCAGCACGGCCGGCGGCGTCGCCATGGGCGCATACAGCGCCTGCCAGGAGGATGATTCGTAGCCCGCAACGCCGCCCTCCTGGAAGGTCGGCAGGTCGGGCAGCATGCGTGACCGCCGCGCCGTGGTCACCGCGATGCCGCGCGCACGCCCATCCTGCATCATGGGCGCGAGCAACGTCTGGCTGTCGATCATGAATTCGACGCGCCCGGCGATGAAGTCGGTCACCGCCGCCGGCGTGCCGCGATACTGCACGATGGTGAAGTCCACGCCCGCCAGCTTCTTGAGCAATTCGCCGGCCAGATGCGACGCCGCACCGATGCCGGTGGTGGCGAAGGTCGCCTCGCCGCGCTTTGCGCGCAGCCAGGCCAGGAGGGAGGGCACGTCGGTCACCGGCACCGAGGGATTCACCGCGGCCACGAAGGGCTGTTCGCCGAGCAGCGCGATGGGTGCGAAATCCGTCACCGGGTCGATGCCGGCATCGGGGAACAGCGCCGGGATCACGCTGTGCGCCGCGCCATTGAGCAGCAGCGTGTGGCCATCCGCCGGCGCGCGCGCGACCGTGCGCGCGCCGATCGTGCTGCCTGCGCCGGGCGTGTTCTCGATCACCAGCGTCTGGCCGAGCCGGCGCGACAGCGGCTCCGCGATGATGCGCGCCACCACGTCGATGATGCCGCCGGCCGCGAAGGGCACCACCACGCGGATCGGGCGGCTTGGGAATGTGGGCTGCGCCTGCGCCGCGGCGGGCAGGGCGAGGGCGGCGGCAAGCAGCGTGCGGCGATGCGTCATGGCGGGGGTCTCCGGCGGGTTGTGTGCAGGCTAGCGCCGACGCGGAGCGCTTGACAGCCGGGGCGGTGCACACCCCCTATCGCGGTGGGTTGGCCCAGGCTGCACGGCCCCGGTCCGCGATTGGCCCGCGGGGACGCGCCGCGCATTGCAGCGGACCGCGTGGCCCTGCGTGGCGTGATCCCGCCCGCCGAGGTCCGCCGCATGGTCACCGAGGTGGAGCGCGCAAGGCGCGAAGGCGAAGCCGCGCTGGAATGCGCGCGCGGCGAACAGGCGGCGCTGCGCTCGCTGGCCAATGCTGCGCGGCTGCTCAAGGGCAACCCCGAACTGCACGCGCTGCGCGTGCTGCAGGCGCTGGCGGCGTCGCCCGGCAAGGTGCCGCCCACGCTGGTGCTGGGCGCGGGCGCGTTGCTGCCGACCGGCAGCGCGGCGCCCGACGCAGCATTCGAGGACTGACCGCTACTTCCCCTGGAACTTCGGCGCGCGCTTGTTCAGGAAGGCATCGACGCCTTCCTGGAAGTCGCCGCTGGTGAAGCACATCGTCACCAGGTCGTCGCCCTCGACCTCGCCGACCGCATGGCGCAGGCGGCGCAGCGCGATCTTGGTCGCCTTCAGCGTCAGCGGCGCCAGGTCCTTCATGCTGGTGGCCAGCTCCATGGCGCGCGCGGCGACGGCATCGGGCGTGTCGATATGCTTCGCCTCGGCCGAGGAGAACAGGCGCGAGGTCATGATCATCTCGGCGATCGCGGCCGGGCCGACCAGCGCGTAGAAGCGCGCGAAGTTGTTCATGTTGAGGATGTTCCCCAACGTCTTCGCGATCGGCAGGCCGAAGCGCGCGGCGGTGTCGCAGATGCGGATGTCGCAGCACCCGGCGATGCCGAGCCCGCCGCCCGTGCAGGCCCCCGCGATCGCCGCGATGATCGGCGTATTGCAGTTCTCGAGAGCGCCCAGGACCTTGTCGATCCGCGCCTCGTAGGCGAGCGCGTCCTCGGCGGTCTTGAATTCGCGGAACTGGCTGATGTCGGTGCCCGAGGCGAAGGCCTTGCCGCCGGCGCCGGTCAGCACCCAGACGCGGATCGACGGGTCGGCGTTGATCTCCTCTGCCAGTTCCTGGATGCGCTGGTACATCGGGAACAGCATGGCGTTGCGCGCCTGCGGGCGGTTGAAGGTGGTCCAGGCGATGCCGCCCTCGCGCACTTCGTGCAGAATCTCGTCGCTCATGGCGGTCCGTCCCCGGTGTGGTCGGCGCAAGGCGTAGCGCAGGCGCGCGGCGCGTCAAGCCGGTGCCTTGCCGAAGTACGGGGGCGATGCCAACAAGCATGCAGCCGAGGAGAACGCCCATGACCATGCCGCTCGCCCGCTTCACCGTGCTCGACCTGACGCGCGTGCGCTCGGGGCCGACCTGCGTGCGGCAACTTGCCGACTGGGGGGCGAACGTCATCAAGATCGAGGCGACGGACGAGGTCGATACCGGCAAGGGCCTGGGCGGCGAGCGCGACGGGCCGGACTTCCAGCATGTCCATCGCAACAAGCGCGGCATGACGCTGAACCTGAAGGCGCCGGAGGGCCTCGCGGCGTTCAGGCGGATGGTCGCCAAGGCCGATGTGGTGGTCGAGAACTACCGCCCCGACGTCAAGACGCGCCTCGGCGTGGACTACGATTCGCTGGCCGCGATCAACCCGCGCATCGTGCTCGGGTCGATCTCCGGCTTCGGCCAGGACGGACCCTATGCGAAGCGCCCTGGCTTCGACCAGATCGCGCAGGGCATGGGCGGGTTGATGAGCGTGACCGGCCTGCCCGGCCAGGGGCCGGTGCGCGCCGGCATCCCGGTCGCGGACCTGACGGCGGGGCTGTACTGCGCGCTCGGCATCATGGTGGCGCTGCTGGAACGCGAGGTGACCGGCAAGGGGCGCTGGGTGCATGTCTCGCTGCTGGAAGCCATGGTCGCGATGATGGACTTCCAGGCAACGCGCTGGACCATGAAGGGCGAAGTCCCGAAGCAAGCCGGCAACGACCACCCAACCACCATCCCGACGGGGCTGTTCAGGACCTCCGACGGCGTCATCAACATCGCCGGCGGCGGCCAGGTGATGTGGGAGCGCATCGTGAAGGTGCTGGGCATCGAGGCCGAGGCCGCCGATCCCGACATCGCCACCGACAAGCTGCGCAGCCAGAACCGCGCGAAGGTCAACGCGATGCTCGAACGCGTGACGCTGACCGACACCGCCGCCAACTGGGTGGCGAAGTTCAACAGGGACGGCGTGCCCTGCGGCCCGGTCTATTCCATGGACCAGGTCTTCGCGGACGAGCAGGTGAAGCATCTCGACATCGAGATGACGGTGCAGCACCCGCGCCTGGGTGCGCTGAACGTCGTGCGCGCGCCGATGCAGATCGCCGGCGTGGACTGCGCGAAGAACCCCACGCCCGAACGCGGCCAGCACACCGATGCCGTGCTGGCGGAATTCGGCTTCAGCGCGGAGGAGATCGCCGCGCTGAAATCCGCCCGCGCGGTCTGACGGCGCTCAATCCACCCGGATATTGCCGCGGCGGATCACCTCGCCCCAGCGCGTGCGGTCGCGGGTCATCAGCGCGGTGAATTCCGCCGGCGTGCCGGGCAGCGGCTCGACCCCCTGCGCCGCCAGCTTGGCGATGAAGTCCGGGCGCCTGAGCAGCGCGTTCACCTCGCGGCTCATGCGCTCGACCGCTGCGGCCGGCGTGCCGGTGGGCGAGAAGATGCCGTACCAGCCCAGCGCATCGTAGCCCTGCAGCGTCTCACCGATGGTGGGCACGTCGGGCAGTGCGGGGTCGCGGCGCGCGGAGGTCACGGCGATGGCGCGCACGCGGCCGTCGCGGATATGCGGCAGCGCGGTCGGAGTCGTGTCGAACATCATGGTCAGCCGCCCGCCGACCGTGTCGATCATGGCCGGGCCGGTGCCGCGATAGGGGATGTGGGTGATGTCCACATTCGCCTGCTGCTTCAGCAATTCCATGAACAGATGCTGGGCCGACCCGATGCCCGACGACCCGTAGTTCAGCTTGCCCGGCTCGGCCCGCGCCAGCGCCAGCAAGTCCGGCAGGGTGCGCGCATTCACCGAAGGGTGCACCACCAGCACCGAGGCGACCGCCGCCACCGGCACCACCGGCACCAGGTCGCGCGCCGGGTCGTAGGTCAGGCGGATCAGCGAAGGGTTGATCGCCATGGGCCCGGTGCTGCCCATGACCATGGTATAGCCATCGGGCGGGCTGCGCACCGCGGCCTCGGTGCCGACGGAGCCGCCGGCGCCGGTGCGGTTCTCGACCACCACCGACTGCCGCAGGATGGGCGTGAGCTCCTCGGCCAGCGCCCGCGCCAGCAGGTCGGCGGCGCCCCCGGGCGGGAAGGGGGAGATCATGCGGATGCTGCGCTGGGGCCATTCGCCCTGTGCCGCCGCGGGGCGCGCGAGCGCGGCGGTGGCGGCGCAGCCCAGCAGCAGGCGTCTGGTGGTCATGTCGGCTCTCCGGATCCGTGAACCAAACATGCTAGGCCCGTCGCCGTTTGCGCGCCAACCGCCTCGCGGCTAGGTAACGCGGCGAACCAGCCGGGGACGCCCCATGCGCATCGCCTCCATCCGCCAGGGCGTCGTGCCCATCAACAGCGCCATCGCCAATGCGTACATCGATTTCTCGAAGATGACGGCGAGCGTCGTTGCCATCACCATCGAGGACGGCGCAGGCCGCTCCGCCACCGGCTACGGCTTCAATTCCAATGGCCGCTACGCGCAGCCCGGGCTGCTCGCCGAACGCTTCATCCCGCGCCTGGAAGCCTGCGACGCTGCTGCGCTGACCGCACCGGACGGCAGCCTGGACGTGGGGGCCGCCTGGTCGGCGATGATGCGCAACGAGAAGCCCGGCGGCCATGGCGACCGGTCGGTCGCGGTCGGCGTGCTCGACATGGCGCTGTGGGACGCGGCGGCGAAGCTGGAAGGCAAGCCCCTGTGGCGGCTGCTGGCGGACCGGTTCCGCGCGGGAGAGGCCGATGACGCCGCCTGGGTCTATGCCGCCGGCGGCTACTACTACCCTGGCAAGGGCCTCGATGGCCTGGTCGAGGAAATGAAGCGCTACCTCGGCCTCGGCTACACCACGGTGAAGATGAAGATCGGCGGCGCGCCCGGCACGCCCATCAAGGACGCCTTGCGCGAGGACGTCGCGCGCATCGAGGCGGTGCTGAAGTTGCTCGGCAATGACGGTTCGCGCCTGGCGGTCGACGTGAACGGGCGGTTCGGCCTGCATGCCGCGCTGGCCTACGGCGCCGCGCTGCAGCCCTTCGCGCTGCGCTGGTACGAGGAACCGCTCGACCCGCTGGACTACGCGACGCATGCCACGCTGGCCGAGCACTACGCGCCGCCGCTGGCGACCGGGGAGAACCTGTTCTCCATGCTCGATGCCCGCAACCTGATCCGCCATGGCGGGTTGCGCCCCGATCGCGACATTCTGCAATTCGACCCCGCGCTGTCCTACGGCCTGGTCGAATACCTCCGGACGCTGGAAATGCTGGAACAGCATGGCTGGTCGGCGCGGCGCTGCGTGCCGCATGGCGGGCACCAGTTCGCGCTCAACATCGCGGTCGGCCTCGGCCTCGGCGGCAATGAATCCTACCCCGAGGTCTTCGCACCCTTCGGCGGCTTCGCCACCGACACCCCGGTGGTGGACGGGCGCATCCGCATGCCGGACCTGCCGGGCATCGGCTTCGAGGCGAAGAACGACCTTTGGGCGGTGCTGAAGGACCTGTGAGCGACCTCGCCGAAGCGATTGCAGCGCGCTACCGCGGCCCCACCACGCGCGGCTTCGTGCGTGGCAAGCTGAAGCGCGACCCCGTGCTGCCCGCGCTGCTGGCGCTGCCGCCCTTCGGCGCGGTGCTCGACCTCGGCTGCGGGCGCGGGCAGCTCGGCCTGGCCCTGTTGCTGGCGGGGCACGCCACGACGGTGACGGGGCTCGACCTCGATGCCGGCAAGATCGACCGCGCCATGACGGCCGCAGGCGACCTGCCGGCGCGCTTCGCCAGCGCCGACCTCGCGAGCGCGCCTCTGCCCGCCTGCGACACCGCGCTGGTGATCGACGTGCTGGTGCAGATGGCGCCGGCGGCGCAGGCCGCGCTGCTGGCGCGGCTGGTGGCGGTGGCGCCGCGGCGCATCGTCATCCGCGCCTTCGACCCCGACCGCGGCTGGCGCAGCGCCTTCGGCCTCGCGATGGACCGGCTTCGGCGGCGGCTCGGCGGCGACCTCGGCCTGGCCGGCACGGTGGCGCCGCAGCCCATCGCCGTGCTGCGCGCGCCGCTGGAGGCAGCCGGCTACGCGGTGACCGTGACACCCTGCTGGGCTGGCACGCCCCTGCCGAATGTGCTTCTGGTGGCGCAACGCCCATGACCCTCCGCATCGCCCCCCTGCTCCTGCTCGCCCTCGCCGCCCTGCCGGCGCGCGCGCAGCAACTTCCCGTCTTCGAGGCCGGCATCGCCGGCGGTGGCGGCTGGCTGCCGGCCTATCCGGCGTCGGACCAGAACCGCTGGCGGGGCCTGGCGGTGCCCTACATCATCTACCGTGGCAGCGTGTTCCGCGCCGACGACAACGGGCTGCGCGCGCGCACCAGCCTGGCCGACGGGATCGAGCTGTCGGTCAGCGCGTCCGGCGGTGTGAATGCATCGTCGGACGACGTGACGGCGCGGCAGGGCATGCCGGACCTCGAATGGCTGGCTGAGCTGGGTCCCAACCTGCGCTTCACCCTGTGGCGCGGGCAGGACGAGGCGGCCCCGCAACGCATCGTGGTCGACACGCCGATCCGCGCGGTGTTCTCCACCGACTGGTCCTCGGTGTCCTTCCGCGGCTTCACCTTCGCGCCCGACATCGCCTACGAGCACATGCACTTCCTGTCGCCCTTCGCGCGGCTGCGCGTGTCGGCCGGCGTGGTGTTCGGCACCGATCGCTATGCGGATTACTTCTATGACGTCGCACCGCAATACGCCCGGCCCGACCGCCCGACCTACAACGCGCAGGCCGGCTACATCGGTTCGCGCCTGTCGGTGTCCTACCGGCTGCCGTTGAGCGAGCGCTTCTCGGTGGTTGCTGGCGGCCGGGTGGAGAATTTCTCGGGTGCGACCAACGCCGACAGCCCGCTGTTCCGCAATGAATGGAACTTCTCCGTGGTGGCCGGTTTCGCCGTCTCGCTGTGGCGGTCGGAAGCCACGGTGAACGCGGCGTCGCAGCCGTTCGACTGATCTGGGCTCAGCCCCTGTCCGCCAGCGCGCGGCAGGGCGAGATCGCGATGTGCCCGTCCTGCGCCCGAAGGACATGCGTGCCAGCGTCCTGGTGGCAGCAAGATGGCCGCATGGCCCGGGCGTCGTTCGATGGATGATGCAGGCAGCGCGATGCGGCGCCGCTCGCGCCCTCGCGGGTTCAGTGATGCCCGCTGCTCCGCGCGCCGGCCGCCTCGACGCTCAGTTCCACCTGCACCTCCCCGGCGCGTTCGAAGCGCAGCGTCAGCGGCACGCGCCCGCCCTGCGCCATCGGCCCGGTCAGGCCGATCAGCATGACGTGGAAGCCGCCCGGGCGGAGCTCCACCGTCTGCCCCGGCGCGACGGCGATATCGGTGACCGGGCGCATGCGCATCACGTCGCCATCGCGGATCATGGTGTGCAGTTCCACCACCCGCGCGGCCGGCGTGCTGGCCGAGATCAGCCGGTCGGGCTGCGCGCCGGTGTTGCGCAGGCGCATGAAGGCGGCACCGTTCGCACTGGCGCCGGCGGCGCGCGTCCAGGGATGCATGATGGCGAGGTCGCCGGCGGTGTAGTCCCGCGCGCGCGCGGGCAGGGCCACGAGCGTGGCAGCGGCGGCAAGCAGGGTGCGTCGGGTGGTCATGGCGTGTCTCCTGTTGGGTGTCGTTATCGGCATGCGCCGCGCGGTCGCGATGCACACGCCGTCATTCAGTCGGCGCGTCGGCCACGTGCGGTCAGGAACGCCGTCGTCTCTGCGGCCCCCGCGCCGAACGCAAGGACGGCCGCCATGCGCGGCGAGGTGGGCTGTTGAACACGGACGTGACGTCTCCGGAGGCGGCTGGACGGCAGGCGCACAAGCGGCCGTCCCCGTTCGGGGCGGCCTCAGGAGAGTGTGGGCGGTCCAGTCGGTCGGTAGGGCGGCGCGCGCGCGCCGGGCGGCAGGGCGCCGTGCGCGGACGGCGGGACGGCAATGGCGCCCGCCACCCAGGCCGGCATCGCCGCATGCGGCGCGGCCGTCATCGCCGCCTGCGGCAGCGCGTGGCACACCACGCAGGCATCGCCCGACCCGACATGCGCGGGCAGTTCCTGCCCGTCGGGGCCGAGCATCACGGTGCGGGTGCCGTCGGCAGCGCAGATCACCGCCTCGAACCCGGCTGGGGCGGCGGCCATCGCCAGGCAATGCGCCGGTGCCACCACCACCTGCAGCAGCAGGAGGAAGGCGATCAGGCGCGCGAAGGGGCGGTGGGGCCGGGCCACGACGCGTCGATTACAGGCGCGCCGTTTGGTCCGCAAGCGCGCCCATCACGCGGCGGCGCGTGCCGCCAGGTCGTATTCGACCTCGGGCGTATAGACCGACGCCTCCTTGCCCAGGCGCGACGAGAACAGCGTGAAATGCGCAACGCGCACGCTGGCGGCGCGGAACAGGTTGTGCGCCTGGACATAGGCCACGACCTTGTCCGGCGGCGCGCGGTCGACGCGCGCCAGCGTGACATGCGGGGAGAAGCGCTTGCGTTCCGGGGGCAGCCCGATGCGCTGCAACGCCGTTTCGATCTTGCCCTGCAGATGCGTCAGCGCGTCGTTGCGTTCGGCGCCGACCCACAGCGCCTGGATACGGCCGCCCTTCTCGAAGGTGCCGAGGCCACGCAGCGACAATTCGAAGGCATTGCCGCGGATCACGGCCAAGGCGTCGTCGACTTCCTGCGCGCGCCAGTTCTCGATCTCGCCGATGAAGCGCAGCGTCAGGTGGTAGTTGTCGGGCGGCACCCATTTCGCGCCCGGGATGCCGCCCGCCAGGCCCGCGACCTCGGACCGGATTTCCGCTGGCAGGGCGAGGGCGACGAACAGACGCAGCATGGGGCCCCCCGAACCATTTCAACCAGGCGGAATCGCCTGGAGACCCGAAAATGCGACCAGCCAACCGCCAGGTTGCGCGGGTCAGCCCGAAGGCACCCGCGCCAGCAGCGATTCGACCGCGGGCAGCATGCGACGGACCAGTTCCGCGACACCAGCCTCATTGGGATGAATTCGATCGGGCTGATTGAGGGTTGCCTCCCCCGCCACGCCATCCAGGAGGAAGGGGTAGAACACCACCTCCGGCCGCGCGTCGGCCAGGCGGGTGAAGGTGCCTGCGAATTCCCGGCCGTACTCGGCGCCGAGGTTGGGTGGCGCCAGCATGCCCGCCAGCATGACCGGCAGGTTGCGCTGCTTCAGCGCATCCAGGATGGCCGTCAGGTTGGCCGCACTCGCGCGCGGTTCGATCCCGCGCAGCCCGTCATTGCCACCGAGCGCGACGATCACCGCATCGGGCCGGTCGGCCAGCGCCCAGTCCACGCGCGCCCGCCCGCCCGCCGTGGTGTCGCCCGACACGCCGGCATCGATGACGCGCACCTGGCGCCCGGCTTCGCGCAGCGCGGCTTCCAGGCGCGCCGGCAGGCCCTGCCCGCGTGCCAGCCCGTAACCGGCGGTGATCGAATCCCCCAGCATCAGCAGGCGGATCTCGCGCGCCGCGGCCGGGGTGGCGGCCAGCAGCGGCAACACTCCGAAACAGGCGGAAAGTTGGCGGATCGCGACCCGGCGCCCATATCGGGCCGGAAGCCGCGGAAACAGAACACGCATGGATGCCCTTCCACATCGCGCCCCGACCAGTGCCGGGACGCTCGCCGGATCGCCGCTGATCGAGGCCAGAGACCTGTCCTTGCAGGTGAGGGCCCAGGCCGGCGAGATCAATATCCTGCGCGGCGTGGACCTGGCGGTCGGCGTGGGCGAGGCGGTGGGCATCGTCGGGCCGTCGGGTTCCGGCAAGACCTCCCTGCTGATGCTGCTGGCAGGGCTGGATCGGCCGACCGGCGGCACGCTGTCGGTCGCCGGCCATGACCTGATGCGCATGAACGAGGACGCGCTCGCGGTGTTCCGCCGCGACCATGTCGGCATCGTGTTCCAGTCCTTCCATTTGGTGCCGACCATGACCGCGATCGAGAATGTCGCGGTGCCGCTGGAATTCGCCGGCCGCGCCGATGCCTTCGACCGCGCGGAAGCCACGCTGCGCTCGGTCGGCCTGGGCCATCGCCTGACGCACTATCCTGGCCAGCTTTCGGGCGGCGAACAGCAGCGCGTGGCGCTGGCGCGCGCCTTCGTGGCGCAACCGCGCCTGCTGCTGGCGGACGAGCCCACCGGCAACCTCGACCGCGGCACCGGCGGGCAGGTGATGGACCTGCTGTTCGGCCTGCGCGAGCAATTCGGCACCACGCTGCTGCTGATCACCCACGACCCGCTGCTGGCCGAACGCTGCGAACGCCAGGTGCGGATCGAGGATGGCAGGATCGTCAGCGACGGCGCCCGCTGAGATGAAGACGCTCGGCTTGGCCTTTCGCTTCGCGCGGCGTGATTTGCGCGGCGGCGTGAAGGGACTGCGCATCGTCCTCGCGTGCCTGGCGCTGGGTGTCGCCGCCATCACAGCGGTCGGCACGCTGCGCGCGGGCGTCGAGGCCGGCATCGCCGCCGATGGCGCGCGCATCCTTGGCGGTGAGGTCGAGGTGGCGTCCCAGCAGGGCCCGCTGCCGCAGGCGGTACGCGACTGGGCCACGGCGCGCGGCGCCCGGCTGTCGGGCCTGACGCAGATGCGCGCCATGGCGGTCGCACCCGATGGCGAGCGGACGCTGGTCGAATTGAAGGCCGTCGACGAATCCTACCCGCTGTTCGGCGCGCTGGTGCTGGACCCGCCCGGCGCGTTGGCCCCGGGCGAGGTGGTGATGGAACGCATCGTCGCCGACCGCCTGGGCGTGGCGCCGGGAGCGACCATCCGCCTGGGCGAGGCACGCTTCACCTTGCGCGGCGTGATCGTCACCGAGCCCGACAAGGTCGCGAGCCCCGCGCTGTTCGGGCCGCGCGCCATGATCGCGCTGGCCGACCTGCCCGCCACCGGCCTCATCCAGCCGGGCAGCCTGGCGAACTGGGAAGTGCGGATGGCGCTGCCCGAGGGCACCTCGCGCCGCGCCTTCGCCGACGAATTGCGCGCCGCCTTCCCGCAGAATGGCTGGCGCATCCGCACCGCCGATGCGGCCGCCCCGGCGGTCAACCGCTTCGTCGACCGCGCGGCCTTCTTCCTCACGCTGGCCAGCCTGACGGCGCTGCTGGTGGGCGGCATCGGGGTCGCGACCGGCGTGCGGTCGTGGCTCGACCAGCGGGCACGCACCATCGCGACGCTGCGCTGCCTGGGGGCTTCGCCGGGCGTGATCTTCGCGACCTACCTGATTCAGGTGCTGGCGCTGGCGTGCCTGGGCATCGCCATCGGGCTGGTGGCCGGGTTCGGCCTGACGATGGTGGGTGCCTGGGCGCTGGCGGATGCGCTGCCGGTGCCGCCGCGGATGGGCGTCTATCCCGCGCCGCTGGCGCTGGCCGCCGTCTATGGGCTGCTGACGGCGCTGGCCTTTGCCCTGTGGCCGCTGGGGCGCGCCATGGAAATCCCGGGTGCGGCGCTGTTCCGCGATGCGCTGCAGCCCTCCGGCGCGCGGCCGCGCATCGCGCTGGTCGCGGCGACCGTCGCGGCGGGCGCCGCGCTGGCCGCGCTGATCATCGGCACGGCGGAGAACCGCTTCTTTGCGATCTCGTTCGTGGGCGGGGCGCTCGGGACCCTGGTGGTGTTCCGGCTGGGCGCCTTTGCGCTGATGCGCATCGCGCGGCGCTTCCGCGGCGTGCGCCGACCCGCGCTTCGCCTTGGCCTGGCCAATCTGCACCGGCCTGGCGCACCGACGCCGCTGATCCTGGTCTCGCTCGGCATCGGGCTGACCACGCTCGCCGCCGTCGCGCTGATCGAGGGCAACCTGCGCCGCCAGATCACCGAGCAATTGCCCGATGCCGCGCCGAACTTCTATTTCATCGACATCCAGTCCGACCAGGCACGGGACTTCGACCGTGTCGCCCTGGCGCAGCAATCGGTCAGCGAAGTGAAGCGCGTGCCGTCATTGCGTGCGCGTATCGTGGCGGTGAACGGCGTGCCGTCCGACCAGGTGCGCACCACGCCCGAGACCGCCTGGGCGCTGCGCGGCGACCGCGGCCTGACCTATGCCGCCACCCCGCCCGAGGGCGCGCGCATCGTGCAGGGCCAATGGTGGGCCGCCGATTACCGCGGCGAGCCGCTGGTGTCCTTCGATGCCAACCTGGCGCGCGGCTGGGGTGTGGGCATCGGCGACAGCATCACGGTCAACGTGCTCGGCCGCGACATTCCGCTGCGCATCGCCAATCTTCGCGACATCGAATGGCGCGGGCTGGGGCTGAACTTCGTGCTGGTGGCCTCCCCCGGCCTGCTCGAGGCCGCACCCCACACGCATATCGCGACGGTCAGGTCCGACACGGCGCGCGAGGGCGCGGTGCTGCGCGCCATCAGCGAGGCCTTCCCCAACGTCTCGGGCATCCGTGTGCGGGATGCGCTGGAACAGGTGGCCGGGCTGCTGGCGCGGATCGGCACGGCGATGTCGGCGACCGCGTCGCTGACGCTGGCGGCCGGCGCGCTGGTGCTGGCGGGCGCGGTGGCGGCGGGGCAGCGGCGGCGGGTGCGCGATGCGGTGGTGCTCAAGACCGTCGGCGCCACGCGGCGGCAGATCCGGCGCGCCTTCCTGGTGGAATTCGGCCTGCTGGGCGCGACGGCGGGGATCATCGCGGCGGCGGTGGGCACGGCGGCCGCCTGGGGCGTGGTGCGCTACATCCTGGCGGCGGACTGGGTGTTCCTGCCCGGCACCCTGGCCGTGGTGGTGCTCGCCTGCACGGCGCTGACGCTGGCCTTCGGCTATGCCGGCACCGCCCTGGCGCTGCGTGCCAGGCCGGCACCGTATCTGCGCAACGAATAGACGCGCCCTTCTGCGACGAGCATTGGTCTGTTACTCTGTTGCGCCGGAAGAACTCCGCCCGCCACAAGGATTCGTCATGTCACAGACCCCCCGTTCGCGCCTGAAACTGGCCGCGTTCGTCGCCCTGCCGCTGCTTGCCCTGGGCGCCTGCGCCCGCACGCCGCCGCAGCCCGTCACGCCGCCGGCGCCGGTCGTCGTCTCCACCGCCAAGGAAGCGGTCGGCGTCGTGCAGAGCGTCAATGCCCGCACGCGCCAGGTCGCCATCCGCACGCCCAGCGACGGCACGGTCACGCTCGTCGCCGGGCCGGAGATCCAGAATTTCGCCCGCATCCGCCGCGGCGATCGCGTGCGCGTCCGGTTCGAGGAAGCCGTGGCGGTCCAGCTGACCCCGCGCGGCACCAACCTGCCGGCCGAGATCGACCTCGGCGCCGCGCGCGCCCCCGCCGGCACCCGCCCGGCCGGCGCGGTGGTGACCACGGTGCGCGACACCGTCACCGTCAACTCGGTGGATACCACGGCCAACACCGTGACCTTCACCTCCTCCCGCGGGGTGCGCCGCACGGTCGCGGTGCGCGCGCCCGAGATGCAGGCATTCATTCGCACGGTGCGGCCGGGCCAGCGGGTGAATGTCGCGATCGCCGAGGCGACCGCCATCTCGGTGGAACCGGCCGAGCGCTGAGACCCGGCGCCCGCCTGCCGGCCACCGGCGGGCGGGCATCCGATTTGCGGGGGATCGATGCGATCCCCCGTTGATCCGGGTGAATAAATCTCCATATTCAGCGTCCGTGGGGAATCCTCCCCCTTGAAGGAGTTCCAGTCGTCATGGCCTTGGGTCCCGACACTCGATTTACGACCTGGGGTCGCACCGCGACCGCCGACGCGGCCGCCGTCGATGCCGGCCTGCGGTCCTACATGCTCCGGGTCTACAACTGGATGGCCTCGGGGCTGCTTCTGACGGGCATCGTCGCCTATGTCATCGGTTCCACGCCCGAGCTGCAGCAGCTGTTCTGGGCGGTCGGGCGCAGCGCCTCCGGCGCGCGCGTGATCTCGCCCACCATGCTCGGCTGGGTCGCGATGCTATCGCCGCTGGCCTTCGTGCTGGTGTTGTCCTTCGGCATCAACCGGATGAGCAAGACCACCGCGCAGCTGCTGTTCTGGGCGTTCGCGGCCGCGATGGGCGCGAGCCTGTCGAACATCTTCCTGCGCTACACGGGCCAGTCCATCGCCAGCACCTTCTTCATCACCTCGGCGATGTTCGCGGGCATCAGCCTGTATGGCTACACCACGAAGGCCGACCTGACGAAGATGGGCAGCTTCATGATGATGGGCCTGATCGGCATCATCATCGCGATGGTGGTGAACATCTTTCTCGCCTCGCCGGCGCTGGCCTTCGCGATCAGCATCATCGGCGTGGTCGTGTTCGTTGGCCTCACCGCCTATGACACGCAGCGCATCAAGGGCGACTACGTGGCCTATGCGTACGCCCAGGGCACGGATGAAGCCGGCAAGCGGAGCGTGATGGATGCGCTCGGCCTGTACCTGAACTTCGTCAACCTGTTCCAGCTGCTGCTGTCGCTGGTCGGCAACCGCCAGGAGTAAACCGCGCCGCCCACGGGCGGATGCGAAAAGGGGCCCCGGGGAGCAATTCCCGGGGCTCTTTTCATTCGGACCGGCACGCCGTAACCGGCAGCCATGGCCCACCCCATCCTGGTCACCATCGCCACCCAGCGCAGCGGCACCAAGTTCCTCGGCGGCTGCCTGAACGCGGGCGACGCGGTACGGTCCTTCGGCGAACCCTTCAAGCCGCCGCCGCCCGACAGCCCCTTTCCGGGCTTCGCGATCGACTGGATGGCGCAGAAGCCGGGCTTCGCCTTTCGCGACAGCGAGATGGCCGCGATGCTCGATGCTTTCCTCGACAGCCTGGCGGCGCGCGCGGCGGAGCAGGGGCGCATCGCGCATCTCGATGTCATGTACAACAACCTCGGCGCCTTCACCGGCGCCTGGACCTGGCCGCTGCGCCCGGGCGGCGAGAGCACGATCTGCCGTGTGCTGCGCGCCCGCGGCGCCGCCATCATCCACCTGGTGCGCGATAGCCTCGCCGAGTGCGTGGCCAGCACGCTGATCGCCGAACAGCGCGGCTATCACCGCCGCACGCCGCTCACGCCACGGGATGGCGCGCTGCAGCTCACCGCCGACCTGGCCACGGCCGAACGCCAGATGCGCGACATCCTGGCGGCGCGCGCCTTCGTCCGCCGTGCCTTTCGGGGACACGCAGGCGTGGTGGAACTGGCCTACCCGGATTTCATCGACGGCCAGGGGCTGGCGCCGCACGCCGCCGCCCGCTTGGCCGCGCTGCCCGGCCTGCCGCCGGGGCGCGCGGTGGCGGGCGCCTGCGCGTTACAGCCCACCGCGCCCGACCGGGCTGCCGTGGTCACCAACTGGGACGCGCTTGTCGCGGTCGAGGCGCGGTTGCGCGCGCCCGGCTGACGGACGCAGCGCGCTACGGCGCCACGTCCTCGGCTTCCTCGACCTTCTCGCCCTTGTCCTCGCGCGGCCCCTTATCTGCCTTGCCGAGGTAGACCAGCAGCTTCTCGATCGCCGCCGGCTTGTCGGAGCGGTCGATCGCCGCGACCTCGGCCGCCAGGCGATCCAGGGCCT